>VFQN01003327.1_pt1 | contig 23241 bp, 24 predicted proteins | sample 3512371 | NCBI WGS metagenome assembly VFQN01 (sample SAMN10412370, study PRJNA504923) | tailings metagenome | isolation source: Replicate 2 from Balatoc abandoned mine | place: Philippines: Itogon, Benguet | collected 2017-08-28
CGGTAGGGACGCCTGTCCCAGGCGTCCGCCGTCCCTATCGTGGTGTGCGGCCGAGAGGCAGCGCACACAATCCGGCGGCGACGAGATTGGCCACCGCGCTGGCCTGCAGCACCGCCGTCGGCGCCGGCGTGGCCAGCCATCCCGGCAGGTGCAGCAGATCCAGCACCGTGCGCGCGAGAAACGCCGCGGCCAGCCAGGCGAGCGCGGCGCGCGGATCGCGGACGAGCGTCATGAGCGCCAGCCCGCACGCCAGCACGGCGCACGCCATGTCGAGCGCCGCCGCCGGGCCCGGCGCCGACGCGGCCAGGCCTGCGAGGAACGCCGCCGAGAACGCCAGCAGCACCGCCGCGGCCTGGGCCAGTCGGAGTTCCGCAATCACGCGCGAGGGCGCGTGGCTCGGGATGCGGATCGTCTGCCACGTCAGCACGCCGAGCGCCACGACGAGCGTGAGCGCCCCGGCCGCCAGGGCGCGGCCGGCTTCAGAGCCCATCGCGGTGTGTCACGCGTCCGCCCCGCAGGGTGAGCAGCGGGCGTGCCCGCAGCACCTGCGCCGGCGCGACCTGCATGATGTCGTCCGACAGGACGAGGAGGTCGGCCAGCGCACCGACGCGCAGCGTGCCGAGCTCCTGCTCGAGGTGCGCGGCATAGGCCGCACCTGCCGTGAAGCTGTGGAGCGCCTCGGCTCGCGACAGGCGCTGGTCGGGCATCCAGCCGCCCGGCGGCTGCCCGTCGCGATCCTGGCGCGTGATCGCCGCGTAGAACCCGTACATCGGGTTCGGCTCCTCCACCGGGAAGTCCGATCCGTTGGCCAGGCGCGCGCCGGCCTTGCGTAACGCCTGCCACACGTAGGCGCCCTCGGCGGTCCGCGCGTCGCCGATCCGCTGCGCGACCCACGGCATGTCCGACGTCGCGTGCGTGGCCTGCACCGAGGCGATGACGTCGAGCTGCGCAAAGCGCGGGATCTCGCTCGCCTTCAGGATCTGCGCGTGTTCGTTGCGCATGCGCAGCGCCCGGCTGCCGGGCACCTCGCGCTGCAACTGCTCGAAGAGGTCCATCACCGTGGTGTTGGCGCGATCGCCGATGGCATGGATGCACGGCTGGTAGCCCGCCTGCACCGACGCCAGCGCCTGCGCGTGCAGCCGATCGGGCGGCGTCACCAGCAGTCCGCTCGTCCCGGGTTCGTCCGAATAGGGCGCATGCAGCGCCGCTCCGCGCGATCCGAGCGCGCCGTCGGCCACGAGCTTGACCGCCCGAACGGTGAGGAGGTGACCCGCGTGGCCGATCAGCGGAGGCGGCAGGCGTTCGTCGGGGGCCGGCGGCCGGCGCATCACGTACAGGCGCGTCTTGAGCGTGCCGGCGTCGGCGGCCTCGCGATACAGCCCGATGTCGGCAGGCGACGCCCCCGCGTCGTGGACCATCGTCAGGCCGAGGCGCGCGGCCAGGTCGTCGGCCAGGCGCAGGGCCTCGCGTCGCGTGGACACATCAGGAGGCGGGATGTGGCGGGTCACGAGTCCCATGGCCCGGTCCACCAGCACGCCCGCGGGACGACCGCTCGCGTCGCGGATGATCCGGCCGCCGTCGGGGTCGGCGACTGCGGCCGTGAGCGCCGCCGCGCGCGCCGCCGCACTGTTGATCCATGCGGCGTGGCCGTCGACACGCGCGAGGTACACCGGGTGATCGGGCGCAACCGCGTCGAGCGCGGCGACCGTCGGCCAGGACCGATCGGCCCAGTCGTTCTGATCCCAGCCGCGGCCGACGATCCAGCGGCCGCTTGGCAGCGTAGCCGCCCGCTCGCGGACACGCGCGGCGACGGCGTCGGCGCTCGTCGTGCCGCGCAGGTCGATCTGCTGGAGGCTCTCGCCGAGGCCGAGCATGTGACCGTGGGCATCGTGCAGCCCCGGGATCACGGCTCGCCCATCCGCGTTCACGATCGTCGTCGCCGGCCCCTGCCACTCGAGGGCCTCGTCGGACGTGCCGACGGCAATCAGCCGGTCGCCGCGCACGGCGACGGCTTGAGCCTCCGGACGCGCGTCGTCTGCCGTGTAGACGCGTGCGTTGACGATGATGAGGTCGGCAGGCGGCTGCGGAGGCGTCCGGCAGGCGGAGAGGAGGGCGACGGCCGTCACGACGGCCAGGGAGCGGTTGTTCGCGCGTGGCACGGCTTCCTCGGCGAGGGAGTGGGGGAGAACGGCTGTCAGTATACTGGCGCGGTCCTATGCGAGCCGTTGACATCATCCGCGCCAAGCGAGACGGCGGCGTCCTCACACCGGAACAGATCGCGTGGATGGTCGCCGGTGCGAGCGACGGCTCCGTCCCCGCGTATCAGCTGTCGGCGTGGCTGATGGCGGTGTGGCTGCGCGACATGACACCCGAGGAGACCGCGGCGCTCACCGAGGCGATGGTGAGGTCGGGCGTGCGCGTGGACCTCTCGTCGGTGCCCGGCGTGAAGGTGGACAAGCACAGCACGGGCGGCGTGGGCGACAAGACGTCGCTCGTGATCGCGCCCGTGGTGGCGGCCTGCGGCGTGCCGGTCCCGATGATGTCGGGGCGCGGCCTCGGTCACACGGGCGGCACGCTCGACAAGCTCGAGAGCATCCGCGGGTTCCGCACCCGGCTCACGCTCGACGAGTTCCGCGCGCAGGTGGCCGACCTCGGGTGCGCGCTGATCGGCCAGACCGACGAGGTCGCGCCAGCGGACCGCACGCTGTACGCGTTGCGCGACGTGACGGCGACGGTCGAGAGCCTGCCGCTCATCTGCGCCTCGATCCTGTCCAAGAAGATCGCGGAAGGCATCGACGCGCTCGTGCTCGACGTGAAGACGGGCAGCGGCGCCTTCATGACGCGCGAGGAGGATGCGCGCGCCCTGGCCGACGCGCTCGTCGGACTCGCCGAACGTTCGGGCCTGAAGGTCGCGGCGCTCCTCACACAGATGGACGAACCGCTCGGCCGGACGATCGGCAACGCGCTGGAGGTCCGCGAATGCGTGGACGTGCTGCGCGGCGCCGGTCCGGCCGATCTCGTCGAGCTGTGCGTCGAGCTGTCGGCGCTGATGATCCGGCTCGGTCGGCCCGGCACGACGATGGACGAGGGCCGCGCGGCGGCGCTCGAGGCGATTGCGAGTGGCGCCGGCCTGCAGGCCTTCCGACGCATCGTCGAACGGCAGGGCGGAGACGTCGGCATGATCGACGACACCGCCACGTTGCCGCGTGCGCCGGTTCGCGAGGTGTTCACGGCGCCGCGCGCCGGGTACGTGGCGCGCCTCGACGCCGGCCTGCTCGGCCGCGCCGCGGTCGTGCTCGGCGCGGGTCGTGCGCGGGCCGAAGACGCCGTGGATCCGGCCGTCGGATTCGAACTGGCTGCCGTGTCGGGCGACCGTGTCGAGGCGGGGGATCCGATCGTGGTCGTGCACGCGCGATCGTCTGCCGACGTGGCGGGCGTGCGACCCATGCTCGCCGAGGCCGTGACCCTTGCCGACACCGCTCCGGCTCGACGCCCGTTGATTCTCGACCGCCTTGGTCTTGCCCGCGAAATGTGATGTCCGATCTGCTTTGGTCCCTCGACCACGCCGTGTCCGTGCTGCGCCAGCGCGCCGGGCACCCACCCGACGTCGCCATCGTCCTCGGCTCCGGCCTGGGCGATTTCGCCGATACGCTCGACCAGCCGGTCGTGCTGCCGTATGCCGCCATCCCGGAGTGGCCGGCGTCGGCCGTGGTGGGCCACGCCGGCAAGCTGGTGGTCGGGCGTCATGCGTCGGGCGCGCGCGTCGCGGCGCTGGCCGGACGTGCCCATCTCTACGAGGGGCACCACGTGTCGCGTGCCGTGTTCGGCGTGCGGGCGATGGTGCGCTGGGGCGTGCCGCGCGTGGTGCTCACCAATGCGGCCGGCGGCATCAACACGGCGTTCACACAGGGCGCCCTGATGCTCATCGAGGACCACATCAACCTGCTCGGCGCCAATCCGCTCGTCGGGCCCAACGTGGACGAACTCGGCGCCAGGTTCCCCGACATGACGTACGTCTACGACAGGGATCTCCGTCGTCTCGCGCTGGAGGCGGCCGCCTCCGTCGGCGTGCCCCTGCAGCGCGGCGTCTACCTGGCCACGCTCGGGCCCAGCTACGAAACGCCCGCCGAGATTCGCGCGTTCCGGGTGCTGGGAGCCGACGCGGTGGGCATGTCCACCGTGCCCGAGGCCATCGCGGCGCGGCACATGGGGGCCGCCGTCGCCGGCATCTCCTGCATCACCAACCCTGCGGCGGGCGTGCTCGACGAGCCGCTGCGCCACGACGACGTGATGGCGACGGCCGCACGCGTGCGCGGCCAGTTCATCGCGCTGCTCGACGCGTTCATCGGTCGGATGGTGGCGGTGTGACGAAGCCCGACGAGGCGCTGGTGGCCGCGGCCCGCGCAGCGCGGGCGCACGCGTGGGCGCCGTTCTCGTCGTTTGCCGTGGGCGCGGCGCTGCGCCACCGCGACGGCCGCCTGTTCACCGGCTGCAACGTCGAGAACGCCACGTACGGGCTCACCATCTGCGCGGAACGCGTCGCCGTGTTCAAGGCCATCTCCGAGGGAGCCCGCCCGGGTGAGTTCACGGCCGTCTGTGTGGTGGCCGACACCGAGCAGCCCACCCCCCCGTGCGGCGCCTGCCGGCAGATCCTGTGGGAGTTCTGTGGCGACGTCCCGGTCGTCCTGGCCACGCCCGCCGAGGTGAAGGCCGTGTTCGAGATGCGCGACCTGCTGCCGTCGCCCTTCGACGCCCGCTTCCTGGGTAGGTAGGGACCGCCGAGCCGGTATCATGACCTGATGCTTCCGACGATCGCCTGGCAAGACGACACCGTCGTGATGGTCGACCAGCGCAAGCTGCCGACCCGCGAGGTCTACGTCACCTGCAAGACCCCGAACGAGGTGGCCAAGGCCATCAAGACGATGATCATCCGCGGGGCCCCGGCCATCGGGGTCTCGGCCGCGTATGGCCTGGCGCTCGGCGTGCGCCGCAGCAGCGCCGCCGGCACCCGTCAGCTCACGACCGAGTTCCTCAAGGACTGCGACCTGCTGGCCGGCACCCGCCCGACGGCCGTGAACCTGTTCTGGGCGATCGAGCGGATGAAGCGCACGTTCTCGCGCGAGGTGCACGCGGGGGCGAGCGTGGACGACCTCCGGCGGATCATGCTCGAGGAGGCCCACGCCATCCACGACGAGGATCTCGCGAGCTGCCGTGCGATCGGGCAGTACGGCGGCGAGCTGGTGCCCCAGGACGCCGGCATCCTCACGCACTGCAATGCCGGAGCGCTGGCCACCGCCGGGTACGGCACCGCACTCGGCGTGATTCGCGGCGCCGTCGAACTCGGTCGCCAGGTGCGGGTGTTCGCCGACGAGACGCGGCCGGTGCTGCAGGGCGCCCGCCTCACCGCATGGGAGCTGATGCGCGACGGCATCGACACCACCGTGATCGCCGACAACATGGCGGCGGTCCTGATGCGCGAGGGTCGCATCAACTTCATCGTGGTCGGCGCCGACCGCATCGCGGCCAACGGCGACGCCGCCAACAAGATCGGCACCTACACCGTCGCCGTGCTGGCCAGGGAACACGGCGTGCCGTTCTACGTGGCCGCCCCGCTCTCCACCATCGACCTCGCGACGCCCGACGGCAACGCGATCCCGATCGAGGAGCGCAACCCGAAAGAGGTCACGCACGTGGGCGCCACCCAGATCGCGCCCGACGGGGCCCGGGTGTTCAACCCGTCGTTCGACGTGACGCCGCACCGCTTCATCGCGGGTATCATCACGGAGCGCGGCGTCGCCCGCGCGCCGTACACCGCGTCGCTGCGGGCACTCTTCGATCAGGCGGCAGCGGAGGTCGGCGCGCGCTGATGCGCATCCTGGGCATCGAGAGCTCCTGCGACGAGACCGCGGCCGCGGTGGTCGAGGCGCCCGACGCGGGCGCGCCCTGGCGCCTGCTCTCGAGCGTGGTCGCCTCGCAGGTGGCCATCCACCGTGAGTGGGGTGGCGTGGTGCCCGAGCTCGCCGCGCGTCAGCACCTGCGCGACATCGTCGGCGTCGTCGATCAGGCGCTGAGCGACGCGAGCGTCGGGTGGTCGGGCATCGACGCGATTGCCGTGACGCAGGGACCGGGGCTGGTCGGCTCGCTGCTGGTCGGCGTCGCGTTCGCCAAGGCGGTCGGCGCGGCACGCGGCCTGCCCGTCGTGCCGGTCCACCACCTGGCCGGCCACATCGAGTCGCTCGCCCTGCACAACGGCGAACTGCCCCTGCCGGCCATCGTGCTCGTCGTCTCCGGGGGCCACACCAGCCTGTACCACGTGCCGGAGCCCGGCACGTACCGGCTCGTCGGCCGCACGCGAGACGATGCCGCCGGCGAGGCGTACGACAAGGTCGCCAAACTGGTCGGGCTCGGGTATCCGGGTGGGCCGATCGTGGACCGTCGCGCGCGCGCCGGAAATCCGCACGCCATTGCGTTTCCGGTGCCGAAGCTGACGCACGACGACCGCAACGCCGGTCCCGCGACCCACCTGCCCGAGGGCGCCGTCGCCGCCGACCGCCGGCGCGCGGACTTCAGCTTCAGCGGACTCAAGACCGCGGTGCGTCGGCACGTGGAACTGGCGACCAACCACGGCCAGCGGGCGCTGAGCGACGGCGAAGTGGACGACATCTGCGCGAGCTTCCAGCGGGTGGTCATCCAGACGCTGCTGGATCGCACGTTCCGTGCGGCCGACTGGTTCGACGCGCGGTGCATCGGCCTCGCGGGCGGAGTGGCCGCCAACAGTGCCCTGCGGGCCGAAGCCGAGCGCCGCGGCGCGGCCCAGGGCCTGCCCGTGTTCGTGCCGAGCGTTGCCCTGGCCACCGACAACGCCGCGATGATCGCCGCCGCCGGCCTGCGTCGCTGGTCACTCGGCGAGCGCGGTCGTCCGCTCGACTTCAACGCCGAGGCGAACCTCGCGCTCTGACGCGGGGTGAGGTAGGGACGGCTCTCCGAGCCGTCCGCTGCAATGGTGGCGGCCGGCTCGGCGAGCCGGCCCTACCAGCCCCCCAAGGTGGCATCAGGCATCAGGCATCAAGCATCAAGCATGAAGCAGCGGGCACTATGCGCTACCGATGCTCGTAGAACTCGTACGTGATGCGCCACGTCGTCTCCTGGCCCGGGTCCACGCTCGCGTCGATGTAGGGCTCGGGGCAGACCGTGCGCGTGGCCGACCAGAAGACCATCTTGGTGAGCGGCCGATCGCCGCGGATCCGCACGGCGGCGCGGGTCTCGTGGTGCACGAGGCGCACGTCGTAGTCGGCCGGTGTCGTGCCGAAGCCGGCGAGCTCGGCGAACACGAACTCGCCACGCCCGAGCGCGCGCGTGAATCGCAGCACGCGCCCGGTGATCGCTCCGAGCGGGCCGACCTCGCGGTCGGGCCGCGGGTCGAACGGGAACTCCACCGTGATCGCCGGCGTCGTCTGGCGCTCGTCGAGCGTGAAGAAGTTGTGGTTGTAGACGCTGGTGTCGATGCGCTTGCGGCCGGTGTTGCGCAGCACGTGCTCGAGGATCAGCGTGTCGCCGTCGAGCCGCAGGACTTTCCGATACTCGTACGCATAGCCGTTGGCTTCGCCGAGCCGGTGCGTGAAGGCGATCCGGTCGGGTGCCCGTTCGATCTCCCACTGGCCGGGATCGACGATGTCGTACGTGGCGAAGCGGCGGTAGGCCGGCTCGTCGGGCTTGCGCACGTGCCCGACGCCGATGCGGACGAACGTGCCGCCGGCCGCCGCGTCGGCGTAGCCCACCGACGAGTCACCCGTGAGGAACTCCTCGACGGGGCCGGTGATGGCGTCGTGGATCCGCGAGTCGTGCCGCTCGAACCACGGCCCGAAGTACTCGTGCCCGTTCCATCGCAGGCGCGCGATCGCTCCCGACCAGTCGAAGCGTGTGCCGCGGTAGTACCCGGCCTGCGCGTCGGGCAGGTAGACGGTCGCGTCGATGCGTCCGTTGCGGAGGTCGGCGGTGGGGAACCCGGAAGTGGCGGCCTGGGACATGGCAATCAGCAGGACGACGAACAGACCCATGGGACGAGCCTCAGTCCTGCACCGCGAAGGACAGGATGACGCCGTTGCCGGCGATGGCGATGTGCTGGCGTCCGTCGAACTGGTAGGTCATGGGTGACGCTTTCCAGGGCTGGTTGGCGGGAAACGACCAGAGCGGCACACCGGTCTCGGCGTCGACGGCCATGAGCGCGCCCCCTTCCTCGGCGACGAAGACCAGCCCGGTCGCCGTCGTGAGCGTGCCGCCCCAGGTGGTGGCGGGCCCGGGCTGCGGCAGTTCCCAGCGGATGGCCCCGGTGCGGATGTCGATGGCGCGCAACAGCCGCTGAGGGGCCGGATCGGGCGCGATCCGCTGCGAACCCCCGAGGTACGACTTGCCGGGTTCCCACGGGCCCTGCGGCCGCGTCGTGTAGACGCTGCACTTCTCGAACGACTGCACGTAGTACAGGCCCGTGGCCGGGTTCCACGATGGCGCGAACCAGTTGGTGGCGCCGTCCTGCGAGGGACAGACCCTGGTGCCCTGCGGCGAGGGTTCCTGGCCGGGCACGCGGAGTGGGCGGCCGTCTGCGCCGATGCCGGTCGCCCACGTGAGATGCCGGACGAAGGGCGTCGAGAGGAGCCGCTCGCCCGTCACGCGGTCGAAGACGTAGAAGAAGCCGTTGCGATCGGCGTGCAGCAGCAGGTGCCGCGGCCGTCCCTCCCACTCGGCGTCGGCGATCACGGAGGTCTGCGTGGCGTCCCAGTCCCACAGGTCGTGCGGCGTGAACTGGTAGTGCCAGCGCAGCCGGCCGCTCTTCCGATCGAGCGCGAGCAGGCACGACGCGTAGAGGTTGTCGCCGATCCTGTCACTCCCGTCGTATTCCTTCGACGGATTGCCCGTCGGCCAGTACACCAGGTCGAGCGCGGGGTCGTAGCTGCCCGTGAACCAGGTCGGCGCGCCGCCGTGCGCGATGTCGCTGCCCTGCCAGGTCTCCGAACCGGGCTCGCCGGGCCTGGGCACCGTGTGGAACCGCCAGACCTCCCGGCCCGACGCCTGATCGACCGCCACGACGAATCCGTTGGCGCCGTGCTCGCCGCCGGCCACGCCGGTGACCACGAGATCCCCTGCCACGAGCGGCGCCGACGACGCGGCGTAGTTCTGTCGCCAGTCGGCCAGCGGGGTGTCCCACAGCAGCGCTCCCGTGAACCGATCCAGCGCGATCACGTGTGCGTGGTCGGTCATCATGAAGACCCGATCGCCCGCCACGGCCACGCCCCGATTCGCCCAGCCGCCGGTCACGCCCTTCGTGCGCGGCCGTTTGTAGTGCCAGAGTCGGCGGCCGCTGCCGGCGTCGAGCGCGAAGCACTCATTGGGTGCGGTCACGTACATGATGCCGCCCACCACGACAGGCGTGACCTGCAACGCGCCGGCATCGGGCAGCGGGGCCATCCAGCGAGGCGCGAGCCGCGCGACGTTGGTGCGGTCGATGCCGCGCAACGCCGTGTAGCGGTTGCCGCCCGGGTCGCCGTTGTAGCCCGGCCAGTCCACCTCGGAGGTGACGCGACGCACGCCTCCCCGCTCCTTGCGCAGCAGGTGGATGCGTCGATCGGCGGCCCGGATCTGCAGGTCGCCGACCCCTTCGCCGAGCACCTCGCCTTCGAGGGTCGTGCCGTCGGCCAGTGCCACGCGTCGGCGGGGGAGGGGCGCTTCCGTGCGCTGAAGCGTGCGCAGGTGTTTCAGCAGTCCTGCCAGTTCGGCGGGCGGCACGTCCTGGGCCGGCATCCCGCGCGCCGCACGGCCGTCGCGGATCAGGCTGGTGATGTCGGCATCGGTGAGCGCCGGCAGGCGCGTGGCGATGGCCGGACCCATCTCGCCGCCGTTGCCGTCGGAGCCGTGACACAGCGCGCAGCGCCGTTCGAACGCGTCGCGGCCCTCAGGCACCTGCGCGGCCGCCGGGGAGCTCCCTGTCGCCAGGCTCAGAAGGATGAGGGCTCCGGTCAGGGGCCGCCATGGGGGCATGGTTCCCGCATCCTACGATATCTCCCGCGTCGCCGCGGGCTGATCGCCGGGTCAGCGGCCCAACGACTCGAGCAGTGTCGAGAGCGCCTGGGCGTCCACGGGCTTGGGCAGGTGCCGGTCGAAGCCGGCGGCGTGGCAGCGTTGCCGGTCGTCGGCGCGGTCCCATCCGGTCAGGGCGACCAGCAGGATCTGCCTGGCCCAGGGCGCCGCCCGCAGGCGTCGAGCGGTCTCGTACCCGTCGAGCCGGGGCATGCCGATGTCCATCAGCACGACCTCGGGGCGGAATCGTTCGGCCTCGGCCAGAGCCTCCTCGCCGTCGTGCGCCGAGCTCACGACGTGCCCGGCCAGCTGCAGGAGCAGGCAGAGGCTCTCGGCCGAATCCACGTGGTCGTCCACCACCAGTACGCGTGCCATGCGACGCCTGAAGCATACGCTCGTCGGGTACCCTGTCGATCCGTGTCCCAGCGTCTCTATCCCTCGCGGCCCATCGTCGGCGTCGGTGGCGTCATCGTCGAGGGCGACCGCGTGGTCCTGATCAAGCGGCGCTTCGAGCCGCTCGCCGGTCGGTGGAGCCTGCCCGGTGGCACGCTCGAGGTGGGCGAGCCGCTGGAGGTGGGCGTGGCGCGGGAACTGTTCGAGGAGACCGGCCTGGTGGTCCGCGTCGGGCCGGTGGTGGAGGTCTTCGATCGCATCCTGCGCGACGAGGAAGGGCGGGTGAAGTACCACTTCGTGCTGGTGGACTACCTGTGCCTGCCCGTCGGCGGCACCCTGGAGGCCGGCGACGACGTCTCGGAGGCCGAGTGGGTGCCGTTCGACGGTCTCGCTCCGTACGACCTCACGGAGAAGGCCACCTCGGTGATTCTCCGGGCCCAGGAGATGCTGGGCTGACCGCGCCGGCATTCCCGGCATTCCCGGCATTCTCGGCATGGCCGGCATTCTCAGGGTATATTCCCGGCTCCATGCACACATCCTCGCCGGCCGAGGGCCGCGACTCCGGTCTCGACAGCGAGTTCCGCCGCGGGCTCGGTCTCTACGACGCCACCATGGTGGTCGTCGGCTCGATGATCGGCTCGGGCATCTTCATCGTCTCGGCCGACATGGCGCGGTTGATCGGCAGCCCGGGGTGGCTGCTGCTCGCGTGGGTGCTCACCGGGGTGCTCACGGTGGGGGCCGCGCTGGCATATGGCGAGCTCGCCGCGATGATGCCCAGGGCCGGCGGCCAGTACGTCTTCCTGCGCGAGGCGTTCTCGCCGCTGTCGGGATTCCTCTACGGCTGGACCCTCTTCACGGTGATCCAGACGGGCACGATTGCCGCCGTAGCCGTGGCGTTTGCCCGTTTCACGGGCGTGCTGTTCCCGATCGTGGCCGAGGACACGTACGTGATCGCCCCCGTTCACCTCACGAGCGGGTATGCCGTGTCGCTGTCGACGGCGCAGTTGCTGGGTGTGCTCCTCATCGCCCTGCTCACGTGGAGCAACACGCGCGGCCTCGAATACGGCAAGGTCGTGCAGAACGTGTTCACCACCGCCAAGACCGGCGCACTCGTGGGGCTCATCGTGGTGGGCCTGCTGCTCGGGTGGAATGCCGACGCCGTGGCAGCCAACTTCGGCGATCTCTGGACCGCGCGTGGCGTGGTCGACCTCGCGCCGGGACTCACGGCCGCCAGCACGCTCGGACTGATCGTGGCGGTGGGCATCGCCCAGACGGGATCGCTGTTCTCGTCGGATGCCTGGCACAACATCTGTTTCACCGCCGGTGAGGTGAAGGATCCGCGGCGCACGCTGCCGCTGTCGATGGTGCTCGGCACCGCGATCGTCACGGGCCTCTACGTGCTGGCCAACGTGGCGTACCTGGTCGCCCTGCCGCTCGAGTCCATCCAGTCGGCCCCGTCCGATCGCGTGGGCACGCTGCTCGTCAACACCGTGCTGCCCGGCCTGGGCACGGGGCTCATGGCGGTGGCAATCATGATCTCGACGTTCGGCTGCGTGAACGGCCTCGTGCTGGCGGGGGCGCGCGCCTACTACGCCATGGCCCGCGACGGCCTGTTCTTCAAGCGCGCCGGTGAGCTGAACGCCGAGCGCGTGCCGGCCTACGGCCTGGTGCTCCAGGGCATCTGGGCAGCCCTGCTCGTCCTGCCCCGTACGTTCGACGCGACCTCGGGGCGGTACGGCAACCTGTACAGCAACCTGCTCGACTACGTGATCTCGGCGGCACTGCTGTTCTATGCCCTCACCGTCGCCGGCCTGTTCCGACTGCGGGTCACCCGTCCCGACGCCTATCGGCCCTACCGCGCCTTCGGCTACCCGGTCGTCCCGGCGCTGTACATCGCGGGCGCCCTGGGCATCCTCCTGGTCCTGTTCGCGTATCGGCCGGCGACGACGTGGCCCGGGCTGGTGATCGTGCTGGCCGGCGTGCCGGTCTACCTGATGGCGAAGGGGGGCCGCGCGTGAGCTGGACGCCCGATCGCGCAGCGGCGCTCGCGCTGCTGCACGAGTACACGACCGGCGAGAGCCTGCGGCGCCACGCCTATGCCGTCGAGGCCGCCGTGCGCGGATATGCGCGTCGGCTCGGCGGCGACGAGGACCTCTGGGGCGTGACCGCGCTGCTGCACGATTTCGACTACGAGCGCTGGCCGTCGCTCGAGGACCATCCCTACAAGGGCGTCGAGATCCTGCGGCAGCACGGGTATCCGGAGGTGGTGACCCGCGCGATCCTCTCGCACGCCGACTACAGCGGCGTGAGCCGCGACAGTCCCCTCGAAAAGGTGCTGTACGCGTGCGACGAGATGGCGGGCTTCGTCACCGCGGCCGCGCTGGTGCGGCCCTCGCGCAGCGTCCTCGACCTCGAGGCCGCGTCGGTCAAGAAACGGATGAAGGACAAGGCCTTCGCGCGGGCGGTCTCGCGCGACGACCTGATCCGCGGCGCCGAGGGGCTCGGGCTGCCCCTGGAGGCGCACATCGCCAACGTCATCGAGTCGCTGCGCGAGCAGGCCGACGCCCTGGGCCTGCGCGGGCAGGGGTGAACCGCGCGCGGGCAGGGTCCGTATGTACGCCTTGAGCCGTGAGCCCTGAGCCTTGAGCCCTGAGTCCTGAGCCTTGAGCCTTCCCGACCCCCCCGCATCCGTGGTGACCCTCGACGACGTCACGGTCGTCTATGGGAAGTCCGAGGCCCTCTCGGGCGTGACCGTGCAGTTCCCGCCGGGGGCTGTCGGCCTGCTCGGGCCCAACGGCGCCGGCAAGAGCACGATGATCAAGGCGCTGCTCGGCTTCGTGGTGCCGACGCGCGGCGCCATGCACGTGCTCGGCCTCGACGTCCGGCACAAGGCGCAGGAGATCCGGGCGCGCATCGGCTACATGCCCGAGAACGACGCGCACATCCCGGGCATGAACGCCGTCACGTTCGTGGCCTACTGCGGGCAGCTGTCGGGCCTGCCGCCGGTCGACGCCATGCAGCGCGCCCACGAGGTCCTCTACTACGTCGGCCTCGGCGAGGCGCGGTACCGCAACGTCGAGACCTACTCGACGGGCATGAAGCAGCGCATCAAGCTGGCGCAGGCGCTCGTGCACGACCCCGACCTGCTGTTCCTCGACGAGCCGACCAACGGCATGGACCCGAAGGGCCGCGACGAGATGCTGGCCCTGATTCACGACCTCGGCCACAACAAGCGCGTCAACCTGATCCTGTCGTCGCACCTGCTGCCCGACGTCGAGCACACCTGCGATCACGTCATCGTGATGGACAAGGGGCGCATTGCGACGCGCGGTCCGATTGCCACGTTGAAGGGCACGGGTGGCAGCGTGTTCGAGTTGCGGATCAAGGGAGAGCTGCCGGCGTTCGTCGACGTGCTCCGCGCGCAGGGGCTCGAGGCACATGGCACCGACGAAGACGTGATGCGCGTGCTCGTGCCGGCCGGGCGCTCCGCGCGCGACCTGTTCGCGATCGCCGCGTCGCACGGCGTGCAGGTGCGCCACCTGCGGCCGAGCGTGCCCACGCTCGAGGACGTCTTCATCGACGCCATCGAAGGAGGCGGCCATGCCCATCCATGATCAGTCGTATCGCCGCTACGGGGGCGAGCGCCGGCCGGTCAGCAGCGTGTGGCTCGTGATCGCGCGCGCCGGCCTCATGTCGTTCCTGGCGCGTCGTGCGTTCCTCGGCCTGCTGCTGGCCGCGTGGGTGCCGTTCATCGTCCGGGCGAGCCAGCTGTTCCTCGCCTCGAACTTCTCGCAGGCCGCGACGTTCCTCGCGCCGTCGCCGCAGACCTTCCGCGACTTCCTGTCGCAGCAGGGCATCTTCGTCTTCCTGATCACGGTCTACGTGGGGTCGGGGCTCATCGCCAACGACAGGCGTGCCAACGCGCTGCAGCTGTACCTGTCCAAGCCGGTGACGCGCGCCGAGTACATCCTCGGCAAGATGACGGTGCTCGCCGTGTTCCTGCTCGCCGTCACCTGGCTGCCCGCCATCCTGCTGCTCCTGCTGCAGGTCGCGTTCTCGGGCAGCTTCGCCTTCGTGCGTGACAACTCCTCGCTCGTGGCGTCGATCACCCTGTACGCGCTGCTGACGGTCGTCGTCGTCACCTTCGGGATGACCGCGCTGTCGTCGCTCTCGCGGAGCGCGCGCTTCGTCGGCATCCTGTTCGCGGGCCTGCTCATCTTCTCCGACGCGATGTTCAACGCGCTGCGGTTCATCACGGGCAGCACGGCCATCTCGTGGGTGTCGGTGCAGGCGAGCCTCGACCAGGTGGGCGACGTCATCTTCCGCCAGGCGCCGCGTCACCAGACGCCGGTCGCCGTGTCCATCATCGTGCTGCTCGCCGTGGTCGTGGTCTCGGCCTCGGTGCTCGAGCGGCGCGTGCGCGGCGTGGAGGTGGTGGCGTGAGCGCCGTGATCACCGCCGAGCACGTGTCCAAGTGGTACGGGCAGGTCATCGGCCTCAACGACGTGTCGGTGAGCATCCCGACCGGCATCACGGGGCTGCTCGGGCCCAACGGCGCCGGCAAGTCCACGTTCATGAAGCTGATCACGGGGCAGCTCGCGCCGAGCAAGGGCACGGTCTCGGTGTTCGGGGCGCCCATCTGGAACAACCCGTCGGCCTACACGCGCATCGGGTTCTGTCCGGAGCAGGACGCCTTCTACGAGCGGATGACGGGCCTGGAGTGGGTGTCGGCGCTGGTGCGCCTCAACGGCTATTCCAGCGCCGAGGCGAAGGACGCCGCCCTGCGGGCGCTCGACGCAGTAGATCTCGTGCCCGCGGCCGACAAGAAGATCGGCGCCTACAGCAAGGGCATGCGCCAGCGCGTGAAGCTGGCCCAGGCGCTGGTGCACGACCCCGACCTGCTGATCCTGGACGAGCCGCTCACGGGCATGGACCCGCTGATGCGCCGACGGACGATTCGCATCATCCGCGAGTGGGCGCGTGATGGCCGCAGCGTGCTGGTGTCGAGCCACATCCTCCACGAGGTGGAGGCGATGACGAGCAACGTGCTCCTCATCAACAACGGCCGGATCCTGGCCGAGGGCGACGTCCACGACATCCGTGCGCTCATCGACCATCACCCGCACACGGTGCACATCCGTGCCGAGCGCCCGCGAGAACTCGCCCGCGAGTGCCTGGCGCACGAGTACGTGCGGACGCTCCGCTTCGAGGGCGACGCGCTCGTCGTCGAGACCGATCAGCCCGACGTGTTCTATACGCAATTGACGGCCCTGGCCGCCGCCGAGACGTACGGCCGGATCGACGAGGTGACCTCGCCCGACGACAACCTGGCCGCGGTGTTCGGGTATCTGGTCAAGTGAGTGGGTACCGGGTACCGGGTACCGGGTGCCGGGTACTGGGGGCCGGTCATCCAGGGGCGGTCAGTGACGGGATTGCAGGGATACGATCTGCTTGTAGAGCAGCGCGCCGACCCGGTCAGCGTAGTTCAGGGGTTCGGACAGCGTGTCGTGTGGCATGTATCCAAGGCGATCCATCAGGACCAGCAGGGTGGTGACTTCGTTGAGAGACCCACGGGCCATGTGCAGGAACCTGAGGTAGTCGGGACGCGATCCGCGTCCGTACCCCTCGGCGATGTTGGCCGGCACGGATACGACGGCTTTCCGAATCTGGGAGCCAATGCCAAAGCGTTCGTCGGAGGGCAGCAATGGCGCCGCCCGAAGTACGAGCACGGCAAGTTCCATGGCGCATTGCCAGGACTCCAAGTCGCGGTATGTGGTGATGGGCGTCATGGCCCCTCCGATGAGCAAGAGCGATGCCTGAGCTGGATATGCCGAACATGACTGGATCGCGGGAGGACGTCGCGACCGCTTCAGCCTCGGGGAACGCACTTCCCGGTACCCGATACCCGGTACCCGGTACCCGGGCGACAGCGAGCCTGTCCCTCTGGCGTGCCGCGCTGCGGGTCTTCGATCTCTCGCTCGACCAGATGCTGTGGTCGCGGCGGACGGTGTTCATGGCCCTCGTCGTGGGCGGGCCGTTGCTCATCGCCCTCATGGTCCGCGTGATCGACATCGTCTCGGCGGGCGAGGGGGCGGTGCAGATCGAGGGCGTGCGCGTCGGAAGCGCCGCCATCTTCGGCCTGATGGTCTGGGTCTTCTATCTCCGCTTCACCGTGCCCGTGCTGGCCGTGTTCTATGGCACCTCGCTCATGGCCGACGAGGTGGACGACAAGACCATCACCTACCTGTTCTCGCGGCCCATCCCGCGCGGGGCGGTGCTGCTCGGCAAGTACCTGGCGTACCTGGTCTGCACCGTGGCCGTGGTGCTGCCGTCGGTGGTGCTGGTCTATCTGCTGATCCTGTCGCGGCCGGGCGGGTCGCTGGCGGGGGGCTTCACCGACCTGGTCAAGGACCTCGTGGTCATCGTGCTCGGGCTGGCCACGTACGGCGCCCTGTTCGCCTGGGTGGGGGCACGGATCAAGCGCCCGCTGCTCACCGGCCTGGCGTTCGTCTTCGCCTGGGAGCCCGCCATCCTGCTGGTGCCGGGCTACCTGCGCCGGTTCACGGTGGCCTACTACCTGCAGGGCCTGGTGCCGCAGGCCATGCCCGCCGACGACAGCACGCTGTCGTTGCTGTCCTCGCTCTTCCGCGATTTTCCGTCCGTGGGCACCAGCCTGTTCTGGCTCGCTGCGATTACCGGTGTGGCGCTATGGCTCGCCATGCGGACCGTCGCGAGACGTGAGTACGTGCTGGAGCAGTGAGGACGGGGCCGGCTGGCCCAGCCGGCCGTCGCCGCCGATGCGTGCATGCCCGGCATGCCCGGCATTCCCGGCATTCCCGGCATTCTCGGCATTGCCGGGGACGGTCTTCGTCCCCACCGGCATGGTCGGGTCTGGAACCTTCTGGCGACCAGGTACGTTACAGTGGCTATACGGGAGAGTGACACTCCGATGAGCACCGCCAAGACCCGCTACTTCCTGCTCGGTTCGGCCGCCGTCCTGACCGCCGGCCTCACGGCCGGCACTGTCGCCTACTTCGGCGGCATGCCCCGGGCCCTGGCGAGCAACGCCGGCCCCGACGAACTGTCCCTGGTGCCCTCCGGAGCCGCGGTGGTCGCCTACGCCAACGTCCAGGGCGTGATGGGCTCGGAGTTCCGCCAGCGTCTCATGACGCTGATGCACGACGAGGCCGGCAAGGGCCGGCAGGAATTCCAGGAGCAGACCGGCATCGACGTCGAGCGCGACATCGATGCGGTCATCGCCGCCATGGCGGCGCCTGCCGACGGCGCCAACGCCCACGAAACCGGGTTCGTCGCCCTGCGGGGGCGGTTCGACACCGCCAAGATCGAGTCGCTCGTGAGCAGCAAGGGCGGCCAGCTCGCCGAGTACAAGGGCGCTCGCCTGCTGGTACCGCCGGCCGGCGACGACAGCCAGACCGCCGACGACTCGTCGGCCACCCCGACCCGCCGGCACGTGCGCCCCGTCGTGGCGCTCGTCAACGCCAACCTCGTCATCGTCGGCGCCGAAGCCGCCGTCAAGGCCGCCATCGATCGCAGCAACGGCGAGGGCACGGCCAGCATCACGAGTGACGGCGAGTTCGTCCGCATGCTCGAGAGCGTGGACCAGAATTCGACGGTGTGGGCCATCGGTCGCCCGAAGGTGCTCGGCTTCTCTGCGAGCGGCGAGGTGCCCTCGCAGGTGATGCAGCAGATTCCCGAGATCAAGTGGTTTGCCGCCTCCGGTCACCTCAATGGCGGCCTCACGGCCACGTTCCGCGCCGAGGGCAAGGACGAGGAAGCCGGCAAGAACATGCGAGAGGTCGTCCAGGGCGTCCTGGCGCTGGCGCGGCTGCAGATGGAGTCCAAGCCCGAACTGAAGCCGCTGCTGTCGTCGGTGCAGGTCGAGGGCACGGGCGCCGGCGTGGCGCTGCACATGACCCTGCCCGCCGAGATGCTCGACGTGATCGTCAAGCAGGCCTCGGCCGTCCACGGCTCGCACGTCAAGGAACTGAAGGAACTCCACCAGCGGGCCGAGGACTGATTCGGCGGCGCCGCGGCGCACCTCGCACCAGAGACGGGCCGGACGAGTCACCTCGTCCGGCCCGTCTGCATTTCTGCTAGACTTCGGGTTTCGGACACGCCGATCAGACGCCGGCTGCGGCAGCACCCGCGGCGGCTCGCTCGGCCGCGCCGCGCGTGCGTCGGCGCGACCCGGATGGACCCGACCGTCCCGCCACGGGGACGGTCTTTCTTTCCACGGTCGGATGTGGCCCCGCCGCTCCCGCGTCCGAGCGGTCGAGCGCGAGGGCTCCCGCCGCGGAGTCTGGCGATCAGTGAGTACTGCAGCGTTCTTCTATGGCACCCTCATGACCGGCTTCGACCGTCGTCGACGCGCCGGCATCGAGGGCAAGCTGCGCCATCGGCGGCGCGGCTGGATCAGGGCCTCCCTGTACGACCTGGGCATCTATCCCGCGGCCATTCCCGATCCCGACGGGTGTGTCTGGGGTGAGGTCTACGACATGGACGACCCGCCCGGGGTGCTCGCGGCGCTCGACGAGATCGAGGGCTACCGGGAGGGGCACCCGGAGCAGAGTCTCTACACGAGACACCTGTATCCGGTGCAACTCGACACGGGCGACCAGTTCGACGCCTGGGTCTACTTCTACAACGCGCCTCTGGGCGGCGCCCAGCGCATCGCCTCGGGCGACTACCTCCAGCACGTGCGAGTAAGGTAGGGACGGCTCTCCGAGCCGTCCGTCCACTACTCTCCGACCTGTCCGCCGAAGCCCTGGCGGAGGCGGGTTCCCAGCCCGCCGCCGTGAGGACCGCCCTTCCGCCGAGCGGACGGCCGGGACGGCCGTCCCTACCCTCGGCGGGACAGGCGACGCCCGGTACGGCCGTCCCTACCCTCGCCGGGACAGGCGACGCCCGGGACGGCCGTCCCTACCCTCGACGGGACAGGCGGCGCCCGGTACGGCCCCTGCCCTCGCCGGGACAGGCGACGGCCGGGCGTCTCCAGCCACAGTCCAACGATGAGCCCACAGCCACGATAAGCTGAGGCATGCCGTTTCGCTTCGCCTGCTGTGTCCTCCTCGTCGTCGCTGGGATGACCCGGCCTGTTGCCGCGCAGGACGTCGACCCCCGGATCGCGCAGGTCCTCAGCCAGGTGTCCGCCGGTCGCCTGAAGGCCACGGTCGAGAAACTCGCGGGATTCGAGACGCGACACACGCTGTCGCGTCAGGACGATGCGGCACGTGGGATCGGGGCCGCTGCCCGGTGGATTCACGACGAACTGGCGGTCGCGAGCCCTCGGCTGCGCGTGGCCTTCGACGACTACGACATCCCCGCCCAGGGCGACCGCATCGTGCGCGACGTGCGTGTCCGCAATGTCGTGGCCGTGCTGCCCGGTCGGTCGCCACGTCGCATCTACGTGAGCGGGCACTACGACACCGTCGCTCGTCCCGAGCGCCCGACCCAGGCCCCTTCGGCCGCAGCGGCGACTCCCGGCGCCTCTCGCCAGGCATCGGCGAATGGCGGCTTCGACTGGGCTGCCGGCGACATCCCCGCGCCCGGCGCCAACGACGATGGCAGCGGCACCGCGCTGACGATGGAGGCTGCGCGGGTGCTGGCGCAGAGCGGTCTCGAGTTCGACGCGACGCTGGTGTTCATCGCGTTTGCCGGCGAGGAGCAGGGCCTGGTGGGGGCCCACCTGCACGCCCAGCGAGCGGTGGTCGACCGACTGGTGATCGACGCCGTGTTCAACAACGACATCGTCGGCAACACGCTCGGCGGCAACGGCCTGGTGGATGGCGAGAGCGTGCGGGTGTTCTCGGACGGCCCGGAGGATTCGCCGTCGCGTCAACTCGCGCGCTACATCCAGCGGACGGCCGCGCGCTACGTGCCCGCCCATCGGGTGCGGCTCATCGCGCGGCACGATCGCTTCGGGCGGGGCGGCGATCACACCGCCTTCAACCAGCGCGGGTTCGCGGGCGTGCGGTTCACCGAGGCCAACGAGAACTACGGGCGTCAGCACCTGGTGGCCGATACGCCCGACGGCGTGGACGCGGCCTATCTGGCGCGCAACACACGCGTGAATGTCGCAGGCGTGGCGGCCCTTGGGCTGGCGCCGGCCGCACCGGTGGTCACCAGCGAACGCGGCACGCCGCTGCTCGACCGCGGTCCGTCGGGCTACGACGCCCGGCTTCGCTGGCAGCGTTCGCCCGGCGCCACCGGATACCGCATCTTCTGGCGCGAAGCGTGGACCCCCGACTGGCAGTTCGAGCGATTGGTCGGCGACGTCACCGAAGTCGTGCTGCCCGACGTGTCGATCGACGACTACGTCTTCGGCGTTGCGGCGCTGGGCGCGGGCGGGCACGAGAGCCTGGTGTCGGCCTACGTCAACCCGGCGCGGCGGGCCGTGGAGATCAGGGTGAAGTAATGCCGCGATGCCGCGATGCCGCGAATGACGCGATGCGGTCAGCGGCGGCCCCTACAGCCTTCGGCAACTTGCCGTAACCCGGCCCCGGTACCCGGTACCCGGTACCCGGTACTCGGTACCCGGCTCAGTGAATCTCGCTGTGTTCCGCGCTGATGAGGCCGCCGCCGACGCGCTCGAGGAAGCGCTCGATGGCCAGGCGCGCCACCTGCGGGACATCGAGGAATTCCACGCCCGACGTGTACACGACCAGATTGTCGTCGAGCGTGCGGACGCTCGAGTGGGCGATCCGTCCCTTCAGGACGACGGTCTGCTCCCCGAGGTTGAGGCGGAAGGCGCGCACCGAGTTGACGCGGAGCGGTTCGGGTGTCTCCACCCGGGCGCCGAACGCCGACAGGTCGCTGACGGTGAGCGGCCGGTACACGGTCACCTCGCCGCTGAGGCCGTTGGGCAGGGGAACACGGGGGCGCTGGCGTTGGTCCATCGACATGGTCTCGGGAGCCGAGGCCCCAATCTGCAATCGGCACCCGGGGTCGGTTCCTGCAGCCTAGAATAGCGGCCGTGCCCCAGACCTACCACAACTACATCGATGGCCACTGGGTCCCCGCGCAGTCGGGGGCCACGGCGGAGAACCGCAATCCGGCCGATCAGCGCGACCTGATCGGGCTCTTTCCGCAGTCGGGGACCGCGGATGTCGAGGCTGCCGTCGGGGCGGCCCGTCGCGCGTTCGCGACGTGGCGGCTGGTGCCGGCGCCGGCACGGGCCGAGATTCTCTATCGCGCCGCGCAGTTGTTCCGCGAGCGGAAGGATCGCTTCGCCGACGACATGACGCGCGAGATGGGCAAGGTGCTGGCCGAGACCGCTGGCGACGTCCAGGAAGCCATCGACATGAGCTATCTCATGGCAGGCGAGGGACGACGTCTGTTCGGGCAGACCACGCCGTCGGAGCTGCGCAACAAGTTCGCCATGTCGGTCCGACAGCCGATTGGCGTGTGCGCGGCGATCACGGCCTGGAATTTCCCGATGGCGGTGCCGTCGTGGAAGATCCTGCCGGCGCTCGTGTGCGGCAACACCGTCGTGTTCAAGCCGGCCGAGGAATCGCCGCTCACGGCCGTCAACTTCGTCCAAACGCTCGAGGATGCCGGACTACCGCCAGGCGTGCTCAACCTGGTGATGGGCGACGGGCCCTCGGCCGCCGCGCCGATGGTGGAGCACCCCGACGTCTCGGTGGTCTCGTTCACCGGGTCCACCGAGACCGGTCGGCGTGTGAACGAGGCCGGTGCGCGCACCTTCAAGAAGGTGCACCTCGAGATGGGCGGCAAGAACGTCATCATCGTGATGGACGATGCGAGGCTCGACCTCGCCGTGGATGGCGCGGTGTGGGGTGGGTTCGGCACCAGCGGGCAACGATGCACGGCGGCGAGTCGCGTGGTCGTGCACGAGGCGGTCTACGACGCCTTCCTCGCACGCTTCGTGGACCGCGCGCGCCACGTGGTGGTGGGCGACGGCCGCCGGGCCGGCGTGCAGATGGGGCCGTCGATCCACGAGGCGCAGCTCGCCAAGGTCATCGAGTACGTGGGCATCGGCCGCGCGGAAGGCGCGCGCTTGGTCCTCGGCGGATCGCGCCTGACCGACGGCGACTTCGCGCACGGCTGGTTCCACGAGCCCACCATCTTCGCCGACGTGACCCCGTCGATGCGGATTGCGCGCGAGGAGATCTTCGGTCCCGTGGTGTCGGTGCTGAAAGTGCGATCGCTCGACGAGGCGATTGCCGTCGCCAACGACGTGGCGTACGGCCTGTCGGCCTCGATCTACACGCAGGACATCAACGCGGCCTTCACCGCCATGCGCGACGTCTACACGGGGCTGTTCTACGTCAACGCGCCGACGATCGGCGCCGAGGTGCACCTGCCGTTCGGTGGCGTCAAGGCCACGGGCAACGGCCACCGCGAGGCCGGCATCGCGGCGCTCGACGTGTTCAGCGAGTGGAAGTCGATCTACATCGACTTCAGCGGGAAGCTGCAGCGCGCACAGATGGACACGGAACAGATCTAGCGAACGCCGAACGTAGACCGCAGAACGCCGAACGTAGACCGCCGAACGCCGAAACCACAGAGGTAGGGCCGGGTGTCCCACCCGGCCGTCGTCGCGGCGTGGCGGCGCGGTCGGAGACCGCGCCCTACCTCAGACGTGCCCCGGCACCCAACGGGTGCCGGGGCTGACCGTTGCCAGCTGAGGTCGCGTGACGACCGGAGACCGACTAGAACTGCCGCGGCACCCAACGGGTGCCGCGGCTGACCGTTGCCAGTCGAGGTCGCGTAGCGACCGGAGACTGGCTAGAACTG
>VFQN01003329.1_pt1 | contig 23236 bp, 18 predicted proteins | sample 3512371 | NCBI WGS metagenome assembly VFQN01 (sample SAMN10412370, study PRJNA504923) | tailings metagenome | isolation source: Replicate 2 from Balatoc abandoned mine | place: Philippines: Itogon, Benguet | collected 2017-08-28
CGACCGTGGTCGCCGACATCACCGGCGAACAGGCCGAAGCCATCATTCCGGCGATTGAGAAGGCCGTGAAGGATTACCGTTATTCGAATTACGGCGATTACCGACTGTGGCCCGGCCCCAACAGCAACTCCTTCGTCGCCGCGATCCTGCGCGATCTGCCGCAGGTTCAGGCGACGCTACCGCCGAACGCGATCGGCCGCGACTTCCGCCCTGGCCCGTATTTCGGCTGGACGGACTCCGGGACAGGCGTCGAGGCCAATCTCTACGGGCTGCTCGGCGTCAAGCTGGGCTGGGTCGAGGGCGTCGAGGTCAATCTCGGCGGGCTGGTGGCGGGCATCGATATTCGCGATCCGGCATTCAAGTTGCCGGGCTTCGGACGCATCGGACTGCCCTCCTCCACGGCGAATGCCGCGCTCACGCCATCAAGGTAGAGTGTCATCCAGGTTCTGATTCCCGCCCGCCCTCATCCCGAGGAGCGCCGAAGCCCCGATGACAACGTCGCGCAAATCGCCTCCGATCCTGTCGATCATCGTACCGGTGCATAATCACGCCCGCACGATCGGTCCCGTGCTGCAGGCGTTGCGTCCGTTCAGCGACCGAAATGCCGAAATCATCGTGGTCGATGGCGGTTCGACCGACGACACCGCGATCCTGGCGCGACCTCTGGCCGATCAGGTGATCCGGTCGCAGCCCGGACTGGCACAACAGATGAATGAAGGCGCCAAGGTCGCGAGCGGTTTCATCTTCCTGTTCCTGCGCCCCGAGACGACATTGCCGCAGGATGCCGACACGCAGGTCATGTACGGCCGCGCGCGCGACACGTCCGTCTGGGGCCGCTTCGATCTGCGCATCAAGGGCCACCACATGATGCTGCCGCTTGTCGCGCGCTTCCTCAACTGGCGCTCGCGCGCGTCGGGACTTGCGACCAGCGATCAGGCGATTTTCGTTCAGCGCGAGACATTCTTTCGCGTTGGCGGCTTCAAGCCGATGCCGGTCATGGCCGATATCGAACTCTGCCAGCGGCTCAAGGCGATCTCTGCGCCAATCTGCGTTACCTCCCGCGTCACAGTGCCCGGCGACCGATACGATCGCGACGGCATCTGGAAAACATTGCGCGCGACCACCGCGATGCGGTGGCGCTATCGCCTCGGTGCCAAACCCGAGGCGCTCGCCAAGCGATATACCGGCGAGACCGTGGCCCCCGCCTCGCTTCGCTCCCGCGCGAGCGGGCCCGCCGCCGAAGCAAGGCTCGATCCCCGCTTTCGCGGCGACGACCGGAGCATGCGTTAACTCATCCGGATCAAGACCAGTCCGGCCACGATCGTCAGCGCCGCGGCAACGCGCGCCGGCCGTACCGGCTCCTTCAGGAACGCGACCGCAATCACTGCGCCGAACAGGACGCTGGTTTCGCGCAGCGCTGCCACGAGCGCGATCGGCGCGCGTGTCATCGCCCAGATCGCGATTCCGTATGACAGAAGCTGCATGCTGCCGCCGAACAGCACCACGGGCCAGGCCCGCCCGGACGCATGCAAGGCCAGCGCGATACCGGACGTTCCGCGGCGCAACACAAAGTAGACGACCATCACCAGCCCGTTGCCGATGAACATCGCAAGCGTATAGGGCAGCGGATTGCCAGCGGTGCGGCCGCCAATGCCGTCGACGATCGAGTAAAGGCAAATCGTGATCGCGGTGAAAAGCGCGAAGCCTACGGCACGTCGATCCGGCGGCTGCATCAAGCGCCCACCGCGTAACGACAGCAGCAGCACGCCTGCGGCCAGCATAACGACTCCGGCCCAGCCCGGGATGCCGATGCGCTCCCCGAGCAGAAGCGTCGTCACGCCCGCCGTCATCAGCGGGGCCGAGCCGCGCGCCAACGGATAGACCTGTCCGAGATCGCCGGTGCGGTACGCCTCGCTGAGTCCGACGAAATAGAACAGGTGGATGACGACCGAAGCGATCACCCACGGCCATGTATCCGCTGACGGCGCGCCTGCAAAAGGCAACAGCGCGAGGGATACCAGCGCCGCACCGGTCGTGATCAATACCGTGGATATGAGCGGATCGAGCCCGGTCTTGATCGCGGCATTCCAGCCGGCGTGACAGGCGGCGGCGAACAGTACGGCTGCGAAGACGAAAGAATCCATGCTGGCGCTACATTCCTTTCCCCCGGAGCGCAGCGCGCGGTCGTGAGGGAAAGACGCAGCGGACCTTTCCGGTCAAGACTATAACCTGATCCGCAGCAAAGCCGCGATCTCGCCGACGATGCCGCGGCGGAACAGCAGCACGCACACCACGAAGATGCAGCCCTGGATGATCGTCACCCATTGCCCGAATTCGGCGAGCGCGTTCTGCATGTAGATGATGACGAAAGCGCCGACGATCGGACCGAAGATGGTGCCGAGCCCGCCGACCAGCGTCATCAGCACGACTTCACCCGACATCGACCAATGCACGTCGGTGAGGGAAGCGAGTTGCACCACCAGCGCCTTGGTCGCGCCGGCCGTGCCGGACAGCGCAGCCGACAACACGAACGCCAGGAGCTTGTAGCGATCGGTCTTGTAGCCGAGCGAAATCGCGCGCGCCTCGTTCTCGCGGATAGCCTTGAGCACCTCGCCGAACGGCGAATTGATGGTGCGGTAAATCAGGAGGAAGCCGCCGAGGAAGATCACCGCCACCATCGTGTACATCGCGGTGGGATTGTTCAGGTCGATCAGCCCGAACAGGCGGCCGCGCGGCACCGACTGGATGCCGTCCTCGCCACCAGTGAACGGCGCCTGCACCGCGAAAAAATACATCATCTGCGCAAGCGCCAGCGTGATCATCGCGAAGTAGATGCCCTGGCGCCGGATCGCGAGCGCACCCGCAACAAGGCCGAGCCCCGCCCCCGTCAGCGTGCCGGCGATGATCGCAAGCTCGGGCGTGAGGCCCCAGGATTTCGCGACATAGGCCGAGACATAGCTCGCCCAGCCGAAATACAGCGCGTGCCCGAACGACAGCAGGCCCACATAGCCGATCAGCAGGTTGAAGGCGCAGGCGAACAGCGCAAAGCACAGGATCTTCATCATCAGGGCGGGATAGATGAAGAGCGGCGCCGCGAATACGAACGCGGTGAGGATCACGAAGCCGATCAGTTCGCTGCGCGAGGTTTCGACGGTCGCGGGCGCGGGGGCGGTGATGGCTTGCTCGGTCATGTCAGGCCGTCCGTCCGAACAGGCCCGCCGGCCGGATGAGCAGCACGATCGCCATGATGACGAAGATCACGGTGTTGGATGCTTCGGGGAAAAACACCTTCGTCAGTCCTTCCACGATGCCCAGACCGAAGCCGGTGAGGATCGCCCCCAGGATCGATCCCATGCCGCCGATCACCACCACCGCGAACACCACGATGATGATGTCGGCGCCCATCAGCGGATTGACGCTGTAGATCGGCGCCGCCATCACGCCCGCGAGCGCGGCAAGCGCCACGCCGAAACCATAGGTCAGCGTGATCATCAGCGGCACGTTGATGCCGAACGCGCGCACCAGGGTCGGATTTTCGGTTGCCGCGCGAAGATACGCGCCGAGCCGCGTGCGCTCGATCACGAACCATGTCGTCAGGCAAACGACGAGCGAGAACACCACCACCCAGGCCCGGTAGTTCGGCAGGAACATGAAGCCGAGATTGCGCCCACCCTGCAGGATGTCGGGCACCTGATACGGCAATCCCGACGAGCCGTATTGCTGCCGGAACATCCCCTGGATGATCAGCGCAAGCCCGAACGTCAGCAGCAGGCCGTACAGATGATCGAGATGATAGAGCCAGCGCAGCAGGAAGCGCTCGATGATGATGCCGGTCATCCCGACCAGGATCGGCGCCAGAAGCAGCGCCGCAAAATAATTCACGCCGAAGAATTGCAGCAGGAAATAGGCCGCGAACGCCCCCATCATGTACTGGGCGCCGTGAGTGAAATTGATGATGTTGAGCAGGCCGAAAATCACCGCGAGCCCGAGACTGAGCAGCGCGTAGAACGAGCCATTGATCAGGCCGAGCAGCAACTGGCCGAACAATGCCTGCGAGGGGATGCCAAAGATTTCGAACATGGGTGAGCAGCTCTCGCGTCCCGGGCGCAGCGCAGCACGACAGTGATGCGCTGCTGAACCGGGACCCATGGGCCCCGGGTCAACTGGGCCCCGGATCAGCGGCGCAACATTTCATGTTGCGCCGCGTCCGGGGCACGATGTCGTCAGCTCTTCACCAGCGGGCAGCCGCCTTCGCTCATCGGGCGGAACGCCTGGTCGGCCGGGATGGTCGCGCGAACCTTGTAATAGTCCCACGGCCCCTTCGACTCGGCCGGCTTCTTCACCTCGAACAGATACATCGGGTGAATCTTGCGGCCGTCCTGGCGCACCTGACCCTTGCCAAACAGCTTGTCGTCGGTCGGCATCTCTTTCATCTTTGCGACCACCGCGGCACCGTCAGCATCGCTCTTCAACGCTTCAAGCGCCTTCAGATAATGCATGACCGCCGAATAGACGCCGGCATGCACCATCGTCGGATAGGAGCCCTTGTTCTGCGCGATGAATTTCTTGGTGAATTCGCGGTTGTTGTCGTTCAGGTCCCAGTACCAGGCTTCCGTCATGACAAGGCCCTGCGCCGTCTTGAGGCCAAGCGCATTCACGTCGGTGATGAAGGCGAGCAGCGCCGCGAGATTCTGGCCGCCCTGCACGATGCCGAATTCGGCTGCCTGCTTGATCGCGTTGGTGGTGTCGGCACCGGCATTGGCAAGGCCGATGATTTTGGCCTTCGAGGTCTGCGCCTGCAGCAGGAAGGACGAGAAATCCTGTCCGGGGAACGGATGGCGGACCTTGCCGACCACCTTGCCGCCGTTCTTCTCGACCACCGCGGAGGTGTCGCGCTCCAGCGCATGTCCGAAGGCATAATCGGCGGTGAGGAAGAACCAGGTATCGCCGCCGGTCTTGACGATCGCATTGCCAGTGCCGTTCGCGAGCGCCCAGGTGTCATAGGTCCAGTGGATGGTGTTCGGCGTGCAGGCCTTGCCGGTCAGATCGGACGCGGCCGCGCCGGACACCAGGAACACCTTGTTCTTGTCCTTGACGATCTGGTTGACCGCGAGCGCGACCGACGATGTGGGAACGTCGACGATCGCGTCGACCTTGTCGACGTCGATCCAGGTGCGGACAACGTTGGAGCCGACGTCCGGCTTGTTCTGATGATCCGCGCCGACGATCTCGACCTTCATGCCCTTGGCGGCAGCGCCGAAATCCTCAACCGCCATCCGCGCGGCAATCACCGACCCCTGCCCCGACAGATCGGAATAGGTGCCGGACATATCGTTCATGACGCCGATCTTGATGACGCCGTCGGAAAATTGCGCATGTGCGCTTCCGCAGCCGAGCGCGACCGCGAACGCGGCTGTGCTCAGCAGATGCCTTGCTGAAAGACGTGACATTCCTTCCTCCTTCTTGGTGGCGTTTGTTGCGCCGTTATACGCCCAGATAATCGTGCAGCTTATCCAGCTTTTGATCGAGCTCGGAACTCAGCAGTTTGTCTACTACCCGTCCGTGTTCCATCACATAATAGCGGTCCGCGACCGTCGCCGCGAAGCGGAAGTTCTGTTCGACCAGCAGAATGGTGAAGCCCTGCGATTTCAGCGCGCGGATGGTGTTGCCGATCTGCTGGATGATGACGGGCGCAAGACCTTCGGTCGGCTCATCGAGAAGAAGCAGGCGCGCGCCGGTGCGCAAAATTCGGGCAATTGCGAGCATCTGCTGTTCGCCGCCCGACAGCTTTGTGCCCTGGCTCGAACCAAGCCGCTCTTTGAGGTTCGGGAACAATTCGAAGATGCGCTCGAGCGACAGCCCGCCCGCCTTGACCACCGGCGGCAGCATCAAATTCTCCTCGACCGACAGGCTGGCGAAGATGCCGCGCTCTTCCGGGCACAACGCGATACCGGCACGCGCGATCTGATTTGATGGCAGCCCGATCAGTTCGCGTCCCTCGAAGCGGACCGAGCCGGACCGCTTCGCAACGATGCCCATGATCGATTTGAGCGTCGTGGTCTTGCCGGCACCGTTGCGGCCGAGCAGCGTCACCACCTCACCCGGATAGACCTCGAAATTGACGCCGTGCAGGATGTGCGATTCACCGTACCAGGACTGCAGGTTCTCGACGGCAAGCAGCGCCGTGCGCGGATCAAGCATGGCCGGTCCCCATATAGGCTTCGCGCACCTCCGGATTGTTCGACACCGTTGCGTAATCGCCCTCGGCGAGAATGCGGCCGCGCGTCAGCACCGTGATACGGTCCGACAGATTTGAGACCACCGACAGGTTATGTTCGACCATCAGCGTGGTGCGGTCCGCCGAGACGGTCTTGATCAGCGCCGCAATGCGGTCGATGTCCTCGTGACCCATTCCGGCGGTCGGCTCGTCGAGCAACAACATTTCCGGATCGAGCGCGAGCGTGGTCGCGATCTCGAGCGCGCGCTTGCGTCCATAGGGCAATTCGACCGCCGGCACATTGGCGAACCCGGACAATCCGACGTCGTTTATGAGCAATAAGGCGCGATCATTGAACTCGTTGAGGACCGCGCGGGACCGCCAGAAATCAAACGAGCCGCCGCGCTTGCGCTGCAGTGCAACGCGGACATTTTCGAGGACCGTCAGGTGCGGAAACACCGCTGATATCTGGAACGAACGCACCACGCCGAGACGCGCCACGTCCGCCGGCTGCATGCCGGTGATGTCTGCGCCTTTATAGAAAATCTGCCCTTTGGTCGGGCTGAGAAACTTTGTCAGAAGGTTGAAGCAGGTCGTCTTGCCGGCGCCGTTAGGGCCGATCAACGCGTGAATGGTTCCCCGTTCCACCTTCAGATTAACGCCGTTGACCGCAACGAAGCCTGCAAACTCCTTGGTCAACTCTCGCGTCTCGAGAATGATCTCGCCACTCATGCCTGCGACGCCTGCCCAACGTCTTTCCCCAGCCCACATGACTGCATGTCTCGCGGAAATGGTAAAGCCCGCCCGCGAAAAATCGCGGACGGGCTCTGGGGTCTGAAGCATCCGGATCCGGCCGCCACGCGGGGCGACGGCCAAGGTCCTGCTCAGCGGACGTCGATCTTGATCGCGGTCCGCTTGATGTCGCTGCCGGACGGCCTGGGAGCCGATGCTGCGACCTTGCTCCCCGGAGCAGGCGCTCCACCTGCCGGGAGAATTTCGATCTTTCGTGTCGCACCCTGCTTGTAGATGCGTTCGCCGATCGATCGGGTGTTGTTCTTCACGGTGGTCAGCGGGGCCTTGTTGAAGTCATGCTTGATGCCATCGACTTCTGGCCTTTCGCTGCAGACGGCCATCACCGTTTCCCTGCCCTTATCGCCGAGCTTGTAGATGAACGGCGCTTTCGGACCGGGGAAGCTGACCGGGACGCCGGCCTTGATGCGGTTATCCTGCTGGAACTTGTTCGGCAGGAGAACCGTGAGCGTGTCCTTGTCGTCGATATTGGTCAGCGTCAGGAAGCAATCCTTCGATGACACAACGGTGAAGACCGGAGTTTCACCCAGCTTGTAGACATCCTTGTCCGATGTCAGCGCGAAGTCGACGTCGGTCTTGACCTTGGCCACGCCGTTCTTGCCCTCGGCACGCTCCTTGTCGCTCTTGTCTTGGTTTGCGGCAGAGCCTTCGTCGATCGGCTCCTCATCGCCGAGTTCTGCAAGCAGACGATACTTCACCTCGAACTGATCACGCGGGAGTGAATTCTGCTGCAGCCGTCGGATCGTCGGGATCAACTCCGGCTTGAAGCCACCGCTGGTTGCCTGCTGGAATTCCTCTTTCCGCATGCCGAGTTCAGCAGCCGCCAAGGTCAGGTCGACGTCCTGCTCGTAACGCTGCGACAATGCGGTGATCATCTCGATGCCGTTATAGTTCAGGTTCGGATCGAGGCCGGCGCGATACATCGCATCGGCGAAGCGCTTGGCATCGCCATCGATGATGCGATCCATCTTCTCGTTCTCGGGATAGAGAGCCTCGATCTGGCGAAGGTCGTCCCGCGAGAACGCTTTGCCACCGGGGCCGCCGAGCGCGATCTTTCGGATCTCGTCCTTGGCCTTGATCATCCCGAATTCGTGGCACCCCATGCAGGAGATACCGTTGGTGACCGCAAGATCCTTGGCGCGCTTGTCCTGCACGATGTTGGTCGGACCGGTGTTCAGCGCCTTTCCGTCGGCCGTATTGAGGTAATAGGCCTGGAAACCGTTGGGCAGACTGAAGATGGTCTCTCCGCCGTCATGCTCGAAGGCGTTTTTGCCCTTCGGACCGAGCGGATGCTCGTACAGGTTCTGACGGCCCTTGTTGCCGGCAAAGTCATACGAGGTCCAGAAGTAGCCATTGCGCGAGGGGTGCCGCTCGATCATGCGATTGTTGCGGCTGACGCCTGACACCTGGAAGCCCGCACGCTGCGCGATGAACTTGCGGATATTGCCTTCCAGATCCACCCCCTCTTCCTTCGCCAGCTTGTTGAAGTCCGGCGCAAGCTTGAGAAGTTTCTCGTACAGGCCCGGGCGCGACGCCGTGTAGGCGAACCAGTCGGCACGCACATAGGGCATCTTGCTGTCGGTCGCCGAAACCAGAAGATTCTTGAAGCTCGTATCGGGCTGCATCTTGTAGGGATAAGCGTTCAGGACTGTGTCCCAGTCCTCCGGCGACCAGCCCAGTTCATCGAGATTGACGCGGATGATGGTCTCGCCCGGATCGATCGGCGTGAAGCGCACGACGTCGGGAGAACGGCTCAGACTGTTGAGCAGCTTGACCACAGCCTGACGATACACCTTCATCGCTCTGTCGTCGGTGCAAGCATTCGCAAGGTGGGTCAGCGTCAGATAGCGCATGCCTTTTCGCCGCTGCGGGATTCGCTCCCGCTCGATGTCCGCCGCGATTATCCCGATCATGTCGGAGTGGCTCACATAAGCCTTCGGATCGCAGCTCTTTTTAAGGCCATCGATCCAGGCCTCGAGCGCCGCGAGTTCTTCCGGCGCCACCGGGTCGAACTTGCCCTGACCATTCGCCCAGTCATAGGGCATCTTCTCGTTGATGATTTCGGTGAACAGCCGCGATGCTTTGGCATTGCCCGGCAGCACGTAATGCGGATTCGACGCGATCTCGTCGAGAAGCAGGATGTTGCCGAAATTGCTGGCCGGATTTTCGCGCTTGTGCTCGACGCCATCGAGATCCTTCTGGCTCAATTCGCCGGTCTGGTGGCAGCGTGCACAATGCTTCTGAAGAACGTCGAAGGCCGCCTTGGCGACCGGGTCGCTCGGCGGGGTAGCTGCGTGGGCGCCACCGGGCAAGGACAGGCCGAAGCCGAGAACGGCCGCGACAGCCAACCCCTGGATTGGGCCACTCACTCGTAGACGACCGCTCATTGTGGTCTCCCATTGCAAATCGTTTGCGACGCGCGGCGCGACGCGCCGTGTCGCTTGTTGGTCTCCGGCTCTGTTGATCGCGTTCAAAGCCTCAAACCAACGTGAAAACTTTAGATAGCTCGCCCCGTATCGTTGGAATGTTAGCAAAGCTTGCCGCATTCGCCGAATGTCAAAAATGGAAGTGGAGATGCTCCCTCTTCACTCTTCGACATGGCGCTCGGCCAAACTGTCGCATCTGGAACGAGAAACCGTCCTGAATGAAAAGACCCGTCCGGCGGGGACTGCCGGACGGGTCAAGTGGATCGGCGCAGGGTGGAAGGGGCGCGAGCACCGATCACACGATGGGCGGCACCGTCTGGATGGGCCGCAATTCCCGTTACAGGGATTGGTCGTGTGAAAACGGCGGGAGGTTCGAAGTCCGTTGCAAAAATAGTCAGCGGTACCGTTGATCAGCGGCCCAGAACTGACCTCGCCCAAACCAGCAGCGCTTGCCACAGGTCGGTCGCCTTGCGGATGAGCCAATCCCCTGGGGTTTCCGTCGCCCCATCCTCAGGATCTCGCGGGTGGGCTCTGCGCCAGTCGCGCGGCGTATCAAAAGTTCCGGCCCACATTCCGCGCTTGTCGGCGCGGGCCTCCGCCTGCGTCGCCCGGTACGGATTGTCCGAACCCCGCTGGTCGATGACCGTGGCAAACCCAGCCCGGACCATCTCCTCCGCGACATCGCGTCCCCCGGCGTGGCAGATTGCGACGTTACGTCCGTACCGGTCCGTCGAAATGATGCGGCATCGCACCGGGTCGGTTCCGATGATGCGGCGCAGTTCGGATCTTGCCCGGGTTCCGCAAGCCCAGCTTTTGCCTTTGGCGTCGGTGCATTCCTGGTGAAGTTCGGGAGCGTCAATGCCGTAGAGCCGGTAGCGCTCGCGGCCAAGCGCGAAGGAATCACCATCCGCGAGCCGTACCGGCAGCGGGTCCTGTCTGGCATCGGCCTTGCCCGGCGCTAGCGACACAAGCGCGATGGCAAACCAGGCGACCCGCAGCATGTGCTTTCCGGAAGCTTCCAATTCTACCGTCCGCTGCCTTGGCTGCTTCCTTGGCCGCCGCCACCCGCGACGGCATCGGACCGTCCGTTCAGTTGACGAAGCGCCTCATAGGCATCGGCGAGTCCTGCGCCGAAATCCTTGTCGCGGCCGGCGGGGCCGAGATCGCGCGCGGTGGACAACAGGACTCGCCGCACCGAATCCGGCGACAGATCAGGATCGCGCTCAAGGATCAGCGCCGCGATCCCGCTGATATGCGCGGCAGCAAACGACGTTCCGGTCGTCATGTCGTAGTTGCCATCCGGGACCGGCAAAAGGAGACGAACGCCCGGAGCGGCGATCGCGACATGGTGGCCGCGGTTAGAGCCCTGAAACAGCTTGTCGTCGGCGTCGGTCGCCGTGACCGCGATCACGTTCGGATCCGACGCCGGAAACAGCGGCGGCGATTTCGGACCGGCATTGCCCGCGGCAGCGACCAGGACGATTCCACGCTTCGCTGCGGAGGCAAGCAACCGCGCCATGATCGGATCCTGCGGCCCCGCAAAGCTCATATTGATAACGCGCGCCCCTTTGCCCGCGGCCCATTCCAACCCTTTCAGGATGGAAAATGTCGTGCCTTCGGCGCTCGCGGCGGTCGGATCGAAGGCACGGATGGCAAGGATGCGCGCATTCGGCGCGACGCCTGTCAATTTGGACCGCGCGACAATGGCACCCGCGATGCTCGTGCCATGAGCATGCGCTGTCCCATCGCCACCGGCCGGGTTGAATGAGTCTTCGATGGTGCCCTGCAATTCGGGATGGCCCGCATCGATTCCGGAATCGATCACGGCAACGAGGACGCGCTCTCCACGCGACAGTTCATGCGCTCGCGGCAGCTTGAGCTTGTCCACGGCATACTGGATGCCCTGCCCGGTTTTCGCTTGCTGCAGCGTATAGCGATAATTCGGCTGCACCGACAGGATGCGGGAATCGGCTTCCAGTCCGCGGATCACGTTAGAGACATTGCGGCCATCGGGAATGGTCCAGCGGAACATGGTGGTGCCGCTGAGTTCAAAGCTCTGCGATTCCTCGCGGTTCAGCTGATGACGGCGCGCAAGCGCGTCGACGTCCTGCTGGCTCGGCCGTCCGGCCACTTCGATGACCACTTCGTTCGCGACGAAGCGCCGCTCGCCCGCTACGGGCGCGCCGCTGGTCCGGCGCGGTTGCGCGGACGGCTGAGCTGGTTCGTCAACACCGGGAACCGTACGTACGGCGTCGTTCGGTCGTGCTACCGATTTGCCGGATCGTACTGCGCGGTTCTGCACTTCGGCCGGCGCGCGCGGCTTGGCAACTTTGCGCGGCTGCGGATTGGCCGGGGCACTCTGCACCGTGTAGCGGCCGCCACCAGAATAACCACCGCCGTAATAGCCTTGCGCGGATCCAGGCAGAACTCCGCCAAACGCGGCCACGGCAAATGCCGACACCGCGATCGCATTGCGCCGAATAAGCTGCATGTGACGCCCTCCGCGGGCTCGTTTGCGATGCGCCCGGAGAAACGGGAGCACCCTTTTTCCTCTAGTTGGTGGCGGGCAACACCAAGATTACCACCTTGCTGTCGCCGAGCTTTTTCACGATTTCGGCAGTCTGCGCCTTATCGCCGGGGAGCCGGAGCCGGAAACTACCGTCCGGCGAACTGTCGATGACGGTGGCGTTATTAGCCTTCAGGAATTCCGAGATTTCGGCGGCAGTGGCTTGCGGTGCGAAGCGTACCAATGTTTCGATGCCACGGGGCATCGACATCGTCGCAGGTGCCGACGCTAGATTGGGTGCCCGGCCCGTCCGCTCCCCGACCAGCGTGCCGATCACGCCGGCCTGCAGAAGCAGCGCGATCGCGGCAACGCCGCCGGCATAGGCAAGTGTTCTCGGCGACAGGCTCGCCAGGAATGCGGAGATGCGGCCCATGAGATTGAACGACGCCGCAGCGGGCGCACGCGCGGGTTCGGCGTCGATCTTCTCGAACAGCGCTTTCATCGCGCGTTGCGACGGCGCACCGAGCGATTCATTCGAACCGATCGTCTCGCCAAGTTCCTCGCGCACGATCTCGAACTGGAGCGCCAGATCCTTGTCATTCGCAAGCGCCTGCTCGACGCGCGCGGTGTCGCGGCGATTGAGCGTTCCCGCAGCATACCAAGGCAGCAGAAGCTCGATGTCTTCGCGCCCGGGCACCTCTTTCATTGTCGCGTTCATGGCCAACCTCTTTCGATTCCCGCCGCCTTGAGGGATTCCGCCAATTTCTTGCGCGCATAGAACATACGCGTCTTGACGGTATTCTCCGGGATCCCAACGATCGCTGCGACTTCTTCCACGGACTTCTCGTGGTAATAGACCAGATCGATGATCTCCCTATGATCCGGCGTTAGTGTTTCGATACACTTTCGCAGGATCGCGCTCGTATCCTTCTTCTGCACCGCGGCTTCGGGCGTGTCGGACACGTCCTCGATCGCCTCAGCCATTTCATCGTCCAGTTCCGCCTCCTTGCGGCCGCGAAGGGCCGAAAGAGCCTTGAACCGCGCGATGGCGAGCAGCCAGGTCGACACCGCAGAGCGGCCCTCGAAGCGTCCGGCTTGCCGCCAGACATCGAGAAAAACCTCGCTGATCAGATCCTCCGCCTTAGCCTCGTTACGCACCAGGCGGAGAACGAACCGGTAGACCCGTACATGGTGCCGCGCGAACAGCACCTGCATGGCGAGCCGGTCACCGCCTGCGATCCGCTGGATCAGGACTTCGTCTGATGTTTGCTGCATCGGGACGCCGGCTCATGGTTTGGTCGCGGCGTAGCCGGACCTGGTTCAAATGCATGTGAGCGAATTTTACGGCGGGGCCGAAAGTTTTCCCCCGCTCTTCCTAAAGCAGCGGAGGGTTATTCCCAATAGGGGAATTTCGTCATTGTTATCAATGGCTTTTCTCCATTCATGGGGTATGGTTCCGGCATGAGCACGCCCTACACTCTTGAATCGCTGAATTCGGTACCGCTCCCGACATTTTCGGCCGCGGTCGGTGACGTTTTCGAACATGCGAGTTGGGTCGCCGATGCCGCATTCGGCCACCGCCCCTTCCCCACCGTCGCGGCGCTGCACCACGCGATGATGGGCGTGATCCGCGCAAGTCCGGTCGAACGTCAGCTTGCCTTTATCCGAGCCCATCCGGAACTCGGCTCGAAGGTGAAGCGGCTCGACATCACCGCAGACTCCCAAGCCGAACAGGGATCGCTCGGGCTCGACCGTCTCAGCGACGCGGAGTTCAAGATCTTCACCGAGCTCAATGCGGCTTATGCGGAGAAATTCGGATTTCCCTTCATCATCTGCGTGCGGCGTCACACCCGCGATTCGATCCTGAAGGAATTCCGCCGGCGGCTGGATAACGACGCCGAGACCGAGCGCAAGGCAGCGCTGGACGAAATCGCACTGATCACGCGGTTGCGTCTTGTTGCCCGCGTTGACGGTCCTGGGAAGCCGAAGACCGAAGGCCGGCTGTCCACCCATGTCCTCGACAATGTAAGCGGCAAGCCGGCCCCCGGCATCAGGATCGCCCTGTATGAAGTCGGCGCCAGCGCGCGCGCATTGCTGATCGAAGCCGTGACGAATGCGGATGGTCGCACCGACCAGCCTCTGATCTCGGACGGCCCGCTGCGCATCGGAACCTACGAGTTGCAGTTTGACGTGGCGCAATATTTTGCGACCCATGGGATTGCACAATCAGACCCGCCTTTTCTGAATATCATACCGATCCGGTTTTCCATCGCCGAACCGGAAGGGCATTACCATGTGCCGCTATTGGTGACGCCCTGGAGCTATTCGACTTATCGGGGGAGCTGAGGATGCGCGTTGTCCTGCTTGCGGTACTGGCTCTGGCAACCGCGCTCACTATTCCGGCCGGCGCTCAGTATATGAACGCGCCGGCGGACCCCGCCTGGTCAGTGCCGGAAATCGGCGCGCTGCCCGACGACGATCAAGGCCGGCTCGTGCGTCGCGGGCGCGACCTGATCACCGCAACCTATGCCTATATCGGTCCGGCGGTAGCTGACGCGAGCAAGCGTTACGCGGGTAACAACCTCGCCTGCACGAATTGTCATCTGAATGCGGGAACAAAGAAATTCGGGTTGCCGCTCTGGGGATTGTGGGAACGATTCCCGCAATATTCAGCGCGCTCGGGCTCCGAGATCACAATCGAGGATCGCGTCAATTCCTGCATGATGCGCTCGATGAACGGCAAGCCGCTCCCGGAAGACTCCCCCGAGATGTCGGCTTTCGTGGCCTATATCCGGTTTCTGTCCGACGGCACGAAGAAGGGTGAATTTCTCAAAGGCATGGGCGCCGGCCGCATGCCGTTGCTGTTGCGCGCGGCCAACCCCGTGCGCGGTAAACAAATCTATGCGAGCGCCTGCGCAATGTGCCACGGCGCCGACGGACTCGGCGTGCTGCGCAATCGCGAATTACCAAATTTCGGCTATCTCATGCCGCCGCTCTGGGGACCGGATTCGTTCAACGATGGTGCCGGCATGGCGCGGCTGATCACCGCGGCGAATTTCGTCCATTACAACATGCCGAACGGCACGAGCTATCTCGAGCCGCGCGTGATGGGTCAGAACGCCTGGGATGTCGCGGCGTATGTCATTTCGCAGCCGCGCCCGGCGTTTCCGGGCCGCGACAAGGACTTCCCCGACCTGCTGCAAAAGCCGGTCGATACACCTTACGGCCCCTATGCCGACGGTTTCAGCCAGAAACAGCACCAATTTGGACCATACGAACCGATCGAGGCGGCGCTCGCGAAACTGAAAGCCGGCAAGAAGAACTGAACATGCGTGCGCTTTCGCGGCCTATCCGCGCGCACAATACGATGTGATATCCTCCCTTCGATCGTAGGGAGAGACGGCATGACGACACTATCGGCCCGGCTGTTTTGCATTGCTCTCGTAACCGGTCTGCACTGCGCTTCCGCGGGCGCCCAGACTCTCTTCAATAATGTCCGGATCTTCGACGGCAACAGCGCCACGCTGTCGGCGCCGTCGAACGTTCTCATCAAAGGCAACATCATAGAGCGCATCTCCGCCGCTCCAATCGCCTCAGACGCATCGACCACGGTCATCGCCGGCGGCGGCCGCACGCTGATGCCCGGCCTGATCGACGCGCACTGGCACACGATGCTGGTGCGCCCCAATCCGATTGCCGCCATGGCTAACAATGTCGGTTACACCACGCTCGTCGCCGCGGCTGAAGCGACCGACACCCTTATGCGCGGTTTCACAACCGTACGCGATCTTGGAGGCCCTGCCTTCGCTTTGAAAAGGGCAATCGACGAAGGCCTCGTGGCCGGACCTCGGATCTACCCGTCAGGCGCGATGATCACCATCACTGGCGGTCACGGAGACTTCCGACAGCTCTATGAAATACCCCGTGTGCCGGGGCGAACGCCGAGCCGCGTCGAGCAAATTGGCGGAGCCATGATCGCGGACACTCCTGATGTGGTGCGCATCCGCGTGCGCGAACAGCTCATGATGGGGGCCTCCCAGATCAAGCTGACGGCCGGCGGCGGCGTCGCCTCCCCGCACTCACCGATCGACGTCTCGACCTTCACGGAGGCGGAATTGCGATCCGCCGTTGAAGCTGCAGAGAACTGGGGCACCTATGTCACGGTGCATGCCTATACGTCCGCAGCGATCCAGCGCGCGATAGCAGCGGGCGTGAAATGTATCGACCACGGCCATCTGATGGACGAAGCTACCGCGAAGATGATGGCGGACAAGGGCATCTGGCTCAGCATCCAGCCATTCCTCGACGACGAGGACGCCGTTCAATTCCCGCCCGGCTCGATCCAGCAATACAAGAAGGCTCAGGTCATGGCGGGAACGGACCGCGCCTATGGCTATGCGAAGAAGTTCGGAATCAAGACCGCATTCGGCACCGACATCCTGTTCTCTCCGAGGCTCGCCCATCGCCAAGGCGCCATGCTGGCCAAGCTGACGCGCTGGTACACACCGGCTGAACTTCTCAAAATGGCGACGTCCACGAACGCCGAATTACTCGCAATGTCAGGTCTGCGCAGCCCCTACCCCGGCAAGCTCGGCGTGGTGGAGGAAGGCGCGCTTGCCGACCTGATCCTGGTGGACGGCAATCCGCTAGAAAACATTCAGCTCGTCGCCAATCCGGGCACCGCGTTTTTCATCATCATGAAAGACGGAAAGGTGGTGAAAAATCTGGTGCCACGCTAGGAGATAACACTGCTAGGCGGACACGAAGCAACGACGTGAACTGAGGAAACGATGATCGATCTGTACACTTGGACGACGCCGAACGGACGCAAGGTCTCGATCGCACTGGAGGAATTTGGCCTGCCTTACAAGGCTCACGCCATCGATATTTCCAAGGACGAGCAATTCGCTCCGGCATTCCTGAAGATATCCCCCAACAACCGCATCCCCGCGATTGTCGACAACGATAACGGGATGTCGTTGTTCGAAAGCGGCGCCATTCTTATTTACCTCGCCGACAAGACCGGCAAGCTCATGCCCAAAGACGGCGAAGGGCGTTACCGCGTGATCGAGTGGCTGATGTGGCAGATGGGCGGTGTCGGCCCGATGCTCGGGCAGGTTCATCACTTTGTGAAATATAACAAGGGCAAGTCGGCCTATGCGGAGGAGCGCTATTCCAAGGAGGCGCAGCGGCTTTACGGCGTCCTGGAACGGCGCCTGGAAGGCCGCGATTTCCTGGCAGGCGATTACTCCATCGCCGATATCGCAACCTGGCCGTGGATCTCGCGCTTCGAATGGCAGGAAGTCGATCTTGCTAAATTTCCCAATGTGAAGCGCTGGTACACCACCATCGCAAACCGCCCGGCTGTCCAGCGTGGGTACAAAGTACCCAAGGACGTCGGTGAAATTCCGATGCCTTGAGGCTGATCGGCGCCGCTTGGCGTGGTTAACAACCTGCCAAGCGGCCCCGGAAAAACCCCTAAACGGATTGCAACCGATTATTCACGTCAAAAGAGAAATGGGTGCGGCCCTTCATCATTGAGGAAGCGCGCGCGCCCTATTGAGAGGGAAACCCAGCAAGACCGGGAGTGACGGATCTTGTCGCCCTCTTCGCCTCGCGTCTCTTTCCATGGATTGCTTCTGGCGGCGCTCGCCATCACCGCCGTCGCCGTGATTGCTATTGCGGCCGCGATCCTGGCTCTGCGTAGCGACGCCATCGAGGACGCGATCAACGACACCAACAATATTGCGACCGTGCTCGCCGAACAGACCGAGCGCTCCGTCCAGGCCATCGACATCACGCTGTCGGAGATATCCGACCGCCTGGGTGAACAGGCCAATCACAATCCGAACGCCTTCGACAAAGTACTGGGCAGCGCAGCTATTCACAGTCTGCTCAGAGACCGGGACAAACGTTTGCCCCAGACAGAGTTTCTAGCGCTGATCGACAAACACGGCCGCGGCGTGAATTCGTCCGTGCGCCAATTTCCGGTCGAGACCTTCGATTTCTCCGACCGCGAGTATTTCACTCATGCGCGAGATAACGCTGGACCAAAACTGTATGTGAGCGATGTCATCGTTAACCGGGTCACCGGCGGCAGCAATATCTTCTTCGCCAAGAGGATTAGTGGCCCTAAAGACGAGTTTCTCGGCGTCGTACTGGCCGGCATGAAGCCTTCGTATTTTAGCGAGATCTATCAGGCCCTGACATCGATGCAGCAGCATTCGTTCATGCTGCTGCGCAACAACGGCACAGTTCTGGTGCGCTATCCGGGCGGATCGGACGCTACCGGACGCCGGCTGCCAGCGGACTCACAATGGTACAAGGTAACGCAGCAAGGGGGCGGCCTCTATCAGTCTAAAGGCATGTTCGATGGCATACCGCGCCTGATTTCGGTCAGGCCATTGCGCGACGCTCCGCTCGTCATCACAGTCGGATCGCCAGTCAATGGCGCGCTTGGCGTCTGGCGATACCGCGCGACGATCATCGGCATCGGTACTGCGCTTGTTCTGATCTGTTCATTGCTGCTCATCTACGGGCTTTATCGTCAGTTCGCTCAACTTGCCGCCTCGAAAACATCTCTGATCGAGCGCGAGACCCGGCTCGCGGAAAAGACAGCGGAACTGGAGGCGGCTAAAGCGCGCCTCGACACCGCCGTGAACCACATGATCCAGGGTCTGGTCATGTTCGATGCGGCCGGTGAGATGGTGGTATGCAATCGCCGTTTCCTCGAACTCTATGGACTGCCGCGCGACCAGGTGCGGCCCGGCATCAGCATACGACAGGTGCTTGAACTGCGCGCCGCCGCGGGTACGCTACCTGACGAAATCGAGCCCTACCTGCAGGAACTGCGGACCAAGATGTCCGCCGGTGAGACGCTTGTCCGGATATCCGAATTCGCCGATGGCCGAACCTTTTGCGTCACCAATCAGCCCACAGGGGGCGGCGCATGGGTCGCAACGCACGAGGACATCACGGAGCGGCGGCGCCACGACATCGAGCTGCAGCGTACGCGCAACATGCTCCACGCGGTCGTTGAGAACATCCCTGAAACTCTGATCGTCAAGGATGCGCGCACACGAAAATATGTCTACCTCAACCGGGCCGGAGAGACGCTCCTCGGCATTCCCCGCAATGACTTTGTCGGAAAGACGGGCAACGCCCTGTTCAAAGGCGACGAAGCCAAACGTGTCATGGAACGCGATGCCAGAGTGCTTGATTGCGGGCGGTTCAGTATTGAAAGCCGCACCATAGAAACCCTCGACGGCCGCACTCGAGAAATATCGTCCACTCGCATCGCCATCCGCGGCGATGACGGTGAGCCTCAGTACATTATGAGTGTCGTCGAGGACGTCACGGAGCGCCTGCGCGATGAACGGGAGTTGCAGCGCGCCCGCAACATGCTGCGCGCCGTAGTCGAGAACATTCCGGAAATGCTGGTCGTGAAAGATGCCAAGACCGGCGCTTATGTTTTCGTCAATCGTGCCGGCGAGGAATTGCTCGGGATCGACAAAAACACACTCATCGGCAAGACCGTCAAAGATATCTTTTCGCAGGATCAGGCCGACGTTATTGTCGCACGCGACCGCGAAGCCTTGCGGACCGGTCAGATGACAATCGACTATCATGCTTCGCGTCTGGCAGACGGCAGAGTGGTGGATGTGTCATCAAAACGAATTGCCATTGCCGGAAAGGACGGCAAGCCGGAATATCTTTTGACCGTGATCGAAGACGTGACGGAGCGTCGGCGGTACGAGACGCGCATCGCTCATCTTGCACATCATGACCCGCTGACCGATCTTGCGAACCGCGCTGCGCTCAGCATAAAGCTGGCCGAGACGATCGAGCGGACTGCGGCAAGCAACTCGGAATTCGCAATGTTGTGCATCGACCTCGACCGCTTCAAGGAGGTCAACGACCTCTACGGTCACGCGGCCGGTGATAAGGTTCTGCTGGAGATCGTCAGGCGGATGCGCGAAGCTACGGGCGACGCGTTCCTGGCGCGGCTGGGCGGCGACGAGTTCATGGCCATCTGCACCGACAGCCCGACCCGCTCCGCTGCGACCGCGCTTGCCGAGCGTCTTGTCACCGCCATGAACAGCGACATTGACTGCGACGGCCGCAGGCTGCGGCTCGGCATGAGCATCGGTGTCGCAACCTATCCTGCCGACGGGACCGATAAGGAGACCCTTCTGCGCAATGCCGATGCTGCGCTCTATAGGGCGAAAGCGGAAGGCCGCAATGCAATCCGGTTCTTCGAAGCCGAGATGGACCGCATGCTGCATGACCGTCGCGCGCTGCAGGCCGATCTCGCGCTCGCGGTTTCGCGCAACGAGTTGCAGGTCTTTTATCAGCCGCAAGCCCGTATCTCGGGTCAGATTATCGGCTTCGAGGCACTGCTGCGCTGGGACCACCTCCGCCGCGGCTTCGTCCCGCCGGACATATTTATCCCGCTCGCGGAAGAGAGCGGCCTGATCGAACCCATCGGCGAATGGGTGTTGCGCGAAGCCTGCCGCGAAGCGGCGTCGTGGCGCAGGCCGCTTCAGATCGCGATCAACCTGTCGCCGCTGCAGCTGAGAACGCCTGACCTCGTGCCGTTGATACACTCCGTACTGATCGAGACCGGACTGGCGCCGGAACGGCTTGTGCTTGAAATCACCGAAGGCGCGTTGATGGACGATTATGCGCGCGCGATTTCGATCCTGCGCAGGCTCAAGGCCCTCGGTATCCGCATCGCCATGGACGATTTCGGCACCGGCTATTCCTCGCTGTCGTATCTGCAGTCCTTCCCGTTCGACAAAATCAAGATCGACCAGACCTTCATCGCCAATCTGGAACGCAGCGCGCAGTCCGCCGCCATCGTGCGGTCCGTGGTGGGTCTCGGACACAGCCTCAACCTGATCACCGTCGCCGAGGGCGTCGAGACACAGGCGCAGCTCGAAATGCTTCGCCGCGAGGGTTGCGACGAGATGCAAGGTTACCTGATCGGCCGCGCGCAGCCGATCGGCGAATATGCCGAAATGATCGGGCTTACGCCGAATCTTCGGGCAGCCGCCGTCGGTTAAGGTAACTCACGCGGCAAAAATACGGCTGAAACGCAGCGGCTCAACGTTGGCGCTCCGCGATATGACCTTTTCAGGGCCCCATCATTTTCACAAAACGGTCCGGTTTCGACAGCATCACGCAAACTTCATTGGGGGACTTCCTCGGGGACGTCTCGAACGCATCTGAACGGATCGCATGGCCGCTGACGGACGTGCGGCAGGGGGATTTTGCGCGCATGAAACTTGCGCTCACGATCATCGGCGCCGTGCTGGCCGCATCGACAACCAATATCGCCTCGGGCTCGATGAAGCTCGATCATTCGCACAGCACCACCGAGTGGAGCGCCAGGAAAGACAGCATCTTCGACCTGGCATTCGCGGATACCGTGGTCATCAAGGTAGCGTTGAATCCGGTCCCGAACGACGTCATCGAATCCAACCTTGCCGAGTTGCGTCAGCCGGAAGGTCCGCCGCCGCCACCGCCCGACGTCTCGATTGAATCGCTGTGTCATACGCTGGCCTCCGCTGCGCAGGCACACGGAATTCCGGCAGGCTTCTTCGCGCGACTGATCTGGCAGGAAAGCAAATTCAAACAACGTGTCGTCAGTCATGCCGGGGCGCAGGGCGTCGCTCAATTCATGCCTGCGGTGGCCGCAGAGCGCGGTCTGCGCAATCCGTTTGATGCCCTTGAGTCCCTGCCGCATTCCGCGCGGTTTCTCAGAGAACATCTCGACAATTTCGGCAATCTTGGCCTCGCTGCAGCCGCCTATAACGGCGGCGCGCGGCGGGTGATGGACTGGCTGGCGCGGCGCGGCAAGCTTCCGCAGGAGACCCGCGATTACGTCAAGACGATTACCGGCCAGGAGCCCGAGCGCTGGACCGAAGAGAACGCGATCGAACTTGCTGTGAACCTGCCGCAGCGCGCGCCATGCGAAGGGGTTGCGGACCTGTCGCGCGACGCGGAGCCGGCCAGGTTCGAGGTACAACTGGAGGCCCCGGTCGCAAAAGTCATCGTCGCAGCTCGAATCGCCGCCGCCAAAGCCGCGGCGGAAGCCAAGGCCCGGCTCGCCAAGGCTAAGCGGGGCAAGCTGCTGGCCAAGGGCCGGGGCGGCAAGGCGAAGCCGGCAGCGACCGCCGACAAGAAGGCCAAGCCGGCCGAAGTGGCCGCAAAGTCCTCCGACAAGCCAAAACTGCCCGCGAAGATCGCCGATCGCGCACCAACAGATCGCGCCAAGGGGGGCAAGACCAGGTTGGCCGAGACCAGCGCCGCAAAACGCTGAGACCAGCGCGACACGCCTTATCGCCCGGCACCATTACGCGCCTCCGCCGCGCGGGACGTCGCCCGAAAACCGCTTCGCACTTTCGTGCGCCATGCTCTAGAACGGAGCGGATTTGGGCAGCGCCATGACATTCGACACCATCATCCGCGGCGGAACCATCGCCACCGCCTCCGACACGTTCTCCTGCGACATCGGCATCAAGGACGGCCGGATCGCCGCACTCGGTGCGGATCTCGGGCCAGCGAATGAGATCGTGGACGCGACCGGCAAGCTGGTGCTGCCGGGCGGCATCGACAGCCACGTCCATATCTCACAGCCGTCGGGGCCGGACATCGTCATGGCGGACGACTTCGCCTCCGCCACCCGCTCGGCCGCGTTCGGCGGCAACACCATGGTGCTTCCCTTCGCCATGCAGCAGAAGGGCCAGTCGCTGCGCGAGGTCGTGACCGAGTATCACAAGAAGGCCGACGGCCAATGCTACATCGACGTGTCGTTCCACCTCATTATAGCGGACGCGACCGATGCCGTGCTCGGACAGGAATTGCCGGCACTCGTGCATGACGGTTACACCTCTTTCAAGGTGTTCATGACCTACGAAGGCCTGGCGCTCTCGGACATGGAAATGCTCAACGTCATGAGCGTCGCACGCGACACCGGCGCACTCGTCATGATCCATGCCGAGAACTACGACGCGATCCGCTTCCTGACCGACCGCCTGGAGCGCGCCGGAAAGACCGAGCCGCATCATCACGCGACCTCTCGACCGATCCCGGTCGAACGCGAAGCCACATATCGTGCGATCTCGCTGGCCGAACTGATCGACGTACCGATCATGATCGTCCATGTCTCGAACGGCGAGGCGATGGAGGAAATCCGCCGCGCGCAGCAACGCGGGCTGAAGGTCTACGGCGAGACCTGTCCGCAATATCTCGTGCTGACGGCGAAGGACATGG
>VFQN01003330.1_pt1 | contig 23223 bp, 33 predicted proteins | sample 3512371 | NCBI WGS metagenome assembly VFQN01 (sample SAMN10412370, study PRJNA504923) | tailings metagenome | isolation source: Replicate 2 from Balatoc abandoned mine | place: Philippines: Itogon, Benguet | collected 2017-08-28
GCGCCCGCCCCTCCCCCGCCCGCCCCTCCCTGCCCCCCTGCCTCCTTGTGGTACTCCCGGAACGCCTCCATCGCATGCAAGCTGTACAGCAGCGGGTGCTTCGCCAAGTGCGGATCTGTGGACATGACCGCCAACAGATCCGCCACCTTGAGCTTCGTAGGCCCCGCCGGTTGCGTCGGCCCCTTGGCACTCGCCACCCCCGGAAGCCCCCCCACAACCGAGTTCGCCCCCGGCAGCCCTGCCGTGCCGGTAGCGTTTGGTGCTGACCCTGCGGCGGCAGGGCCGGCGGCGGCGCCGGGCCGCGCGACGCCGTTTGCGGCTGCGGCTGCGGCGGGGGCTGCGGCGGCCCCCGGCTTGGCTGCTGCGGGCGGTTGCCCCGGCGCGCCCGCCGCTGCCCCGTCGGCTCCCGCTGCTGCTGCCCCGCCGCCGGGCGGCTGCTTGACGTACGTCTTCTTGCGCTTGATGCCCTGGAAGATGGTGCTGAGCGTGTTTGTCACCTTGGCCTGCTGCAGCTTGCGCGCCTCCGACTCCTGCGCAGCGAGGTAGGGAGGGGCGTTCGCACAGCACCAGAAGGCGATGTCGGTCGGCAGGGGCGCGACGAGCCCAGTCGGGAGTTACGGCATGAAAGCCACGCCGCACAGCTTGCCACCATGGCGCAACAACCCTGCATGCGCAAAGCCCGGCTCTGCTTGCAGGCACACCAGCCCCGCTGCCCCTCCAGTACACGCAACCGCCACCCAGCTCCCTCCCCTTCCCTTCCCATCTACCTCATGCACAGCCCCATGTCGCCGCCTCCCGTCTGCCAACCCACTCCCCCAACCCCAGCCCCACACCCCTACCCCCACCTTGAGCTGCTGCGCCGCTGCCTTGTCCGCCTCGCTGAGCTGCGCCGCCGCCTTTGCCCCTCCTCCCTCCATCAGCGGCAGCACCCCACTGCGCAGCGCCTCCTCCTCCTGCTCCTTCTTGGCGGCCGCACGGGCCTCGTCCTGCTTACGGGCGCGCTGGATGAGGTGCTGCACGTGGAGCCCGGAGCGGGCCATGTGCGGCAGCGGCCTGGGGGCACACCAGGGGGCAGACAGGTGGGTTAATGGGTCCGGAAGGCAAGCAAGATCAAAGCAGTTAGAAGCCATGTGCGGCAGTTGCCCGGGGGCACAGCAGGGGCAACAGCAGGGTCCCAGACAAGGGCCGCACATCATGTGCACGGGGCTGGAAGGCAAGCGTGGTCCATGCAGCGAAAAGTCGTGTCCCGCATGCGCCACACTAGCGCAAGTGTTTTGAGGACAGGTGAGGCGTGTAGCCGCGCTTGGGGCAGGTGGACAGGTGCGAAGAGCGGCGGCACGGCCTCCCGCCCGGCCCCACCTCCTTTGCCACCCCGCTCCATTTGCCCTTACACTCCCGGCCCCGGCTCCGGCCCGCCCCGAGACGCTGTAAGCACAGGCTGTCCTCCCATTCCTCCACCACCATCAATCTCACCCCCACCCACACCACCACGGCCCCACACCGCACCTTCCCGGGTCTGTCCGCTGGCTGGCTGTGCGGCCCATGGCCTTGAGCAGCGATGTGAGGTGCGCCTCCACCGCCGCCGCCAGGTAGGGGAACACGTCCGTGCCCAGCCGCTTCATGCCGTGCCGCCGCGCCGCGTCGCGGGCGGCCACCAGCGCCGGCTCCTCGTTCAGCACGTACTCCTCCTGCGAGGGGTTGGGGCGGGAGCGGAGCGCGGTCAGGATGCGTGTGTGGGTTAAGTGCCTAGTGCGCCGGGCCGCGGTTGCTACAGCTGGGCCCTCTTTGCAGCGTGGTGCGTGGTGCGCGTGTGCAGGAGAACGAACCCTGACAGCCACATGCTGACGCAGGGTCGAAACGTGTAGGCAGCACGGTGTCGCATGGCCCGTTGCGCCCTAAGCCACGCGCTCTGTGCTGCTACCTCGGTGCCGGCGCAGCCTGGGCACCCTGCTGCGCCTCGCGTTGCCCTAGGCGCCACCAGCGAGGGCTGCACTTTGCCCACGTCCACAAATGCCCCATGTCCCGTGCCCCATGCCCCACACATGCACCACCTCTCAGGTGGAACTGCCAGCACGCCCACTGCAGGCCCCCGGCACAGCACATCCATCACACCCCGAAGCTCACCTACACTAAGGCCTGGGCAACCCAACACGTCGCACATGCTCTTGAGGCCACAGCACCCGCCCGCTCCAGCCAGCCTACCCCACCACGCACCTGCACCGCCTGAGGCGTGAAGTCGCTGACCGCCCTCCCCACCTCCACCATGGCCCGGCTCTCCGCCTCCACATCCACAATGCCCTTGAGCAGGTCATTCTCCTCATCCGCCCCGTCGTCGTCGCCCCGTGCCCGCTTCCGCCCCGCGCCGCCGCCCGCGGCATCGTCCCCGCCCACAATCACCGTCCCGTCGGGCGCGTACGCCAGGTCCGACTTGTACGGCACACGTGGCTTCGCCCCCGCCGCCCCGAGCAGCCCGGCGGCGCCCATTGGCGCTCCCGGAGTCCCCATCTGCGGCCGCATGCCGCGGTTGGCGTTGGCGGCCGCCGCCGCTGCCGCGTTCGCTGCCGCGACCGCCGGCGGCACCACACCCGGCGGTCCCATCGGCCGCGGCATGCCCGGCCGCGGCTGCCCGCCCGCCGCCGCTGCTGCCGCCGCCGCTGCCGCCGCCGCCGGATTTACCGTTCCTGGAATGCCTCCGGACCCAGGCGCCGACGGCAGGGCACCCCCTGGCCCTGGACCGCCGTACGCCCCTCCCACCCCTGCAGGACCCACGGGGCCGGGCAGCCCTTCCCGCCCCTTCTTCCCCGCCTTTGCTAGGTTGTTCCTTTGGGCTGCCGCGGCCGCAGCAGCTGCGGCGGCAGCAGCGGCCGCCGCCCCCTGCCCCTGTGGCAGCTGCCCTGGCACCGGCAGCCCCCCCAGCTGCTGCAGCGCCTGAGCGGCTTGCTGCTGCAGCGCGGCGTGAACTTGCTGCTGTTGCTGCTGCGGCCCCGCCACCGCGCCCTGCTTGAACATGTTTATAAAGGCCGCGATTTGCGCGGCATGGGTCCCCGGGGCCGCGCCCTGCTTCAAGAGCATCTGCTGCGCCAGGGCGAGGATCTGCTGGTTCGCGATGGCGGCCTGTGGGGGCTGTGCCACCTGGGGGGCCGGCAGCTGACCGCCGGGTTGCAAGGCGGGGTTGTGCTGGGGCTGCGGGGGGCCGGGCGCCATGCCGCCGGGCCCCATGGGTTGATGCGCCCCGGGCGCTACCCCGGGCATACCTGGGGGCTGGGTGCCTGCAAACACGCATGTCAAGGGGGCCGAAAGCTGAGACTTTGGACAGGAACATGGGGCTGTGAGTGGGCAGGCTGCACTGCGCGCGTGCAGGAAGCGCGGGCTCCCGCGGCATACGGCACCCAATCCGTGTGCATACGGGCGTGAAGCCGGGCGGAGCACAGGGTCCACACGTCTGGACAAACACACGTCGTCCCGTCAGAAAGCAAAGCCAGCCCCATCAAACGGATCATCGGTGCACCAACCTGGTTGCGACCCTGGCTTGCGCGGGGCGGGGGCCATCCGGTTGGCCGGCCCCCCTTGGGCCCCCGACCCCGACATCTCCATGATGCGGTTCAGCACGCTGTTGCCTCCTGCCCCGCCAGCAGGTGCGGGTGCCATGGCCGCCTGCGGCACTCCAGGGGTGGGGAAGGCCATCCCCCCAGGCATGCCCGCAGGTCGCGGGGGCTGCGGGGGAGCCCCCATGACCCCCCCGCCCGGGGGTCCCCCAGGCATGCCTGGCATGGGCCCAGGGCCGGCGCCCACAGGCTGGGGCCTCATCATGTTCTGCGCATGCTGCGGTATCCCTGGAGCCATCCCGGGCTGCTGTTGCTGCGGCGGTATCCCAGGCTGCATTGGGTTCGGGGGAGCGGGCGCCATGCCGGGAGGCCCCGGCGCCATACCAAGACCGGGTGGCCCCGGAGCCATGTTCATCGGAGGCCCAGGTTGCATAGAAGGAGGCCCGGGCTGCATGCTGAGGCCGAAACCGCCGGGCGGGCCCATGCCTGGGCCCGGCCCCTGGCCCTGCATTGCCACGACCTACCCGTGTAGATCACAGGCCGGAATGCTATTGTGTCACAACATGTTAGTTGTCAGAACGTTTAGAAGCATGAGCTGCTGGCGGTGCCTGCCGCGAAGCGCTAGACTATGTACTAGGCTCCTCGCCTGCATGAAGCGGGCTGCACGTTTATATCGAGAGGTCTGACTGTTACGAAAGAACACTTCGCGGACTTCTATCATGCACTCCCACCATGCCAGCCTGGCCTGCTTTCTCGCGCCGGAATGGGACCCGTACCGAGTTCGGGGAGTCAGCTGCGGCAGTCAGCTTTCCGCCGCTTTACTATCAACTTACAAACGAATTGTCGACCTGATTGCACAGCTCAATCCCACTCCCTCTGGAGTGCAGGAGACACTCCCAGAAGTAAGCGGGGGACCTTGGGCCCGCTTCCTCCGGTGCACTGCCCGCCTGTCCCTCCTCAGCTCCTTGTACGCTTTCCCCTTCTATGCACAACACGAGGAGCATTACAGCTGTGCAGCACGTGACGCCATGCGTGGTTTCCCAGCCCACTTCTGCACCCCGCTCACCGAACAACACCGGCAGCAACTTGCCCAGCACACTGACGGTAGCTAGGCCAGCGGCGACTTGTCCTCGGCACCACCCCCAGCTGGCGGTGTAGTAGCACAAAAGGAAGTCTCCTGATAGTGTTTCTAGCACTGCACTGTACTGCAAGTTAATGCTCCCCGGTAGGAGGTGCACGGCATGGAGCCCACGGGCCGTGTCTGTGGGTTCTGCTGCCATGGTGTTCTTTGGGGTTTTGCAGCTGCCTCCGCGTGGTTCAGTGTCCTCACAACGTGTGAGAGTTGCGCTTGCAGCACTTGACAACTTGCAACATACCGGTACCGTGGCTTAGCTGAGCAAAACAGACCGTTGGGGCCGAGTGGCAGCAGGTGGGTGCTGGTGTCCTGTTTTTTTTGTTTCCTGTTGATGGCTGGGTGCTGTACGACCAGCGAGGCTAGAGGATATTGCGGATGGCCCTGGCAGTAGTGTTCCCTGCAACGGTCAGGGTCCACAGTAAGAAGTGGAGGCAGGTTCGCTGGTGTGGCTTGCGAGGTATGTGGGCTAGCGGCACAGGTGCCCGTCACACGTCACGTCACACCTCTCCAGGTCAGCTGCGCAGCTCTGTCCTTCGTGTGGCACGACAACGCACAGGGCAATGGCAGGCGTGCAGACCCTGCTGATGCCTGATGGGGCAGGCTGGGGGGAGGCAGGCAGCTACCCCGCTTCCGTTCCGGTACGGTAGAGCGCCTTCCAGGCGTCCAGGGCCTTCTCGACCCATCCAAGGCGACCCCGACCCGGCCCTTGCGGTTGATGCCATAGGCAACCATTCACAGATACGAACAAGGCCATTAGTCTGGCGCCTCAGCTGCGTCCGTCCAGTGCCGGTGCCACGGTATGCCACGTGCCTCAGGCAGCGCGTGCGGGAGTACGCCTTTGAAGTCCCATCCCGAAGGTTACACCTCATTGCACGCGTGACTCCACGTAGGCTCCCACAGGTCAGGAAGCTTTGAAACTGGTGCAAGCAGGGTCTGCTCTTTTCCCGACACCTAATTCTAGTCCACAGCAGCCCCTTGACAGCAGCCCTAGTGACGCAAGACGCCTCAGCGCCAGCTCAGACCCACGCGTGAACGCAATTGCGCATATGTCCTGCTCACAGTCCAGTTTATAGAGGTTGAAGAACACTGCCATGGCTTTACTTGCGGGAGCTCTCGCAGGGGCCGTTGGAGCCCTTGCCGCTCGCGAACTAGCAGGACGGTTGCTTACAGGGCGATCGAGCAAATCCAAGCAATCAACAGTACATCAAAACTACCATGACGTTGCTGAATCGTCCAGCTTCCAGCCCGCTCGGCGAGTTGCTCATCCACACAAGGACTGGCAGCCAGGCTCTCCGCAGCCGTGCCCCCTGCCGGAGGCAGATACCTTTATCGACATAGATCCAGCGACATACGATAAACCGTCTCTGTACGCTCTCGTCATCTCGGCGGTGGTCCCGAGACCGGTGGCGTTCATATCGTCCATATCGGACCAGGGGGTAAACCTGTCGCCATACTCCTACTTCAATGCTGTCGGTAGGCCGCAGGGGCTGTAGCACGTGTAGAGAGAGCTGGTAGGGTGCCAGGGGTGAGCGGGTGTGGTAGTGGCAGTGGCAGTGGCTTTAAGGTACAGACGGTGCAGCACCACAATGGCAGTTGGTGCCTTCCGTCCGGGGGTCTGGTGCTGAGACTGTCCCGCTACGCACAACAATGAATGCCCGCAGCTTGCTCTGTTGCAACCCTTCTCACGCCCACACACTGCAGTAACCCTTTCGCCGCCGCTGCCCTGCCCCACACACATCGGCCAGGTCACAACCCGCCCACCGTGGCCATCGGGCTGTGCCACACACCCTCCCGCCCCGATGGCAAGAAGGACTCGCTCTACAACATAGAGCACACAGGGTGAGATCCGACCAGCGACACTCTGTGCTCGACTCTTTCCGCGTGGCCCTTTCGGCACATGACACAGCGTGCTTCTCACCTTTTCACCAACGATCAGGCGACACACCTCGCGCCTGCTGCTGGTGGTGGTTACGACACGTGTGCACTGGCTGGATGGCTCACAGCGTGGCCTTGGCTACGTGTGCACGGGGCAGCGACTCGGGAGGGAGGCATCTCGGGCTTCGCGGCGAGCCAGTCATGCCGGGTTTACCAAGGAACCTGCAGCAACGGGCCCTGTAGCCAGCTTTGCATGCCGTTGCCCCGCGACCCCGCAGGGAGTTTGTGGTCAACATCATGAGCGACTGGTTCGTGGAGGTGAGGCCTGTAACCCTAGGTGGTCATCACAGCGTGCGCTATCCGTTCGCGGCGATCCGTTGCCGCACACCATGAGCTGTGCAGGCGCATGAAGCCCGTCCCGTGCGTCCTCGGACCGGCATGGCAATGGCTATGGGCCTATGGCACGCATTGAGCCATGGCCCGTCACTCTCTGTAATGCGGTGGCTGTTCAAGCACAAGCCCACCAGGCACCGTGGCAAAGACATGCCTGGTTGTCACAGATGTTTCAGCTGCAGGGCAGGCACTGCGTCCGCTGTCCAGCCGAAGCGCACCATGCGCCGTGGAGGTAGAGCATAGAAGCTGCCGTGGCGACCGCCAGACCGTAGAAGGCCACGTGTAGCTAACCCACGCAGCTAAGCTATCCACGCGCACTCCGTACCCGCAGGCCGCCAACCACACGTGCGGCGACTACCCCCGTGGTGTGGACGAATTCAAGGTGGCGGGCCTCACTCCCCTGCCGTCCACCAAGGTGCAGTGGCTGGGGTTGCAGCTTGAACCACACGGCGGCAGCACCAGTACGGCATGCCAAGCACCTGTGAGCACCTCCGTCCTGAGCGCACACATGCAGAAGGGCCACACGGCCGCAACTAGTCGCACCTGGCTGTGCGCTGCACCGTTTGCTGCGTGCAGTGCGCCGTGATAGCAATCCAGGAGATACGTTCTGCAAACGATTCCACGTGTGGCCGTGTCAAAAGTGCTAGGTGCTGAGGTGCGTTGTGCCCGACGCCGTGTGGGTTGCAGGTGCGGGCGCCGCGCGTGGCTGAGTCGGCGGTGCAGATGGAGTGCGTGGTGCGGCACATCCACAGGGTGGAGGACGAGTGAGTAGCCATGTGCACGTGTGGCGTCGCACGCTAGGCTTGGTTTGCGGGGCGAGGGATCCAGGGGAGGGCCGTGTTTGCTCGCCATGACAAAAGTACGGGCAACATGCGGCTGATTTTGCCACTCCTGTTTCGCCACTCGTGGTTCGCGACTGTTGCTGCTTGTTCGGCCAAGACGCCCAGCGCCACACGCTCACAGGGCTCGTTTGCCCACAGTGAGCCTTACACCCGTGCCAACGCCTGCGTTCCCACGCCGCCACACATGGCCACACGTCCGCAGGTCGGGCAAGGTGACCACCTCTGTGGTGATCGGCCAGGTGGTGGCCTACCACGTGTCCAAGGCGGTCACGAGCCGCAGCCCCACCGGCAAGCTGGTGGTGGACCCGGTCAAACTCGCGCCCGTGTGCCGGCTGGGGGGCGTTACGTACGGCAGGGTGACGGAGCTGTACGACCTGCAGCGGCCCAACAGCAAGGGGGAGTACCCGCAGGCGCAGGCGCAGGGGCAGGGGCAGGCGCAGGGGCAGGGGCAGGCGCAGGGGCAGGGGCAGGCGCAGCCACAGGGGGCGGCGGCGTAGGGCTGTGCGTGGCTGGCTGTCGAATGCGGTGTGGGGCGACCGGGGTGGTGCAATGCTTGTAGTGATGCACAGCGCGCTGCACGCCCACATGGCGCTCCATGATGGCGCTGTGGGACATTCGCGTGTCCTCCTTGTTACCACAAGGTGGTAGTGAGACGTTGTGGAGTGGACGTAGTGGAAGGGCATGGAGTAAGGCGTGTTGGAGTGCTTATCGCGCTTGGGGAACGGGCTGGAGGGCGACAAGGCAAGGGGCCACCACAGACTGCTTGGTAGCTGGTAAATGGTGCCTGACTTGAGCCTCCATGTTAAGTCACTCACATGCTGGCGGAAGTGAGCACCTGGCTGTGCCTAGGGGAGGAACCTGGACGACGTGCTTTAGCGGGAGGTTGGCGGCCGACTGGCCTCCATTGTAGCTAGCGCTGTTGCGAACGGGCGCCAACGATCGCATGGCGGGATGTTACGGTATTGCGAAGTTACACCAGACGCAGGAGTGGTTTTGGACAGCCGCCGACCGGTGGCAACTGCCAAGCGACCACCACACATTAGCAAACATGTAAGCCTGAAAGGTACGGTATCCACCACACAGTTGACGTTTACCCCCGTCGCAGCCAGGCAGACTGCCCTCCCAGACGATTCCTCTCAACTAGCTACAGCATCAGTACATACCGAGTGCCCGAGGCAATGGCCGCCAGCAAACCCACGGAGCAAAGTTGCATTTGAGTCAGGGCTCAGTGATGCCGTGGATCAAAGATGCCGTACGTGAATGCATGCAAAATTGCAATCTAGTGAAGTTATTACAGCCACGCGTGGTGGTGCAGTTGCCTCGAAAAGGGTAGAACAAAGGACAGAAGTGTCGTGTGTCCTGTATCCAACGGCATAGCATTGCGATGCGAGCCAGCCCCCTGGTTGCAGGGTGCTGCTGCGGTGCGTGCATGCACGTGTTCAGGTGTGAGAGCAGCAGTGCACATGCGACTCAAGCACTGGTCAACGGCGCAGGGCCACAGCGGTTGGTTCGCGTGTTCTTCCAGTTGCAGCTCCCATGGGGCAGCTGCAAGGTGGCCACCTGTGTGAAAGCACACAGGCACACAGTCGCAGCACCACGACTAGCAGATACGCATGTTGATGCATGCATAATCATGAGGCAAAGGTCATACCAGGGTGCAGCGGCCCGCCTGCCTTCGCACCCAAGACACGTACTGCACATCAGCCTGCAACTTTGCGCTCAACATGCACCTCATCCTTGGCCTTGCCGGAAGCAACAAAGCACACACGCCGCCCGCGCTGCATAGACCTGCCACCCCTGCCAATAAGTACGATACCACATCTCATGAAAGGTCTACATCTCATCTCATCACTGTGCACATCTCTTTCAGGACAGATACCTGGTACCCGAGAGCCTTGATGCTCGGCAGCTGTTTGCCCGTGTCCTCAGGGGCACTAGGTTCTGTCGGTGAACCTCCCCGTGCCCTGTCCTCAGCCATACAGTTCAAGCCGATTGCCCAATGCTTTGCTAGACTGTCCTGACTTGACCGCGAACTGCAATCACCCCAGTACTCACTTATTGACTTCTGCATCAAGCGCGTGTTAAGGCGGCAAAAAGAAACATAGATCGAGACTGCGGGCTAACGCGTTGCACGTTGTTGCCGCTGCTAGCTGCCCAACACATGCACACAGCCATAACCACTCGCCTCACCGCCCTGTTTGAACCGCCCACCACAGTAACCCGCCACCACGCCATGCACACACACCCACATCTGCTACATTCCACCTGACCCCCTCCGGCACCTGGGCCGTTCAGTACTTCACATCAGCACCTCCTCCCTGTGCCGCTAGCACCCTCCTTTCCCTGCCATCCCAGCACCAGGAACCCATATCCGCGCCACAATACCCGCATCTTTCACTGCGGCAGTCAAATGCCCCAGTCCCTGTACCTTGCCTGTGCTGTTCTCCAGCGCCCTCACCAGTGCTCCTGCTCCTCCGGCTCCTCCGCAATGGCCTGGAGCCCCACCATTCCACTCACATGGGCGCTGCCGGCCCGCTGCGCCTGGGCCGCCGCCTGCTGCGTCCCCGACACCGCAGCCTGCTGCGCCCCAGCCCACACCGCCCCTCCAGCCCCGTCCATAGCCCCCGCGACCGCCACACCTCCACCCGGCTGCCCTCCGTCACCTGCCGACCCGCCCACCGCAACCGCAGGCACCCCCTCCGCTGCCGCCCCACGGTCTCCTGCACCTCCGTAACCCCACGCCCCCGGCCCGCCCCCGAGGCCAGGGCCGGCGGCACACCCGCCCAGGACCGGCCCACAGCCGCCGCCGCCGCCGCCGCCGGGACCCTCTCCGTCCGGCTTCGCCGCCGTCTCGGCCACCGCCATGGCCGCCCTTGCCGCCGCCGCTGCCCTGCCGTACCGCTGAAAGTCCGCGTCCGTCTCGTCAAGGGAGAGCCCCGTGCTAAACAGCGTGCTGGAGCACAACTCCACCGCGATCAGGCCCTCCGCAGGTGTGCCGTGGCGCCCCCAACTCCCCTCGTCCCGCAACAGCAGCGCCGGCTCCCCATGGGGCGCCGCCACCGCTTCCGCCAGCACCACCGCCGCTGCGTTGCCGCTGGCGGCCAGTGGCATCTGCCGGCCGCCCACCCGGCCCCAGCTGCCGCCCGTTTGCCTCGGAGGCACGGGCAGCACCACAATCTGTGCCTCCAGTCCATCCACGTCTCGGGAGTCCCCGAACGACCCCAGGCTCAGGCCTCCACCGTCGCAGAGGCTGCCGCCGCTGTCCTGGCACGCCGCCGCCGCCGCCACCGCTGCCGCCTGTGTGTTAGCAGCAGGCGCCAACCCCAGGGCACCTGCAGCGTGCACATGCACCGCCGCCAATGCGGCCTGAGCCCCCAACGCCCCGCCCGCACCACCCACGCCCCAGGCGCCCCCGTCCGGCTGCCCCTGCCCCGTCTCCCCATGCTGCTGCACGCCATGCTGCTGCGTGCCATGCCTCCCGCTCCCGCTCCCCGTCCGCCTAACTGCGTCACCCTGCCCCTGCCCCTGCCCCGCGGCCCTCCCGTTGCCACTGGGCGCCTTGGGCGGCATGCTGGGCACGGCCGCAGCCGGCTGGTACGCGGTGCCGTTACCCCACGTGTAACCCTGCTGCGGCGTGCTTGCGTGGGAGGTTCGCTGCTGGTGCTGCTGCTGCTGGTGGTGGTGGTGGTGCTGCTGGGGCATGCCGCTTGCGGACAGGCGGTGCTGGAAGGGCGATTGCGCCGTGCCGCCGCCACCACCACCACCGCCCGCTCCCATGCCGCTGCCTGACAGCCTTGGGCCGCTGGGCGTGGGATAAGAGGCGGGCAGCGCCACGGCCGGCCCGGGCATGGATAAGGATCCCGAGTCCAAGCAGATGGCGGCGGTGGCCTGCGGGTAGGGGGCAGCGGGAGCAAGACTAAGGGGTGGATATGTGTCTGGGAATGGACTTTGCAGGATGGACCTGGTACACAGTCGCACGTCAGCGTGATGTTGTTGTATTGTAGTAGACGGGGCTTCGTCCTGTCGGTGTTCCTTACGCAGCAGAAGTACCTCACTGCGGTGTCACCCCGGGCGCGGGGATCGCGGCTAGCAAGCAAGAAAGCATGCTAGACCGCCCCCGCAGCCCCATCACGCACCAGGCTGCATGCCATGGCCTTGAGGCGCTGCGTGACCTCGTCGAAGGCTGGCCGCTGCGTGTGGTTGAGCTGCAGGCAGTCGGCCAGCAGCTGTGCGTAGTCGTGCGGGCAGGCGGGCGGCAGCGCGGGGAAGTCCGGGTGCTGCACATAGCCGCCGGGGGCGCGCGCGTCGGGGACCCAGATCTGGTGGTAGAGGGGCGTAAGTACAGGGCGGCGCGTGTTGGGGGTTGAAGCTAGGAGGCTGAGGCGATACTTGGGCGGGGTGCAGGGGCTGTGCGACGAAGGCAAGCACAGCGAGGAAAAGGGCAGAGTTCGGTGGGTTGTGGGTTGCGAAGTGGGGCCGGCTTGTTATAGGGATGCATGGATTTGCTGGCGCCGCCAGGCCTGTTCTCCGTAATGCCCTGCCGTGCACTACGCCCCCTCTCCATGCACCCACCGGTCGGCCCCAGTACAGCTCCCACAAATTCAAATACAACAAGTATAACATGTACACATATATCCTTTGTATCTTTATGAATATTGGATAAGCTCTTACCGGTCGGCCCCAGTACAGCTCCCACAAATTCAAATACAACAAGTATAACATGTACAAATATATCCTTTGTACTTTTATGAATATTGAATTAGCTCTTACCGGTCGGCCCCAGTACAGCTCCCACAGCAGTACGCCGTAGGCGTAGCAGTCGGCGGCGCGGGAGAAGATGCCCTGCAGGCGGCGGCAGGGAGGCGGGGACGCAGGGTGAGCACCTGAAACCTACAGTACGCTGGGGATCGTGACACTCATCTTTGATAACAGCGCCGGTCAGCAAACCAAGAGAGCAACAGTGGAGGTTTTCAGGTGCACCGGCGGGCACTGAGGCGAGTGCGGCGCGGCGCCGTTGCAACTACACGCGCTTTTTGCACCACCCACCAGCGTTGTGAGCTCCTGGTTGTTGGACGTGCGGGATGGATTGCGGAGCGTATGGCGGCCAGAGCGCCGAGCGCGAGAGGCGGAGGAGCAGCAGGGCAGGCCCGGAGGTGGTGGGTGGGAGGCGCGAGGGGGAGGACGGGGGCGTTGGGATGAGGAGGACAACCGGGGGCTTGTCAGCTCAAGGCAACGCACGCGGGGTAGCACAGAGCAAACCAAACCTCTCCTGGAGCCCCAGCCATGGGCCAGCCCTTGGGGGTCCCTGACACAGCGTTGTGCTTCACGTTGCGAGCAGCAAGGTGCCACGTGGCGGGCGGCTGCAAGCAGCCCAGTGCCAGCCACACACACGCACCCACACACCGGCTCACCGGCGCAGCGTAGAACGGCGTGCCCTGCCGTAGCCCGCTGATGTGGCTGTTCTCCATCTTGACGCTCAGCCCAAAATCCGCCACCTTGATGGCGTACCCGCAGCGCCCCGCGTAGGGGTACGCCCCGTACTGCGCGGAGTTGGCCGGGGGCATGAGGGAGGCCATGAGCGCCGCCTGGTGCAGCTTGTTGGCCTGCATGGCGGCTCCGGAGCCAGCGGGCCGGCCGCCCGAGCCCGCCCGCCCGCCCCATGACGGGCCCAGCCCCATGCCTGGGGCCGGCTGCGCCACGTGTTTCAGCAGCACGTTCTTGGGGTTGAGGTCGCCGTGCACCACGTTCTTGGCGTGCAGGTGCGCCAGGGCGGCGGCGACGCCCTGCGCAATGTCCAGGATCATCTCCTGGGGGGTGGAGGGAGGGGACGCACAACACGTTGGGGCTGGAAAAGCGGCTGAGCACCCACCAACAGGTGGTCGTGTAGTCACTGGCATGCCGGCCAACATGAAGCTATGATGGAGGGGGCCAGAACGGGGGATGGAAGATACGAGGAGAGCGTTGCTAGGTGCCGCGAAGCCTGCAGTGCAGACGTACGTATGAGCGTTCTGTCGGATCTGATGCGGAGTGCACGCGCCTCACCATGCGGGGCTGTCCCGAGTAGGGGTCGTGGAAGGCGCCCCTGTCCAGGGTACGGCGCAGCGTGCCGCCGTCGGCAAACTCCTGGATGATGTACAGCCGCCACTCCTGCAGGGGAGGGCCCGGCAGACACGCGTCAGCCTTTCAGCCATACGGAGTTGCATGGGGTTGCATCGGGTGCTACGTACCGAGACTCCTTGCAGCTGGCCCAAAGCGCGTGCTTGGTGAGGGCAAAGATAAGCGGCTTTGAGCCAGCAGTACGCGGGCCTCTCCAAAACGCCTTCCCTTCGCCCGCTGACGGCTTGTCATTATGTTCCGCGCATACCTGGATTTCGGCAAGGCTCCTCTTGTTAGCTCCTCCACCACTGCCGCCTGTACTGGGTGCGCTGGGCGCACGGTTGAGCACCGTCATGGGCTTGGCGTCCACCGCGTAGGTGGCGACTGCGGGGGCCAGGCGGTCCAACGTCAGTTGCAGGGGTGTGTAAGACCGCGTCAAGGGCACCACCTGTCCAGAAGGCATGACCACATCCGCCGGCGCACAGCGCACAGTCAAGTATACCGACCGAGGTCTTAGACTGGTACATATACCGACCGCCTGCGCGCCGTGCCTGCAATTAAGCACTTTAACCCCTTCCCTACTGCATGTGCGATACTTACTGATGTTTACGTGGCTGATGGACTTGGACAACGCCGCTTCCTGTGCATTAGACATGGTACAAGTAGCAAGTGGCATGCAGTATGTCAGCCAAGGGCCCCATGCAATTGATTTAACAAATATGCACTGAAGATGAACACTACGGCTCGTTTACCGGAAGGTAACCGGCTGCTCATGCATTCTGGTTGCAAACGGGCGTGGTAGAGAGCACGCACCTGCAGCGCTATTCGCCGGTTGACGGAGGCCGTAGAGAAAAGAACAATCTTGACCGCCACGGGTAGGTTGTGCCACATGCCTGCAAACACGAAAGGGGCCAACAGAAGCATCTTTCGACAACGGAGAGCCACGTCCGATGGAGTACGGCTGCCTGGCTACTGATCCCAAGATGGACATAATTACATCGCACACCACCGCATACGAACTGTAGAAAACGCAGCCCACGAGTCAATGCCATTAGGCACCCCAACGCACCTTTGTACACGGTGCCGAAGCCCCCGCTCGCCACCACGTCGGTGACGATCAGCTGGTTGTCGTCAATCTGCATGGGAGCAGGTCCATTACGTTAGGGCAAGTAGCCAAGATCCAACATCAACGTATGCCTCCGCCAGCAGCTCCTACACCGACCGTCAGTGCCACCAGCGCCATGACGCGCCGTGTCAGATTATGTGTAGCTACCAGCAGCCCCGCCAGATGCAGGGGGCACCAAATGCAGTCACCAGAGGCAGCCCCACACCCCACACTAGGCACCACGGGATTCCCGCTGGCCCTGCTCCAACACGTGCGCTGCACCCTGGGCACACCGCCCCACCTCCCCCGCCAGGTCCACGCTAAGCCGCAGCAGCTCCTCCAGCACCGGCGACTGCAGGTTCTCTGGCAGCGTAAGCTGCGACACTGACGCCGCTGCCGCCACCGCGTGCCCTGAGCGCCCGCCGCCCTGCCCCCCGGCCCCAGCCGCCGCCTCCTCTCCCCCCGCGCTCCCTTCCCCCGGCGTCCCCTCCGCGCCGTCGCTCCCGCCCCGTTGCCCGCTGCCGCTCCCTGCCTTCTTTGCACTCGCCGGGTTCGGCCCCTTCTCCATATCCCCGTCTGCGCCGCTGCCGCTGCCGCTGTCGGCGCCTGCAACCCCTTCCGCAGCGCTGCTCCGCTCCCCCTTGTCCCCTTTAGCCTTGGACTTCCCCAGCCCTTTCCGCTGCAGCCGCTGAACCATGGCCTGCGTGAAGCCCGCAAAGCCTGACAGCGGCTGCACGGGCTGCCCGCTCATGCTGCCCCCTGCCGGGGAGGACCCACCGGACGGCCTCAGTGCGTTCCCCTTGGCCGTCTTGGAAGAGCTCGCATGGCTGTCCGGCTGCTCCCCACCATACGTCGGCCCTAGGATGGTAAGGTGCTTGAACAGCGCCGCCAAGTCCGCCGCGTTGAGCGGGGTGCCCCGCATCCCGGCGACATCCCTTGACCGCGGCTCCTCGCTGCCGCTGCTGACCAGCCCCGCGCTGCCGCTCGGCACCTTGAGCAGCTGCGGCCCTCCCCCCAGCGCCCCCACGCCCGCGCCCGCCGTCAGGCTGCTGTTGTCCGCACGGCAGTCCCCGGGCCCGCCCGCCACGCTGCCCGCCGTACGCTCCACGCTGCTGCTCGTACGGTCCGTACCCAGAACGAGCTGAGCGACCCCCGGGTCTTTCCCTGCAAGGTGGTCTAGGATGAGCTGCGCGAGCGGGTTGGTTTTTGAGAGCTCCTCTAGATGGGACTGCTGCTTGGCCTGCAGGCCCCTGGCCGCCTCCTGCTGTGCGCGCTTGCGGTTCCGACGCACCAGCACGACCAGCAGCAGCGCGGACAGCAGCGCGAGCCCCACCGCGCCGCCCACCACCCCGCCGATGATGGCGGCGGTGTTGGGGGACTCGGGGGAGGCCTCGGGCGCCTGTGGCGTGGTACGGTAAGCACCTGCGGACCGGCAGCAGCGTCACCCGCGCGGGACGGAAGTCAGCTCCATGTCATTCGGATCACATGAAGTAGTGCGCGGTACCCAATTACGCTGTGATGCGTTGTGCAGTGCCGTGGGGTGCGGAGCGTGCAGCGGCGGAGTGGGGTCGCGGGGAGGGGGTCTGGATGAGGGGCGGCAGCGTGGGGTGGTGCGGCGCGCACCTTCCATGAACATGACCAGGTCTGGGCGCTGCAGGTAGGGGTCCACGGCGATGGTGAGCTCCAGCGCGTCGTACGCATCAACACGTGCGCTGGCGATGCGCAGCTCGCCCACTGTGGCGTCGACAGACTCGATCTGCGGGCAGGGTACGCACATTGGCTTAACGCTTAGGTTCGGGATCAACTCTGTGCGTGTTCCGTAGCGCATCGCAGGGTGGCGTGGTTGGGTATGCATCACATGGGGCACTCTGCGCACGGCCCGCTAGTCGTTCAGACTGTAAAGACGACTGAGGCACGCTTGGCCCTGTTGGGGACTTTGTAACCTTACAGCTCACTCACCACGGCGTCCGAGGGCATGATGTGTGAACACATGTCCTGCGTCAGGCCGCCAGGCAGGGCAGTGCCGTTGCGCTGGCTGCCTAAGCAGGCCACCGTGATGTTGAACTCCTGGGGGGACACCAGTACCGTCGCCTGCTCCAGAGCCACGCGGTTCTGGATCAGCCTGCGAACAGCCAAGCCAGTGCGGGGCCTGTTTCATTGCATCGCACTGACGTTACACTTCATTGCAGGGAGCGCAGGACACCGAAAATCCTGAAGTCCTACATACACACGCAGTCTGCAGGTAACACGCCCTAGCCTGTCGTTACCAACCTGTCGTACTCGATAGTCCACATGCCCATCTGCGGAGGGCGAGAGCAATTGGGACCAGAACAGCTCAGAGGTGCCATCTGTTAAGTGCGCATGCCCCGCAAACCCAGCCATACGCAGCACTTGATCCAGGCTCATGCGTCCTGTCCTGTCCTGACCTCGCAGGACAGCTGTCACCGCTCCCCACCGTGCGCTCAAACACCCGCTCCATACCGGCCAAGCACGTCAGGCATGCACACCCGCGCCCCCACAGCGACCACCCACGCCGACCCACCTGCAGAAACTGGTGCACGTCGTTGTAGCGCGTTGCGGTGGTGGCGTTGTAGTCCAGCTGCCAGCCCGCGTTGCGCAGCTGCAGGTCGCGAAACCGCACCTGCCCCGTGCCCACCACCGACATGTAGCCGGTGCCGCCGCCAAAGTCAAGCCACAGGTCCTTGAACGGCGCGCCCTGGATCGTCACCTTGCGCCGCACCTGCGTGAACTGCGGCGGCGGCCAGAAGCTGCGACTGAGCGTAATGTTGTTCTGTAGGACCAGCATGATCGCCGTGCTGGGGGTAATGGTCAGGCCGTTGAGCTGTGCGAGAGGAGGGTAGCTGTCGTCGGGCATTGACAGGATGCGGGCCAGCTGGCCGGGCGTGTAGATGCCGATGACAAAGGGAGGGCCGGTGCGGAAGTCGGTGCCGAACAGCTGTCCCAACCCTGTGGCGGGTAGGCGTAGCAAGGAAAGGAAACCGTGTCAGGCGTCAGGGATCCAAGGAGAGGCTGGTACCTGACGAGCGGGAAGGTGCGTGCCAAAGCGAAACCGGTAGCAACGGATGCCTTACCTGTGAGTGGGTGCAGCAGCTGAACGCCGAAGGTGCGGGTGGTGAGCGCAATGTTCTCGCAGCTGATGCCGATTCCCACGAGGCGAGAGAAGCGCATCTCGTCGTCCGTGTAAGAGGTCAGCTGCGGGGGCAGGGAGCGGCGTGGGTGTTGGCAAGGGATCAACGACCGCAGGCGTCTGCTCCAGCAATAAGAGTACGATATCCTTTGTCACTTTGAGTAGCCATGTGCGCATAGGGTGCTAATTAATTTCTAGCCGATCTGGCACAGCTTGGCGCAAGGCTGCGCCGACAGCCGCGTGCGTCTGCAGCTGCAACCGGGGCGGTGCCGCTGCACAGCGGCACGGGGACTAGCGCCTCCGTGCGTGCGACCCACGTTCATGTACTGGATGAGGCTCTGCCAGCCCGCCAGGGCGTTGACCCCCGGGGTGGGGTTCATGATGATTTGCGACCAGTAGTTGAGGAACACGTACTCGTCCTGGGGTATAACCCCGGTGGTGTTGACCAGGTGCACGCGCCCCGGGGGGGTTACCACCATGTCCCTGCCAAAAACAGGATCGAGAGGCGGTAGCGCAGCATACGGCACTGGGTCAAGCAGCGAGCGCACGCTGGAGGTCCATGTCTCGGGCTGCACACGATAATAAGCCCCAGGGCCTATCCCACTAGCGGCGGGCAGGGTGCGCGTACCCATGTTACCGGCGAGCACCCAGGCCGTACTGGTGCAGACGTTCCCAAAGCTGTGCGCTCTCAATCGCCTGCCAGCCCTTCTTTCCTTTTTGATACCGTGTGGGAGCAGGCAAAGGTCGCAGCACGACATACTACCAGCGTGCGCACGCCCCCATGCCCCAGCCGTGCGCCGACCGCCCACCTGGGGTAGTGGAACTGCCACATGGGCACCTCGAAGGGCCCCACGGGGTGCAGCGGGAGGTTGGCCAACACCAGGTTGTGGAACTGGACGTAGGCGGCGCCCCGCACCTTGAACATATCCAACAACCCGCCAAAATCAAACACAGTCATCGCGCCCGGGGGGCAGCGGAAAGTAACGTTGGAGGTGAGGAACACGCCGTTGTCCGGCCAGCGCTGGGCGTCAATGACGAGGTTGTTCCGCAGCTGGAGGACTGCGGTGCGGTCCTGGCACTCGCCAAAATCCGTGCTGCCTAGGGTCTGGACGGCTGACAAAAGGTCGTCGTGGCTGGTGATGTTGTACTCCAAGGGAGGCAGCGGGGGGCAGGCTGCAGGGTCCGGTGGGTCGCGGCACATGATGCACATGTCCTCGACCCAGATGGGCCCGATCTGGGCGTACGACACGAACAGGTGCGGGAACACCAGCTGCGGTGGGAAACGGGTGGGGCACGGGTGTTGGCCAGACAGGTAAGGCATGGGTGCTGGGTTCAACAGCCCCTGCGCTGTAGGGGCTGCACAATGTAAGCAACCCGACATGCCGCCTAGGTGCTGCTGCAGCGCTCCTGTGCACACAGTCCCTCCCTGGTGTTTCAGGATGCCGCCCACAGTGCTTTGTGCAGACCCTAGTGTCCGTCTGCTCTAGCCCGCGTGCTCGCGCGTACTGCTTGCCACTCCTAGGGTCAGCTGTGCGTGCTGCTCGTCCCGTACCTGTGATGCCAGCCGGCGATCCTATTTGGCCCGCCATGCTGACCCACATCGCCCTCCCCCATTAGTGTCCGCCCACATCGCCAGCAACTAGACTGCACCTCGCAACATCAGCCTGGCAGCCAGCTCTGGCCCTCTGCCTGGTGCCTCGTGACTCACCCGCATCTCCGGCCGCACGCCCTGCGTCAGGGGGCTGACCGCGTACCGCTGCCGCATCAGGGACAGCCCCTCATACAGTCGCACCAGCGATGCGCACGTGATGCCCACAACCGTGGTGCGCAGCAGCTGCAGCTTGGACCCGTCATCCCTGACCCGCACGTACAGCTGTAGCGAGGCCAGCAGCTGCTGCAGTTCTGTTAAGCCGTTACTAGGTGCAGACGGAGGCGCCACAGCGGGTATGGCACCCCATGATAGACGGAAGCCGACCAGGAAGAGCTCCGACCCTGAAGACGCGCACACCAGCCGAGGTACACAGTTACCTGTGCGATGCATCCCTGCTCCTATGCCGTGCGTGTTGAGGTTGCCGGCAGAGGGCAGTGCAGTGGTGGGCTACGGCCTTACACCTATGACCAGCAATGTGTGTGTGTGTGTGGAAATCGTGCATGTATATGGGGTTGCCCACAAGGGCGGGGGCAGGGTGCTTACCCTTCTCCACCTGGAAGCTGACGGGCACCACCTGGGAGCCGTTGGGCCCCTGCTGGTACAGGGGCACGGTCGACGTGCGGAAAATGCTGAAGAATGTCGCTGACACGACTATGGTGCGCCGTTGGGACGTCGAGATTGTAGCTGTCGTTGCGTTGTATGCGCTGAGGGCCGTCAGCTCCGCCACGCTTGAAATTACAATGGCGGAGGGGTCCGAAAGGAGACTCTCCAGCTGCGGATAGAAATATCCATCCGCAGTATACAAAGAAAGTGCTGTATTACGCTGCCCAGGCACTTGGCTAAGGGAGCTGTTCAGGGCCTGTGCCCTGCAACTGAGGGCCCAGTCCAGGACCAGCAGCAGGACGCCCCAGGCTACTGCTGAACGCAGCGTAGCCTTCGTTGGCGTCTTCATGCGCACGCGGTAGCTGTAAATACTACGCTCAGCGCCTCGAATTCCTGTTGCCCTGCCCCAACATTGTATACCCGTGTATTAATGTATTTTTCGCGTCCTGATGCAAGAAGGATAGCATAAGGTCACTCTACATTTTCGGAAGCGCTGCCGCTGCTGGTTGAGCGACTTGGGGTGTTACAGTCACCCGGGTGTGAACAATAGGGGTTTCCAAGGCTGCAATGCTTTGGTAGTCCAAAATGTACTCAACATAAAATGCTCGGTGCGACGCGCTCTGCGGGTCACCGGTTGCAAACTTGCAATACTGAGCTCCAGTACATTTCCGCACATGAGCGGGCCTGTGAGCGTAACCTCCATACCTTGACAAAGAGCCCGCACAAATCTACTGTAGCGCTTATTCGTGAAAGCCCTGCCGAGGTAGGAACCAACTGCCGGTCCTCCTCACTCAACTCGCGCCTCGAGCAGGCCGTTACAAGGGTTCCCTGCTGCACCCAGGCAATCCCCATGCATGTGACCCCTGGTGCACGTTAGGACACTGACCGCCTGATGGCTTTCGTACCTCGCACGGTCTTAGTTGACAGAGGCTGTGCTGCAAAGGCATGAGCAGGGGGCACGCGTGCATGTGGCACAACGCACGTGGGGCACAGGGCAAGTGTCCAGTCAGCGTGCTTACAGTAACAGGTCGAAGTTGGGTTGCGAAGAACAAACCTGGACAGAGCAGGAGCAATCGGGGCAGGGGGTACCTTCCCCTTCTTGGCAGTAAAAGGCACGCCCCTGCACGCCCCTTTCATGAAGAAACGAAACACTTCGCTCCTGACACAAGAGGCCACGCTCGTAACTGCCTCGGGTACAGCATGTAAGCAGGGCACTCGCACAGCACATGCAGCCGGCAAGTATTATTGTCAGCTCCGATGGAGCCTTAGGCGCCAGGGGACTCTCCTGGTCCGCCCAGGTCAGCTGCTTTTGGTGGGCCGCGGCGCCGTGTTCAAGTGAGGAGGAGAATGGGGTGCAGGGAAGTCCAAGCATGTGATCAGCCCGGTATCATAGATTTGAGAGTGGAGGCATGGCCAGCCAGGGCTAGCCAGTTACCAGTGCACCTGGCTGAGAACAGACGCGTTGCTGAGCGTTAGGTACTACCTGCTGGTCAGTACCCTGCTCCCTGCTGCCATGGTTGCGTCGGTCGCCCGCCCCCTGGCGTCCGCGCAAAGCACTCTTTTAGTGCCTTGCATGCTAAAGGTATGAGCCTCTGCCCCATCCCCTGGCCTTGATGAAACACGTCAGACCTTGCAGTGGAAGGCCCGTGCGTCCACGTTACAGAGCAACAGGGGTTGCACTGGAAAACATATTAGGCACTCCTGGTGGCTCATGATCGTTGTCAACACTACCACCGCGCCTGCACCTCCCACAGGAAGCGAGGGTGATGGGGCACGCATACCACCTCACAGGGTGTGCCCTTGGCAGGCAATATCCGCACACAACACAACTCGGGCTTGTGCCATAGAGGGGCCCATCTCAACCAAGGGTCTCAACCGATAACGACCGTTTTTCAGCCCCCGTTGCACGGCTTGGTGCTTGCCGTACATCGACCTAGGACAGCAAAGCACAGCTGCCGCACCAGTTTTCAAAGCTTTCACGACAGTGGCGCACCACCCTTATGCAGGCGTGGCAAAGGCGTGCTTAATAAGGAAGACACCAGCCCACCCGCACGGCTGTTAATCCAACTCACAAGTGCTCTAGACCACAGATAGAAATATGGGACCACGTGCATGGGGCTTGCACGAACACACGTCAACGGTTGTACAGCCATCCTGCGTCTGCCGTACGCGGCTGCAGCGTAAGGCGACAACCTGCTATGCCCCCTAACAGTTCTCCGTACGCACATTGCAACGGCATGATCAATGAACATAATCTCATTGGAGCTCGCGATATCCATTCAGCTACGTCACGCTCAGATTTAGGGGCCCAAGGCAATCTCGAAGTGCTCGCAAGGGCTGACGGGCAATCCAGGAAACACTGTCAATACTCACATGATGATCACTCTCAAACGCAGGCTAACGCACGTCCATAAACGGGCGGGGTAAGCCGACTTGCACAGCATGGTAGCTGTCGAAAACGGCTCTGCACGCCGAGTCGAAACTTTGTCAGCTGGCCAAGCGGAGGGTCTTGTGCCTAAGAGGCTCACTAGTCACAAAACCAAACCTTGCGCACGGCAACTGCGCACACCAGCGGTGCTTTGTTGCTGGTGTGACGCTGCTTACTTTTAGTTCATCCTCCTATGCGCACGGGGTGGGCTACGGGGCCGGGGGGGCGAGGGTGGGCGGCGGGGCGAGGGCGGGCGGCGGGGTGACGGCGGGGGACGGGGCGACGGGGGAGACTTGAGGGTTGGGGGGCGGGGAGGCGAGCGAACCAGGGGCGGGGACGGCGAGCGCCGGGGGGAGGGCGGCCGCGGGGGTGAGCGGGTGCGGGGAGGAGAAGGAGGGCGCT
>VFQN01003331.1_pt1 | contig 23223 bp, 22 predicted proteins | sample 3512371 | NCBI WGS metagenome assembly VFQN01 (sample SAMN10412370, study PRJNA504923) | tailings metagenome | isolation source: Replicate 2 from Balatoc abandoned mine | place: Philippines: Itogon, Benguet | collected 2017-08-28
GCGGTTGTAGGCGATGCCGCCGCCGGTGCCGCCGAGCGTGAAGGACGGGCGGATGATGGCGGGCAGGCCGATGACGTCGAGCGCTTGCGCGCCGATCGCCATGGCGTGGCTCATGTAGCGCTGCTTGCGGTCGGTCTCGCCGAGGTTCCATTGGTTTTCCAGCTCGTCCAGTGCCTTGTCGAGGGCGTCGCCGGAAAGCTCGGCTTTCAGCTTGGCGCGCTCGGCCTCATGAACCTTGCGGTCCTGATCCTTGATCTCGGTGGCGTTGGCGAGCAGCGAGCGCGGGGTTTCGAGGCCGATGCGGGCCATGGCTTCGCGGAAGAGGGCCCGGTCCTCGGCCATGTCGATGGCGGCGGGCTTGGCGCCGATCATCTCCACATTATAGCGGTCGAGCACGCCCATGCGCTTGAGCGAGAGGGCGGTGTTGAGCGCCGTCTGGCCGCCCATCGTCGGCAGAAGCGCGTCCGGACGCTCCTTGGCGATGATCTTGGCGACGACCTCGGGGGTGATCGGCTCGACATAGGTGGCGTCGGCAAGACCCGGGTCGGTCATGATCGTCGCCGGATTGGAGTTGACGAGGATGACGCGGTAGCCTTCCTCCTTCAGCGCCTTGCAGGCCTGGGTGCCGGAATAGTCGAATTCGCAGGCCTGACCGATGACGATCGGCCCCGCGCCGATGATGAGGATCGATTTCAAATCTTGGCGCTTGGGCATCTCTTTATCCGTTCTCTTCGCTTCGGCCGCGTGCGCGAAAAACCGGCATGGCGATGGGTTCACCGGGCCGGGCGCGCAAAAATGGTCTTTCAAGGCTAGAAGCGGCTTATAGGCAAATGCGCGGGCGAGCGGAACCCCGAAAATGGAGCAATCGACAGGAAATATGCTGGCCCGCCGCACGGGCAGCCTCAGGCGCGCGCGCCGTCGATATAGGCCTGGATCGAGCGGCCAACCTCCGCGACCAGCCGCGCGTGCGGCAGCGCCACGACGGGGGGGAGCTTCAGCACGTAGCGGGTGAAGGCGAGGCCGAGGATCTGGGTTGCCACCAGACCGGCGACGGCGGGCGTGTCCGGTCCGGCCAGCCGTGCGATGGCGGGAGCGACCTGGGTTGCGAAAATCTCGTGCAGCCGCGCGGCGGCCAGCTCGTTCGATGCGGCCGAGCGCAGAGCGATCGGCAGGGCGGTGGCGCCCCCGTCGCCTTCCCATACGGTGAGGAAGTGTCGGACCAGCGCCTCGCCCACCGCGTTGCGGGGAAGGGCGGAGAGATCGGGCAGCCGGAGATCGAGATCGGCCGCGCGGGCAAACAGGGCGTCCTTTCCGCCGAAGTAGCGGATCACCATGGCCGGGTCGATCGCGGCGGCGGCGGCGATGTCGCGTACGGTCGTGCCGTCGTAGCCCTTTTGCGCGAAGAGCAGGCGCGCGGCCTCCAGAATGGCCTCGCGCGTACGGTCGGACTTCGTTTTCTTCACGGGAGAATCGGTCATGGTGTGAAAATGCCAACGCATGTTGACAAATTCAAGCGCCCGGCATAAAAGTCAACATATGTTGATTTCTATGGAGCGTGAACCATGGTGCCGCAGGAAACTGATGTGCTGATTGTCGGGGCAGGGCCGACCGGCCTTGCGCTGGCCGCTACCCTGCAACAGGCAGGCCTGCGGCCTGTCATCATCGATCGTCTTGCCGCCGGTCAGAATACCTCGCGTGCCGCTGTCATCCATGCCCACACGCTGGAGGTTCTGGAGCGGCTGGGTGTCACGGACGCGCTGGAGCGCCGTGGCCTACAGCTCACCCGCTTCGCCCTGCGCGACCACGACAAGGCGCTGCTGGAACTCGACTTCTCCACGTTGCCGTCGCGCTACGCCCAGATCCTGATGATCCCGCAGGACGGGACCGAGGCGATCCTTGCCGACCGGCTGGCGAGCCTCGGCGGCACCGTTCTGCGTGGCATTGCGGCGACGCGTATCGAGCGCGATGCGACCGGGGCGGTGGCTCACGTCGATACGCCAGAGGGGCCGCGGACCATCCGCGCCCGCTATGTCGTCGGCGGCGACGGTATGCACAGCGTCGTGCGCGAAGCTGCGGGCATCGCCTTCGACGGCGAGAGCCACGCCGGTTCCTTCGTGCTTGCCGATGTCCATATGGACTGGCCTCTCAGTGCGGAGGTGACGCTGTTCTTCTCGCCGGAGGGCATGGGCGTGGTCGTGCCGCTGCCGGGACACCGTTATCGCATCGTGGCGCCTGTCGGGGACGCGCCCGAAGCGCCGGATGCGGCTTTCGTGCAGGCGCTGCTCGATGCCCGCGGCCCGCGCAAGGTTCCGGGCCGCGTGCGGGATGTTCTGTGGAGTTCGCGCTTCCGCGTGCATCACCGCGTCGCCGCGCGGTACCGGTCCGGCCCGTTCTTCGTCATGGGCGATGCCGCCCATGTGCACAGCCCGGCCGGCGGGCAGGGCATGAACACGGGGCTCGTCGATGCCGTCGTGCTCGGCCGCCTGCTTGCCGACGTCCTTCTCGGCAAGGCGCCGGAAGCGACGCTCGACCTTTATGAAGAAAAGCGCCGCCCGGCCGCGGTGGAGGTCCTGGAGCTTGCCGGCCGATTGACGCGGATCGCGACCGTGCGCAGCCTCGCCGGCCGTATTCTGCGTAATCTTGTGCTGCGCGTCGTGGGTGCCTCGCCGGTGTTCCGCCGCAAGCTGGTGCTCAACCTCTCCGGCCTCGCCCGCAAGGGGCTCGGGATGGTTCCCCCACGCTGAGTTGCGTGCTGTCTCCACCTGTCCATTCAGTCCGTCGCAAGAAGTTCCGGCAACTCCTTGAGGACGCTGTCCCGCGCACGCAGGCTCGTGCGTGGTTCCAGCTTCTTTTCGTCCTGTATCAGCCGGGCGAAGACGACGGTGCGGTCGTCGCGGCGGGCCCAGCCGACATACCAGCCCCACGGCCGGGCATAGTCGAGATTGCCGTCGGCCTTGCGGGGATAGGCCATGCCCGTCTTGCCCTGCGCGCGCCAGCCGTCCGCAAGGTCGCGCCGCTCCAGGACCTCCATCGCCCGGTCCATGGCATCGGCGGAGACCGGCAGTTCATGGTTCACCAGTTTCTTCAGGAACGCCACCTGCTCGCGCGGCGAGATCTTCAGCGAGGAGGCGATCCAGGCGCGTTCCAGCCCGTTGTCCTTGCCCGGGTCGCCCGTCATGTCGGCATTGCCGTAGCCGAAGGCATCGGCATAGTCGCGCAGTTGCTCGTGGCCGAGAAACTCGGTGATGCGCTGCGAAAACCAGACGATGGAAAATTCCATCCAGCGCTTCGGCGTCGCCGGCTGGCGCCAGGCATCGCCGCCCCAGTCCGGATAACCCTTCATGAAGGGCAGGACCGGCTCGTTCGCATCTTCCAGGAAACCGGAATCGTAGCCCATCACGGCGAGCGGTATCTTGAAGGTGGAGGCGGGTGTCACGCGGCTCTCGCAGTCCCCTTTTTCCAGGATGACCTCATCATTCACCGCATCGGCGACGATTGTACAAATAATGCGGGCCTCGGCCGGCGCGCCGAAGCCTGCGGCCAGCAGGATGCCGGCCGCGAAAAGACGCATGTCCATCACGTTTTCCTCGAATTTTGAAGGGCTTGTGCATTCTGGATAGCAATGTCTTGATGGGCTTGCAAAAGATCAATACTGGTCTCAGCCATTAGGAAAACTGGGGCTTCGCCATGGTTCGGCCATATCTGCCGTTGAACGCCTTCCGCGCCTTCGAGGCTTCTGCCCGCCATCTCTCGTTCACACGGGCCGCGATCGAGCTGAATGTCACGCAGGCCGCCGTCAGCCACCAGGTCAAGAGCCTGGAGGAGCAGCTGAACGTCGTGCTCTTCAAGCGCCTTCCACGCGGACTGATGATCACGGCGGAGGGGGAGAGCCTGCTGCCGGTGCTGCGTGACAGTTTCGACCGAATGGCCGATGCGGTGGAGCGGTTTCGCGGCGGCCATGTGCGCGAAATCCTGACGGTCGGGGCCGTCGGCACCTTCGCCGTCGGCTGGCTCCTGCCGCGCCTTGCGGCGTTCCGCGAGCGCCATCCCTTCGTGGAGGTGCGGCTGTCCACCAACAACAACCGGGTCGACCTTGCCGCCGAAGGGCTCGACTTCGCCATCCGCTTCGGCGCCGGCGCCTGGCACGGCACGGATGCGGTGCGTCTCTTCGATGCGCCGCTCTCCGTGCTTGCCATTCCGGCCGTCGCCCGCGCTCTCAGGGAGCCTGCCGATCTTCTCGGTCTGACGCTGCTGCGCTCCTACCGCCGCGACGAGTGGACCCGCTGGTTCGAGGCTGCCGGCCTGCCGCGTACGCCACCGCCGCAGAATGCGATCGTCTTCGACACGTCGCTTGCCATGATGGAGGCCGTGCTGCAGGGGGCCGGCGTCGGTCTTGCCCCGCCGCTGATGTTCTCGCGCCTTCTGGCGGCCGGCGCCGTCGTCCAGCCGTTCGATACCAGCCTTGCGCTCGGCAGCTACTGGCTCACCCGACTGCAATCGCGCAGCCTCAGCCCCGCCATGGCCGCCTTTTCCGCCTGGCTGGCCGCGACGGTGGCCGAGGAGGGGCTGAGCTAGGCTTGCAGGTCCGGCATGACCAGCACCTTCACCTCGCCCGGCCGCGGCGGGTTGGCGATGGCGTCCGGCAGCTCATCGAGGCCGATGCGGCGGGAGACGAGGCAGTCGACCTTTATCGTGCCGGAGGCGATCAGGGCCGCGGCGCGGCCATGGGTGAAGGGATTGAGGAAGGAGGTGAGGATCCTGACCTCGCGGAACAGCAGGTCGAAGGGCTCGAACTCCACCTTTTCGCCCTGCGGCAGCACGCCGAGGATGACGACCGTGCCGCCGTTGCGGGCAAGCTTCGGTGCTTCGGCAATGGTCTCGGCCACGCCCGCGCATTCGATGACGACGTCTGCGCCGCCGGGCAGCAGGCCGTCCTTGCCGGCTATGCCCTCGATGGTGTTTCCCGCAGCCGGGTCGAAGGTTTGGGTGGCGCCGATCTCCCCGGCGAGTTTCCGGCGCACGGCCTGGCGGGTGACGAGGACGACCGTGGTTGCTCCGGCGAGGCGGGCGAGCTGTACGGCCAGCATGCCGATCACCCCGCCGCCCAGAACCACGACGGTGCTGCCGGGCTTGATGTCGGCCATGTCGGTGCCATGCAGGCAGCAGGCGAGTGGCTCGCAGAACGCGCCGTGTTCCGGCGGCAGCGAGAGCGGCAGTTGATAGGCCTGCTTTTGCGGCACCAGCACATAGTCGGCAAAGCCGCCGTCGCGGTGGATGCCGATCGCCTGCAGGGACTCGCACAGATTGACGCGGCCGCGCCGGCATTGTGAACAGCGGCCGCAATGGATGTTCGGGTCGCCGGTGATGCGCATGCCGGGGCGGAAACCGATGACGTCCTTGCCGGTGACTTCGACGATGCCGGAGAATTCATGGCCGAGCGTCACCGGCGGCCGGCAGGGGAACTCGCCGTGGAAGAGGTGGCGATCCGTGCCGCAGATGCCGGCGGCCTCGATGCGGACGAGAAGATCGTCCGGGCCGGGCACCGGCTTTTCCACCATGCGCACGAAGAACCCGCCGATCGCTTCCAGCCGCGCCGCTTTCATCCCGTCCTCCCGCTTTCCTCAAGGAGATAGGACCTACAACGGCGCGGCCGGTCAAGGCCGCTCCGTCTTCACGTCAGGTTGCGGCGGCGCTCCAGCTCGGCATCCGTCGGCGTGTCGAACTCGAAGGAGCCTGTCGTCACCTCGCCGGCGCGGGCATATTTGCTGATGACGATGCCGTTCTCGCTACTGCGCGAACTCACGAGCGTCAGGGTCCGGGGGAAGGAGGCGTCGCCAAACAGCCGCTTGCCCTTGCCGAGAATGACCGGGAAGGTGAAGACGTTGATCTCGTCGACGAGATCGTTCTCGAGCAAGGCCTTGAGAAAGCCGGTCGATCCCTGCGTCAGGAGGTCCGGCCCGTCCTCGCTCTTCAACGCCTTGACGGCGGCAAGCGCGTCCGGGCCGAGCACATGGCTGTTCTGCCAGGTGGCCTTGAAGGCCGGATTTCGGGTGGCGACATACTTGTTTATGCGGTCGAACAGCGGGCCGATCGGATCATCGGCGCCGGCATAGGGCCAGTGTGCGGCAAAGATATCGTAGGTCTTGCGGCCGAGCAGCAGGTCGAAGGGTTTTGCGAAGAGTTCGCCGATCGTCGCGCCCGCCGTTTCGTCGAAGAACGGGGCGACCCAGCCGCCGAACCGGAAGCCGCCGATCGGGTCCTCCTCCGGCCCGCCCGGCGCCTGCATGACGCCGTCGAGGCTGACGAAGGCGCTGACAACAATCTTTCTCATGGATCTTCTCCCGATGGTTTGATGGTCCGATATCTAGAGACGCAGGAAAGAACGGCGATCCGACAGGCGTGCAAAAATTCAGCCCCAGCGGGCACGCACCGCTTCGGCGCAGCTGCGGCTGACCGGGATTTCCTGCCCATCCCTCAGAAGGATCGCCAGCCGGCCCTCCGTCCGCAGCAGCCTGTCGACATGGGCATCGGCCACGAAATGCGAGCGGTGCACCTTGAGGCCCGGCGTGTCGCCGCATTCCGCCAGCGCGTCGGAAAAGCGCAGCAGGATCAGCTCGCGGCCGCGACTTGTCGTGACCTGCGTATAGTGGTCGGCGACGGTCATGTGCAGGATGGGCCCGCGGCTCTCCGGCTTCAGCCGGCGCATGAGGGGAATTTCGGTCCGGTCCTCCGGAGCTGTCGCCGGTGGGGACGCGGCGGCCAACGCCTCGGTCTGCTTGCTGCTCATCGTCATGAAGGTGAGCGCGCAGAACAGCGCCGAGAGGAGAAGCCCCGTTGCGATGCTTTCGGCGATCCTTTCCGGGGTCAGCGTGCCGCCGAAGGTCATCAGGCTGATCGCCTCCGTGGCCAGTCCGACAGGCACGCCGGCCACCACCGTGCCGAGCGCCAGGCGGGGCAGGAGGCCTGGCACCTTCCGCCGGAAAAGCGTGTTGACGGCGACGATGGCGACCACTGCAATGCCCCAGGCGACAGCGTGCAGCACGAGCCAGAAGCCGAGCCTCGGCACGGTCGCCAGCCGCTCGCCCGTGCCATAGGGGCCGGTCACCCAGAAGATCAGCACGACCGCGCCAAAGGTCGCCCAGAAGCGCGGGGCACTGAGGAAGGCCTGCAGTTCACGAAGCGCGGATTGCAGGAGAGGGCGTTCCACGAAGTTTACCGTCCATTCGGGCCAAAGCGTTTGAGGCGGCCCGATCAATGGCGGAAGACGGCGGCGAATTCAACCATTCCGGAGCCCGCTATGACTCTCGAGCCGCTTCTTGCAGCCCCGCCTGCCGTGCAGTTTCATGTCGCCACCGTCCTGCCTGCTGCGGTGCTGGGCGCCGTCCTGCTCGCCCGCCCGAAGGGCACAGCCTTGCATCGCTGTCTCGGCAAGGTCTGGCTGCTCCTGATGGTGCTGACGAGTTTTTCGACCTTCTTCATCCACGATCTGAAGACGGTCGGCGATTTCAGCCCGATCCATCTGCTCTCGGTCTATGTCATCGTCGGCAGCGTCCCTGCGATCCGCGCCGCCCGCCGTCGGGATATCCGCGCGCATCGCGGTCATGTCGCCGGCATGTATTTCGGCGGCATCGTCGTCGCCGGGCTGTTCACCCTCGCACCCGACCGGGTGATGGGTGCGATGATCTTCGACGGCGCCTCCGGCTTCACGAGCGTGCTCGCGGCTGCGGTCGTCAGCGCACTCCTCGTTGCGGCGGGGGCTCTTGCGGCGCGCCAGGCCGGCTGGGTGGAGCGTTTCGAGGCGGTTTTCCGTCGGCGCTGAGGCCTGCTTTTCGTTTTGCATGGTGGCGCGGCAGGCCCTATAAGTCGTTGCTGAGGAACGAATTCATGCGATGAGCGTTCGTCGGCAATCAATTCGGGGAAATGCGCCATGGAATGGAAAGGTCGTCGCCAGTCGGGCAATATCGAGGACCAGCGCGGAGCCGGTCCTTCGGCGGGAGGGAGCAATCCGTTCGGCCGCGGCAATGGCGGTTTTCGCATTCCGATGGGTGGCGGGCGCCGTGCCGGCGGTGGCATGAGCATCGGCACCATCATCTTCCTCGTCGTCATCTATTTCGTCTTCAAGGCGATGGGCATCGACCTGTTGCAGGTGATGGGCCAGGGCGGCGGGCAGGTCAGCATGCCGGGCTTTGAGCAGACGGAAAGCGCCAGCCGTCGCGCCTCGCCGCAGGAAGAGGAAACCAAGGCCTTCATGGCGACGGTTCTCGCCGAGACGGAAGACACCTGGAACGGCATCTTCCAGGCGGCCGGCGAGCGGTATGAAGAGCCGAAGATGGTGCTCTTCTCGGGCTCCGTGCAGTCGGCCTGCGGCTTCGCCTCGGCGGCTTCCGGCCCGTTCTACTGCCCGGGCGACCGCAAGGTCTATCTCGACATGAGCTTCTTCGACGAGCTCGCCGGCAAGTTCGACGCGTCCGGCGACTTCGCGCAGGCCTATGTCGTCGCCCATGAAGTCGGCCACCACGTGCAGAATCTCACCGGCGTGCTGCCGCGCTTCAACCAGCAGCGCCAGCGCATGAGCGAGGTGGAGGCCAACCAGATGTCGATCCGCGTCGAGCTTCAGGCGGACTGCTATGCCGGCATCTGGGGCAAGTATACCGAGCAGAAGGGCCTGCTGGAGCGGGGCGACCTGGAAGAGGCGCTGAACGCCGCCACGCAGATCGGCGACGACACGCTGCAGAAGCGCATGCAGGGCTATGTCGTGCCGGAAAGCTTCAACCATGGCACGTCCGAGCAGCGCCGCCGCTGGTTCAAGCGCGGCTTCGACACCGGCCGGGTCGATGCCTGCGACACGTTCAAGGGCGATGTATGACGGAAGCGCCGGCCGCATTGCCGCTGTCGGCGACCTTCAGGTCTTCTTCGACGATCAGGGCATATTTGGTCGTGTGGGTCAGGGCGACGGCGAGCGCGACCGCAAGCATCGGCACGGCGATCGCCAGATTGCCGCGCAGCTGCCAGAAGAACGGCCGGTGTACCACCCTCACCCAGACGAGAAGGGCAGCCGGAAGCATACCGAAGACAAGCATGTGAACGGCAAGCTGCAGTGGCTGGAAGGACGCTTCTGCGTGGAAGACGCCGTCCTCGTCCATGAGCCAGGCAGCGGCTGCCGCAACGAGAAGCAGCGCCACGAAGAGCGGCTTCATCACCTGTTTCCAGGACGCGGCGACACAGGTCGCGATGAAAAGGCAGAAGACCCCGCCCGTCACCAGCGCGAGCGTGCCGGGGCGGGCGCCGAGCAGCGCCCAGCTCTCCGTCCAGAAGTCGCGGCTGGTGACGAGGAAGAGGTAGAGGCTGGTCACCAGGCTGACCGTCAGGCTGCCGAAAGCGGGTCTGGGGAAGCGAAAGCCTGCGGTTGGGCGACGTGACATTGCCGGTCCTCGGAAACGGATACGCAAGGGCCCATCTTGCCGCCCTTCGTTACCGGCGAATGACAATCGTGCCTCTTTGCGATCACTTCTCCCACGGCCAAGCTGACAGGTCGCTGACGGCTCCGGCCGCCGCGGCGGGAGACGGGTCGCGCCGTGCGGTGCGGTCCGCGCTGCGGCCTCAGGTCCGCTTCTCGCTGTCCATATGCGCCAGCATGGCGACCGGATAGCGCTCGCCTGCGGCGGCGTCCTTCGGCAGCGCGGCTTCGATTGCGGCAAGGTCGGCTGCACTGAGCACGATCTTCTGCGCGCCAAGCGCCTCGGCGAGGCGATCGCGCCGGCGGGCACCGATGAGGGGGACGATATCGACGCCCTGTGCGGCGACCCAGGCAATGGCGAGCTGGGCGACGGTTGCCCCCTTTTCGTCCGCGACGCGGCGCAGGGCTTCGACGAGCGCCAGGTTCGTGTCGACATTGCCGTCCTGGAAGCGTGGGCTGAAGGCGCGGAAATCACCGCCATTCGCCGCACCCTTCCGCCAATGGCCGCTGATCAGGCCGCGCGACAGCACGCCATAGGCGGTCACGGGAATGCCCAGCGCCCGGCAGGTCGGCAGGATGTCGTCCTCGATGCCGCGCGAGATCAGCGAATACTCGATCTGCAGATCCACGATCGGATGCACCGCCGCGGCGCGGCGGATCGTTTCGGATCCCACCTCGGACAGCCCGATATGGCGGATGTAGCCGGCCTTCACGAGGTCGGCGAGCGCCCCCATCGTCTCCTCGATCGGCACCGCCGGATCGAGGCGGGACGGGCGGTAGATGTCGATATGGTCGGTGCCGAGCCGTTGCAGGGAATAGGCGAGGAAGTTGCGGATCGCCGCGGGGCGGGAATCATAGCCGCTCCAGACGCCATCCGGCCCGCGCAGCGCGCCGAACTTCACGCTGAGCACCACATCCTCGCGGCGGCAGTCTTTCAGCGCCTCTGATATCAGCATCTCGTTGTGGCCCATGCCGTAGAAGTCGCCGGTGTCGAGAAGGGTGATGCCGGCGTCGAGCGCGGCATGGATGGTGGCGATGCTTTCCGCCCGGTCGGCCGGGCCATACATGCCCGACATGCCCATACAGCCGAGGCCGATGGTGGAAACGACGGGGCCGGCCTTGCCGAGATTGATGGTCTTCATGGCGCTTCTCCTGTGCGTGCCTTTCGATCGACGCTCTTTTACCGCGATGGGCCTTGTGCGATAATCTGACCTACTCTGAACAAGTCGTGCGGTTTTCAGAACAATGAGCCAGATCCCGCTTGCCGATCTCGATGCCTTCGTCGCCATCGCCCGGGTGAAGAGCTTTCGCGCGGCCGCCAAGCTGCGCGGTGTTTCCGCTTCGGCGCTCTCGGAGGCGATGCGGCGGCTGGAGGGGCGGCTTGATCTTCGCCTCTTCAACCGGACGACACGCAGCGTGACGCTGACGGATGCGGGTGCGCGCCTCCTGGAACGGCTTGCGCCGGCACTGGCCGAGGTCGAGGGGGCGATTGACGGGGTGAACAGCCTGCGCGACCGGCCGGTCGGCCGCCTCCGGTTGAACGTGCCCGGCATCGTCGCCCGCTTCGTCCTGCCGCCGATCGTCACGCCCTTTCTCAAGGCCTATCCTGGCATCACATTGGAGGTTGCCTCCAACGACGCGCTGGTGGATGTGCTGGCGGAAGGTTTCGATGCCGGCATTCGCTATGAAGAGGCGCTGCACCAGGACATGATCGCGGTGCCGATCGGCCCGCGCCGCCAGCGTTTCGTCGTGGCCGCCGCGCCGTCCTACATCGAGGTGCACGGGGTGCCGGAACATCCGCGCGACCTGATGCAGCATCGCTGCATCCTGCACCGCTTCGCCAGCGGTCGCGTGCTGCCCTGGGCCTTCGAGCGGGGCGAGGAGAAGATCTCGCTGATGCCGCCGGCCTGCCTGATCTCCGAGTCGAACGAGGTGGAGCAGCACGCCGCCCTGGCCGGCCTCGGCATCGTCTGCACCTTCGAAGAGTTCCTGGCGCCGGCCCTTTCCTCCGGTGCGTTGCAGGTCGTCATGCCCGACTGGATCCAGACCTTCTCCGGCCCCTTCCTCTATTATCCGAGCCGTACCCTGATGCCCGCGCCGTTGCGCGCCTTCGTTGATTTCGTGAAGGCGCATCCCCCGCCGCAATAAGGCCTTTCATCAGCGGATCGCGATCAATTCATCAAAAAGTTTGCGATGTTCACGGATTGTTTCGCGGCAAAAAGTGAAATAGAAGTCGTTGCCTGACATTTTTGCCTGCATCGGCAGGCCGCTATCCTTCCTGGGGTGAAACCATGATCGATGCCAGGTCCACCCGGCGCGGGCTCTTTCTCGTTTTCATGATCATGTTTCTCGACGTGATCGGCATCGCCATCATCATGCCGGTACTGCCGACATACCTGCGCGAGTTGACGGGCGACGATATCAGCCAGGCGGCGATTGACGGCGGCTGGCTGCTGCTGGTCTATGCCGGCATGCAGTTCCTCTTCGCGCCGTTCATCGGCAATCTCTCCGATCGCTTCGGCCGGCGGCCGGTGCTGCTCGCCTGCATCCTCACCTTCGCCATCGACAACCTCATCTGTGCGCTGGCGACCAGCTATTGGATGCTGTTCGTCGGTCGCGTGCTGGCGGGCATCAGCGGCGCGAGCTTCGGCACGGCTGCCGCCTATATCGCTGATGTCTCGACGGACGAGACGCGGGCGAAGAACTTCGGGCTGATGGGCATCGCCTTCGGCACCGGCTTCGCGCTTGGGCCGGTCATCGGCGGGCTTCTCGGCGAGTTCGGCCCGCGCATCCCGTTCTACGGGGCGGCGGTGCTCGCCTTCCTCAACTTCGCCGCGGCCTATTTCCTCCTGCCGGAAAGCCTGGGGACGGCCCATCGCCGCCGGTTCGAGCTTGCCCGCGCCAATCCGCTCGGTGCGCTCCTGCAGATGCGCAACTATCCGGGCGTGCTGTGGATCGGTCTGGTCTTCTTCTGTTACTGGCTGGCGCACGCCGTCTATCCCTCCGTCTGGTCCTTCGTTTCGGCGCTGCGCTACGGCTGGAGCGAGGGGCAGATCGGCTTGTCGCTCGGCATTTTCGGGGTCGGCGGCGCCATCGTCATGGCGTTCGTGCTGCCGCGCGTGGTGCCGAGGATCGGCGAGTTCCGCACGGCGGTCATCGGCCTTTCCTTCGCCGTGCTCGGCCTATCCGGCTATGCCGCCTCGTACCAGGGCTGGATGGTCTATGCGGTCATCCTTCTGACGGCGCTTGAAAGCCTCGCCGATCCGCCGCTGCGCTCGATAGCTTCCGCCCGCGTGCCGCCCTCCGCCCAGGGCGAATTGCAGGGCGCGCTGACCAGCGTTTCCAGCATTACCACGATCATCGGCCCGTTGATCTTCACCCAGGTGTTCAGCCACTTCACCGGACCGACGGCGCCGGTGGCCTTCGCCGGGGCACCATTTGCGCTTGCGGCGCTGATGCTCTTCGTTGGCCTTGTGATCTTCGTGGTGAAGTTGCGCGGCGCGGGAACCGGCCCGAGCGGAAATCTGGCGACGGAAGGCGCCTGAAGCGCTTTCAAACGTGACATTTTGACGAAATTTCCGCGTGCAGGCATCGCGCGGCACCGCATTCCGGCATTTTTGATGAAAGCATCAAATCAATTCGATTGATCGCGGCTGGAAGTTGTGATCCGAAGCGATGCGAAAGTGAGAACTATCATGCACATGGCACCGCATCGCGAGAACAACGGCTGGGGCGCGCATTTTCGCGCGACTTTCGCCCTCGGCGTACCGTTGATCGGCGCGCAGCTCGCCCAGCTCGGCATTCACACGACGGACGTGGTCATTCTCGGCCGCCTCGGCGCTGCGCATCTCGCAGCCATCGTGCTGGCGAGTTCCTTTTTCTTCACCATCTTCATCCTCGGCTCCGGTTTTGCCAATGCCGTCATGCCGATGGTGGCGCAGGCCTATGGCCGTGGCGACCCGGTCTCCGTGCGGCGCGCGGTGCGCATGGGCATGTGGGTGGTGCTGCTCTATTCCGTGCTGATGATCCCGCTCTTCTACAATGCGGAGAACCTCCTGCTGCTCGCCGGCCAGAAGCCGGACGTGGCGGCGCTGGCCGGCAGCTATCTGAAGATCGCCCAGTGGGGCATGGCGCCGGGGCTGCTCTTCATGACGCTGCGCGGTCTCGTCAGTGCGCATGGTCGGGCCGGCATCGTGCTCTATGTCACGATCATCATCCTGTCGGTCAACGCGTTCTTCGCCTATGCGCTGGTGCTTGGCCATTTCGGTTTTCCGGCCATGGGCATCGAGGGGGCGGCCATCGTCTCGTTCGGCGTCAACCTCTTGAGCTTCGTGCTGCTGACGGCCTATATCCAGTCGCGTGCCGACATGCGCCGCTACGAGCTCTTCGTGCGGTTCTGGCGGCCGGACTGGCTGGCCTTCCGCGAGGTCGTCCATCTCGGCCTGCCGATCGGCCTTACCATGCTGGCAGAGGTCAGCCTCTTCAGCGGCGCCTCGCTGCTGATGGGCAATATCGGCACGCTGGAACTGGCGGCGCACGGTATCGCCCTGCAGCTCGCTTCCATTGCCTTCATGGTGCCGCTCGGCCTTGCCCAGGCCGGCACGGTGCGCGTCGGCGTGGCGCATGGCCAGGGCGATCACCTCGGCGTGGTGCGTGCCTCCTGGGCGGTGCTGGCGGTCGCGGCGGTCATCGCCGTTGGCGGCGGCGTGCTCTTCGCGCTCATCCCCACCACGCTCGCCTCGATCTTCCTCAACAAGGCGGGCAAGGATTCGGTGGCTGTGCTGGCGATTGCCGGCCCCTTCGTGGTGATCGCCGGCGTCTTCCAGCTCGTCGACGGCCTGCAGGCGATCGCCGCTGGCCTGCTGCGCGGGTTGAAGGACACGCGCATCCCGATGATCCTCGCGCTGATCTCCTACTGGCCGATAGGCTTCCTCGCCGCATGGTTCTTTGCCTTTCCGGCCGGCTTCGGCGGCATCGGGGTCTGGTTCGGGTTCCTTTGCGGTCTCTCGGCGGCCTCCATCCTGCTCAACTGGCGTTTCTACCGCCTGGTGACGCGGGGCGTGCCGGCGGCCCGGCCGATTTGAGAGGCCGGCAATGACCGGCCCCGCCGCCAGCATTGAGGAGATCCGCATGCTGGAGGAGGCGCTGCATCGCCCGGAGGTCCGCGGTTCACGTCCGGCCGTCGAGGCGCTTTTGGCGGAAGGCTTCGTCGAATTCGGCAGTTCCGGTACCATCTACCATCGGGCGGAGATGCTCGACCTCCTGTCGGAGGAGGCGGACGAGCCCAGCGACGGAACGCTGGAGGCCAGCGACTATGCCCTGACGGCGATTGCCGAAGGCGCCGTGCTGCTCACCTATCGCACCTGCCGCCGGGCGGCGGGCGGATCGGAGCGCCACGTCCTGCGCGCCTCGATCTGGAAGCTTGTGGGGGAGCGCTGGCAGATGGCCTTCCACCAGGGAACTGTGGTGCCGGTCTCGTTGTCCTGAGCGCCAAAACGAAAAAAGCCCCGGACATCGTCCGGGGCTTTGATCTGTCGGAATGGCTCAGGCCCGTTCCGGGATGGCCGCCTCGCCCTTCTTCTCGCGCACCAGATTGATGAAGCGACGGAAGAGGTAGTGGCTGTCCTGCGGGCCGGGGGAGGCTTCCGGATGGTGCTGCACGGAGAATACCGGCTTGCCGACGAGGCGCAGGCCGCAGTTCGTGCCGTCGAACAGCGAGATGTGGGTTTCTTCCACGCCGTCCGGCAGGGAGGAGGAGGCGACTGCGAAGCCGTGGTTCATCGAGACGATTTCGACCTTGCCCGTCGTGTGGTCCTTGACCGGATGGTTTGCGCCATGATGACCCTGGTGCATCTTCTCGGTCGTGGCGCCGACGGCAAGGCCCAGCATCTGGTGGCCGAGGCAGATGCCGAAGATCGGAATGCCGCTGTCGATCAGCGTCTTGATGACCGGCACGGCATATTCGCCGGTTGCCGCCGGGTCGCCCGGGCCGTTGGAGAGGAAGATGCCGTCCGGCTTCAGCGCCAGCACGTCGTCGGCGCTCGAGGTCGCCGGCATGACGGTGACCTTGCAGCCGAGGCCGGTGAAGAGACGCAGGATGTTGCGCTTGACGCCGTAGTCGAGCGCGACGATGTGGTACTTCACGTCGCTCTCGGCGAGATCCTCGTAGCCTTCGTTCCATACCCAGGGCTTCTCGCTCCAGCGCGAGGACTGGCCGGAGGAGGCGACCTTGGCGAGGTCGAGACCGACAAGACCGCTCCAGGCCTTCGCTTCGGCCTTCAGCGTCTCGATGTCGAAGACACCGTTCGGGTCGTGGGCGATGACGGCGTTCGGTGCACCGTTCTCGCGGATCCAGGCGGTCAGCGCGCGCGTGTCGATGCCGGAAAGGCCGATGATGCCACGGGCCTTCAGCCAGCCGTCGAGGTGCTTTGCGGCGCGGTAGTTGGACGGGTCCGTGATGTCGGCCTTGAAGATCGTGCCGACGGCGCCGTGGCGCGCGGCGGGGGTCAGGTCCTCGATGTCCTCGTCGTTGGCGCCGATATTGCCGATATGCGGGAAGGTGAAGGTGACGATCTGGCCGAGATAGGACGGGTCGGTGAGGATTTCCTGGTAGCCGGTCAGCGCCGTGTTGAAGCAGACTTCGGCGGTTACCTTGCCGGTGGCGCCGATGCCCTTGCCTTCGATGACGGTGCCGTCGGCAAGAACGAGCAGGGCGGTCGGCTTTTCAGTGGTCCATGCGGGGGTCGAGGTCATGAGTATCCCGTTTCCGGCGCCTGGCCCCGGGCTTGAAAGCCGATGGACCGGGCACCATTTAAGATCGCAGGCAAAGGCGCGCGGAAGCCCGCGTTGGTTCGCCCTGATTGCCGATTTTCGTGCAGGTGCCGGAAAATAGACAAAGCGGATGACGGGGTCAACCGTTGCCTGTGGATTGCGTGGAATTATAAAGCGTTGAAATTCAATTGCTTGCGCAATCCGTTTGCCGGCAGGCCCTCTGCCGGTCTATGAGCATGCACAATCGAACGATGATTGAAGCCCAAGCCGCGCATCCGGCGCCGGCGGCTTCCAATGGAGAAAATGATGCGCGATACGATCGCAAACGCCCTCAAGGATGCACTCAAGGCCAAGGATGCCTGCCGTGTCTCCACGCTGCGCCTGATCCAGGCCAAGCTGAAGGACTGCGACATCGCCAACCGCGGTGTCGGCAAGGGGCCGGTCGAGAACGACGAACTGCTGCAGATCCTCGCCAAGATGATCAAGCAGCGCGAGGAATCGGCCAAGATCTTTTCCGAGAACGGCCGCCCGGAGCTTGCCGCGCAGGAACGCGAGGAAATCAAGGTCATCGAGAGCTTCCTGCCCGAGCAGATCTCCGAGGGCAAGATGAAGGACATCATCGCCGCCGCCATCGCCGAAATCGGCGCGCAGGGCCTGCGCGACATGGGCAAGGTGATGGCCGTGCTCAAGGAGCGTTATCCCGGCCAGATGGATTTCGCCAAGGCCTCCGGCGTGGTGAAGGACCTTCTGAAATAGGCCGGTGACGAATTTTTCGGATGCGGGGCGGCTTCGGCCGCCCTTTTTGTTGGGGAACTATCCCGGACCGCACGTATTCCGTGCAATCTCCGGAAGCCAAAGGTGTCGAATCCTGTTATGATGGCCGCCAGGAGCCCGACGATGCGGCGATGAGCGTCCATCGGCTCGCCCCGGCGAAGTGCATGCGATGCCGCCGGATATGTTTTTGCGTTGATGCCCGGTGGCCGTCTCAAGGAGGCCAAGCCGATGCGCGTGATGTTCCTTCTTTCCCTTGCGCCGCTCCTTCTTGCGGGACCGGCTTCCGCCCATGACGCGGCGAGCGGCTGGCAGTACGAGGCCTTCTGCTGCAACGGCAACAGCGAGACCGGCGACTGCCAGATGATCCCCGCGCGGTCCGTGCGCGTCATCGCGGGCGGCTACCGTGTGATGCTGGCGCCGGGCGACCATCGCCTTGCCACCCGTGCTCACATCTTCCTTCTGCCGCAGGATACGACGCGCCGCTCGCAGGACGGCGAGTACCATCTCTGTCTCTACCCGACCGAGGACACGCCGCGCTGCTTCTACGCGCCGGACATGGGGTTCTGACGGTGCCTGTGAATTGCTGTGGGCAGGCGACTATCGCTGGCGGTGAGCGCCGCGCATGGTTATATGGACCCCGACCGGGGGACCCATGCGCTTTTCCAATGCCTTCCTAGACGAGATCCGCGACCGCGTCTCCATTTCGGAGGTGATCGGCAAACGCGTGACCTGGGATCGCCGCAAGACCAATGTGTCGCGCGGCGACTATTGGGCCTGCTGCCCGTTCCACGGCGAAAAGTCGCCAAGCTTTCACTGCGAGGACCGCAAGGGCCGATACCATTGTTTCGGCTGCGGCGTCTCCGGCGACCACTTCCGCTTTCTCACCGATCTCGATGGCCTGTCCTTCCCGGAAGCCGTGCAGCAGATCGCCGACATGGCGGGCGTCGCGATGCCGCAGCCGGACCGCGAGGCCGAGCAGCGCGAGAAGGAACGCATGGGCCTTGTCGAGGTCATGGACATGGCTGCGCGCTTCTTCGAGGACCAGCTTCAGACGCCGGCCGGTGCGAAGGCGCGCGCCTACATGCGCGACCGCGGGCTGACGGGCCGCACCATCGAGACCTTCCGGCTCGGCTACGCGCCGGAAAGCCGTAACGCATTGAAGGGCTTCCTTGCCGGCAAAGGCGTTCCGAAGGAGGCGATCGAGGCCTGCGGCCTCGTCGTGTACGGGCCCGATATCCCGGTTTCCTACGACCGTTTCCGGGACCGCATCATGTTCCCGATCCTTTCGGTGCGCGACAAGGTCATCGCTTTCGGTGGACGCGCCATGTCGCCGGATGCGCCGGCGAAATATCTGAACTCCAACGAAACCGAGCTCTTCCACAAGGGCAATGTGCTATACAACCACGCGCGGGCCCGCAAGGCCGCTCAGGGTGCGGATGGTGCGGGCACGATCATCGCCGTCGAAGGCTATATGGATGTGATCGCCCTCCACCAGGCCGGCATCGAGAATGCCGTCGCGCCGCTCGGCACCGCGCTCACCGAGAACCAGCTTGAACTCCTCTGGAAGATGACGCCGGAGCCGGTGCTCTGCTTCGACGGCGACGGCGCGGGCATTCGCGCGGCGAACCGGGCGGCCGATCTCGCGCTGCCCTATATCAAACCGGAACGCACGGTGCGCTTTGCGCTGCTGCCCGATGGCAAGGACCCTGACGACCTCGTACGCCACGAGGGTCGTGCGCCCTTCGACAAGGTGATGGCCGGCGCCCGGCCGCTTGCCGAGATGATCTGGAGCCGCGAGGTGCAGGGCGCGAATTTCGAGACGCCGGAAAGCCGGGCGGCGCTGGAGGCGCGCCTGCGCCAGATCACCGGCGCGATCGCCGACGAGGACGTGCGCCGCCACTACCAGCAGAACATGCGCGACCGGCTGAACGCTTTCTTCCGCCCGGCGCCGCGGCAGGGAGGCGGCGGCTTTTCCGGCAACCGGCAGGCGAGGGGCGGCGGGCGCGGCGCTGTGCAGGGCACACCTGTTTCCTCCGGCATTTCCGACCGGCTGGCGCGCTCGGCGCTGGTGCGCGGCGCACAGGAGCTGCCGGCGCTGCGCGAAAGCGTGCTGGCGCTCACCGTCGCCAACCATCCCGGCCTGCTCTTCAGCGACTACGACGAAATCGCCATCATCGAATACGAGAACCGCGACCTGCAGCGGCTCTGGTCGGCGCTGCTCGGCATTGCCGGTTCCGTCGGCACCAGGCTGGAGCGCGACCGGCTGATCGAGGAGCTGGAAGCGGCCGGCTTCGACGCGTTGCTGCGCGGGCTCGACCAGCAGATCCGCAATTCCCGCCTGTGGACCGCGACGGCGGAGGCCGCGCCCGAAGATGCCCGCGAAGGCTACCTTCAGGCGCTCGCCCTGCACAAGCGCACCCGCGCCCTGCTCTGGCAGCGCCGCGAACTGGAGCGCGAGCTTGCCGTGGCGACCGAGGAGGGCGACGGAGAACGCGTCCCCCAGATCCTGCGCGCGCTGCAGGAGGTGCAGATGGAAACCATGCGCCTGGAGAACCAGGAAGCCATCATCGAGGGTTTCGGCGTGCTTTCCGGCCGTGTGAAGGGGCCGGCGGGCAAATAGACCGCCGATCCTTCCTATTCGTCGAAGACGATGGAGAGCTTGTTGCCGACGGGGTCGCGCACATAGGCGGAGTACCAGTGCGGGCCGTAGTGCGGGCGCGGGCCGGGGGCGCCTTCGTCTGTTCCGCCATGGGCGAGGGCGGCCGCATGGAACGCCTCGACCTCCTCGTGGGAGGCGGCGGGAAAGCCGACCATGGTGCCGTTGCCGACGCTTGCCGCCGCGCCGTCGAAGGGCGTGCACAGCCAGAGCGTGAAGCCATCAGGGCCGCCACCTTTTGTGTAGCCGCGCAATCCCGGATAGTCCGCCCGGACGGCCCAGCCGATCGTCGCGAGGACGGCGTCGTAAAACGGCGTGGTTGCTGCGGCATTCGGCGTGCCGAGGGTTGTGTAGGCATCCATTCTGCGTCTCCCGTGTCGATTTGTTTGCAACCTTATCTTGAAATAAGAACAAATCAAGAACATTATTGAGCGGTGGACGTTGGCTGCGGGCGGTTGCCCAACCGTGCCGGCTTGGTCAGAATGGAGGGGAACGAAAGTGCACATGATGATTGACGCCCACCCCTCCGCCTCCCTTGCCGCCCTGTTCGATGCGCCGCCGGACGATCCGCTGGACGTGCTCAAACGCGTCTACGGCTACGATGCCTTTCGCGGCAAGCAGCAGGCCGTCGTCGAGCATGTGGTGGGCGGCGGCGATGCCGTCGTCCTGTTCCCGACCGGCGCCGGCAAGTCGCTCTGCTTCCAGATCCCGGCGCTCTGCCGCGAGGGCGTCGGCATCGTCATCTCGCCGCTGATCGCGCTGATGCGCGACCAGGTGGAGGCGCTGAAGCAGCTTGGCGTCCGGGCCGCCGCGCTCAATTCTTCGCTGACGCGCGACGAATTCTTCGCCGTGCGCGATGCCATGCGCGCGGGCGCGCTCGATCTTCTCTACGTGACGCCCGAGCGGATCGTCACGGAAGGCTTTGCCGAGCTCGTCGCCGATGCGCGCATCGCGCTCTTCGCCATCGACGAGGCGCATTGCGTCTCGCAATGGGGACATGATTTCCGGCCGGAATATCGGGCGCTCGGCGTTCTCGGCGAGCGGTATCCCGGCGTGCCGCGCATTGCGCTGACGGCGACAGCGGACCCGCACACCCGTGGTGATATCATCGAGCGCCTCGGCCTTCAGGATGCGGCGGTCTTCACCACCAGCTTCGACCGGCCGAACATTTCCTACGAAATTGCCGAGCGCGACCAGGCGCGCCAGCAATTGCTGCGCTTCCTGTCACGCCATCAGGGCGAGAGCGGCATCGTTTACTGCCTGTCGCGCGCCAAGGTGGAGGACACGGCCGACTGGTTGAACGCGCAAGGCGTTCGCGCGCTGCCCTACCATGCCGGCTTCGAGCGCGCGGTGCGCGACGCCAATCAGGATGCCTTCCTGAAGGAAGAAAACCTCTGCCTGGTCGCGACGGTCGCCTTCGGCATGGGCATCGACAAGCCGGATGTGCGCTATGTCGCCCATCTCGACCTGCCGGGCTCGGTGGAGGCCTATTATCAGGAGACGGGTCGCGCGGGCCGCGACGGCCTGCCCTCCGAGGTCTGGATGGCCTACGGCATGGCCGACGTCGTGCAGCGCCGCAAGATGATCGACGAGGGCGGGGCGGCCGACGAGATCAAACGCATCGAGCGCGCCAAGCTGATGGCGCTGCTTGCCATCTGCGAGACGGCCAGTTGCCGGCGCAAGGCCATCCTGGCGCATTTCGGCGAGGCATATTCCGGCCATTGCGGCAATTGCGATACCTGCCGCAACCCGGTCGAGACCTGGGACGGCACGGAAGCGGCGATCAAGGCGCTCGCTGCGGTCTACCGCACCGGCGAACGCTTCGGCGCCGCCCATGTCATCGACGTCCTGCTGGGCTCTGTCAACGAGAAGACCGAGCGCTTCGGGCATACGGAGATGCCGGTCTTCGGTGCGGGCAAGGACATTGCCGGGCGTGTTTGGCAGTCGATCTTCCGGCAGCTTCTGGCCGCAGGCCTCATCAGTGTCGATCATGCCGCCTTCGGCGCGCTGAAGCTGGAGCCCGAGGCGCGTGCGGTCTTCCGCCACGAGCGGCAGGTGCTGTTGCGCAAGGATCGTCCGCAGGCGGGAGGACGCAAGGGCAAGGCCGGCGGCTCGCCCGCCGCCCGCGAGCGCTCCAACCTTGCCGGCTCCGATCGCGAGCTCTTCGAGCTGCTGCGCGCCGAGCGGTTGTCCATCGCCAAGGACCTCGACGTGCCGCCCTATGTCGTCTTCCCGGACACGACGCTGATCGCGCTTGCCAAGGAACGACCGCGTGACCGGGAGGAGCTGCTCGACATCCCCGGCATTGGCGTTTCCAAGCGCGACCGCTTCGGCGATGCCTTCCTCGCCGTGATCGACGACTTCAGCGGCTGACTTTTTTTGAAGTCGATGTCGGAACGTTCCGGTCTCCTTCGTCCTTGAGCGTGTTCAAACAAGGAGGACTGTCCGATGAAGGTTACGCAGCATCTCTGGTTCGCGGCGGACATGGAGGCCGCCATCGGCTTCTACACGTCGCTTGTTCCCGGTTCCTCGGTCCATTGGGTGTCGTCGCTTCCGGCCGAAACGCCGAGCGGCCCGCCGGGCAGCGTGAAGATCGCGAGCTTCACGCTCGGCGACCAGCGCTACATGGCGATCGAGGCCGGCCCGCTCGATCCGTTCAACCACAGCTTTTCCATCATGGTCGAATGCGAGACGCAGGGCGATCTCGACCGGCTGTGGGATGCGCTGCGCGAGGGTGGTTCGGTCGAACAGTGCGGCTGGTTGCGGGATCGCTGGGGCCTTTCCTGGCAGATCGCGCCGACGCGGCTCGGCGAATTGATGAGCGACCCGGACCAGGCGAAGGTCAAGCGTGTCACCGAGGCGATGCTCCAGATGGTCAAGCTCGACATCGCGCCGCTGGAGGCCGCGGCGGCGGGGTAGGCGGGATGCGGCGGAGGCCCGCCGTCACATCCGGACGGTCATGCCGCCGTCGACCACCAGCACATGGCCGTTGACGAAGGAGGCCGCGTCGCTGGCGAGGAACAGGGCGGCGCCGGCGATTTCGTCGGCGCGGGCCCAGCGCTGCACGGGGATGCGCTGGCGAACGAAGGGCATCAAGCCCTCGTCGGCGGCGAGCGCCGCGTTGGTTTCCGTCGCGAACCAGCCGGGTGCGATGGCATTGCTGGTGATGCCGTGCGGGGCGTATTCGACGGCCATGCTGCGCATGAGGCCGGTGAGGCCGTGTTTGGCCGCGGGGTAGATGCCGTCGTTCGGCATGGCCACATGGCCGCCGATCGAGGTGATGGCGATCAGCCGCCCGTGGCCGTTGCGCTTCATCAGTGCGGCGGCATCGCGCGAGAGGCTCGCGGCGGCGGACAGGTCGGTGCGGATCAGCTCGTCGATCGCCGCATCGTCCATCTCGGCGAGCGGCCGGCGATCACGGGCGCCGACATTGTTGACGAGCACGTCGAGGCGGCCATGGCTCTCTTCGATTCCGGCGAGCGTGGCGCGCTGGGCGGCCCGGTCGGCGATGTCGAAGGCGGCCGCTGTGGCGCTTCCGCCGGCAGCGGTGATCCTTTCGACGGCC
>VFQN01003332.1_pt1 | contig 23222 bp, 11 predicted proteins | sample 3512371 | NCBI WGS metagenome assembly VFQN01 (sample SAMN10412370, study PRJNA504923) | tailings metagenome | isolation source: Replicate 2 from Balatoc abandoned mine | place: Philippines: Itogon, Benguet | collected 2017-08-28
GCTTGGCGGGCGGATGGAAGGGATAGCCGAGGCACAGGAGCCCGGCGATCCGGCCGGCAGCATGGAGCTCGTCGGCGACCATGCTGGCCACGCGGCCCCCCATGGACTTGCCGCCGATAATCAACGGTCCCGATGCTCCCAGTTCGGCCACCGCCGCCTTGAATTCGGGGTTGAGCGTCTCGGCACGTGGCGGCGGCTTGCGGACGCCTTCGCGCCGCGCCGCCATGTAGCCGAATTCGAAGCGGGCGACACGGAAGCCTGCCGCGGCCAGCGCTTTGGCGGTCGCGGTCATCGAGGCCGAATCCATAGGCGCACCGGCCCCATGCGCGAGGAGTATCGTGGCGCGCGCATTGTTGGGGCCGTCGAAGAGGAACTTTTCAGTCATGTCTGCCTGCTGGTTTCTTGGCTTGTCACGATTGCACACGGAACCGGGCTGCGACGCAAGATTGCGATGTGCTCCAAGTGGAACCTGCCGGCATCCCGCAGCGACCTCAGCCCGCCGATTTCCTGGAAAGCTTGAGGTCAGCAAATTGAATGCCGCGGGCGGCTGTCCGGGCCCAGTCGGAATCGTGGTCGAGCTCCAGATAGCGCGACCACCATCGGCGCGCCTCGGATAGCCTGCCGTCGTCATATTCGAGCTTGGCCAGGTTGAAGACGGCATCGCCATAGGCGGGGTCGATGCGGATGGCCTTTTCGAGGTGCCGGCGCGCCGTACTCGTCTCGCCGCGTTCGGAGTGGAGGCCGGCGAGATTGAACCAGGCCTCGACGAAGCCGCGGTCGAGTTTGATGGCCTGGGCATAGGCATGGGTGGCTTCGCCAGGCAGGCCGGCGGCGCGCAGGCAATTGGCACGGTTGAAGGCGGCGACGGAATCGCGAGGGTCGATCGCCAGACATCGTTCGTATCGGGCAGCGGCCTCGGCGTAGCGGCCTTCCGCCTCCAGCGTCTCGGCCAGCGCGAAAAGCTCTTCCGCTTCGGCGTCGTCGGCCGCGTCGAGCGGCAGAAGCATCTGGCCGTCGAGCTCGCTCAAGCGGTCGCCGCTCAAGGCATAAATCGCCTCCCGGCCCTGCGCCTGGAGCGACATGGCGGTGAGCGACGCGACGGGACCGGAGCGATGGACCGAGCGTGCGATCGCGCTCCAGGTCGCGCCGCCGGCGATCAGTCCGGCGTACTTCCTGGCGAGGATCAGATCGCGGAAGGAGAAGGGCTCCGCATCATGCTCGAAGGCGTCGAACAGAGCGAGCAGGTCGTGCACGCGTTCCGACAGACGCGACTGGTCGAGCAGCGACTGCCGTGTCAGCGCCGCGCTCTCCGGCGCCGCCATCAGACCGAGCATGCGCAGGAAGCCGTTTTCGCTGAGCACCACGCGGCCGGCCGCGCGTTCCGTCGCGAAGCGGGTTTCGATGTCCGCTTCGGACATACGGCCAAGCAGCGTCCTGCCGAAGACGGCATGCGACGTGCGCCTGGTCACGGCATGGCGCAACTGGCCGTTCTGCTTCTCGACCTCGCGTGCCGCCAGCCGTCGGGGAAAGGCGGCGAGCGCGCCGACGATGCCGAAGGTCTTGGCGGCGAGCGGCATCAAGCCTTCTTCTTGGCAGGCTTGGCTTTCGTCGCGGGCTTTGCCGCAGGTTCCGCCGCCGCCTTGCTCTTGCTCTGCGCCGGCGGCTTGGCCTGAGACAAGCTGGCCTTGAGTGCGTCCATCAGGTTGATGACGTTGCCGCGCTCAGGCGCGGCCGCGATGATCGGCTTGTGGCCCTTGAGCTTCTCGCGGATCATCGCCATCAGCGCGATCTCGTAGCGGTCTTCGTATTTCTTCGGATCGAACGTCGTCAATTTCTGCTGGATCAGTGCCTCGGCGAGCTGCAGCATTTCCGGGTCGGGGCTTCCGACCGGAATGTTGCCGAAATACTCGGCGGTGCCCCGCACCTCGTTGGGGTTGCGCAAGGTCGACACGAACATGCCCGTCTCCCGAGCGCCGATGGTGACCACGCGTTCGCGGCTTGAGAGCACCAGCCGCGCGATCGCCAGCTTGCCCGTCTTGCGCAACGCTTCGCGCAGGACCACGAAGGTCTCCTCTGCCATGGCACCGTCGGGCGCCAGATAATAGGGCGCATCCTGATAGATGACGTCGACCGAACCTTCCTCCACGAAGGCCTCGATGTTCATGGTGTGATTGGACTCGATCCTGACGCTTTCGAGGTCGGCGTCGTCGATGATCACATATTGCTTGTCTTCGTACTCGTAGCCCTTGACCAGGTCGGAACGTTCGACGAGGCCCAATTCGGGATCGACCGGCTTCATGTTGATGCGATTATGCGTCTTCTTGTGAAGCTGGTTGAAGCTGATGCGCTCGCTTGAACTGGTAGCGGGATATAGCCGCACCGGGCAGCTCACCAGACTAAGCTTCAAATACCCTTTCCAGCTGGCTCTCGGTGCCATGGATGTCTCCTACGCGACGGCACTATTTGCTCGACTTCTTCGCCTGCGATGCTGCGGGCAATTCACGGGGGAATTCGTTAATCCTGGCCCAGGGATCGCCCGACATGGTTAACAAGCCCGGAAGGGAAGAGTAGTTCAAATCCTCCGGTGCGTCGATGGACTCCAGATCGTTCCAGGAGAGCGGAGCCGAGGCGGGCATGTTCGCGCGGGCGCGCAGTGAATAGGGAGCAGCCGCCGTGGCGCTTCGCGCATTGCGGTGAAAGTCGATGAAGATCCGACGCTTGCGGTTGTCCTTGCCCATGACAGCGGTGAAGGTTTCGGGCGCGGATGCGGCGATCTTGCCGGCAATGTCGCTCGTCGCCCGGTGTACTTCCTTCCAGCCGCGCTTCGGCACGATCGGCACGACGACGTGGATGCCCTTGCCGCCAGATGTCTTGACGAAAGGGACAAGGCCGAGCCCCTCCAGCTCGCCGCGTATGTGGACGGCGGCCTCGACCACCTCGCGCCAGCCGATGCCCTCGCCAGGATCGAGGTCGAAGACGATGCGATCCGGCTTTTCGAGCTGCTGGCGTAATGCGCCCCAGGCGTGGAACTCGACCACGCCGAACTGTGCAAGCGCCAGATACCCCTTGGCGTCCTCGACGGAGATATAGGTCTTCTCTTCATCGTCCGAATTGGTGGTGCGGATGGTCGCAACCGTCGGCGGCATGCCGTTGAAGGCGTGACGCTGGAAGAAGCAGTCCTGCGGCCGGCCGGTCGGGCAGCGGAAAAGCGATACCGGCCGTCCGATGATGTGGGGCAGCATGAAATCGCCGACCAGAGCGTAATAAACGGCGATGTCTAGCTTGGTCGGACCGGATTTGCCGAAGAGGCGGCGTGTCGGATTGGTGACCCAGATCGAGGCGAGGTCGGCGTCGGTGATGAGCCGCATCCGGTTCGTCGGTTCCTCGTTCGACAGCTCAGCCTCGCGAAGTCCCAAATAGACGGCGTGACGCAACAGTCCATCGTCGGTCCTGTTGGCGTAGCGGATGCGCGCCGTCAGCACCGGGCGTACGAAGATCGTCTCCTTTGGTGCGCCCTCGAGAGGGACCGCACCATCGACCAGAGGGGACAGCCTTTTCTCCAGGTCGCGCAACGCCTCCGCATCGAAGCCCGAACCGACTTTGCCGCGGTAGTGAAGCTCGTCGCGCTCCCACTCGCCGAGCGCGAGTGCTCCCAGCCCGTCCGTCGCCGGCGAAATCGTGTAGCCGACGATCACGAATTCACCGCGCTTCGGAGCCTTGGCCTTGATCCAGCTTTGCGTCCGCCCCTCCTGGTAGGGCGCGGAGACCTCCTTCGACACGATGCCTTCCAGTTCCATCTCCGTAGCCTGGTCGAAGAGTGCCTCGCCGTAGCTCAAAACATGGTCGCTGAACTGGATCGCCGATCGCGACGCCTCTCGACCGGCGAGCAATTGCGCCAGCAGTTCCTTGCGCTTCAGCAGCGGCACTGCGCGCAGGTCCCAGCCATCGAGATAGAGCAGGTCGAAGGCGTAGAAGAGCAGTCTGTCGGCCGCGCCTTGAGACAGCGCATCCTGCAAAGCGGCAAAGCGGCTGATGCCTTTGTCGTCGAGTGCGACGACTTCGCCGTCGATCAACGCATCGCGGCACCTCAGGACCGAAAATGCGCGGCAGAGATCGCCGTACCGCTTCGTCCAGTCGAGCCCGCTACGCGTGATCAGCCTGGCCTCGCCTTCCGAAAGGCGGACCATGGTACGATAACCGTCGAACTTGATCTCGTGGAGCCAGGTCTTGCCCGCGGCCCTGTCCTTTCCTTTCGTTTCGTCCTTCGGAGGGACGGCCGCCGCCGTCGCCAGTTGAGGGCTTAGGCGCTCGGGCATCGTCCCGCGCACCGCGCCCTTGAGCTTGCCGGGTTTCAGTTCGACATGAGCCGCCGCCGGTTTCGGGGGCTCGACGAGTTCCTCGATCCTTCGCCTGCTCTTCACGCTTTCAGGGCGTGCCGCCAATATGTCTGTCGCCTCGTCGGCGGCGAGATCCTTTTCCTTGAACAGCAGCCAGTTCTGCCTGTCGTCGTCTAGATCGGAGCGGCGTTTCAGCCGCGTCAGCATCCAGCCGCCTCTCAGCTTCTCGCCGGCGAGCCGGAACTTGAAGGCGCCCGACGTCAGGCTCTTCTCGATATCGTCCATCGGCGCCCAGGAGCCGGTATCCCAGACGATCATCGGACCGCCGCCATATTCGCCTTCCGGGATCACGCCTTCGAAATCGATATATTCGAGGGGATGATCTTCCGTCTGCACGGCCAGGCGCTTGTCGGCCGGATTGAGCGAAGGGCCTCGCGGCACGGCCCAGCTCTTCAGCACGTCGCCGACCTGCAGCCTCAGGTCATAGTGATCCGAGGTGGCGGAATGCTTGTGCACCACGAAACGGTTGCCGGCTGCGGCGAGCATGCCGCCGGCCGGCTCGCTCGTCTTCGAGAAGTCGCGCTTCTCTCGATAGGCCTTGAGTTTCCGCTGCGGCATGGCCGGAAGCTAGAACAAGCCGCGATTGGTGGAAAGCGTCCGGCGGAGAATTGGCGACGGAAGGATGCCGCGCAGATGCAAGCACTTACGGCGGCCCTGAAGATTGCGGGCCGGCCTGACTGAGCTCAACGGACCGGTGGCAAGAGTTGTCCCACGGCGACCCTTGTTACCGGTGCGCTCCGTTGATCGATAGTCGAACTCGCCAGATGGCGGTCCCCGCTTACCCGCGTTCCACAGAGCACTAATTATCCGAGAGATCTCCACCGCCTGACGAGGGTGGGGGTTTCCCGCACTCAACGTTTCATGGTGGAGGAGCCACATGAGCAAGGAATTCAAGGCGGCGGCCGACGCAGTCCTGAATGAGACCGTGACCAAGGGCGACGGGGTGCCGGGTGTGGTCGCGATGCTGAGCGACCGCGACGGCAATATCTACGAAGGTGCCGCGGGCAAGCGACGCATCGATCAACCGGCCCTGATGACGCCCGACAGTAGTTTCGCAATCTTCTCGACCACCAAGGCGATCACCGGCACGGCTGCTCTGCAGCTCGTCGAAGAGGGTAAGCTCGACCTGGACGCGCCGGCGAAGAGATACGCGCCCGATATAGGCAAGCTCCAGGTTGTCGACGGTTTCGACGCAAAGGGGCAGCCCATGCTTCGCGCGCCTAAACGCGACGTGACCACCCGCATGCTCCTCTTGCACACGGGCGGCTTGGGCTACGACTTCTTCAACGAGACCTACCTGCGCCTGGCGACCGACCACGGGCAGCCGAGCGTCATTACCGCTTCGAAGGCCGCGATCATGACACCGCTGCTCTTCGATCCTGGCTCGAAATGGGAATACGGCTCGAACATCGACTGGGTCGGCCAGGTCGTCGAAGGCATCACTGGCAAGCGGCTAGGCGAGACATTCTCGGAACGTATCTTCGGGCCGTTGGGAATGACGGAGACGACCTTCGAGATCAACGACAAGGTACGCGCCAAGCTCGCCGGCATGCATGCCCGCAACGCCGACGGCTCGCTCACGCCGATGGATTTTGAGCTGCCGTCCGCTCCCGAGATCCATATGGGCGGCCACGGGCTATACAGCACGGTCGGCGACTATATGCATTTCATCCGCATGTGGCTGAACGACGGCGCCGGCAGGTACGGCAGGGTGCTCAAGCCTGAAACCGTGAGGATGGCCGAACGGAACCATCTCGGCGACCTCAAGGTGAAGGGCTTGCCAGGTGTCATCAAATCACTGTCCAACGACGCCGAGTTCTTCCCTGGCCAGTCGAAATCGTGGGCCCTGACTTTCATGGTCAATGACGAGGAGGCGCCGACAGGACGGCCCGCGGGTTCGCTCGGTTGGGCTGGCTTGGCAAATCTGTTCTACTGGATCGACCGCCGGAACGGCTTCGGCGGCTTCTGGGCAACCCAGATCTTGCCTTTTGCGGATGCGGCTTCGTTCACCGGATATATTCGGTTCGAAACGGCCTTCTATCAGAGTTTGAGCCAGCGAAAGGCGGCATGACGGATAGGGCGCGCCGATTGAAAGGCGCGCCCGTTCTGAGACGAGATTGCGTGATCGGAAGTAGTGACCGGTCCTAGGTCCGATGGCTGGTCGCGTCATCGTTTGGCCATGAAAAGCAGGCGCAGGTCCGTTAGCCTGCGCGGTTTCAGGCCCCACCTGCATCCTTTCTCCGCTGCGGTTGCTCCCAGCCGAAAACGCTGCGGCCGCCCAGCGCGTGCGATTGGAAGCGCTCCTCGGCGATGAGGGCCTCGATCGACGGGCCGGAGACGCGTCGGTCCAGCATCCGCGCCTGGTCGTCGAGACGTTTCAATGCAGAAAGCTCTTCCTCGCGCCCGAGTCGCGCCTTCTGCACGGCCGATTTCAGCACGCCGATGGTCTGGTCGTAGACGCGGATCGGCACTGGGAAAGGATGCCGATCCTTGCCGCCATGGGCGAAGGAGAAGCGGGCGGGGTCGCTGAAGCGATAGGGCGCGCCATGCACGACTTCGGCCACCATGGCGAGCGACTGCACCGTGCGAGCGCCGACACCGGGAGCCAGGAGCAGCTCGGCGAAATCCCTCGGCCCACGATCGGTGGCCGCAGCGAGGGCTGCGTGCAGGCGCGGTGCCCGTACGTCCTTTGCGCGGACGTCGTGATGAGCCGGCATGACGAGATGCGGCAAGGCGAGCTGCACCGGTTCGGCCGTCTTGGCGCTTCCGTCGAGCGCGGCGAGTTCGCGCGTGATCCCGTCGGGACCGAGCGACGAGAGCAGGTCGAGCTGGACCTGGCGTGAAGCTTCGGCCCTGTGATCCGTCAGATTGACGATCTCGCCCCGGTTCTCGCCGTCGATCGCCTGATGTGGCTCGTCGACGAAGCTCTTCAGGCCCTCGGAGAGCCAATGGTAACGCCGCGCGGTGCGGGTCTCGTCGTTCATTCCTTGCTGGATCACGACCCAGCGACCGTCGTCGGTGACGACGAAGCCATGGAGATAGAGATCGAACCCGTCCTGGACGGCGGCGCTGTCGACCTTGGCGACCAGGCGGCTCGCTCTCGCCAGCGCGGAACCATCGAACCCGACCTTGTCGCCGATCGACACCAATTCGTTCGGGGTCTGCCTGGAGTGCTTGCCACGCCCGCCGCAGACATGGATACCGAGTTCATGCGACATCGGGGTGAGGCCGCGCTTCAGCGCGCCGACGACGCTGGTCGTGATCCCCGACGAATGCCAATCCATGCCCATCACCGCGCCGAAGGATTGGAACCAGAAGGGATGGGCGAGCCGGCGCAGCAGTTCCTCGCGGCCATAATGATGCACGATAGCCTCGCAGATCACCGCGCCGAGACGCGTCATGCGATCGGCCAGCCAGGGAGGAACCCTGCCACCATGCAGAGGCAGATCCGCGCTGCCTGCTCTATGCGCCACGTCTCACCCGAACGATACGATTCATCAGCGGAAGATAGGGCATTGGGCGCAGAGCCGCTATGGCCGAAGGCAAGGACGGGTCGGCGCATCGTCTCTGAGCAGGCAACGATCGCGGCGATCGAGAAACCGGCTGGTCGGATCTCGCGAGAAGGTTGCCGTGGCCGAACTTGCATATGCCTTAGGCACGCTTGTCGTTGCTAAGAAACGGTCGGATCAGCGCCATGAGCGAGGGCGACAAGGGTGGGGTGTCACCATTCAACGCCCGCTGGTAGCGGGCGTAATCCTCGATCGCGCCGGCGGCGTCCTGCCTTCCGAGGCTGTCGGCGATGAGCGCCTGATGCATGCGTGCCGAATCCGGATAGGCTTCGAGCGCTCGCAGATAGATGATCCTTGCGCGGTCTGATCGCGCTCCGATCTCATGCTCCTTGCCGACAGACATTGCGAGGTCGAGGAATTGGGTGCGGACCCTTTCCCTCGCCGGTGCCGACCAGCCAGTCTCCGGTCCGTGCAGGAGCAGGGGGCCGGGAAAGCCGAAGATCAGGCGTTCCCGTTCGGATATCGGTGCTTCCTCGCCCTCCGCAGATACGACGTCCCGGACGCGTGCTTCCCAGACGGGCAAATCGACCCACACCTTGTCCGGTGCGAGCCTCAGCAAGCCATCGCGTTGGACCACGAGCTCCGCCTGGCCGAGGAACTTGCGCAGCCGATGCAGCGCCTGCTCATAGGCGGCCTTCGCCTGGTCGCCGTCGAGATCCGGCCAGAGCCAGTCCTGGAGCTTCTCGAGCGAGCAGACATGGCCCTTAGACAAGGCAAGGACACGCAATATGTCGAGGGCCCGGGTCGGAGCTTTGGCGCTCAGGTGAACCTCAGTTCGATCGAGCTCCAGCCGGAATCCGCCCAGGAGATGGATTCTCAGGAGCCAGGGCCAATGCGCCGGGCGTGCTTCCGGCGCCGTAAGCCTACGTTCGCGGATCACCGATCGGCAGAATTCGGCATTGAAGTCCCGCTCGATCGCATCGGCCAGCAGGACCGTGAGAAGCTCCGGCAGATTGAGCAGGATCGCAGTCCAGTTCGCGGCGCGTAGCGCGTCGATCAGCGTTCGCAGGCGATCATGATAGGTGGCGTCGTTCGCCCATTTGGCCTCGGCTGCCTCGGCTGCGAGGATACACAGGCGGGTGCGTCGGAGGGCGCCACCGTCGAGCAGCGGCAACAGAGCCTCGAGAAGAGCCGCTGCGTCGCGGGGCCGGCGATCGGCGAGCAGCACCTGATATTGGGTGATGAAATGCGGCAGGCGTTCCATGATCGGTTCGTTGGCGGCCTCGATGGCCGTCATGAACCGATCGCAATCGCGATAAGCCTCGGCGAAATCGCCCTGGCGGGCATGCATGGCGGCGTGGCAGTCAGCGACGACGGCGACCTGTGTGGTGAAACGGCTGTCGGCGATCTCGGCGAGTCGCGTCACCAGGATCCCGAATTCCGCGAAGTCGTTGCGCAGCTTCTTGACGAGCTGCAGATGATAGAGCGCGCCGAACTCGACCCCGCGCAGCGCCTCTCTTTCGCCGATCCCGATCGCGGCGCGAAGGGCGTGCTCGGCGCTGTCATAGGGAAAACCACGCCTGACATAAGGGAAATATCGGCCGTTCGCCGCCCCGAAGGCGACCAGCCACATTCCGAGGACCCAGGGAGAGACGGTCTCGTCGCGCAGATCCGCCAGCACACTGTCCACGGCCTGTTCGAAGATGCTTGCCTCGCCGGTCATGACGGCATGCTCTATCAGGGCCTCGCTGGCCATGAGCCGCAAAGGAGGGGTGCTGCCTTCGACATGGTTCGACAGTCGTTCCAGCAGTTCCGCGGTCAGCGTTTGTCCCGGCGCCGAGGTGCTGCGAAAATCGTCGGCGAAATCGAGCGCGCGGATCATGCCGATCCGGACCAGCATGGCCTCTTCAGGCGGCATTTGCGGCAGGCCGCGATCGAGCAGCCCGACGGCTCGTCCGGTCCATGCGGACAAACCGTCATGGGTGCGCCAGCTGTCAGCCTTGACCAGCACGGCGCGGGCGACGGTCAAGCATTCGCCGCGCTGGTCACCCATGTCGCGGAAAGACATCCAGGCCTTGGCCAGCCAATGTTCGGCGGAGGCGTCGTCAGGCATATGGGCGACGCCCAGCCAGTAGAGGATCCAGGGACTCTTCGCCGTGTCCGGCAGCCGCGTGGACCAGTCTATGAAAGTGGATCGCCGGCCCTGGGAAAGAACGGTTTCCGCCTCCGAAAGCATGAGGTCGTGGGCGAGCGTCCACGCCTCGGCCTGCAAGGCGAGCGGGATCGCCTCCTCGACATAACCTCCGTCGCGAAGCACGATTGCTGCCTTTTCGCGCAAGCGCCTCTGCTCTTCCTTCGGCACGCTGTGCTCCAGCCAGCGGTCGAGGAACTCGCGCAACAAGTCGTGGAGATGGAACAGGTCGCGGTCGGCCCCTGCCCGGGTGATCAGCAACTGGCGCTGAAGCAACCTCTCCAGCAGCCTCTCCGCTTCCCGTGTGCCGACCATCGCATTGGCAAGGTCGGACCGTATTTCGGGCAGGATGTTCAGCTTGAGCAGGGTGTCCCGGTCGGCCTCCGGCAGCGACAGGAAAAAATGGCGGCCGAGCAAGTCGAAGAGAGCGTCCGGCTGGTTTCGCGGCGTGGCGAGAGCGGCCGGACCTGCCGACGTACCGCCTCTGTCCGCCAGCAGAATGAGACCGACAGCCCAACCGCGGGCCGCCGACACATCGATCGAGGCTGCGATATTCTTGAGACGGAGTTCGATAAGGCTGCGCGCTTCTTCCTCGGAAAACTCCAGCGCGGACTGATCGATCAGCTGCAACTGCTCGTAGAGCAGGAGATCCCTGAGATCGCCGTCCGGAAGCGTCCGCGACAGGCAGGCGCAACGCACGGCATCGGGCAGCTCTTTGAAGAGGACAGCCAGCACGCAGCGAAAATCAGGTGTGTCAGCATAGTGGAGATCGTCGAGCACCAGCAATGTCGAAGGTTCGAGCTGCGCGAAGAAAGCGCGGAAGAACTTCCTGGCAAAGTCCAGGGGCTGCTCGGCATATTCCGAGCTGAAGACCGGCATGCCGGCCGCGGCCTCTGGCGATGCGAGCGAATGCGCCAGGTAGTGGAAGAACTGGGCGATGTCCTGGTCGCCGTCGTCGATCCGGAACCAGACATGCGGCGTGGGATTGGTCTGAAGGTAGTCGACCAGGGCCGTGGTCTTGCCGTAGCCTGCCGGGGCAGCGAGCCAGCACCTGCCCGAACGCAATGCCTCTTCGATGAGGCTCGATACGCGTGCACGGCGGACTATGTGCGCCGCGCGCGGCGCTGCGAGCTTCGCAAATTGCTGATGTCCCCGCATCGGACTTGTCACGCAGTTCAGGCCCCGAGCGATCTTTCCTTGGCGATGCTACCCCAGCCTGCCCGTTACACGCCGCGCCTCTATCCAATCACGGCGCGGGCACCGAGTCATCGTATGATTGCAGTATGCCGACAACAGTCGAGCAATTTTTCATCAGGTCGAGCGTGGCGAGCCGGCGCCGTCTTACCCCTGGCCATATTCTGTCGACATTATGAGGTGGCCACATGTTGACATAAAGATGTCTTTATGTGAGTTTCGCATGTTGTCGTTCTAGGAATGGAAATTGTCGCAAATGTCGTCATCGCTCGATCATCTCTTCGGTGCGACAGCGCCTAGGCCCGATGGGTCCGAAGTGCGCGCCGCATTGGAAGCAGCCGCTCGCGAGCGCATCCTCATCCTGGACGGAGCGATGGGGACCCAGATCCAGGGACTCGGTTTCGGCGAGGACCATTTTCGCGGCGACCGGTTCGGCGGCTGCGCCTGCCACCAGCAGGGCAACAACGATCTGTTGATCCTCACCCAGCCCGGCGCGATCGAGGAGATCCACTATCGATACGCCATCGCCGGCGCCGACATCATCGAGACGAACACCTTTTCTTCGACCTCCATCGCCCAGGCCGATTACGGCATGGAGGACATGGTCTACGAGCTCAATCGCGATGGCGCGCGGCTGGTGCGGCGCGCGGCAATCCGGGCCCAACAGGAGGACGGCAAACGCCGTTTCGTGGCCGGAGCGCTCGGGCCGACCAACCGCACGGCGTCGATCTCGCCCGACGTGAACAATCCCGGCTATCGCGCCGTGACCTTCGACGATCTCAGGCTGGCTTATGGAGAGCAGTTGCGCGGGCTCATCGACGGCGGCGCCGACATCATCCTCATCGAAACGATCTTCGACACGCTCAACGCCAAGGCCGCGATCTTCGCCGCCGAGGAGATCTTTGTCGAAAAGGGCTTGCGCCTGCCGGTCATGATCTCCGGCACGATAACCGACCTTTCGGGCCGTACCCTGTCGGGTCAGACGCCGACGGCCTTCTGGCATTCGGTGCGCCACGCCAAGCCCTTCACGATTGGTCTCAATTGCGCGCTGGGTGCCGCCGCCATGCGCCCGCATCTGGCCGAGCTCTCCGACGTTTCCGAAACCTTCGTCTGTGCCTATCCGAATGCCGGCTTGCCGAACGCCTTCGGTCTCTATGACGAGAGCCCGGACTTCATGGCCGCACAGGTCGAGGAGTTCGCGCGCGAGGGGCTGGTCAATGTCGTCGGCGGCTGCTGCGGATCGACGCCCGAACATATCGCCGCCATCGCCGAAACGGTGCGGAGGCACCAGCCTCGGGAGCGGCCGCGGCCGGCGCCGCAAATGCGGCTCTCGGGTTTGGAACCCTTCACGCTCGCTGAGAACATCCCCTTCGTCAATGTCGGCGAGCGCACCAATGTCACGGGTTCGGCCAAGTTCCGCAAGCTGATCACGGCGGGCGACTATGCCGCCGCATTGGACGTCGCCCGCGACCAGGTCGCGAATGGCGCCCAGGTCATCGACATCAACATGGACGAAGGACTGATCGATTCGAAGAAGGCGATGGTCGAGTATCTCAACCTGATCGCCGCCGAGCCCGACATCGCCCGGGTGCCGGTCATGATCGACAGCTCCAAATGGGAGGTGATCGAAGCGGGCCTCAAATGCGTCCAGGGCAAGGCCATCGTCAATTCGATCTCGATGAAGGAAGGGGAGGAGCTTTTCCTCCACCATGCGAAGCTGTGCCGGGCCTATGGCGCGGCCGTCGTGGTCATGGCCTTCGACGAGGTCGGGCAGGCCGACACCAAGGCGCGCAAGGTCGAGATCTGCACGCGCGCCTATCGGCTGCTAACCGAGCAGGCAGGTTTTGCCCCGGAAGACATCATCTTCGATCCGAACATCTTCGCGGTGGCGACCGGTATCGAGGAGCACGACAATTACGGCGTGGACTTCGTCGAGGCCACACGGGAGATCACACGCACACTGCCCCATGTTCACGTCTCGGGCGGCGTCTCGAACCTGTCGTTCTCGTTCCGGGGCAACGAGCCGGTGCGGGAAGCCATGCACGCAGTCTTCCTCTACCACGCCATCCAGGCGGGTATGGATATGGGCATCGTCAATGCCGGCCAGCTTGCCGTCTATGAATCGATCGATCCCGATCTCCGCGAGGCTTGCGAGGACGTCGTGCTCAACCGCGCACCGAAGGCCGGGGGCACGGCCACGGAGCGGATGCTCGAGATCGCCGAGCGCTTCAAGGGTTCAGGGGCGAGGGAGGCGAAGGAGAAGGACCTTGCCTGGCGGGAATGGCCGGTCGAGAAACGTCTGGAGCATGCGCTGGTCAACGGCATCACAGAGTTCATCGAAGCGGACACAGAAGAAGCGCGGTGCAACGCCGAACGTCCGCTGCATGTGATCGAAGGCCCGCTGATGGCCGGTATGAACGTGGTGGGCGATCTGTTCGGCGCGGGCAAGATGTTCCTGCCTCAGGTGGTCAAGTCGGCGCGCGTCATGAAACAGGCGGTTGCCGTGCTCCTGCCCCATATGGAAGCCGAAAAACTCGCCAATGGTGGGGCTTCCCGCAAGAGCGCGGGCAAGATCCTGATGGCGACTGTCAAGGGCGACGTCCACGACATCGGCAAGAACATCGTCGGCGTCGTGCTCGCCTGCAACAATTACGAGATCATCGATCTCGGCGTCATGGTACCGGCAACCAAGATCCTGCAGACGGCGCGCCAGGAGGAGGTCGACATCATCGGCCTGTCGGGGCTCATCACGCCCTCTCTCGACGAAATGGCGCATGTGGCGGCAGAAATGGAGCGCGAGGGTTTCGATATCCCGCTGCTCATCGGCGGTGCAACGACCAGCCGCGTCCATACTGCGGTGAAGATCCATCCACGCTACGAACGCGGCCAGGCGATCTATGTGACCGATGCAAGCCGTGCCGTGGGCGTTGTGTCCAGCCTGCTCTCCACGGAACAGAAGCCGGCCTATATCAAGGCCTTGCAGGCCGAATACAGCAAGGTCGCCGATGCCCATGCCCGGTCCGAGGCGGAAAAACAGAGGCTGCCACTGGCGAAGGCACGGGCCAATGCGCATCGGGTCGACTGGAAGTCCTACGTCCCTCCCAAACCGTCCTTCCTCGGCACGAAAGTGTTCGCCGACTGGGATCTGGCCGAACTCGCGCGCTACATCGACTGGACGCCCTTCTTCCAGACCTGGGAATTGAAGGGGCGTTATCCGAAGATACTCGAGGACGAGAAGCAGGGGCCGGCCGCGCGCCAACTCTTCGACGATGCCCAGGCAATGCTCGCGAAGATCATTTCGGAGAAATGGTTCGCGCCCAAGGGCGTGATCGGTTTCTGGCCGGCCAATGCGGTCGGCGACGACATCAGACTGTTCACCGACGAGACGCGTTCGCGCGATCTCGCCACGTTCTTCACGCTGCGCCAGCAACTGACCAAGCGGGACGGCAAGGCGAATGTTACCCTGTCCGACTTCGTCGCGCCGATGGAGAGCGGTCTTCAGGACTATGTCGGCGGGTTCGTGGTGACGGCCGGCATCGAGGAAGTGGCGATCGCAGAACGCTTCGAACGGGCCAACGACGACTATTCATCGATCATGGTCAAAGCTCTGGCGGACCGCTTCGCCGAAGCTTTCGCCGAACGGATGCACGAGAAGGTCCGCAGGGAGTTCTGGGGGTATGCGGCGGACGAGACGTTCTCCCCCGAAGACCTGATCGGCGAGCCCTATCGCGGCATCCGCCCGGCACCAGGCTATCCGGCGCAACCCGACCATACGGAGAAGGCGACCTTGTTCCGCCTGCTGGAGGCGGAAAAGAATGCCGGTGTGAGCCTGACAGAAAGCTACGCCATGTGGCCGGGCTCGTCCGTGTCGGGGCTCTATCTCGCGCATCCCGAAAGCTACTATTTCGGCGTGGCGAAGGTCGAGCGCGACCAGGTCGAGGACTATGCCGCGCGCAAACGCATGCCGGTCGGAGAGGTCGAACGGTGGCTCGGCCCGATCCTCAACTATGTGCCGTCGTCCTATGCGGAGGCCGCCGAGTAGTTTCCGGTTCTCGGGCTACTGCTTTGTCGCGGTCACCTGTACCATGGCTCCTCAGCAGCGCTGGCGCTTGGCCTGTCAGGCTGTCGAGGGAGTGGAGCATGAGGGTTTTGGCGGCCGTGGTTGTACTGGCGCTGTTTCCTGCGACCGCATATGCGGACATGATGGAAAGGCGAACCGCGAGGATCATCCGCAACGCAGGCCATTGGTGCGATCGGGTGAGCGACCTCCAACTGGACAAACGGAAGTCGACGCCGGAAAGGCGCGTCGTGCTCGTGACCTGCTACGACGTCAGGCATTTCGTCCAGTACGAGTTGGTGGTCGGCAGCGACAACAAGGTCACGTCGATCACCAAGATGTAGGGTACGACGCCGTCGCGTCGGAGTTCAGGCGTCGCCGGTGGCTGCTTGAGGCGCCTTGCGCTGGTTCTCGACCGCCTCTTGTGCCGCGCCGGTCACCGCCCTCATCACTTCTTCCGGCAGCGGCTTGTCGCTGAGCACCTCCACCTTGACGCTGCGCTGGGCAAGGCTGATGCCGTGTTGCTCGAAGGCGTCGCGCAGCTTCTGGTAGGCGTCCCGACGGATCACCCATTGAGCGCCCGGCCGCGCCATGAACTTCATGCCGATCACCATATTGAACTCCTCCATGCGTCGTACGCCCTGGGACTTCAATGGCTCGAGGATCTGGCTGCCGTAGTTGGGATCGGATTGGAGCTCGGAGCCGATCTGTTTGACCAGCTTCTTCACCAGCTTGAGGTCCGTTTCGAAGGGCACGCGGAACTCGAGCTTGAGGATCGCCCAGTCTCGGCTGTAGTTGGTGAGCGACTTCAACTCGCCGAACGGGATCGTGTGGATGGCGCCACGGTGGTGGCGCACCCTCATCGACCGTAGCGACATGGATTCGACCGTGCCGCGCAGATTGCCGATCTCGATGTACTCGCCGACCCGGAAGGCGTCGTCGATGAGATAGAAGATGCCCGACACGATGTCGCGCACAAGCGATTGAGCGCCGAAGCCGATGGCGACGCCGACCACGCCAGCGCCTGCGATGAGCGGCGCTATGTTGACGCCGAGCGAGGACAGGACGGTGAGGGCGACGAGCATCAGCACGGCGACCAGCAGCATGTTGCGGAGGAGCGGCAGCAGCGTTGCGATTCGGGCCTCGGGGCCGGGTGGTTCTCCGGGCGGAGGCGCGACGTAGCGAGCGAGGCGGAGATCGATGGCGGTCTTCGCCCAGGTCCACACCAGGTCGGCGATGAGCAAGACTGCGACGATGTCGATGGCGACCTTGACCGCGCGGCCGGCGAGGCTCGGTGATGTCGACATGGCCGCGATGTTGGCTCCCCACGTGGTCGCGAGGATCACGAGAGCGATCGCCGCCAGGGCGAAGCGGGCGAGCCGCCGGGCGACGGGCCGGTAGATGGCCATACGCTCCGCCTGTTCTGCGGCGGTCTCTTCGGACGATGATACCGTGCCGTCCGTCGCTTTGGTGGCAGCGGGTATGGGCGCCCGGTCGAAGACGTGATCGACGATGATCCGCACCAGCCTGGAGGCCGGCAGGAAGGTGCCGACGACGAGCACGGTCCACATGAGCTCGACGGCACCGAATACCCAAAGAAGATAGGCCGTGATGAGGACCACGGTCTGCGAGATCGGCAGGATCTTGAAGACGATCGGATCGAAGCGACCGCGTGTGCCGTTCGGTTGCAGCCGCGAGAAATCCCGCCAGTGGGACCAGATCATGGCGATGATGGTGGCGACGGCGATAGCGCCGAGCGTAACCGATACGGCAAGGGCGGCATTGGCGGCGTCAGGGGAACCGGAGTCCGATTGGGCCAGTGCCGAGAGCGCATCCGAGACGATCAGCGCACCAATGATGACCGATCCGACGACGACATGCCAGCGATTGACACTGAGTGCCAGGCGGTTCTGAAGCGGTACCAGACGCAGATCCGGATGGCGCGGCGCGAGCACGAAACGAGAGATCAATGCCAAAGCACGCACGGCGATCACGCCGAGCAGCAGGTCCACCACGATCCGTTCCAGGAAAGGCGGCCAGGCAAAAGCGACGAATGTGCCGACACTGCCGATGGCGAAAATCGCGAGGCCCATGGTCTGTAGCAGAAGTCTGCCGCCGGCCGCTGCGGCACGACCGCCGAGTGAGGTGGGCTTGCTATGCGCGACGCGCATCATGAGCGGATGGAAATACTGCCAGAACAGCCATTCCAGACCGCCGCCGACGTACAGGAAGACGATGACATAGGTCAGGCTGCGCAGCGCCTCGCCATGGCTCAGTTGCGCTCGCCAGGCATTGGCGATCACTTCGGGGATCAGTGGGAAGTTGGACCAGGCGCGCATCAGCTCGGTAATGCGGATGCGGGCGGCCGCTATGCGTGCGCTGACCTCGGCGCGCAGGGAATGGCTCGCCGTCTTCGAGGGTTCGGACATTCCCGCTTCGGCGCTGCTTCGCAGCCAGTCCATCATCCTGGGATCGCCGAGCAGCCGTAGCATTTCCTGCCTGTCGGCCTGGGACGGGCCGGCTGCGGCGGAAGGCTGAGCGGTGGAAGTGGACGGCGACTGGCCGGCGCTCACCGCCGTCAGGGCGAGCAACCCGACGATTACGAGCAGCATCATGCGCATTATTTTCATGCGGCGTCCGCCGTCACCGGAGCCGCTGCGCCGTCGTCATCGTGGACTGCCTCGTCATGCAATTCCCGTGGGCGCATGAACGGCGAGAGGAGCCGCTCGACGCGCAGCAAGCCGGCTGGTGGCTCCAACTGACAGGCGAGCCGCACATCGGGCCCGGCGTCGAGACGCGACAGCGTCGCGGCTTCGGCAGCACTCGGTGGCGCCAGCCTGCCGGCTGCTTCCAGGATACGAACGCGGCACGTCCCGCAGCGTCCTCTCCCGCGGCAGAGATTGGCGATGGGGACATGATGGAGACGAGCAGCTTCGAGGATATTGAGGCCCGTGCTGGCGTCGATCACCGGCCCGCCGACAAAGGAAATCTGCACATGGTGGCGCTCGCCACGCAAGCGCCACCAGCGGGCGGTAAGGACGACCGCGATCGTGAGGAGATAGAGGACGAACACGGTCCAGTTAATCCTGCCCAGGATCTCCAGGATCTCGTCGAAGGGCCGTGTCAGCACCAGTGGCGGGATCGCGGAGGGCGGGGCGAACGAGGTCGGATTTTCGAAGCGCGCGATAGCTTCGTTTCCGGCCTGGACGAAACCCAGCAGCCCGAGCACCGGTATTGCGACTGCGAGCGGATGGAGAAAAGGTCCGACGCGCGGCCACCAGCGCTGGATGCGCATCCAAGTGAAGACCCCGACGCAGCCATGTATCCATAGGAAGGCCAGAAGCAGGACCTGGCGCAGACCCTCCGCCGGCTTGTCGATCCAGAAATAGGGGATCAGGGTCGAGAAGCTGTTCACGATGCCGAAGCGCGCCGCGACCACCGTCCCCACGACATGCGGGGTCAGAAGTGGAACGACAGCCAGACCGGCAACGAGCTGGACCGCATCGGTCGGTGACAGCCGCAGCGTGTTGCGGCGGTAGATCGCGCCAAGGCCGAGCACGAAATGTGCGACCAGACAGAGGCCCAGGACGATACCACCGACGGGATTGGTCCACGGCCCCATCAGAAACGGCCGCGCTCGATCCATCGACGCGATCGAATGCAGGCCGAATGCAACATTGAGCAGATGCATGGTCACGAAAGCGAAGAGGATCAGACCCGAAATGATCCGTATGCGTCTGGCCATCGCGCTTCCCTGACCTGTCGGCGCGGACAACCGCCGCCGATCGCAGCCGGACAATAGCAAGAGACGCGAGCGCGCGCATCCGACTTTGCTGGGGCGGCCCGGGCGCCTGCACACCGCGTTCGGGCCGATCCGATGGCGATCTTCGGCGTCCGTTTCGGGGCCTCAGCCATGCGGCTCCAATCATGGATCAAGTCTTCTCACGGCCAACCGATGCCGGCCGGTGGTGGATCGGCCGCCAGACGTCTCCGCTTCGGTCTATCCCTTCTCCAAAGCCGCCTGGGCGGCAGAGCTTGCGACCGCCTGCCGTTCACTTTCGGTCAGGTCCTGATAGCGGGGTATGCTGACGCGGACTTCGCGACGCGCGAATTCGATCCCTGCGGCGGCGAATGCCGTCTGTACGCGGGAATAGATGTCCTTGCGGATCGACCATTGCTTGCCCGGCCTGGACATGAACTTGCCGCGCACCAGCAGGCCGACGTCGTCGACATTGCTCACGCCCTGTGACTTGAAGGTCTGGATGATGTCGCCGGCGTAGGGGGCTTCAAGGATATCGGTGCCGATCTGCTTGAAGATCTTGCGGACCTTGTTCACGTCGGTGTCGAACGGCACGGTGAATTTCATCTTCACGATCACCCAATCGCGCGAATTGTTGGCCACGCGACTGATCCCGCCATAGGGAATCGTGTGTACCGCGCCCTGAGGGTGGCGCAATTGCAGAGAGCGCACGGAGATCTTCTCGACTGTGCCGGCCGTGTCGGCCACGACGATATGTTCGCCGACGCGGAATGCGTCGTCGATGAGGAAAAAGACGCCGGAGACAATGTCGCGCACCAAGGTCTGGGCGCCAAAGCCGACAGCCAGGCCGACGATGCCGGCGCCGGCAATCAGCGGGGTGATGTCGATGCCCAGATTGCTCAGCGCCACCAGCACGGTGAGCACGATGATCGCTGCCTGGGTCGCCATGCGCAGCAGCGGCAGCACAGTCGTCATGCGCGAGCCGCCCGTTCCCGTTATCTCGCCGGCGTCTTCACTCTGGAGGTCGACGCCCTCCGGCGCGGTCTCGCGCGCGATGCGGCGGTTGAAAAGCAGTGTCGCGACTTCCCAGACGAGGTAGCCGGCGGCCAAGATCATCAGGAAGGTGAACAGTCGGGCGGCGAAGCGGAGGCCGATCTGGTTCGAGGTGAGGCTGGATATGCTGAGATCCCACATCAGGAAGATGACGAGGACGACGAGGCCGAACACCACGACACGACCGATGCGGATATAGCTGCGCTTGGTGGAGACATAGGCCTTCTCAGCGATGGCGCCCTGGCCCTGCATAGGCGGGACCAGATGCCGCACCAACCCGCGGATCATTGTGTCCATCGTCGGGGCGAGCAGCAGAATGGCAAGCGTAAGGTATTGCTTGCCGCCTTCCAGAGCCGCACCGTTGCCGCCCACGATCATGAGCTCGAAGATCAGCCAGCTCGCGGCGATCAGAACCAGGTCGAACCATGGATAGGCCCGCGCGACACGGTTCTCCATCGGCGTGACGTCGGCTTCCCATCCTCTCGACATCATGGCGACGCCTGTGCGCGCCTGGAAGATCGTCCAACCCAACCATGCGAAGACCGCCAGATTCGGCCAGAAAGCCAGCGCCGTGCCCTGGATCGAAATGCCGTTGGCGATGATGAAGTTCATGATGAAGAGAGCAATGCCGACCAGCACGATGATGCCGACGATGTTCCGATAGAGGAACGATGCATTCTTGTCGTCGATGCTGACCAGCCTGAGCGCAGGCCTGCCAGGAGCAAACAGGAAGCGCAGGAACGCCGCTGCGAAACGGGGCGTGATCACGCAATAGAATAGGAAGTTCGCCGCGATGGGGCGCAGGTCCTCCGCGATCAGGGCGCGCCCGACCAGCCGCGTGACGATCAGGAAGGCGATGAGGCCGAACATATCGAGCGCCAGTCGTGCCCCCAGAATGGAGAGCGTTTCGCGCAACGTGCCCGTGTTCGTCGAGCGCGACGCCAGTCGACGCAATCGTGACGCCAGGCGGTCAACCAGCAGTTCCGCCGCAATGCCGGCGCCGAATGCTACGGCAATGCCGAGAAGGAACATGCCAAGTCCCCCCCAACCCAACTTTCCGAAGAAAACCGAGATCGCCGTTGCGGTTCTCTCCCACAACAACGGCAGGCCGACTACGGCGGAGAAGAGCCGGTCGCCGAGTCCGACGAACAGCCGCTGCGCAGTTGAAGAAAGATCTGCCTCCCCGGGTTGCGAGGGCGGTGTCGCGGCCGCTGGGGCAGCGCCCAGCCTTTCGAGTACGAACTGACGGAACTCGGTTTCGCTCATCCGGCCCGCGAGGTCGCGCACGGCCTCCGGCGTCATCGCGCCGGCGACCTCGGCTTTGGCAGGCGCGCCCGGCGTTTGCGCTGCCGCAGAGCCGAGAAAGGCTACGATCGCAAGCGCCAAGGCAGCAAAACGAAACGACATTATTTTTTCCCCTCGGTCCGTTGTCGGGAGAATACGCGATGGGCAAAGGCCGTAAAGCGCCGACTTCACGAACCCGGTTAACAACTGGGCTCGGCTGTTAGAAGGGGCGTGTGGTTTGACCAGCCTTTAACTTTCTCCGTGCTTTGTTCGCGGCCGTCGCGCCGATGGGCCTCGTGCGCGGCATCGAAAAGGGGGCTACCTGACATGCGCGCCAAATCCGTCATCAGACTGCCGCGACTGAAACTGCGGGGCACGATCGTGCTAGCCGCGGCAGCGGTGTTCACCATCGCCATTGCGAGCATGCTCTTCTATGTCGTCCGGTCCACGGAAAAATCCGATCTCGCCAGCGCCGACCAGCTGCTCAGGAGCATTTCGCGCGCGGAGGCCAGCAATGTCGACATGCTGCTGAAGCAGCATTCCGCCGTGGCGGAATCGATCTCGCAGACGGTCACCACGCTGGCTTCCGATTCGACGATCGGTCCGGATGCCTATCGGCAGCTGCTTCAACGTCAGATGACCATCGTACCCGACGCCGTCGGCATCTGGGTGCTGTTGACTAAGGACGCCCCTTCGGCGGCGAACCCCGCCCTCATGGCGTCCAGCTTCGCTCGGGGCGACGGTTACTTCGGACCGAACATCGTGCGCGACGTCCAGACCGGCGAGATCCGCTTCTCCGATCTCGATCTGTCGGTGGAGAACGGATTCAAGGATTGGTTCCTCGATCCGCTGGCCAAGGGCAAACCCTCGCTCATCGGCCCCTATCTCTACAACGATATGCTCTATACCTCGACGATCGCCGTCGTTCGGGACCAGGCCGGAAAGCCGATCGGTCTCGCCGGCGTCGACTTCAACGGTGGCGTCTTCGCCTCGATCGTCGGTGCCAACCGGCCGCTCGGCACCGGCTGGGTCGGCATCATCAACCAGGACACCAACTGGGTCGTGCCGCCGGATGCGGCACTGATCGGCAAGCCTGCCGATGACGCCACCGCCAAGGCTGCCGTGGCAGGCGCCCGTGCGGGGGACTTCCACGAGACTGTTCCCGTCAACGATGTCGACTGGCGCGTCACGTCGATCGAACTCGACCTGCCTCAGTTCGGCGTGGCCTGGACGGTGCTGGTCGGCGTACCGGAGGAAACCCTGCTGGCCGACGCAATCGAGCAGCGCAACATCCTTCTGCTCGGCGGCGCGTTCGTTTTCGCCCTGGGCCTCGTGGCATTCACGTGGCTCGGCGCCTCGATCGCAAAGCCCGTGAACCGCATGACGGCCGTCATGCGGCGTATCGCCGAGAACGACTACGCGGTGGAAGTGCCTTATGGACATAGGCGCGACGAGATCGGCGACATGGCCGAGGCGCTCGGGATCTTCCGCGCGGCCGGCATCGAGAAGCAACGCCTGGAGGTGGAAGCGGAAGAGGCGCGTCGCACGATCGACGGCGAGCGTTCGGTGCGCGAGGCCGAGACCGCCGAAAGCCAGCGTGCGGCGAAGTACGCCGTCGACACTCTGGGTGAAGGCCTGCATCGGCTCGCCGACGGCGACCTCATGCAGCGAATTCAGACCCAGCTCAGCAACGGCGCGGACGAACTGCGTGTCGATTTCAATCTCTCCGTCGAGAAGCTGCAGCAGACGATGCTCGGCATCCACAAGGTCGCGGGCG
>VFQN01003333.1_pt1 | contig 23221 bp, 24 predicted proteins | sample 3512371 | NCBI WGS metagenome assembly VFQN01 (sample SAMN10412370, study PRJNA504923) | tailings metagenome | isolation source: Replicate 2 from Balatoc abandoned mine | place: Philippines: Itogon, Benguet | collected 2017-08-28
CCTAGGAGAACATGATGCTGACCACACAATCAGCCCGAGCCGTGACCGCGGCTTTCCCGGAACGCTCATATGTGGATGTCGGCGGCATCCGCACCGCCTATCACGACCTCGGATCGGGAGAGCAGACGATCGTCTTCGTCTATGGCGGTAATTTCGGCGGCGCGGAGGCCTCGTCGAGCGCCGCGGTGTGGAGCCTCAACGCCGGCCCGCTCTCGGAGAAATACCGCGTCGTCGTTCCCGACAAGATCGGCCAGGGCTACACCGACGTGCCGGAGCGGGACGAGGACTACGTCATGTCGCGCGTGGTCCGGCACATCGCGGATTTCATCCGTACGATGAACCTGCCGCCGGTCCACATCGTCGGCCATTCGCGCGGAGGCTTCGCATCCGCCCGCCTGACGATGGAGTATCCGGAGTTGGTGCGCTCGTTGTCGATCGTCTCTTCGGGAACGCTCAGCCCCGGCGTGGGCACCAACGAGGTGACGCTCGCCAACCCACCCTTCCCGCCGTTCACACGCGAATCCGCCCGCTGGGTCTACGATAACTACTGCCACAATGCCGAGACGGTGACCGAGGAATGGCTGGACGTCGTGATGGACGTGCTGTCGCAGCCGGTCTACCGCAAGGGCGTTTCGAAGATGGTGGAAGAGAAGCTCGGCGTCCGCCTCTTCCTGCCCGACCTCGCGCGCTACAAGCGCGAGACGCTCGCCTGGATCAACGAAGGCCGGCTGCAGCGCCCGACCCAGATCGTCTGGGGCTTCAACGACCGCACGGTCGTCGCGGAACGCGGTGTCGAGATGTTCAACATGATCTCCGCGCACGAGCGCCGCACCACGCTCAACCTCGTCAACGAGGCAGGGCACTTCGTCTACCGGGAACACCCCGAACGCTTCAACGCGTTGCTCGACGCCTTTGTCATGCTCTACAGCGCCTAGGAGGGATTCATGACCACACTGACCGAATCCTTCGCCGCGATCGACGGCGTCCGCACCCGCATCCTGACCGGCGGTTCCGGCTCCGGACCTGCCACGCTCCTGCTGCATGGCGGCCTGCCCGGCGTTTCGCCTTACTGCGGCGGGATGCATCTGTGGGGGGCCATGGCGAGCCGCCTCGCCGACCGCGGCCGAGTGATCGCGCCCGACCTGCTGGCGAGCGGCGACACGGAAGCCGGCGACGGTCCTCTGACCGTCGAGCGTATGGTCGCGCATGTGACCGCGCTGATCGCCAGCCAGGCCGGGGGGCCGGTACATCTCGTCGGCCACGACCTGGGCGGCCTCGTCGCGCTCTGGACGGCGATCGATCATCCGGACCGCGTCGCCTCGCTCACCATCGTCGCCAGCAATGCAGCCTCGCCCACGGGCGACGGCGTCGAGAACCTTTCGCTGCTCAGCCCGCCGCGTTCGCTCTGGTCGCGCGAGTCGCAGGCCTGGGCCTTTGACCGGCTTTCCTACAGCCATCACCACATCGATGCGGAGCTGCTCGACGCCTCGGTCAGGGCGGCGGGGCTCGCCGGCCACGCGGCCGTCGCAAAGACGAACCGGCCGGCCAACGAGAGCGACATCCAGGTTTCGATCATGCGCGCCAAGTCCCGCTTCTTCCGCGTCGCCCGCGAAGGCGGCGTGCGCGTGCCGACGCAGGTCATCTGGGCGAAGAACGATCCGCTGGTGTCCGTCGACCACGGCGTCTGGCTCTACCGGATCATCGCCGCCAAGCAGCGCGCGGCGCACTTCCACCTCATCAACCGGTCCGGGTCCTTCCCCTTCCGCGAGCAGCCGGACGAATTCTTCCGCCTTCTCACCGCGTTCCAGTCGGGACTGGCCGCGGAAGCGGCCTGAGCCGGCGTCGCGATGCGCCGGCTGATCGCCACGAACTCGCCGTTCGAGCGGAAATACGGCTATTCGCGCGCCGTGGTGGACGAGCCCTTCGTGTTCGTCTCGGGCGTCGTCGGCTACGAGGAAGGTTCGACGACGCTGCCGCCAAACATTCGCCGGCAGGCACGCAACTGCTGGCGGATCATCGAAGATGCACTGGCGCAGGCGGGCTTCGAACTCGCGGACATCGTGCGCGCCACCTATTACGTGACGGATCGCGCCTACATGGTTCCGGTGGCCGAGGTCTGCGGAGACGTACTCGCGGAGATCCGCCCCGCCTCCACCCTCATGACCGTCAGCGGTCTGATGCTGCCGGAAATGTGGGTGGAGATCGAGGTCACCGCGAAACGGCGCACGACCGGCTGAGGTCGCCGCGGCTCAGGCCGCGGCATGCTTTTCCAGCGTCCAGCGCGCGATGTCGCATTTGCGGGTGAAGTAGACCCCGTCGTGCTCGAGCGCATAGGACAGCATGCGCTCGATCGCCGGGATGAGCGTCGGCCGGCCGGCCATGTGCGCATGCAGCGTGATGTCGATCGAACGGCCGCCGCCTTCCTTCGCCTCGGCGTAGAGCGCGTCGAACGTGTCCTTGAAGCCTTCCCACATCACGCTCGGTGGATTGCGCGAGAACACCCAGTGGGTGATGTCGTTGGTGGCAAGGCTCTGGCGCGGCATCATCACGAACGGGCCGGCGCCGCTCTCGACCACGAAGGGCAGGTCGTCGCTCAGATCGTCGCCGTTCCAGATGTAGCCCTCTTCCTTGAGCAGGCGGATCGTGTGGTCGGACCCCGTGCTGCCGGGGCTCGTCCAGCCGACCGGCGGCACGCCGCCCGAGGCCTCGGTCAGCACCTGGGTGCAGCGGCGGATCTCCTCGCGCTCGGCCTCCTCGCCGGCGTCCTTGATGTAGACGTCGTTGACCCAGCCATGCCCCATCACCTCGTGCCCCTCCTCTACGAAGGTGCGGACGATGTTCGGATGCGTCTCGGCCGCCTGGCCGTTCGTCGCCATCGAGGCCTTGGCACCGAAGCGGTCGAGCAGATCGAGCAGGCGCCATACGCCCGACTTCCACGCGTAGTCGGCATAGGACAGCGACAGCAGGTCCTTCTTGCCGGGCGTGGCGATGTAGTTGAACTGGCTCTGGAAGCGGAATGCCTCGAAGGGCACGCCGATGGTGACGGCCATGAGCTTGCCATCCGGCCACGACCACTCGCGCGGGAAGGATCTTCTTTTCCTGGTCATGGCTCGAAACTCCGAAGGCTGGATTCTGTCCGGAGAGTCTATTGGCATCGCTGGCGATGCCCAATGCGGAGCCGATGCCCGGCTGATCGCGACAACGCAGGAATTGTTGCGTCACCGGGAAATCGAAGGCTGCGGCCTGTCGCAGGGTCTCCTCGAACCCATCCAGCCCGAACGCCGGGAACCGCAAAGGACGACCGTAAACACGCCTGCGGCGCAGCCTCAAAACGACGAATTCATATTGACTGTACTCTTATAATAAGTATGCATCATATCTGGAGCCGAGAGAACCGACCTCCACCGAACAGCCGCCGAAAGAGCGGTCCGGCATCGGGGATTTTGCCTCGCACCTCGAACGCGGAGCATGAAATGATCAGTACGTCCTTACGAGTATCCGTGCCGCATCAGGTCCATCGGAGCCCCAAGCTCCCGGTGACGATGCTGGGAAATGTCGAGCTCGTCACCTTGACGCTCGAGAAGGCACAATCCGTCGAGCAGCTTGCAGAACTCGCCTATACGCGGGCGGACCGGTTCCTGCTGCTGCTCGTCGAGAACGGCGCGATTGCCGTGAAGCATCGGGGGCGGCGCTTCACGCTGGAGCGCAGCCAGTATGTCCTGCTCGATTGCGCGCACAGCCTGGAATTTACGGCAAGCGGCGAATATTCGATCCTGGGCATCTTCATCCCCGCCTCGCTGCTGCAGGCGCGGTTGCGCCATGTTCCGGCGCTGATCGCGCAGCCCATCACCTGCAGCGGCTCACCGTGGCGCATCGCATCGAACCAGCTCAAGCTGCTGCTCAGCGAGATTCGGCACATCCCTATGCCGATGGCCTACGGCTATGGCAGCCAGGTGATCGAGCTCGTCAGCATCGCGGTCGAGGCCGATACGCAGAGCACCATCGATCCCTCGGGCCGCCATGCGATCTTCCGGCGCTGTGCCGCCTATGTGAAGGCGAATGCGGCGGACCCGGCGCTCGGTCCCAACAAGATCGCCGACGCGATGGGGATCTCGGTCCGCTATCTGCACAAGATCTTCCACGAGTCGGACGAGACGGTCTGCGAGTTCATGCGCACGAACCGGCTCGAAGTGGCCCGCAAGGAGCTTGCCGATCCGCAGAAAGCGCACGTCCAGATCCGCGAGATCGCCTATCGGGTGGGCTTCAGAAGCCAGGCGCATTTCGCGGCGGCGTTCAAGCAGCGCTATGGCCTGTCGGCGACCGAATGGCGCCGCTCCGCTGGACGGGAATTAGCCGGCTAATACGCTCACAGTTCGATGCTCGCAAGGCGGCTTCGGCCGCCTTGTCCTTTTCCGGCATGCCGCCGCCCGACACTCGGCCGGACGACGAGGAATCTTTAGCAACTACGCGCGAAGCCCGGCCTTGGCGAGGATCGGCACCACCTTCTCGACGAGGATCGGCAGGTCCGCGACATAGTCGACGAGTCCTATCCCCGCCCCGGCGAAACCTGCCTCATGGAGGGCGATGAGCTGGTCGGCGACATCCTGCGGGCTGCCGACCAACGGAAAGTTGGTGTTGCCGCCGGCGATGCGCGTGCGCATGCGATAGATCGCCTCCGGAAGCATCGCCTGTGTCTGACGGCCCGCGACCCAATAGTCGACGGCGACATTGTCGGCCTTCTCCTCGGCATAGTAGCGGTGAAACGCCTCGGCCTCCTCCCGCGTCTCGCGGCAGACGGCGTAGCACACCGCGATCGGCTTCAGCGGCTCGGCACGGTTGCCGCTTGACGGCAGGTCCGACAGTGCCGCGATCTCCCGGCGCGCCGCTTCCAGATCCTCTGCGACGGTCAGAAGATAGTCCGACGTCTCCATGGCAAAGCGGCGTCCCGCAGGTGAGAACGCGGCGGAGATGACGACCGGCCAGGGGCGCTGGACGCTTCCGGGCATCGCCTCGGCCCTGCGGATGCCCTTGAAATGATCGCCGTCGTAGTCGAACGGCTCGGTCACGCCGGACATCAGCCGCGACCAGATCTCGAACCATTCGCGGCCGTGCTTGTAGCGTTCGTCATGCGGCAGGCTCTCGATGCCGAACATGTCGAAATCGTCCTGGTTCCAGCCGCAGACGATGTTCACCCCCGCGCGGCCGTGGGACGCGTGATCGATCGTCGCCATCATCTTCGCGGCGATGACCGGATGGATGATCGGCGTGTGAACGGTGGAGAAGACGCCGATCCGCTTCGTCAGGCCCGACAGCGCAGCCGCCTGCGCCAGGGTCTCGAACGACCATGTGCGTTGGGGGATCTCGCCGGGAATGCCCTTCCACCTGGCATAGGGCAGCAGGAAATCGAGCCCGCCTTCATCGGCATAGACCGCCATCTTCGCAATGTCGTCCCAGTTGGCGGCCCATCGCTCGCTGGCGGTGGTCAGGCTCACCCCGCCATCATGCAGGTAGCCGAACAGCCCCAGCTTGAAGGGCGCGCCGCCTTGCATGAAAATACTCTTCTGCATCTCGAAATCCTTCCGATCCAGCAATATCTTTGAGAATAGCCCAATCGATCCGCGGCAGACCGAAGAACAATTCCGTCAGAACGTCTGATGATTATCCTGTGCCCGAACCGTCATCCGGCGAGCGCGCGGGTGCCCAGGTCGACACCTTCTATGCCTGCGGCCCAGCGGGCGATGTCGCCCTTGCGCGGGAACCAGACGCCTTCATGCTGGCGGGCATAGGCGATGCAGCGCCGCACGGTGGGGATGAGCGTGGGACGACCGCCCATATGTGCATGGAGCACGATCTCCACCCATTTCGGGCTGCCCTTGCGGCCTTCCGAGTAGAGCTCGTCGAACGTGTCCTTGAAGCTCTCGAAGATGACGCCCGGCGGATTGTTCGCCTTCGCCCACATGATGAGGTCGTTCTGCGGCATGTTCACGCGCGGCAGGATCATCATCGCGCCGTTCTTCGTCGGCACGCTGTAAGGCAGATCGTCATTGGCCTGGTCGCCGTTCCAGATGTAGCCCTCGCCCGCCAGCAGATCGAGCGTGTTCTGCGATCCAGCCGAGCCGGGGCTGGTCCAGCCGACGGGTCTCACGCCGGCCGCGGAGGCAATGGCCTCTGTCACGCGACGGATCTCTTCCAGCTCCTTCTCGGGATCGGCGTCCTCGTTGAGAACGTCGTTCTCCCAGCCGTGGCCGACGACCTCGTGCCCCGCCTGCGCCACCGCCCTGACCGCCTCCGGATAGAGTTCCGCAGCCTTGCCGTTGGTCGACATCGACGCCTTGAGGCCCAGTTCGTCGAGCAGGTCGAGGATCCGCCAGATGCCAGCGCGGGCGCCATATTCGGCATAGGACAGCGAGAAGTGATCGGTCCTCCCCGGTCGGGCCTCGAGCGTGAGCTGGCTCTTGTGGCGAAATGCCTCGAGCGCCAAGTTCACGGACACGGCGATGCGCGCGCCATCCGGCAGTTTCCAGTTCGAGCGGTCCGGACGCGCAAACGACATGAGGCTTTCTCCTTAGGCAATGGATGCTTCGGCTGGCACGATGGACGGCTCGTCGGCGACGAGCTGCCGGATCAGGGCGTCGGACTGCTGGAGTTCGCCCCGCTCCAGACGCGCGACGAGGCCAACGAGGCGGCGAAGCATCGGGGTCGGCACCCCGTTGCGCTCGCCGGCCGCGATCACCGGTTCCAGCTGCTCGCGTATCTCGGTCTTTCGGCCATGGACGGCGATGTCGCGCCACGGGCCGGAATGGGTCTTCGGACTACCCTTCAGGATGGACGCGATCTCGTCCATGCTGCGCTGCGCGTCGGACACGCTCGCCTCCGCGGAAAAGGCGGCCGGCTCGAAACCGTCGAAGCCTCGCGGCCGGATGCCGGATGACGCAGCGACCGCCATCACCTCGCCGGCGAGGCCGCGCCACACCGGCAGCAAGTCGCGCGAGGAAAACAGCTCCGGAAGCGTCGAGTTGCCGAGGGCAGTCCCGAACAGCAGGGCGCTGAAGCCGAGCTTGCCCCACAGATAGCCCCAGATGTCGTCCGTCGCCTCGGCCTCGGGCTCGAAATCGTCGAGCAGCCGCGCAAGTTCGGCGAGGCGCGGCGACATCCGTCCGTCCAGCTCGCCGACCGCGAATTTCGCCCGTTGCCCGAAGCGCACCTCGCCGGGGCCGAGCCAGTCGCCCATGAACCCGACCAGGGCACCCACCGTACGCGACGCACCCAGCTCTTCCGCGATCAGCACTTCGCAGAGCCCGTTCTGGAGCGAGACGACGATGCCATCCTCGTCGAGATGTTTCGCGATCTGCCGGCACGCCTCGCGGGTGGCCTGCGCCTTCACGGCCAGCATCACGACCGGCCAACGGCCGAAGACCTCTTCCGGGGAGAAAGCCGGGACGTTGACCGTGAACTGGTCGACCGGGCCGACGATCTTCAGCCCATGCGCGCGTATCGCCTCGACATGATCGCAATTGGCGTCGACCAGCGAGACGTCATGACCGCTGCGCGTGAGGTAGGCGGCGACCGTGCCCCCGATCGCGCCCGCGCCCCAGAAGAGGATCCGCCTCCGATCTCCGGCAGATGGCGATCGATCAGCCATTGCCGCCGGCCGTACCGCTGCTCTCTCCCTTGACGATCAGCCGCGAGAGCGGCTGCAGGATGAAGCGCTGGCCGATGATGACGAAGATGACGATGGCGATGCAGAGCGCGAGGATGCGTTCTGTCTGTCCGACGTCCTGCGCATGCTGCATCATGTAGCCGATGCCCGATCGCGCCCCGAACAGCTCCGCGATGAGGCTGATCTTCCAACACACGCCGTAGGAGATGGTGATCGCCGACATGAAGAACGGGCTGAGCAGCGGCAGTTCGATGCGCCAGAACGTGGAGAACCGATTGCGGGTGAAGCTGCGCCCCATCTCGACCTCCTCGACCCCGATCGCCTTCGCGCCCTCGGCGACATTCACGAGCGCAAAGGGAAGGACGATGAAGAACTGGACGATGATGACGGCCTGCGTCGTAACGCCGAACCAGACCGTGCCGAGGATTGCCCAGGCGAGGCCCGGAAACGAGCTGAAGAACGGCACGAGGATGTTGTCAACGATGCCGCCGGTGGACGGCCAGTAGCGCGGCATGATGCCGATCAGGCCGCCGACGAGCGTCGCGGCAACGATCGCGATCACGATACGGGAGAAGGTGACGGCCGCGTTCCACCAGAATTCCGGATCCTGCGCGAAGTCCAGCAAGGTGAGCGCGATCGTGCCGATGGACGGAAAGATTCGCTCCGGCAGCGTGCTCGCGGTCGCCCACCAGGCGAGGAGCGCCAGGACGAGCAAGCCGTTCGCGACCAGGCTGGAGCGGCTGAAGAGCCGGTAGAGAAGCGTTCCGCTAGACATTGTACACCTTGCCGATACGGTCCTGCAGTCGCGCGAGCACGAGCCGGTCGACGACGAAGACGACCAGCAGGATGAGGATCGCCACCGCGAAGATCATGTCCGTCCAGTAGCGGGAGCGGGCGAAGTTGATGATGCTGCCGAGTCCCTTGGCGCCGCAGAGCAGCTCTACGATCACGACGATCTGGAACGAGACGCCGAAGCACAGGCGCAGGGCGGCGAAGAGATACGGGAACAGCATCGGCAGGATGACCAGCCGCACGCGGCGCAACGGAGCTCGGCTGAAGGAGACCGACATCTCGATCGCCTCGCGGCTGAGCTCGCGCAGGCCGGCGCCGATGTTGATCAGGGCGAGCGGCAGCATGGCGGCGGTCGCGGAGAAGATGACGGCCTGGCTGTTGATGCCAAACCAGATCAGCGCCAGGAACGCCCAGCCGATGCCGGGAAAGGAGTTCATGAACGGCGCCAGCCGCCCGTAGACCGCAACGTCGAGGACCGGGAAGAAATAGCAGGTCAGCGCTATGACCAGCGCCAGCACGAAGGCGAGCACGACTGAGAAAAGGACGTGCCACAACGTATACCCGGCATAGGTCAGGAAGCCTGCATCGGACCACATCGTCACGAAACGGGAGGCGACCCGCAGAGGCGACGGGATCTGGATCGGGGGAACGAACAGCGAGTAGACCTGCCACGCGGCAAGCACCGCGACGAGAAAGGCCACCGTCGCCACCGTGCGGCGGCTTGGCACCCATCGCCTGCGGCTCGCGGGCGCATCCTCTGCGCCGGAAACCGTGTCCGTCAGCCTTTCAGCGGCCATCTGCATTCGATGTCCTTGGAAACGTGGTCAAGCAGGAGCGGCCTCCGCGGAAGCGGAGGCCACCAGCACATAGCGATGGGGATCAGTCGGCCATCACGGCCTGCGGCGCGATGAGGCCCTCGGCCGAGTCAGGCGCCTTGGTGAGGATGCCGAGCTTCACCGCGGTGGCCCAGGACTTCACCATCACGTCCTTGTCGGCCTGCTTCAGGGTGTAGGGCATTTCGCCGAATTCGGTGAACCAGCCCTTCAGATCGGCCGGGTTCATGTTGTATTTCGGCGCGACGTCCGCGAACACTTCGTCCTGATGTTCCTTGAGATACTGGGCAGACTGGGCGAGCAGCTTGGCAGCCGCCGCGATCGCCTCCGGCTTCTCGTCGATCTTGGTCTGGTAGGTGAAGAGCAGGATGGCCGGCAGCGGCGCGCCGTAGAGCTTCACCAGATCGGCGCCGCCGTGCATGACGGCGCGATAGTCCGGCGACTTGGAGATCTGGTAGGCCTTCACGTTCGAGAAGGCAGCGGCGTCGACGCGTCCGGCCTCCAGTGCCGCCTCGAACTGCGAGCCGGGAATCTCGACCCAGTTGAAGTCGCCGCCGATTGCCGAGACATTGTAGCCGTACAATTCCTGCATGATCGCACGGCGGGAGACGACGTCGCCGGCCGAGACGGACTGGACCGCGATCGACTTGCCCTTCAGGTCGGTCAGGTTCTGGATCGGGCTGTCCTTGCGCACCCACAGGCCGGGCTGCACGACGTCCTCGCCGGGCAGGTAACGGATGACGGTGGCGAGCACCCGGACGGGCAGGCCCTGTTCCTCGAGCGCGGGAATCGCGTTCGTGCCGTTCGGCATGATGTCGTACTGCTGCGAGAGCGCCGCCTGGTGTGCCGCCGGAATCGGCATGAAGTCGACCGTCACCTCGACATTGGGATCGCTCACCTTGCCGTTGAGGATCGCCCACATCGCCGAATGATAGCCGGGATCGGCGATCATCCCCACCGTGACCTTTTCCGCCGCCCATGCCGCGCTCGACGCGGCGATGGACAGCGCCATTCCCAAGACTGCTCCGAAACGAGATTTCATAGCTGTTTCCCTCTATAGCCGGTCGATTGTCGAGCCAGCGTTTTTGCTAGTGGACCGAAGGGTCGCCGATCAGCTTCCTGAGCTGGTCGTGCATTGCGCGCAGCGCCGGATCCTCGAGATTGCGGGGGCGCTCCTGCGGCACTTCGATGATCGAGCGGACCTTGGTAGGCTTGCTGGACAGCACCACGATCCGGTCCGCGAGTTCGATCGCCTCGTCGACCTCGTGGGTGACGAAGATGATGGTCTTGCCGGTCTTGCGCCAAAGATCGACGATCTCGGCGCGCATACGATGGCGCGTCATGACGTCGAGGGCGGAGAACGGCTCGTCCATGAGAATGATGCGCGGCTCGACCGCCAGCGCCCGCGCGATGGAGACGCGCTGGCGTTCGCCGCCGGACAGCATCGCGGGCATCTTCATCCGGTCCTTGCCGAGGCCGACGAGCTCGAGCAGCGAGCGGGCCTTGTCCAGCATCTCGGCACGGGAGCGGCTGCGGCCGAAGCGGAGCTGCTGGCCGAGGACGACGTTCTCCTCGGCATTGCGCCAGGGCAGGAGGCGCGGCGACTGGAAGACGTAGGCGATCTCGTCCCATGCCTGGTCGGCCGGCCGCGAGCCGACCAGCACCTTGCCGGAATCGACCTTCAGCAGGTCGCCGATCACCCTCAGGAGAGTGGACTTGCCGCATCCGCTCTGGCCGACGATGCACAGAAACTCGCCGTCGCGGATGTCGAACGACAACCGGTCGTAGACGGTCTCTCCCGAGAAGGAGATGCTGATATCCTTGAGTTCGACGATCGCGTTCAAATCGGGCCTGTCCGGTTGGCGGCGCGTGCCTTATGGCAGCGTGGTGCCAAAGCTAGGGTCCCTTTCCCGGCGAGTCATCGAACGGCGCGGAAGTGAAAAACAATAGTGCGCCGACGATAAATAGGCCGCGCTCCGCCGGGCTTGGTGCGAGCCGCCCGCGCCTCGGTTTTCCGTCCGCGGCATGAGTTGTTGCCGCCGCGCGCAACCCGCTCACGCACCGCTTGATGGCCGCCCGCCGCGCCAACATTGTCTCGCCATGACGAACTCGCATGACGATCCGAAGGAGCAAGCGATGACGATCCATGTGGATCCTGCAGACCCGACCCTCCCGTCGATGGACAATGGTGCATTCCGCTCGATCATGCGCACCATGGTCAACGGCGTGACGGTGATCACCACCTCGCATGAGGGCCATATGCACGGCATGACCGCCACGGCGTTCTCGTCGGTCTCGGCCGATCCACCCACCGTGCTCATCGTGCTCAACCGCTCGACGCGCACGCATCCGCTCGTCAGCGCCAGCCGGCACTTCGTCGTCCACCTCCTGTCGGAGGACCAGATCGAGCTCGGCAACCGCTTTGCCGGCAAGCTGGACGACCAGTTCGACGGCATATCCCACACGGTCAACGAATACGGAATTCCGGTGATCGATGACGTCGTCGCCACGCTCGAATGCGAGACCGTGAACGAGCTCAGTGTGGGAACGCACACGATCTTCATCGGCCGCGTGCTGCGGGGCTCGCGCTCGCAGACGATGCCGCTTGTCTATCACGACGGAAGCTACAAGGCCGTGGCCGGCCGCTGAGCAGCTGCACCGACAAGACGAAAGAGGGGCGGGATAACCCGCCCCTCTTTCGTTGTCTGCCCGTGTGTTCCGAGCCGCGCTAGCGTCCGGAAATCAGTGCTGCAGCCTTCTCGCCGATCATGATCGATGGCGCGTTGGTGTTGCCGTTGATCAGCGTCGGCATGACCGACGCGTCGGCGATGCGCAGCCCCCGGATGCCGTTCATGCGCAGTTCCGGATCGACCACGGCTTCGGCGTCCTTGCCCATCCGGCAGGTGCCCACCGGGTGGAATGCGCTGCCGGCCATCTTGAGAAGCTCGCTGCGGAAGACCTTACGGTCGCCGAAGCGGCGCGGCAGTTCGCCGGGCTTGGTGATGTAGGGCCGCATCTCCGGGCGTTCCATCAGCTCGCCGACCTTTGCCACGGCGGCGAAGAGCCCTTCTTCGTCCGACGGTTCCCCGAGATAGTTCGGATCGACCGCCGGTCGCGCCGTCGGGTCCGCGGATTTGAGCCGGACATGGCCGCGGCTCGCCGGCCTGCCCTGGTTGACGACGACACAGAACCCGTGACCGGACGGCAGCGGTATCTTGCCCGACACCTCCTCGATCTCCGGCAGCTTGGCGATCGTGAGATGCATCTGCGCATCGGCCACCTTCGCGTCCGGCTTCGATTTGTAGAAGCCGCCCGTGGGAAGCGACGGGCGCCCGAGCGGTCCGCCGCGCGTCAAGGTGTACTGAACGCCGGCCATGAACGCCCGCACCGGGTTCAGGAGCCGGTAGGCGCTGACAGGCAGCGGACAATCTATGTTGATGTGATGTCCGAGGTGATCCTGGAAATTGGCGCCTACTCCGGGCACGTCCAGCGCCACGTCGACCCCGACGGAACGCAGATGATCGGCAGGTCCCACGCCCGACAGCATCAGCAGATGCGGCGTGCCGATCGCGCCGGCGCAAAGGATCACCTCCGCATCCGCCTGCACCGTCTCGCTGCGGCCGTTGACGACCACCTCGACGCCGCGTGCCACACCGTTCTCCAGCACGATGCGCGGCACGAGTGCCCGGGTCAACACGGTGAGATTCGACCGGCGCTCGGCGGGCCTGAGGAATGCGGACGCCGTGCTCCAGCGCCGGCCGCGATGGATCGTGTTGTCGAAATAGCCGAAGCCTTCCTGGTCATCTCCGTTGAAATCGTCGTTGATGCGTTCGCCGGCGCCCGCACAGGCCTCGACGAAGGCTTCGCAGATCGCGGTGCCGGGCGTTCCCTTGCGCACCTTCAGGGGGCCGTCGCCACCGTGATAATGGTTTGCGCCGCGCTCGCTTCCCTCCGACTTGCGGAAGTAGGGCAGCACGTCCTCGTAGGCCCAGCCGTCGCAGCCCAGTTCCGCCCAGTGGTCGTAGTCCCAGCGGTCGCCGCGCACATAGAGCATGCCGTTGAGCGAGCTCGATCCGCCGAGGATGCGCCCCATCGGCATATGGATCGCCCGGTCGCCGAGCGCCCGCTGCGGCTCGGTGAAGTAGTGCCAGGAATAATGCGGGCTCACCATGTTCTTGATCTGCGCCGCCGGCACGTGGATCGACAGGTTCGAGTCCGCCGGACCCGCCTCGATCAGGCACACGCGCGCCTTGGGATCCTCCGAGAGCCGGCTGGCGAGCGTGCTGCCCGCCGACCCGGCGCCCACGATGACATAATCGAAAGACCGCAGGCGTTCAGACGTCATTGCCCTTTTCTCCGTATGCATATCGAAATGTCAGCCGGTCTGGCCTATCGGGCCCGGCGCTTGGCGCTGAGGCCGACGGCCACAAGGATGACCAGTCCGGTCGTCAGGTCCTTGAGGAACGGGTCGACGTTGAGGATGTTGAAGCCGTTGCCGATCAGCGCCAGCAGCAGCACGCCCGACAGCGAACGGTAGACCGCGCCCGACCCGCCATAGATGCTGGTGCCGCCGATGATCACCGCGGCGATCGCGTCCAGCTCCATGCCGACGCCCGCCGTCGGCTGGCCGACGCCGATGCGCGAGACGGCGATCGTGCCGGCGAGGCCGGCGGCCAGGCCAGTCAGCGCGAATGTCGCGATCTTGACCAGGTCCGTCCGGACGCCCGACAGGATCGCGGCCTCCTCGTTGCCGCCGACCGCCCGCACGCGCCGGCCGAAGGTGGTGGCGTTGAGCAGGAACATCATCGCCGCCGCGAAGACCGCGAGCACGATCACCGCGATGTTGACGATGCCGAGGCGGCCGCGGCCGAGCCAGGAAAACACCTCGTCGCGCACCGGGATGAGGCCGCCGCCGGCGATCAGGATCGCCAGGCCCCGGTAGACCACGCCGGTGGCCAGCGTGGCGAGGAATGGATGCACGTTGAAGCCGGTCACGATGATGCCGTTGACCAGGCCGAGGACGAGGCCGATCAGCGGTCCGGCGACGAGACCGAGCATCGGGTCGAGGTTGACCGCGACCGTGGCGCTTAGCACCGAGGCCACGCCGAAGACCGCGCCGGTCGACAGGTCGAAGCCGCCCGCGATGATGGCGAGCGTCAGCGCGCTGGCGATCAGCGCCAGCGGCACCGCCTGGTTGACGACGTTGAGCAGGTTGCGCGGCGTCAGGAACGCATTGCTCGCCACCGAGAGGACGACGATCAGCGCCACGATCAGGATCAGGACGCCATATTTCTGAAGAGTGTCGCGGATCATCCGGTCTTGCTCGCCTGCGCTGGACCTGGGTGGGTTGCCATGGGGTTCGTCTTCTCCTCCACGTCGAAGAGGCGGCGAAGCACGTCCGCCTCCGTCACGCCCTCGCAATCGATCTCGTCCGCGATCCGGCCGCCACGCATCAGATAGCCGCGATGCGCCAAGCCCAGCACCTCCTCGAGCTCCGACGAGATCAGGAGGACGCCGGCCCCCTGGCCGGCGAGCTCGACCACGAAATCATGGATGCGCCGCCGTGCATTGATGTCGACGCCCCGGCTCGGCTCGTCGAGGATCGCCAGGATCGGCCGCTCGCAGGTCCAGCGCGCCAGGAGCACCTTCTGCTGGTTGCCGCCGGAGTAGGTGGCGACCATTCCATCCGGATCGCGCGGCACCACGCCCAGCCAGTCGGTCAGGCGACGCGCCAGCGCATATTCCGCGCCGCGGTTCAGGATGCCGTGCCGGCTGACCAGGTGCCGATGCACGAGCGATAGATTGGGACGCGTCGGCTGTGTCAGGTCGAGCCCCTGCTTGCGCCGGTCCTCCGGCACGAAGGCGATGCCTCGCCGGATCGACTCCACCGGCGACGGGCTCTGATAATTCTGCCCCGCGAGAACAATGCGCCCCGCCTGCAATGGGTCCGCACCGAAGATGGCGCGCGCGAGTTCCGACCGCCCGGAGCCGACGAGGCCAATGAGGCCGACGATCTCGCCCGGCCGCACGGCGATCGACACGTCTCGCAGGCCCGTGCTGGTGGTGAGCCCCTTCACGTCGAGCACTGGGGGGATCTCCGGCGAGGGACGCGGCGGCCGGTGCGGGATCACGATGTCCGTCGCCGATCCGATCATGCCCTCGACGAGCGAGGCCCTGGTTTCGGAGCTGACGGCGGACGTCCGCACACGTCGCCCGTCGCGCATGATCGTGACGCGGTCGCACAGCGCCAGCACGTGATCCAGCTGGTGCGTCACGTAGACGACGCACCGCCCGTCGTCGCGCAGCCAGGCGATGATGCGATGCAGCCGCTCGACCTCGTCCGCGGTCAGAGAGGACGCCGGCTCGTCCATGATGATGAGCCGCGCGTCGCGCGCGATCGCGCGCATGATCTCGACCTTCTGGCGGTCCGCAATGCGCAGGGTCGACACCAGCACGTCGGGATCGAGGCCGAAACCGCAACGCTCGTCGAGCTTGCGAAGCCTCGCGGTCTCGTCGCCCCGTGTCGCGCCGAGCAGGTTGTTCTCTATCCCGAGGAAGACGTTCTTCGCGACGGAGAGCTGAGGCACGAGCTGAAGTTCCTGGTGGATCATCGCGATGCCGCTCGCGAGCGCCTGGCGCGGCGAGAAACGCGCCGCCTTGGCGCCGTCGATCTCGATCGATCCCTCGTCAGCAGCGTAGTATCCGCCGACGATCTTGCCCACGGTCGATTTCCCGGCTCCGTTCTCGCCGATGATCGCGTGGACCTCGCCGGCCCTGAAGTCGACGTCGACCTCGCTCAGCACCTTGGCTCCCGAGAACGACTTGCCGATGCCGCGAAGACGCACGAACGCTGCGTCGTCTTCGCTGGCCGACAGGGATACGGGAGCCGGGTTCATCGTCACCTTTTTGCGCCGGGCCTCTCAGCCCTTCCATTCCGGCACGAAGTCCGGATGGGAGTCGAGCACGTCCTTGGTGACCAGGGAGGGAACGGCGCCGATCTTCAGCGCGTCGATGACGGCCGGAACCTCCTTGCCCTGGAGCGCCTCGACGAGCGTCTTCACCGCGATGTAGCCCTCGCTGGCGGGGAACTCTGCAAGATTGGCGTCCCACTTGCCCGACTTGATGCGTTCGATCCCGATGTCGGTGCCGCCGCCCGAGACGATGAACAGGCTCTCGACCTCGAGGCCGGCATCCTCTATCGCAACCTCCGCGCCCAGCGTCTGCTGGTCGGCGATCGACAGGATGGCGTCGATCTCGGGATTGGCCTGGAGCGCGTCCTGGACACCCTTCATCGACGTACTGGTATCGTAGGCGCCTTCGACGGTAGAGACCACCTTGATGTTCGGATGCTTGGCGAACTCCTCGACGAAGACGTCGTATTTGCGCTTGTCGAACGGATAGATCAGCCGGCTGATCAGGATCAGCACCCGGCATTCCGCCTTGTCCTTGCAGAAGGCGACGACGGCATCGGCCTGCAGCTTCGCCGCCTCGGCGGGCACGGACGCGACCGTCGTCGTCAGCCCCTTGAACTGCGGCTCGAGCGTGTCCGGGTTGGTACCCAGCGGAAACTGGACGGCCGCGACCTTGAGGCCGGAGGCGGCTGCGGCTTCCAGCGCGGGGACGATGCCGACCGAATCGTTGGCGAGAAGTGCGATCGCGTTGAACCGGCCGGACGCGACCACGTCCTCGACCTGCGAAAACTGCTTCGACGGATTGAACTCGCCGTCGAAGATCTCGATCTCGACGCCGAACTCAGCAGCGGCCTTCTCCATCCCGGAGAAGACGGCCTGGTTGAAGATGTTCGGCCGCGAGGCGGCGAGATAGGCGATCTTGTAGTCGGCGGCCGACGCCGGGCCGGACACGGCCAGGCTCGAAGCCATCGCAACGACGGCGACGGCCGACCTCAGCATTCTCGAAACAGGGCTATGCATTGCTCATCCCTCTGGTTGGAGCCCGACGCCGGCCATTGCGCCTGTCCGTCTCGGCTCAGTTCTCCGATGATTCAACAAGACGGCAACATCTGCCTGCCGCAAATAGCGAGAATCCGCTACTGGCCCCTACAGAAGCGCCCAGCAGGCATTGGCGAGCTGCGTACGGTTGGCGACGTTGAGCTTGGCGCGAATACTCCTGAGCTGGTTGTCGATCGTGTTGGGCGACTTGCCCAGCGTCTTGCCGACCTGCTTGTCGGTCATACCCGCAGCGACCAGCCGCGCCACCGCCATCTCCGCTGTCGTCAGCGGCATGGGCGCGCGCGTTTCCGCGCAATCGAGGCTCGCACGCAGGATCGGGGCAATGAAAGTCTCCGTCATGGTGTTGAGATAATCCCGCGCCTGCCCGTTCCAGTCGCCGCGCGGCTCGCGGGCGTCGACGCAGACCATGCCGATCACCCGCCCGCCGTCCTGGATACGGCATGCCAGCTTGGCGCGCACGCCTCTGCCGAGGGTCGCCGTCCTCAGCGTCCCCAGCACCGGGTCGTTCTGGATGTCGAGATAGACCGGGCCGTTCGAACGCCAGACGATCTGCACCGCCGGGTGCCTGTTGGGCACCTCCCTTCCTTGGCCGCGATCCGGCGCCCCGTCGCGCCATTCCTCGACCGCGATCCGGTGCATCGGCTCGTCGGGCGAGCCGAGACCTATGTCGGTCCTGCTCGCATCCAGCTTCTCCAGCAGATGCCGCAGCGCGGCGCGCTGCAGGCTGGCCGGATCGTCCAGGTAAAGCAGCATATGGGCGGCGCAATCCAGCATGGCCGAAGGAACCGCGCCGACATTCCGGTCGATGAGGCGGGACCGGAGCATCTTGCGATGTCTTTCGACTGCTGACGAATGCGCGGTGAGACGAAGAGGCGAAGTTCGCGAACAGTTCTCAGCGCCACGTGGAGCGGAGATTGTGTTCACGAGCTGTGTGTCTCCTTGCTCAGCACCGCCCCGCTACCGACGACATTTGCCATGCGATCACCACGAACGTTGTGGGCAGCCTTTCGCCTGTTTCGCGAACGGGCAATCGGCGTTGCGCAGGGACTGAAGAATGCATGCGCGGACTCAAAAACAGCATCGCGCATTTGCATGCCCTGCGCAAAACGAATGCATGTTATGGTGGCAACCGATGCAATCTACGGTCCGTCCTTTTCCGGCGCCTTGGAGTTGAAGATGGCGGCGCACCGGCGTAACGAGGCTCTGTAGCGCGACCGCGGACGGGCTGGGGCATTGATCGAGATCAAGGAGCGGCGTTTCGAATGACGGCAGGCAATGGAGTCAAGGGCGTTCATCGTTCCGGCGAATCCGCAAGCTTGCCGCGACAGGCACACGAAACACCGGACCGAAAGGAACGGGCCTTTCCGATCGGAGGGGACAAGGAACCACTATTGTTGCACTCGACCCCCAACTATCTGTTCTGGTGCCTTCACAAGACCTCGATGTCGCTGGTGACCGAGGAACTGGAGCGCGCCGGAGCCGACCTCACCCCGGTCCAGTATGCAGCCCTGACGGCAGTCCATGCCTATCCGGGCATCGACCAGGGATCGTTGGCCTATGTCATCGGCTACGATCGCGCGACGATCGGCGGCGTCATCGACCGGCTGGAAAAGAAGGGACTGATCGTTCGGCGCATCCAGGCGCATGACCGCCGGGCGCGGGCTCTCTTCCTCGAACCTGCCGGCGAAGAGCTGCTGCCGGGGCTGGAGGACAAGGTGGCCCTGGCGCAGGCGCGAATCCTGGCCCCGCTGGCCGAGGACGAACGGGAACATTTCCTCGCCACCGTGGCGAAGCTCATCCGGGAAGACCTGCCCCACTCGCTGCGCAGCTGAGGCTTTCGCAACGACGGGGGCTTGGCCGGCCACTCCATTTCGTCCGGCCCGAAGCCGGTTCACAGCCAACGCAGGCTTTCTTGCACGACAGTGCGCCAGACCTCGCCCGCGATTGCGCAGGGAGCGGCGACCGCTCTAGTCATCCGACCAGCATTCATCTTCAGCCTTGTCGGAATCCATGTCCCCTATCCAGCATGCCATCGTCACTGGCGCCGCGCGCGGCATCGGCCTCGATACCGCTCGCTTGCTCGCGCAATCCGGCTTGAGGGTCGGCCTCCTCGACATCGACGGCGTGGCAGTTGAACGGGCGGCGGCGGCGCTGGAGGCGGAAGGCCTGGCCGTCGCGCCTCTCGTCGCGGACGTCACGGACCGTACTAGCCTGCAAGCAGCCTTCGATCTCTTTATTGGCGACGCGCCGTTGCGGGCTCTGGTCAACAATGCGGTCTATCTGCGCTTCCAGTCCTTCAGCGAGCTCAGCGAGGACAATGTCGACAAAACGCTCGCGGTCGGGCTGAAAGGCGCCATTGCCTGCGTGCAGTGCGCCCTGCCCGCCCTCAAGCGCTCGGTCAAGGCCTCGGGCGACGCGGCGGTCGTCAACGTCGCCTCCGGTGCTGCGATCCAGGGATCGGTGGGATTCTCTGCCTATGCGTCGCTGAAGGCCGGCCTGACGGGCCTTACGCGCCAGCTTGCGGTGGAGCTGGGACGCGATGGCATCCGCACCAACGCGGTAGCTCCCGGGCCGATCCTGACCGAGGCCGCGCTTGCGGAACCCGGAAAGCCGACCGACTGGGCCGAGGCGACGATACGGCGCACACCGCTCGGGCGGATGGGCAGGCCGGAGGAAGTCGCCACCGTCATTGCCTTTCTCGCCTCGGATGCCGCGAGCTGGGTCAACGGCCAGGTGATCTCGGTCGACGGCGGCAAGTCGATTGCCGCGCACGACCTGCGATAGGAGCACGGAATGGCGGAGCTGGACGCAAAGACCTTCTGGCGGCTGATGGGCGCGCGTCCGGTGAGCGTGCCGGTCGTGGCGGCCCGGGGGCCGGATGGCCCCGCCGGACTGCTCGCGCTCTCCGCCACGCACGTCGCCGCCTCGCCGCCGTCGATGCTCGTCTGCGTCGGCCAGTCGACCAGCGCATTGCAGACGATCAAATCCTCCGGCGCATTCGCGATCAGCTACCTCCCTGAGGGCGCCGAAGAGACAGCCGAGATATTCGGAGGGCGGCGCGGACTGTCGGGCGCCGATCGCTTCGCAGAGGGTGAATGGGTCACGATGACCACCGGCGCGCCCATTTTAGCGAACGCGGTTCTGGCGCTGGACTGTCGCGTCTCCGCTGTCTTCGTCCACGAGGGCACGGAACTCGTCGTCGGACGGATCGAAGACTACGCGACCAGCGAACGCACGCCGCTGACGACGCTCGGCGGACGCTATCGCGGCATCACCCCATAGCCGCTCGCAGCCCGCAAGCGAGGAGAACGGCCGCTCTCCGCGGGCAACGCACCCGGTCAGAGGCCGGCAAAGCCCGCCCGCGCGGTGTAGTAGGCCCAGGCCCGCTCCATCGGCAGGTCGCTCAGCAGCATCTGCGCCGTCTGCTCGACCTCGCCGGGCGTCAGATAGGTCGGCTCGCCATGCGGCAGGGTTTCCAGCAGAACCTTGGCGTTCTCGGCAAGATAGATCGACGTGAAGCAGACGGCCGCGAGGCTGTGCGCGGCGCAGACCGAGCCGTGCCCCCTCAGGATCGCCGTCGTACCGGAGCCCAGCGCACGGGCCAGGGAGTGTCCCTTCGGAAGATCGTCCACCAGCATGTTCGTATCGCCGAACTCGGCCTGGCTGTCCCACTTGGGAACCTCCGCGCCAATGACCGAGGCCATGTGGAACACGGGCCTGAGGCGCAGGTCTGTGATGGTGAAGGGAAGGATCGAACGCGCATGATGGTGCGCCACCGCCTGCACGTCCGGCCGCGCCATGTAGATCGTGCCGTGGAGTGCGCGTTCCTTGTAGAGGTTGCGCTTTTCCGGCCGCACCGGCTCGCCGTCGAGGGTGAACTCGACGATGTCGTCCATGGTCACGATCTCGGGGCTGCGCGAGCGCGAGAGGAAGTAGCGGCCCGGATCCTCCGGATGGCGCACGCTGACATGGCCGAAATCGTCGATGATGCCCTCGCGCGCGAGGATCCGGTTCGCCATGACCAGATCGCGCAGCACGCCGTCCACCGACTTCTTCACCGACATGTAGCACTCCTCTCCGTAGGTTCGTCGCGCGGACAGATGCGCCCGGTGGCAGCGCTGGACAAGTCTGACCTTTGCCGGGCAACGCCTCCGTTGTTGCGCCTGTGCGCTCTTCGGGGATCGAGCCAGCCTGCCGTTCAGACAGCGAGACCGTCGGCGCGCAGCGCGTCGGCGAAATCCGGCGGGAAGTCGGCAAACGATCCCTTGTTGTCGAGGTCGAGCGCGCGCAGCCAGATCTCCCGCGCGCGCAGCCAGGGCGTCCTGGCGACCGGCACCAGTTCGCCGCTGAGCGCCCGCACGCTGGCGGCCCAACCCGCTTCGTTCAGGTCGCGCCACTCGACGTTGAGATGCACTTCGGAATGCTGGAACAGATAGCGCAGCGCGTGCGCCGGGAGCGTCGCGCCGAACTCGACGTCCTCGATCTGGTTCTCGGGCTCCGCTAGAACCTCCTCCGCCACACCGTTGCGCGCCGCCTCGGCCAAACGCGCAAGGCCGCGTGCATGGTAGCCAACATGCGCCACCACATGACGCCGGCTCCAGCCGGGCACGCGGGACGGCGCGTCGAGCGCGCTGTCCGGCAGTTCGTTCAGCTTGCGGGCGAAGTAGGCCGTGCCGCGGCGGGCCCACAACAGGTCGCGCGCGGGCGCTGCGGGCGAATCGTAGCGCGCGCCGCTACCCTGCCTTTCGCGCCGCCGAGCGCGCGCATCCTCCTCGCCGTGATCGGTCATGCCGGACCTCCCTTGCCAGAGCCCCGCCCGCCTAGCGGCCGGCTTCCTCGACCTGCGTCCGCGCGAAGCCGAGCCGTTCCATCACCGGCGCGTCCGAAAAACGGAACAGGTCGAACTGCGTCTCGGCCTGGAGCGACCAGGCGACCCAGGACGGCACGACGAAGAGGTCGCCCGTGTCGAGCTTCGTCTCGGTGCGGTTGAGCGCCACCGATCCCTTGCCCTCGAACACCTGGAAGACGGACGATCCGACCTCGCGGCGCGGGGGGGTGGATGCGCCGGCCCGCAGGCGATGGAACTCCGCGCGGATTGTCGGCATCACGTCGCCGCCGGTCGTCGGATTGACGTAGCGCACCGCCGCATGGCCCTGCTCGACCGTCGCCGGCTGGCCCTCGTCCTCGAGCAGGAGCTGCTCCGTCAGGGCCCGGTCGGTGAACTCCCATCGATAGGCGCCGAGCGGCGAACTCACCGTGTCCTTCAGCTCCGACAGCGGCCTCAGCCCCGGATGCGCCCACAGCCGCTCACCGCGCGAGAAACGCGGCGTGGCGTAGTCGGTGACGCGATCCGAGCCGAACTCGAAGAAGCCGACATCGTTCTGGTAGGAGAACGGGATGTCGAGCCCGTCGATCCACGCCATCGGCTTGTCGGTATCGTTGTGGTGGCCGTGGAAATGCCAGCCCGGCGTCAGAAGAAGATCGCCGCGGCTCATCCGCACCGGATCGCCGTTCACCACCGTCCAAACGCCTTCTCCCTCGACCACGAAGCGGAAGGCGTTCTGTGCGTGACGATGCTCGGGCGCGGTCTCGCGCGGGCCAAGATACTGGATCGCGGCCCACAGCGTCGGGCTGATATAGGCCTTTCCGCCCAGCCCCGGATTGGCAAGGCCGATCGCCCTCCGCTCACCGCCCCGCCCGACCGGGACGAGGTCGCCGGAACGCTCCGCCAGCGGGAAGAGCCTCGACCATTTCCACACATGCGGGACGGCCTTCGGATTGGGCACGACCGGCATAAGGTCGTCGATCTGCGTCCAGAGGGGTTTCAGATGCTCGGCCTCGAAGTCGGCATAGAGCTGGCGCAGCTCCGCAGTGTCCTCCGGCTTCATGATGTTGCTGTGGCCCGCGTCGTTCATCTTCTCCTCCTTCGTGTTCGGTGACGATCGCCGCGCAGCTTTCAGGGCAGC
>VFQN01003334.1_pt1 | contig 23220 bp, 18 predicted proteins | sample 3512371 | NCBI WGS metagenome assembly VFQN01 (sample SAMN10412370, study PRJNA504923) | tailings metagenome | isolation source: Replicate 2 from Balatoc abandoned mine | place: Philippines: Itogon, Benguet | collected 2017-08-28
CCAGTTGACGGAGGTCGGCGACTTTTCCCACCAGCCCCATCGCCACGTTCACTTCGGCACAGCGATTGGCCAGCGCCAGCCCCAGCAGCTGGCCGACGACCTGCTCATCGAGCGTCTTGTCATCATCGTTAGCCTTGGGAAGTTCTGGCCAGGTAGCAGGATCGGACTCCAGCGCCGTCTGGATGGCGGCCAGAATCTGCGGCGCCGCCTTGCGATATTCCGGTCGATTCAGATCCCGGCAGGCCAGCAGATCCTGCTCGGTCGCAGGTCGCCGCCGGGCCAGTTCAATCAGCAGGTCATCGCGCAGAATGCGGCGGATCGGACGATTGCGGGCCGTTGCCTCTGCCTCGCGCCAGCCGTGGATCGCCTTCACGACCGCCAGTTCCTTGCGCGGCATGCGCTGCAGACCCGAAAGCCGCATCCAGGCATCGGGGCCGCGCTCGGCCGCGACTTCCGCTACCATCCGGTCAAATTCTGACTCCGCCCAGTGCAGTCGTTTCTGGCTGGACAGCGACTGCTTTTGACGCTCCTGGATTTCCAGCACATGCCGGACATCATCCAGAGCGTAGGCGATCTGTTGATCCGTCAACGGGCGACGACGCCAGTCGGTGCGGGTTTCCCGGCCGTGTGCCGAACGTCCCAGCACCCGCTTGACCAGGGCGTCGTATCCCAGCGGAAAGCTGCGGCCGCGCAAGCCTTCCGCCACCTGCACATCCCAGATGCGTCGCGGAGGCCGGCCGGCAAAATGCAGGCAGTAGCGGACCTCTTCACGGCCGCCGTGAATAATGATCTCGGTCTGGTCATCCGCCATGATGTCCCACCAGGCGGAGAGATCGGCGACTTCAAACGGATCGACCGCGACGCAGCGCTCGCGAGTAGCCAGCTGAACGAGACAGAGTTCCGGACGGTACGTGAACTCCGAGATGAATTCCGTGTCGAAGGCCACGGCCCCCGACTCCCGAATGTGAGCACACAGCTCGTCAAAATCCTGCTGGCTCGTAATCAATTCGTGCGTCATCGTTGGGGACGGTTTCCTGTCCGCCTCCCGTTCGTCCACGATTCTGGCCGGAAATCCGGGCGGCGGGATGCAGAAGTCTGAATGCAGGTGATGCCGGCAAGCCTCTCGCGACCCGGCGGCGCTGACAGGTCGAATATCTTAAAGCATGGGGGCGATGGACGAAACTTGCTGGCAGACAGAATGTTGTCACGACCTTGCCGTTTCAGCAAGTCATTCGCCGGGAATCGACGGTCCGAGCAACATGCGGAACTGCACCCGGATCATGGCCCGGGCCCGCTCGACATCCCGATCGCGAATCGCCTCGAACAGTTCCCGATGTTCCCGTGAGATCCGCTCGCCCGCATCCTGGGAATCGGAGGCAGAGTGCGGGCTGAGCCGGAAGAACTCCACCAGCACCTGCTGCATCCCGGCAATCAGGCGTGAACCGGTCATCTTCAGAATCTGGGCGTGAAACCGTACGTCCAGTTCAATGCGCGTCGTCAGTTCCGGTTCTTTCTGGGCCCGCTCCAGTTCGACGGTAATCTGCTCCAGCTCTGCAATTTGCTCATTCGTTGCCGCCCGAATGGCCAGCTCGATCGCCCCGACTTCCAGCACGTACCGCAACTGGGCCAGTTCCCGCCAGTCCCCTTCCGAGGCCAGCAGCGACGGCAGGCTGTTCGACAGCAGACGCACGGGGTCGGGGTGACGAACCAGCAGCCCCTTGCGCTTGCGACCTTCCAGAATCCCCAGTGCCTGTAACCGGCTGACCGCTTCGCGAGTGACTGTGCGCGAGACCCCGTACTCCAGCGCCAGCTGAGCCTCGGTCATGAAAAATTCGCCATCGGCGAGTTGCTCGGACTGAATCCGTTCACGGATACGATCTGCCAGCGCATTCGCCTGAGACGCAGTACGGGGAGCGGGGGACATCATGCCAGCAAATCATCTGACAGGCCGGAATTCGGACTGTGTTGCCGAGGAATACGGAACGGGAGACAGGATTTCTCGCCCCAAGGTAACGCTTCAAGTCAGAAACCGGTAGCGATTCCCCTCGCAAGCGCCGGTTACTGCGCAAATACCAGCAGCTTTGATCGCGTTCTCACCAGTACCTTGCCATCGGACAGCGCGGGAGTCGCCAGGATACTTTCTCCCATGTCGTTTTCTGCCAGGATCTCGTACTTCTCGTCATTCGCCAGCACGGTCACGATACCGTTCTCTGCCGCGAGGTAGATCTTGCCGTCGCCACCGACCGGAGACGCGAAGTAATCGCCGCCGCCGCCGATCCGCCTCACTCGTGAACATGGCTCGCCGGTTCCGGAATCGAAGACGGTACACAACCCGCCACACTTGATCAGGAACATCCGCCCGGCATCGACATACGGCGACACGATGTGGTCGGTGTATTTGGTGGGATGCTGCCAGAGCAGATGAGACTGCGTGACATCGCCGGTTCCGCCGCCGCGTACCGCGACGATCCGCTCCTCGGCGGCTTTCGCCCCGAGCGATTCAAAGCTGGCGCCGGCGAAGTTATCCGGATGCAGGAACGCCACATCCAGTTCCTTCCCTTCCAGAAATCCGTCGCCATTGAGGTCGCCCCGACCAAACGTCTTTTCAAAGAACGCTTCGGGAATCGGCTGTGCTCCGACGAATCGCCGGATCTCCTCACGATCCAGCTTCCCGTTGTTGTCGCCGGTTACCGCCTGATCGACCGAGACCAGCCACTGATTCGCAATGCCCCCACTTTGCAGCGAGACATAGATCACGCCATCGCGGGCCACCGGCGTTGACTTGATGTTGCGCAGCAGCACCTTTGCGAACCACTTGCGCTTGCCGGTCTCCGGGTCATAGCCGACCAGCATGCCGGTGCCGGCCACGACGATCTCGTCCTGTCCGTCGACGGTATTGATGACCGGATGGGAATAGTTGACCGCCATGTCGATGCGATCGTCTTTCCAGCGCAGCTCGCCCGTTTTCCGGTCAAACGCATAGAAGGCCGGTTCCAGGTCGTCATCCTGGCAGAACAGCAGCAGATCCTTGTAGAGCACCGGAGACATTCCCGGTCCCCACTTGAAGACGAAGAACGGCGTCGGCAGCTTCTGTTCCCAGACGTCGGCTCCCGTTTTGGCATCAACGGTAATCAGTCCCAGAGTCCAGAAGTAAAAATAGACCCGTTCGTCATCGGCTGCGGGGGTGGCACTCGCCTGACTGTTGGACTTGTGAATTTCCGGGAGCGGCCCCGTTTCCCAGTCGCGCCGCCAGAGCTGTTCGCCGGAGTTCAGATCAAACGCGAAGAGACTCACCGTTTCATCGCCGGTCATCCCGCTGATGAATACGCGCCCGTCGGCGATAATCGGCGAACCAATCCCGTCACCGACTTCCGCAGACCACTTCAGGTTCTTCTCTGGCGAGAACTCGACTGGCAAGGTCGCGGTCTCTGCAGAAACGCCGGAACAGTTGGGACCGCGAAACTGGGGCCAGTCACCCGCATGGGCGTGGAAGTCACCGGTTGACAGCACGACCGCAATGACCGCAACGATTCGCAGCGACATGTTCCCTCCCCGAGTTGACCATTAAGGCCCGAGTTGACCATATAAAGATGGTTCACCAGCACAGACAGCGAAACAGCATTGTCAGGACAGCTGCCGGTCAGATTTCGAGGCAGGAATCTGCCGGAAGTCATTTAAGATCCGCAATAATGTCCTGCCGTTTATACGATCGAATCAGCGGCCCGGCAATCTTGTTGACGGGAAAAACACAAATAAGTAGGATTTTAATCTCACTGAAAATCGGTCGGGTAACACGGTCCAGAACGGGTGCTCCGTCACCGGAAAGTCATTCATGCGATTCAGCCGCATCAAGGCCAAGCTGCGTCAGGGCCTGCCGACGTTGATTACGACGTGTCATTTCACCGATCCCAGCGTCTACGAACTGGTCAGCCTGCTGGGATTCGATGGCATCTGGATGGACCTGGAACATCACGCGACCAGTCAGGAAACTGCGGCCCATCTGATTCGCGCTGCCCGCGTCGGCCAGGCAGACGTCGTCGCCCGCCCCGCCAAAGGCGAATTCATGCGCATGGCCCGGCTGCTCGAAGCCGGCGCGATGGCCATCATGTATCCCCGCTGCGAATCCGCGGAAGAGGCAGCCGAAGTCGTTCGCTGGGCCAAATTCGCCCCCATGGGCGAACGTGGTGTGGATGGCGGCAATGCCGATAACCCTTACTGTTCGATGCCGATGCCGCAGTATTTGCGGGCAGCGAATGAGCACACGCTGATCGTCGTGCAACTGGAATCGCCGCAAGCGGTGGCAAATGCCGAAGAGATTGCCCGAGTCCCCGGAGTCGATGTGCTGATGTTCGGTCCCGGCGACTTCAGCGTGCTGGCCGGCATTCCCTGTCAGTTTCAGCACGAACTGATTCAGGACGCGTATCGCCGCATCGCTGCTGCGGCCAGTGCAGCGGGCAAGTGGTGGGGAACGGTGACGTTCAACCCCGAACATACGCAGATGCTGCTGGATCTCGGAGCGAAGTTCCTGTGTCGCGGGTCGGACCTGACCTTCGTGAAACAGGCCTTCGAGCAGATGCAGCAACAGTACGCCCCCCTGGGTTTCACCTTCGACAACCAGCTGGCCAAAGCCGCAGCAGAACTGGAACGCACATGACCGCTTCCCGGCCCCGTATCGTGATCGCTGGCGGCGGCTCAATCGGTGAGCGACACGCCCGCTGTTTTATGTCGACCGGACGGGTCGACGTCGCGCTGTGTGAACTGGACTCCGGTAAACGGAACGCGGTTGTCGATCGCTACAACCTCTCGGCTGGCTACGACAGCTGGGATGCGGCCCTGGCCGATGGACCGGATGCGGTCGTCATCGCCACACCGGCTCCACTCCACATCCCGATGGCCTTGCAGGCGATCTCCGCCAACTGCCACGTGTTTATCGAGAAGCCGCTGTCGACCGGATTCGCCGGGATCGCGGAACTCACCGCGGCTGCCGCTGCCCGTCAGCGACTGCTGGATGTCGCCTACGTGACGCGCTGCCATCCCGTGCTGGGCGGGATGCGGACCGCCCTGCAGTCCGGACGATTCGGCAAGCCACTACAACTGGTTTCCGTCTCCGGCCAGAACTTTCCCTTTTACCGCCCTGCCTATCGCGAGACTTATTACACCCGCCATGAAACCGGCGGTGGCGCCGTTCAGGATGCGCTGACTCACAGCATCAATGCGGCCGAATGGCTGGTCGGTCCGATTGACCGTCTGGTAGCAGATGCCGAACACCTTGCACTGCCTGGCGTGACCGTCGAGGACACGGTGAACGTGCTCACCCGACATGGCAATCTTGTTGGCTCATTCAGCCTGAATCAGCATCAGGCCCCGAATGAATCCAGCTTCACGGTGGTTTGCGAGCGGGGGACCGTCCGGTATGAATCCCATCGACAACGCTGGCTCTCCATGACGGAACCTGGTGGAGAATGGCACGAAGAGCAAGTGCAAATCCTGGAGCGTGACGACCTGTTTACCCTGCAGGCGCAACACTTCCTGGACGTCGTCGCTGGCCGGACAACTCCGCAGTGTCCGATCGCTGAAGCTGTCCAGACGCTGCGGGTGAATCTGGCGATTCTGGAAAGCGTACGCAGCGGCAGCTGGCAGACCATTTCACGGGACTGACCTCACAGGACTGACCGCAGAGGATGCGCCGGACCAAATCCTGGCGAAGTCACAAAACATGCCAGCGGCACGCCAGAGGACTTGAGGCGTGCCGCTGGCAGGATCCACGGTGTTCAGCCAGCGGATGCCAACTCGATGGCGGCTTCGCGAGTTTCCACGAGCGGCCAGAGCTGATCGAGATGGGTAATCTCCAGAACCTCGCGACAGTAGGTCTGGACCCCGCACAGTACCATGCGCGAGCCTGAGCGTTGCTGCAGTTCGCGCCAGCTGCGCAACAGCACTTCGATAAAGCCTGATCCGAAAAATTCGGTATTGGACAAATCCAGCACCACGCACGGCATCGGCACCACTGCCAGGGCTGCCGACAGCGCTGTGCCCAGTGGTTCCAGAATCACTTCCTCAATCAGCTTGCACCTCTTCGTGAAGACAATCACGCTGACGGAGCCCGACTGGCTGACCTGGATGAAGGCATCTTCAGACATGCGAAATCCTGGAAACAGATTCCTGGCCGATCGGTCAATGTTTGCGAAGCACCCGGTAACGACGTTCCGTCCACACCGGACAACAATCGAATGCCAGCCGCGCGACGACCGGGGGATTTCCTGCGGGACTGGAAAGCTCCCTCGTTATCGGGCTCTGGCGGAAACATCCTGCAAGGTAATCGACACCGTCGCCGGTTCGCCATCCCGAAGCAATGTTACTTCCACCACATCCCCCACTTTTTTCCCATCCAGTGCGGCCCGAATATCCTTGCTGGAGGCAATCTTGCGCCCGTTAATTGCCATAATCACTTCAAAATGCCACCGACCGTCACGGTCGCGCCACGGCGGACGAATACCGGCTTCCGCAGCAGCTCCCGTTGACTGCACCGACTGAATCACAGCGCCTTCCTCAACGCCGAGGGCTTCCGCAACCGAATCATCAGCCAGCGCGATCCCCATTCCGGCCCGCGCGAGCCGTCCGTTGGAGATCAACTGGGGAATAACGTCGTTCACAATATCCACCGGCACCGCAAAGCCGATCCCGGCATATGCCCCCGAGGGACTGTAAATCGCCGTGTTGACGCCGATCAGTCGCCCCGCGCTGTCCAGCAACGGTCCGCCCGAATTGCCAGGATTGATCGCCGCATCGGTCTGGATCACGCCTTCAATCTTGTAGCCGCGGCGAGACTCGATTTCCCGGCCCAACCCGCTGATGATACCCGTGGTCAACGTCTGATCCAGACCGAACGGATTGCCGATCGCGAACACCTTCTGGCCGACAAGCAAGTCACGGGATTCGCCGACGGGCAACGGCCGCAGCGGAGAATTGCTGACGTCGATCTTGAGGACTGCCAGATCCTTTTCCGGGGCCACTCCCACCAGCTGTGCCTGCCAGCTCGTTTTGTCATTCAGCGTCACGATTGCCGAATTTCCTGACTCGATGACGTGGTAGTTGGTGACCACGTGTCCGTTCTCATCCCACAGGAAACCAGTCCCCGTCCCTTCGGGAATCTGCATCAGATTCAGACTCAGATCCCGGCGGACTGCAATGCTGGTGATGTGGACAACACTCGAAGATGCCTCCTTGAAGATGGCGATCGTCGATTTCTCGTCTTCTGCCAGATCTCCGCGCGGCTGAATGGGCCGCGGTCGGGCAGCAGACGACAGCCAGGAAAGTGGCAGCAACCCTGCATTGCGCAGCAGAACCGCGCTGACGACGATCAGCAGAATAACCACCAGCCAGGAATTGACCGAATTTGAGTCCGCTGCGTGGCGCTCGGGCCGACTTCCAGGCTCTGTCTCCCTCGCATCGACCAGGTGCCGACCGTCCGCCGACCGTCCGTCTGTCGACGACACGACCGCAGAATCGAGATCATTCAGGTCTGAAGGATCTGCATTCACACAGAAATCCCGCTCAGGAATTCAGGCTGACATACCGGTCCGCCACCCGGGGGTGGCATTCAGTAGCGGTTCTGGCCGGAATCCCGTGCCTGCCAGCGCTTCTGAACAGATGGACTCGATTTTAGCCAACCTCCTCGATTTTGTCTGCCAGCGCAGCAGCGGCTTTCAGAAACCGGCTGCGATCCTTGTCCGGGACTGACGAAAATTGTTCCACGAAATCCTGGTTGATCGCCGCTACACAGCGTTCCATCGTCGTCGTCAACCGTCGAACCAGCTGTTCGATCGATGGGGCCGGACGCGGGTGTTCCGAGGCTTCCGTCGCAGGCGGCTTCATGGCATCCGGACTGAACGGCGCATATTCCTCGCCCGAAGGAGACGACTCGCGGGCCAATGCCGCTGCCACGGGCACAGCGTCCCGCTCCCGCAGTGAACCCGCAGCGGCTTCGTCCCCGGTACGGCCTTCGTCATCTTGCCGCGGCGAGCGGACTTCCGAGGCCTCCAGGGTCAGCCATCCGGCCGTATCGTCATCCGCCTCCTGGGTCAGATCCTCGCCGCGCATCGCACGTCGCCAGGCGCGCATCTCGGCGACGGTGGAACCGGTTTCCTGGGCCCACTGCAGACATTCAGCAGCATCTTCCCAGGTCAGCGAGACGTAGAAATGCGACCACTTCAATTCGGAATAGTGTTGGCGAACATCGCCAAACGTCTCCCAGACCCGTCGTCGCTGATAGACCTGATCACTGGACAGCCCCACCAGTTGCGCAAAATCGGAATCGGTCCGGCCGCGGGCAAACCGGCGCGTCCACAAGGCAGCGCATTCCCCGACGTCCCAGTTACACAGGCTGACCGCCTGTTGCGCCCGGTCGATGAGTTGTTTTTCAGTCTCCGCAGCGGTCGCTTCAGCAACGGTCATAGGGCAAAACTTCTCTCTGTCGCGATTTCAGGTTCCGGGAACCGGCAGCGTGCCGTATGGATTTCTCCGTACGCAACAGATTGCCTGTGCGCAACACTGCTGTTCGCCGGCCACAAGGCTGACACCGGCATCGTAACGGAGTCATCGGCGCGCGACCAGCGGGAACCGGTACTCCGGAATCTGCGGATTGGGAGATCCATGCCCCGGACTCCGGGCGGATTCCATAGTTTCCGGAGTCGGCACAACTGCCAGGGTCTGCATAACTGGCACATTGAGACCAGTACGATCAGTTTTCGGCGTATTCACCGGTTTTCGAGGCGGTGACCGTCAGCGGATGACTGGCCAAAAACTCCCGGAGCTGACTCGCGGTGAAGATGCCGGTGGTTGCGCCCACGGCCTGCACACAACTGGCGCCCAGTGCTGAACCGTACCGCAGACATTCCACGGGGTCGACCTGCTGCAACAGGCCATGAATGAAACCGGCCACGAAAGCATCGCCGGTTCCCGTTGGGTCCACGGTCGGCACCTTGAAGACGCCGGCCTGAAAACGTCCTTGCGGGCCGTCATAAATCACGCCATCTCCGCCGCAGGTAATCACAACGGTCTGGCAGCCGGCCTCGCGCAATCGCTGTGCCTGATCCCAGGGATTCGTCAATCCGGTGATGATCCTGGCTTCATCGCTGTTGGGCATAAAAAAATCGGTCCAGGGAAGCACCGGGGCAACGAAGTCCCAGCAGTTTTCCCGTCCACCGATCACGACGTCCAGAATCGTACGGACGCCAGATTTTCTCGCCCGTTGAAACAGCGCCTGCACCCGTTCCGGCGACAGGGCGTCGAGGAGGCAATAGCCGCCGAGATACAGGATTCCGGTCCGCTGCAGGTCTTCATCCGAGACCTGCGTGCCGTCGTATAAGGCGTTCGTCCCGATGCAGTGAATGAACCGCCGGTCTTCCCCCCGGACGTTGATCACAAATGTGCCGCTGGTCGGCAATTCCTGCCGGTGTTGCAGGCCGCGGCAATCGACCCCGGCTTTCTGCAGGAGTTCGCCGAGCGCCTCACCGAACAGATCGGTGCCGACGCAGCCGCTGATGCCGACGTTCAAGCCGAGTTTTGCCAGATCAACCGCGACATTCGCTGCGCAACCGCCGATCGTGAACGATAACCGGGGCGTCAGACACAAACTGCCGGCAGGCGGAAAAGCCTCGATCGGTTCACAGACCTGGTCAGCAACGATAATGCCGGCACACAGACAATCCCAGCGGTCGGTCATTGGAAAGAGTTCAATTCAGCTTGCAGGGTTTCCGGTGATTCAAACGCCATTCGCCCGGAATAATAGCGGGACGTGCGTGGCGGCGGAACTGTGCCGGCAGAAGAGTCACTTCAGGAGTCATCACCTTCCAGGGCGAACTGTTTATCGGGGCGAACTGTGACTGTTGCCCCGGGCGGTGTTGGCATGCGGGTGGGCCAGTTGTCGACGGGAAATCTCCTGCCAGTGGCGGATGTCGATTTCGTACGGTCCGTGCGGTTCATCGAAGCTGCCGAACTCGGCGATATACTTTTCGAGCCGCCCCAGTTTCTGACGGGCTGCCAGTTCCCCGGGATGAGTGCTGCCCGGAATTCGCCCCCACAAGATCCGCGAGCCACCAGCGGTTTTCAGTTCAAACCGCAGGTCGTCCGGTTTCGAGCCCACACCCGCCGGAATCTCGATCCCTGCCAGCCCCAGCGGTTTCCAGCGGGCGCCCAGAAAGTCTGCCAGCTTCGCAGCTCCCAACACGGCCGGATCACTCCAGACCTGCCCGGCGGCTCCTCGCGGCCGCGACGCAATGCCCGCCACCGGAAGATACTGTTGCAGGGATTCCTGATTGAAATCCGACGGCGGCAGCAACACGCCTTTCGCATCAACGGCATAAAATCCGTCGTTGACCTGAATCAGCGCCACCGGACGCCGGTACTTCAGTTCGATCGTGACCGAGGCAGGCCAGGTGTTACGGACTGCGATCACCTGTTCGATCCAGGGATGGCCGGCAAATGCTTCTGCGAGTCGTCGCGGCAGTTCCGTATCCAGCACCGACAGTTCCGGATCAAGATTGGCCCGCAATTGTACCTGCTCCAGCAGATTCCGGGGCGCGAAGTCGGGCGGGGGCGGTTCCAGTTGCAGATGCGAAAAGGGAATCCGGTACTCAGGGCGGGTCTGTAGATCGGGAACCTGGCGTAATGCCCACGGTCCCAGGACCGGCACTGCAATCACCAGGGCCAGGATCACCATCCAGCCCGGCCGGAAGATGCGATCGCGCCAGGTCGATGACGGCGCGTTCTTGCCGCTGGAATCCGCAGACTTCGACATGAACCGCGCGCCAGATTGTTGCCGTCGCGCCGGTCATCAGCCCGCAATGCCGGGCGAACTTCACAGCGAAGAGCGGCAGGATGAGGTCGGGGAGACACCACAGACAGGAGCTGTGAATCAACCTTCAGACCTCCCGGCAGATTCGGGCCGGCCCAGGGAAGACTGCGGTGTCCGAATCCCGCAGTCCGGAAGAGACGTTCCAGCCCCGGCCACCCGAATCCTGCCTGGAAGTGGCTGAGTACGCTCTTCATCGGACCGGCAGATTCTGCCGCTCGAATTCATCTCCCGGAATTGCGGGTGTCGGGCTGGAACATCGGCCGGACAGTCCTGTTCTGCAGGTGATGCGGTCGAGGCGGCTGTGCGCGGCAGGCAGAGAGGATGGCGCGTTCACACAATTCGGCAAAGTCGATGCCCATTTGCGCGGCAGCCTTCGGAACCATGCTCCGCACCGTCAAACCGGGAATCGTGTTGACTTCCAACACCCACGGTACGCGGCTGGCATCGGTCCGGAGATCAACCCGTACCAGTCCCCGCGTGCCCAGAGCGCGGCAAGCCGCCAGAGCAGTATCCTGCAGCAAGTCGAGATCCCGGAGCGACCAGTCGGAATCGAAGCGGTAGTTCGTCGACTCATCCTCGTATTTCGCGTGATAATCGAAGAACGGCCGGGACGTTTCAATCAGCAAGGGCGGCATGACCATGTCATCCAGCAATCCCACCGTCCATTCCTTGCCGTCAATGTACTGCTCGACCAGACCGAAATCGTCGAAGGAAAAACAAAGGTCCAGCGCTGCCTGCACTTCGCCGGCATGCCGCACGATCGTCACTCCGAGGCTGCTCCCCTGGGCATCGGGCTTGATCACCAGCGGAAAACCGATCAGTTCGACCGTCCGCTGAATGCGTTCGGGCGAATCCTGACGGTGAATGACCACGGAATTCGGCGTCGCAACGCTGAATTGCGACATCCGCTCTTTCGCAGCCGACTTGCTGAAGGTCAGCCGCGACGTCGCGGCATCGCTGCCGGTGTATGGAATGCTGGCGGCATCCAGGATCGACTGCACCTGGCCATCCTCGCCGAACCGGCCATGCAGGGCGATAAAAGCCGCGTCAAATTGCGACCAGTCGACACCCGCCAGATTCACTTCCGCCGGATCGATCGGTACCACCGTATGTCCGCGACTCATCAGTGCTGCCTGCACCGAAGCCCCGCTGAACCGGCTGATGACAGCTTCCTCGGAGTCTCCCCCCGCCAGCACGGCGATACACCAGTGATCTGCTGTCGATAACGTCATCGGGGCACCTCCCTGTGCCGGAAATCCTGGTGAACTCTTGCGGAACTATTTTCGTTCTGTGCCCGGCTGCTGGCGACGCATGCGCGCCAGGAAATCGGCCAGCGCGGCATGTCCCGCCGACGACTGCCGGACCACCAGCGAGCGTGTGGACTGAAATCCACGAATCGTTCCGCCGCCGCTGCCGTCATCGGACCACGTCTCTGGAACGACCGAGGCCCGGATCTGCCGAATCAACGGTTCAAAGTCAGCGACGGCCTCTGATTCGCCAGCAGCTTTCGAGTCGCTGGCAATCAGCAGATCCGAGACGCCGTAAACCAGCAGTTTCCAGTCATCGGTCGGCAAAGCGAGTTCGGGTTCCGGCTGTTGCGGGGGAACGACCGGCCCCGGAACAATCGGCCCGGGAGCAACCGACACTCCCGGCGCGACCATCTTTGTTGTGGCCGGCAGAGTTGTGGTCGGCAGAGTTGAATCACCAGCAGCTGGCCGACAACCGATCAGCACCATGTCCTGCCGGACTGCATATTCCAGCGCCAGCGGAGTCACGAGCTGCTTCAGTGCCTGGTCCAGCGGAACATTGGTCAGTTCCAGATTCACAGGAGTCGCCAGTTGCGACGTTACGGCTTCCGCCGATTCCCGTTCCATGACGATCATCAAACCCGCCTGCCTCGCCATGTCCCGCAGCACCGTCTTGCCCGGTTGCTGTACCGCTTTCACAGAAATCCGCGGCTCCGTTGCCAGGTCGGCACCGGTGGCAGGGACGGCGGATAGAACCGGCGCTGTTCCGGGAGGCTGCGGCGGTGCATTCCCTGCGGGAACTGGCAGTTGCGGCCCGACAGCGGCAAACTGCACCTCGAACTGGCGGCCGTTGTCTGCTTCCACCATCACGCCGGCTGTGGTTCCGGTCGTCTGCAGGACCGGTTGGGCAATGACCGTCTGTTGCCCCTGTTCATCGACTTCGATGATCCGCAATTGAACGACGAAATGTCGTTGCGGCTTCGCTGGCGATGCCACTCCCGGCGAGACGGTCGCCGGTGGGGCATTGGTCGGCATCGCAGCGGTGGAATTTGCAGGAGTCGGCATTCTCGCAGCGGGCGCTGCAGCAGTTTGGGGAGCAACGGTTTGCGGGTCACCCGACCATGCGCGGGTCTCGCCCCAGCCTGCTGCCATCACCATCGCCAGCGTGCAACAGGCCAGTCCGCGCGACCGGACCATTCCCCGCCGGCTGCCAGTTCCGGTCAGCCGGGCCATCATCCGGTCGGCCAATTCCACTCCTCCCTGAGCGTCATTCCGTGATTACCGCGCCGCCAGATCCCGGGACGCTCTCGATTCTGCCGCCGGAATCTACCAGATCTGAACTTCCGGCTCCAGACGGACTCCGAACTGTCCCGAGACCTTCGAGACGATCAGATCCATCAGCCGCAGGACGTCGGCCGAAGTGGCTCCGTCGTGGGTCACGATGAAATTGGCATGGCGATCACTGACTTCGGCTCCCCCGACGCGGGTGCCTTTCATCCCGGCCTTCTCGATCAATTCACCGGCAGAAGAACCGCGCGGATTCTTGAAGATGCACCCGACCGACTGCGACGCCAGCGGTTGCGAGGCCTTCTTGGTGATCCAGACCTGCCGCAGGCGCTCGGTGATCTCATCCGACGGCTGCGGCTGGAGCTCAAAACTGATTTCCAGCAGGATCAGGCTGTCCAGCCCGCTTTCGCGATAGCCGAACGACAGCGATTCACGATCGCGGGTGACGCGGTTTCCCTGCAGATCCATCGCCGTCACGCGGGTGACGAAGCTCCCGACGTCGCCGTTACGACCGCCGGCATTGCCGAACACGGCTCCGCCGATGGTGCCCGGAATCCCTGCCAGGGTTTCCAGACCGGCAAGGCCCGCGCGGACCGATTCGGAAATCACGTGCGACAGCAGGGCACCAGCCCCCGCGGTGCAGATGTTGCCGTCCACCGAGACCTGTCCGAAGGCGGGGGCCGACAACTGAATGACCGCACCGGCGACGCCGTCATCCCGCACCAGCAAGTTTGAACCGCTGCCGAGAATATGGACCGGAATCTGCGACTCGGCACAGGCCTGCAGGACTTTCGCCAGTTCCTCAGGTTGCCGTGGCGTGAGGAAATACTGGGCCGGGCCGCCCGTTTTCAGCCAGGTCAGGGGCGCCAGTGGCTCGTTGCGCTGCAGAATCTCGTTGAAGTCGTCGAGTGAAGGCATGTTGAATCCGGTCGATGTCGCCTGCGCCCATGGTGAAGAAGACGTCCCCGGGCTTTAACGCATCCTCTACAACCTGCTGCAGATGGTCAAGCGAGATGCAGGCTTGTGTCGAAACTCCGCGATTTTCCAATCCTGCGGCGAGTTCCCGGGAGAGTTGCAGCGGTTCTGCCGTCAGGGATTCTCGCGCTGCGAAGACCGGTGCCAGCACGACCACGTCAGCTGCGGCCAGACTGTCCAGGAATTCACCCAGCAGCGCCCGGGTACGACTGACCTGATGGGGCTGAAATGCCACAACCAGCCGGCGACCCGGCCAGAGGTCGCGTGCCGTTCGCAGGGTCTCGCGCACCGCCGTCGGGTGGTGAGCGTAATCGTCGATCAGCGTGACGCCTTTCCAGGAGCCGACCCGCTCAAAGCGGCGTCGAATGCCCGGAAAATCTGCCAGACTGGCCCGGATCTCGTCGGGAACCACTCCCAGTTCATAACAGATGGCTGCGGCTGCCAGCGCATTCAGCACATTGTGTCGTCCGGGAACCGGCAGGCAGAGTTCCATCAGAAACTGACCACGACGGAAAATCCGGCTGCGAGTTCCCCCCGGGACCTGGCGCACGTCGCCTGCCCACCAGTCCGCCTCACAGCTCTCGCCAAAAGTCAGCACCGGCGCGGTAGCCTCTTGCGCGGCCGCTTGCGCAGCGGCATCATCGAATCGCGTCAGCAGGAAGCCGTCGCTGGCGACTTTCGCAGCAAACTGGCCGAAGGCGGCTGTCAGGTCGTCCGGACTGTGAAAACAATCGAAGTGGTCCGGCTCGACCGACAGAATCGCTCCGTAGCGGGGAGACAGATCCAGAAAGCTCCGCTGGAATTCACAGCTTTCGACCACAAACAGGTCGCCGCTGCCGGCCCAGCTGCCCAGCCCGCTGTCGCACAGTTCCGCACCGAAGATCGCTGAGGGATGGCAACCCGCCTGCTGCAAAATCCAGGCGGTCATCGCGGTGGTCGTGCTTTTTCCGTGCGTCCCGGCGATACAGACGCCCGCGCGGGACTGCATCAGTCGTCCGAGCATCTGCGTATAGCTCAGTTCCGGAATCCCGCGCGCCGCGGCAGCGCGTCGTTCCGGATTCTCCGCGGGAATCGCACGACTGTAAACGACGGTTGTCGCGTCTGCCGGCAAGGCGACCGCTTCGTGTCCCTGATGGAACCGGAAACCGGCTGCAATCCGGCGATTCAAACCGGCCGACGGCGGTTGCAGATCACTGCCAGACAGGCGGCAGCCCAGATCGGTCAAAAGGTCTGCCAGATTCTTCATTCCCGAACCGCAGCAGCCCACCAGATGTATGGATTCCCCCTCTGCCTGGGCCTGCTCACCAGGCCAGGGGTGTGAGTTCATTACGTGGCTGGAAGCTGCGGTCATAAACGCTGGTTGCGCTCCTGCGAACGACTGGGCCGGCCCTGATTGCCAGGACCGTGTTTTCCGAATTTTCAGTCACTATCGATTCCGGGGGATCGCAACAGTCACTCCCAATACCCGCAATCGTTATTCCCGCAACACCCGACGTCCGGTTGTAACGGCCAGGCAAATTCCCCGGGGCATGATGCTCGCCATCCCCTGACTCTGGGCTGGTTCACGCGGCCTGGGCATCGCCCTTGTCTTCCCCGTCCGCTTCCACCGCGCGTCTGACCTGCAACTGATCTGCATACGGCAGATCTGCGAGGCTCCGCAGCCCATAGATTTCCAGGAATTTCCGCGTCGTTTCGTACAGGTACGGTCGCCCCAGCGACGTATCCTCGCCGCCGATGCGGACCAGCCCGCGATCCATCAGCATTTTCAGAATGTCCGTACACTGCACCCCGCGCAAGGCTTCCAGGTCGGCCCTCGTCATTGGCTGGCGATAGGCCAGAATCGTCAGCGTTTCCATCGCCGCGGGGGTTAACTTCAGTTCCGCCTGACGCTGGTGCAGTCGTCCCAGCCAGTGCGCGTATTCTGCCCGGGTCAGCAACTGGTGGCCCGTGGCCACCCGCTCAATGCGAAAGGGGCTGGCCCCGCCATCGTAAGCGTCATTCAGCTGCTGGATCAGCGACTGGGCCTCTGCGGCATCGGCCAGGGTCGCGACCTGCACCAGCCTGCGTGTGGTCAGTGGACCGCCGGCAACCAGCAACGCGGTTTCCACCCGGGCCATTTTGGGTGAACGACACTGCAGGGACGAATCTTCAGTAGAAATGCTCTCAGCAGCGGAACGTGACGAACGACAATTCCATGCCCAGCGCCAGCCAGCTACGGCCGGAGATGCGGCCGGAGTATTCTTCCAGCCAGAACGAAATTCGAGTGATGATCTCGAGGGCAGCACGACGGGCTTCCAACAGGGTTAAGGTCCCGGCAGCAGGACTGCGACACAATCGCTCAGTGTTTCGCCGGGAGGCTTCACCAGCCCGCAGCGCAAGCGGGGAAGTCTTGTCTATTCCCTCGCTTGCGCTGCGGGCTGGTGTTGACAGCGCGCTTTGGGATCAGCTTTCCAGGTGGACTGCCAAAGAATGACCTGCGGTGAAAATGCCCGGTCACGTGAATCATCCGGATCAGCGACTGGCGATCCAGGAATCGATCTGGGTCAGTACCTTTTCCACAGCTCGTAACGGTTCGTCGGCTTCCGCCTCAAAACGGTACGAGAGCCGGGGGCTGTGCTGGGGCGTATAGGAGCAGATAAACAGAAACTGTCCGGCCTGCTGACCGGGCTCCAGCCGGAAGTTACGAATTTCCAGTTTGTTGAGACGCTCGACTGCCGTCTTCCAGGTCACAGAACCGCTCGCGGACTGATGAACCGCTGCCACCGCACCGCCCGGAGTCGCATTTGCCGGACGACGGTAGGCGTCCGGATGAGGCATATCCGTGGTCCCTGCTCCGGCATCCCAGGCAGCAGCTGTGCGAACTCCGGGGGCGACTGCCACAGCGATCGGATCGCGAGGCGGCAGCGGTTCCAGCACAACGCCCGGATCATTGGCCCAGGCATGTTCTGACGGTTGACGCACGGCCGGAGACTCGGTCGGGAAGTCCTGCTCACCCCAGGCAGGAGCCGGACTGAACGCCGGGGCATCTTCCAGCCCCGCACCCGCGACCTCAGCCGGGTCTGTCGGTGACTTCACAACCGGTACAAAATTCGGGACGCCGAACACGGCGAGAAATGGAATTGCCAGGATCGGCACGAGGAGCAAAACGGTTGCCAGTGACCCATGCGCGGTTGACCGCATCGTCAGCCATCCTTCCCTGACAGGCTGTACGGAATCTTGCCAGACTGCGCTTTCGGCAACATCCTGCTACCGGCAGCGCGGCCAGAGTGTAGGGGCGGGCCGGCATTCACGCAATGCGAATCTTGTAACTCTTGCCAGACTGCAAGATTTCCACCCGGTTCGGCACGGGGCCCGAAAATCGCTCCCGCCCGACAGTGATCACCCGAGCACAACGCAGTCCCTTCAGGAGACTCGCCGGAAATTGTCAGGGAACGATGAAGATTGCCCCGGCAGACTTCACCTGCGAGCCTGGACCGGAAAGAATTCAGAAACGTTCCCCCAAGACTCCTCCATCCCGGCTCGACCGCAGGCCAGCAGTTTCGCTATGGACCAGGAATCGGAATCCGTCGTACATGCATCGACCGCGCACGTCTATGCCGTGTTAATGATGACAGACACGCAGGGTCGCACGCTGGAGCGCGACGTGCTACGGGAGACCACCGTAATCGGCTCTGCCCGCGGCTGCGACGTCCGGCTGAAGTCCGAATCGGTGGCCCCGGTGCATTGCATCCTGTCGCTGGACGGCGGCACGCTGCGCCTCCGCGATCTGGGCAGCCGTACGGGAACCTTCATCAACGGCGAACGCATCCAGACGGCGATTCTTTCCGATGGCGACCAGCTGCAGCTGGGCAGACATCACCTGCGGATCGAAACCAATCTCCCGGGACGAGGCTTCCGTGGCTTTTATATTGACGTCTATCAGATCACCGAAATCCTGGGCTCGGGCGGTATGTGCTGGATTTACGGGGGCCGCAATTCCGTGACCCGCGACCGGGTGGCGATCAAGGTGCTCCCCAGCCATCACTCGGCACGCATGCTGGCCCACTTCGGGATTGAGGCACGGGCCGGACTTCTATTGTCGCACCCGAACATCGTCCGCGTCCAGAAACTGGTGCAGTCGGACTCGCTCTACTTTCTGGTCATGGAGTACCTCGAAGCGATTACCCTGCACGAATATGTGGAATCGCAAGGCCCCTTGCCCTGGCCGCTGGCCTGCCACCTCATCCGGCAACTGGCACAGGGACTGGAACATGCTCATCACCAGAAGGTGATTCATCGCGACGTGAAACCGGCCAATGTCCTCTGTACCCGCGATGGACAGGCCAAACTGATCGACTTCGGCCTCTCGATGATCACCGACGACCCCCACCAGGAAAAACTGGCAAGAATCTACGCCAACCAGATTCTGGGCACTGCCGACTATATTTCGCCGGAGCAGTCGCGACAGAGCCATCAGGTCGACGGCCGGGCCGACATCTACAGTCTCGGCTGCGTCTTCTTTTTCATTTTGAGCGGCAGCGTTCCGTTCCCGATGCTCGCGGTCAAGGACAAGATCAAGGCTCATCGCCATCAACCGGTGCGCGATCCGCGCGACATGGTCCCGGAACTTCCGTCCGCAGTGGCAGACATCCTGCTCCGCATGCTGGCCAAGACTCCGGAAGAACGGTTCTCAGGCGCTGGAGACGTCGCACTCGCCCTGGAACCATTTGCACGGGCAGCGGAGATGCCATTCGACTGGCAGGCTGTACTGAGCGTGCGGGCGACGGCGGCGCATCGGCGGCTGGCGAGGCTGCTGGTCCGTCGACGACAGACGGCCGACAACGAGCCGCTGGACCCCACGATTGTCGAGCATGGCGATTCCTCCGGGTCGGATGCTCCATCGCATGGCTCGCGACTGATCGAGGCAGACTTCATGGAAACACTGCGGGATGATTCCAGTCCTGCCCCCGCGGAACGACGCAACTGGGGCGAACTGTTTCAGATCTGGACCCAGATGTCGCCGGAACAGAGACGGGAATTTCTGGAGCAGGCGCGTCATTATGATCTGTCGCCGGTCGAACCCCCCGATGGACCGGCGAATTGAGATCGCTGCCGTGACAGGCAGTAGTTCGTTCAACTCCGTACACCCGGATTTACTGCTGTGCCGAACTTCCCGCTCATTCGCTTCGACAGCGTGTCCAAACGCTTCCAGTCAGTCCTGGCGCTGGCAGAGGTCTCCTTCGACATTCGCCAGGGAGAGTTGCTCGCGCTGTGCGGTGAAAACGGCGCTGGCAAAAGTACGCTCATGAAAATCCTGTCGGGAGTCATCACCGACTACGAGGGTGATCTCCGGATCGATGATGTCGTTTGCAGGCTGGCGGGGACGCGGGAGGCAGAGGAGCGCGGCATCAGCATCATTCACCAGGAGCTGAATCTGGTCGGCGAGTTGTCTGTCGCGGCCAACATCTTCCTGGGCCGGGAACTGTGCCGCGCCGGCTTCTGGCTGGATCAGAAATCGATGCTGCAGCAGTCCGCGGAACTGCTGCAGCAACTCGAATGTGACATCGCTCCGGATCGCCTGGTCCGCGAATTGCGCGTCGGCGATCAGCAACTGGTCGAAATTGCCAAGGCCCTCTCGCTGCAGGCGCGCGTCCTGATCATGGATGAACCGACCAGCGCGCTCACGGAAAACGAGGTGGCGCGGCTGTTCCGGGTGATCGCCCGGCTGCGTGCCGGCGGTACGACGATTGTCTACATCTCGCACAAGATGGACGAAGTGTTTCATCTGGCGGACCGGATTACCGTGCTGCGCGACGGGCGGGTGGTGCAGACACTCGACCGCAGCGCGACGTCACCGGACGAAATCACCCGTCTGATGGTCGGCCGCGATATTGCCGTTCCTGCCACAAAAGCGGTGGACAAGCCCGGCGAAGAACTGTTGCGCGTCGCACACCTCTCGCTGCCGTGGCCCGGTCATGCCCGTCAGTGGCGGTTGCGCGACATCAGCTTCTCGGTGCATCGCGGCGAGGTGGTAGGCTTTGCGGGACTGATGGGGGCCGGCCGTACCGAATTGCTGGAATGCCTGTACGGCAGCAGCCCGCAGGAACCGGAAGGTGAAATCCGGCTGGCAGGCCGTCGACTGGCATGCCGCCATCCGTCCGAAGCATTGGCGGCGGGAATCGCGATGGTGACCGAAGACCGCAAGCGGGAGGGTGTGATTCCCCCCTTCAACGTCCGGGAACATATCACGCTATCCAGCCTGTGGTCTGCGGCGACCGCCGGAATCGTGCATTCCCGCCAGGAACAGGCTCGCGTGACAGCAGCGCTGGCCCAGTTCCGCATTCGCACCGACGGCAGCGAAGCTGCCCTGCTGGGACTGAGCGGCGGCAATCAACAAAAGTGCCTGATTGCCAAGGCCCTCGAGACACGGCCGGTGTTATTGCTGCTGGACGATCCGACGCGAGGCATCGACGTGGGTGCCAAGGCAGAAATCTACCGGATCATCGGGGAACTCTGCGCCAGCGGCCTGACGGTGATCATCACATCCAGCGAACTGCCGGAACTGTTCACCGTCTGCGACCGGATTCTCGTCCTCAGCGAAGGCCGTCTGACCGGCGAGTTTTCCCGCGAGAATTTCAGCGAGGAACAGATCATGTCAGCCGCGACGGGAAACCTGCAGCCGGTTTGAATTTAGCAGCATGCCTGAAACGGTGGCACGCCCAGAGGCCTTGCGAAGGGCATGTTTGAATGAAAATTACCACGCCCTTCGAGGACTCAGGGCGTGCCACCCGAGATCCGGATGTCCCGACTTAACTGATCCGCGCACTTCGGATTCCCGTTGCCCGAAGACACTCTCCGTTGCCCCTCTGCACGCGGTTGCCTATCATCCGTCCATGACTCGCGACGTTCATGTGCATCTGCTGCCAGAATTGTTCGACCCGGACCAGGTTCGCGGCGGTATCGCTGTGATTCTGGACATTCTCCGGGCCTCGACGACGATCACTCACGCCCTCGCCAACGGCGCGCGGGCCGTGATTCCCACTCTGGATGTCGAGACCGCGCGGAAGACTGCCAGCAGTTTCGCGAATTCCGAAGTCCTCACCGGCGGCGAACGTGAAGGCGTGCTGATCGAAGGTTTCCAGCTCGACAACAACCCGTTTGCGTACTCACCGGACGTTGTCCGCGACAAAACCATCGTCTTCACCACGACCAACGGCACCAGGGCACTGCTGAGAGCCGCAGTGGCGGACCGTGTGCTGATCGGTTCCTTTGTGAACCTGGCAGCCGTGGTCGACGTCCTCAGGAATGACCCACGGCCGGTGCATCTGGTCTGTGCGGGTACCAAAGGCCGGATTACCGTCGAGGACGTCCTGTGTGCCGGCGGGATCGCCCAACGGTTGGCCGAGGCGACGGGAGAGTCGACGGACGACTGGACCGACGACCAGTTGCAACTGGCAGTGCGCACGTTTCGCGATGCCAGCCGGTCACCGGCAGCCTTTTTGACGGCGATGCGGAACAGCTTCGGCGGACGCAACTGTCGCCGTCTGGGCTTTGACGCCCAGATTGAGCGGGCCGCGACCTTTGACCTGTTTGAGATCGTTCCCGAGTATACTGCGGGAACCGGCCTGATCACCCTTTGAGATTTTTCAACACAAAGGCCCGGGAAAGCTTTCCCCGGGCTTCGCAGGAATGAGCATCGATGCCCGACAACCGGATGGACAAGATCGTTTCGCTGTGCAAACGCCGCGGGTTCATTTTCCAGGACTCGGAAATCTACGGCGGCCAGAACGGATTCTGGGATTACGGCCCGCTCGGCGTCGAACTCAAGCGCAACGTCCGGAACGCCTGGTGGTCGACCATGATCACCGAACACGACGAACTGGCCACCCCGGCCGGAGCGCCCACGTCGTTCGACATGGTCGGCGTCGAGACGTCGATCATCATGAATCCGCAGGTCTGGAAGGTCTCGGGACATTACGATCTGTTCTGCGACAAGATGGTCGACTGCAAGGAAACGAAAAGCCGTTACCGCCTGGATCACGTCAAAGGCCGCTGGATTGAAGGCAAGCAGCGGCTGTTTATTGCGGTCGTGGACACCGGCCCGGAACTGGATGACACGCTGACCAAGCGGGCACTCAAGGTTCTCGACCTGCGGTCGAACCAGGCCGACCGGATTGTGTGGACCAGCTCAGCCGTCAGTCTGGCGACGATTCCGGTCGAAGAGTATCCCAGCGTCGTAGCTCCGGATGCGAAGGCCCCCGGAACACTTACGAATCCGCGGGATTTTAACCTGATGTTTCCGACGACCATCGGTGCGCTGGGAACCGATGACGACCGCGCCTATCTGCGGCCGGAAACGGCCCAGGGAATGTTCGTCAACTTCAAGAACGTCTGCGACAGTTCGCGAGTGAAGGTACCGTTCGGGATTGCCCAGATCGGCAAGAGCTTCCGCAACGAGATCACACCGCGAAACTTCACGTTCCGCTCGCGGGAATTTGAGCAGATGGAGATGGAGTTCTTCTGTCATCCGTCGCAGTCGCTGGAATGGTATCGCTACTGGCGCGACCGCCGCTATCAGTGGTACGTCGATCTGGGGATCTCGAAAGACAACCTGATTCTGCGGGAACATGCGAAGGACGAACTCTCGCACTATTCCGTCGGGACTGCCGACGTTGAATATGCGTTTCCGTTCCTGGACGCCGGAGAATATGGCGAACTGGAAGGCATCGCCCATCGCGGTGACTTCGATCTGCGGTCGCACATGGAAGGCAAGCTCTGCAAGGAGAACGGCGAACTGGTGGTCGAAAAGGGACCGGACGGCAAGCCGAAGTATCAGGGCAGCGGCAAGGATCTGTCGTACTTTGACGACCAGAGCCG
>VFQN01003335.1_pt1 | contig 23209 bp, 32 predicted proteins | sample 3512371 | NCBI WGS metagenome assembly VFQN01 (sample SAMN10412370, study PRJNA504923) | tailings metagenome | isolation source: Replicate 2 from Balatoc abandoned mine | place: Philippines: Itogon, Benguet | collected 2017-08-28
ATGGGCTCACCCCCGCCTCCACCCTTAGCCCCACCCACGCCCCCGCCCTTCACCCCGCCCTCGCCCACACCCTCGCCGGCGGCAGGCCCTGGCTTATCAATGCCTGCGCTGCTGCCGCTGCTCTCCGCCGTACCCTTGTCCTCACCCGCGACATCCCCCTGTTCCCGCTGCTGCTGATCCCCTGCCACGCCGCCCTCCGCCCCCGCCGCCGCCTCCGCCGCCGCCGGCGCAGCTGCAGTGGTACTTCCACCCTCCGCCCCAGCTGTCCCCTCGGACGCTGGCTTTCCTCCCTCAGGGGCACCGCCAACGCCGCCGGCCGCAGCAGTCTTCGTAACGCCCGCGCCGCTGCCACCACCGCCGCCGCCCACCACCCGCGCCGCTTTGGCGGCGCCGCTCGCTATCGGCTTGATATCCAGCCGCGCAATTAGCCCCAGCTCTCCGTCGTCATTCGCCGTCAGCGTCAGCCCGCCGCCGCCGCCGCCGCCCAGCAACGCCGCCAGCGCTCCCCCGCCGCCGCCGGCAACGCCGCCGCCAGCGGTGCCCCTCAGCAGCAGGCTGGTGGCGGCGGCGTCGCTGAGCGACATGCCGCCGTTGCGCTCCAGCTCTGCCACGTGGTTGCGGGCGGACCGCAGCACGGCCCACACCAGGCGGGAGAGAATGTCCATGCCCGCCACCGCCTCGGGCTGCAGGCCAAGCAGCGCCGCGCCGCCGCCGCCGTCACCGCCAGCGGTGGCGGCTTCGCTGCGCTGGCGGTGGCGCTGAGTGGCGGCGACGGTTGTCACGGCGGTCGTGCCATGGCCAGGGCCCTCGCTGGGGCCGGAGGTGGTGGGGCCGCTGGGTGTGTTATCAGCAGTGGCGGCGACGGCAGCGGCAGGGGGGTGGGAGGCGGTGGGCTGCGCGGCCCCTGTGGCCGGCACCACGCCGCCGCCGCCTTCACTGCCCACACTGCCGCTGGTGAGCGCATGCGAGGGAGGCGCCACGGCGGGGCCGTCCGAGCCGGCACCAGCGACACCAGTAGCAGCAGCAGAGGGCGGTGTTGCTGCGTGCCCAGCGTGCTGAGTCGGCCCTTGGGCCGATGGCACCATGGGGGCTCCTTGTCCGCTCTGACCGTGCGGCTCGTGGGCATGCGCCCCTGTGCCCGAGTCCGAGTGCCCTGCTGCCCCAGCACCCCTGCCCGCTGCCCACGACCTCGCACCCTGCTGCTTCAGTGGGTGCCCCCCAGCCCCTGCCGGCTCCTCCTTGTGCGCCCCATGGCTGTGCCCGCCCTCCGCCCAGCCCGCCGCTCCTCCGTCTTGCTCTTGCTGTTCCTGCTGCTGCTGCTGCTCCTCCTCCTGCTGCCTCTTCAGCTGCTCCTGCTGCTGCCGCTGTTGCTCCAGGCGCTGCTGCTTGCGCCGCCGCTTGCGCTCCGCCGCCTGCCGCGCCGCCTCCGCCGCCGCCTCGGCCCGCGCCGTCGCCGCCGCCGCCGCCGGGGCGTTGGCGAGGGCCAGGTGCTGAAGGTGGCCCTCCAGGAAGGTGGGCGTCACGTTGACGTGCTGCGGAATGCCGGCAGCCTCCAGGCCTGCGGTGAGCGGGGCACAGGTGGACACGCGAGGACTTCAGGGGCTTGGAGCGTGGGCAAGGAGCGATGCAAGAAGCCTCGACACAGGAATTGCAGTGGCATGCATGCTGGCCTGTGCCGTCCCCACTGGCGCATTGCTACTTTGCTGGCAACCCTGTCTTTGCTTACACGCTGTGCTGCCAGGCGCACACATGCTGGCGGTGTACCACGAACCCCCAGCTCTCGACGCCAGGGCACACGACATTACCGTACACATCCGACCAAAGGACCCCGTACCGCTCAGCACGCAGCTCTGCCTGTCTGGCCTCCCGGGCACACCGTAGGGTCTAATACCGGTACCTTCCAGACCCGTACGCCAAGCCTGCTGAGCAAATGAGGACCAAAATCTATTTCGGCCGCTCACCCCATGGCGTGCGGCAGTATGCCACGTCCCACAGGTCCATCGCCGAGGCGGCGGACCAGGCGGCGAACGACACCACGCCCACCGCCGCCGTGGCCGCCAGGCCCAGCGGCGCCGCCAGCCAGCGGGGCAGCGGCAGCGGGGCGGCGGCGTCGGAGCCCTGCGCCTGGGCCGATGCCGCGCCGCCGGCCTTGCGGTTGGGATCTGAGGGCGTCAACAGGGTGGAGTGTGGGCAGGTGTGGGCCGACGGGTCAGCTGTGCCTCGGCTCGGCTGGGGTGGAATGCGGTGATTGAATGCGTAAAACGGAGCTGGGCAGGCAGGCGGAGCCGGGGCCCGGGGCCGACCCCGCTTGCGGTCGGGGTCTGGCAACGGGGCAGCAGGGTGGAGCGGGCAGTTGTGGGTCGCAACTTGGTTGTGCTTGAGCTGGGGTAAGGTAAGACACAGTGGCGGACTGTGGGAGGAGTGTGCATTGAGCAGGTAAATCAGGCGCAAGGCTAACGGGCAATAATGCCCGCAACACTTCCTCTCAGCGTGCAGGCACCAGCGTTTCTGTGACTCCCTGACGCCTCACACGGTTTTCGCGTTTCGCGCGTACCCCAAGTGCCCACTGCGACTCACTCATGCCCATTTCCCTCAGCAGCTCCTTCGCCTCTGGCAGGCTGTCTTCCTCCTCATCGTCGCCGTTGTCGTCATTGTCCTTCTCCTTGCCGTCTTTGCCGCCGTCCCTGCTGTCCTTGTCGCCCTTGCCGGCGCCAGGCAGGGGCGGGAAGCGGACCACCGGGAAGCCTGTACGGCAATGCAGGTACGGTACATCACGGTATGGCGACTTGCGCTGTCGCGTTCAGGCGTGATAATGTCGAACGCTGCCATCTGTAGACAATCTTCACAACCACACCATGGCATTGCTGCATTCCCGCTGCGCAGGAATCCCACCCCGCATCCCATGCCTCCCGTTTTTTCCACCACTCCTCGCGGTCTCCCCTCCCCTGCTTCGTCCCGGCGCCCACCACCCACCCGCGCTGTGTACGGCAAGCACGTCCAGCGCGCCCACCACCCGCCACCGCTCCATGCTGCGCTGCGCCCGCCACGCCGACGCCGCCACGTCCCTGCACAGCGCCACCAGGCCGCCCAGCTGCTGCAGCGACAGGAACGCGGGACGCAGCCGCAGCAACGTGCCGTCGGCCGCGCGCACGCTGACCGTCACGCCCGGCAGCAGGAAGATGGGCGTGCGGCCCCCGCCCTGCTGCGCGCCCTCCTGCTCTGTCTCGTCCATAGTGTCGCTGCCGTCGCCGCTGTCGCTGCCGCTGCGAGTTGCTTGGGGTCCGGGGGTGCCATTGCTGCTGCTGGTGGTGTCGGGTGATCGCTGTAGGGATGGGGAGGAGGATGGGGGTGCTGCAGCTGTGCTGGTGGCGGTGGTGGCGGCGCGGTCTGGTGTGGGGCCTTTGGCGGCGGCGGGGCGCGCCTTAGCCGGCAGCAGGCCGCCCTGGGGATAGGACAGGGAGGGCGGAGGTGGCGGACAACCGGTCGTGCAGCTTGTTCTGTGAGAGCTCTTGGGTATCTGTGCTGTATCCCCTGAAAACATGCGCGCCTCCATGACCTGCACAGCCACTTGACCACACTGACTGTTCGCCGCTAGGAGGACCGAAAGCAGTAACCCCAGGCCAGTGTGCCTCCCTCCCTCCCTGAGTCGCTTCAATACACATTCTGCTGACATGTTTCCGGACCGACCACCCACCAGCTCGTCCGACGGCCCAGACGATGAGCCCACAATGAACCTCTCGGCCGGGAGCGCGCCGCCGCCGCCGCCGCCGCCGCCCAGCTGCGGCTGCGGCTGCTCGTCCAGCTCCTCCTGCTCGTCCGTCTCGTCCCACTGCTGCTCGTCCACAACGTCCAGCACCCAGTGCTCCGAAGTCGTGTCGTACACGTTGAGCGCCACCTGCGGGCGCCGCGTGCCGCATGGTCATGGCCATGGCGGTGGTGGTGCATGGCGATGCACACAGAACTGGCGATCTCCTCTTTTGCAGGTAAACCATCGCACCCCACTCGCGTGTGCACGCACCGGTCCGGTCTGGCGCGCGCCGGGGGGCAACCCGTCACAGATCATATAGCAAGCAGCATTCAGCGGAAGCAGCCGGGCGGAGCTTCCAGCCGCCTATTCCGCACCATCGCCTCGGAAACCCTTCCTTTCCCGGGATATGGCAGTGAGTGACACTCTCCTATTTGTCTGCTTATAAGGAATCCCATTCCCGCACCGCATCCGCTACACAGGACTGGCGATGCCCGGTGGACGAAGGTGTGTACGTTAGTACACGCAAACGAGCATCGTGCATGCGCAACAGGTAATGCCTGCATCGTAAGGTGCAGGCCGGTCGCCAAGACACAGCGGAAGCGACGTTCCTAGCTTTCACGTTGGCGCAGGTTACCGGAGTGAGGTGATGGCACGGCTCAGGCATTGGCAGGCCGACCGTCCGGCCCGAGCCCACCACACCCACCCGCCCAGACGTGCGCTCTCGCTTGCTGCCGTCAGCCCCCCTTCAGTAGCGTCAAGCCACGTTCACGGAACCCCCGCTTCGCCTTTTGCCCTCCGCCGTTTGTCGCTTTATCGCAGCACACTACTAGCACCTTAGATACGCAACGGGTTTATTCACACGCCAACTACACAGCTACTCACCCTCGGCTTTCGGCCCGCCACCGACGTTGCATCCCGGATGGCGCCTCCGCCCTGACCAACCTCCTCCTCCTCCTGCCCATCCTCGCCCTCCTCCTCTGTACTCGTGTCCCCAAAGGCCCTGTCCAGCTGCCGGCTGCCAGCCACGGCAGCCACATCCGCCGCATCCGGCACCAGCACGATGCGCCGCCGGGGAGCTCCACGTGGGTTAGGGTGTGGGTTAGCGCCGGGTTGGAGACCACCCGCGCCAACTGTCCCGCTGTCCCCAGAGCCCTGCGGGCCCTCCTCCACTGTCGCCGACGTAGTGGAGCCACCCCCGGAGGGTGCATCCTGCTTGGAGGCACCCACGGCTGGGCTGCTGCTGCTGTTGCTGTTGCTGTTACTGCTGCTGCTGTCCGGGGGCTGTGCAGCAGGCGGCGGCGCCAGGAGGGCCTTGACCGCGGCGTCCAGCGGCACACGTGCCACATAGGAGCTGAAGGAGAAGGGCGGCAGGGGGCCGTCGCCGCCGCCGCCGCCGGCCGAGTTGCTGCTGCTGCCGCTGGAGGCGGTGGCGGCAGTGCCTCTACTGGTGTTGCTGGTGCTGGTGCTGTTGGTGCTGGGCACGCCAGGCAGCGCGCTGGACACGGCGGACCGCATCAGCGCCTCTGCGTCGGCGATGACGCGCTCCTCCTCTGCATTGAATAACCCAATGAATTTGTAGATTAGTACTGATGATATTGTATTTATAAGGCAGGCGCACGAAGACCCGTACATGTTGATACATGACACAGGCACACAACCCCAGTCAGTGCACATGCCATGGCGACCAGGGTGCCATGCTCTGCATGAAGGCCACGCACCCTAGTGGCGCCAGGCCAGGCACTGGTATTGTGGAGTTGCCACAGTATGGAGCTGAAAATCAACCAACCGCACGCGCTAAACACAACGCCACCCACCCAATCGCTTCAGCTCCTGCATGAGAGCCTCCGCGCTGTACTTTGCGGTCGCTGCCTCCGCCTCCGCCGCCGTACCGCCGCCACCTCCTGCCTCCGCCGCGGCGACCTCCCCTGCACCCTCCCCCTGCCCCTTCCCTCCCTTCCCTCCCTTGCCCGCACCCTTCCCTTGCCCCCCCTCCCCGGGCAGTACATTGTCCGGGAGGCCCAGCGCACGCGACACGGGTGGCGCTGGCAGCTGCGGCCGCGGCGGGCCGTCCTTGTGTCCCACCAGCGCCGCCAACCCCGCCAGCCACCCCCACCCCTGCTGCCCGCCCGCAGCCTCCGCACCCACCGACCCCAGCGCCGCGCGCAGCGGCGCCGGCAGCCCCTCCGCCGCCACGCCCCATCCAACCCCCGCCTGCACAGCACGTGTGGGCGCCTCTGCCCGGCCTTTGCCCTCCTGGGCCAACCCACTGCCCGCGGCAATGGCGGTAGCTGTGGTGCTGCCGGTGTGCCGACCGGCGGCTGCCCCCAGGCCGCCGACCCACGCCGACAACGCCTGCAGCGGGTTCGGCCAGGCGCCCAGGCCGCCGGCAGACTCGAGCCATGCCCCTGCACCCGAAGCCGAACCCGCGCCTGTAGAGGCGCTTTCACCTGGTCCGTCCACGTGCTGCTGCTGCTGCGGCTCCCTGGCCCGCCTCTCCTCCATGATCTCCTCATACCTGCAGGCGGCAGAGAGCCCAACACAGTGGGTGGCGAATGGTGCGGCGCATGACGAGCGTTCCCTATGTGCACCTTACGACGTCTTGCGCATTGCGGAGCCAGGTGCATCAACTTCCCGTTAGCACCATTCGCCATGGAATGGCTGCTCCTGCCCACAATGATGCTGGTTTCCCACAGGGCAGCTGATACACAGTGCCCGCAGCCTGACGTGCGGCCCACAACCTCAACGGACCGCAGACCGGGCCACGGCCCCCTCCCCCACCTGTTGATCAGCAGCGCCCTGCGCACCACCTCCGCACCCTCCTTGCTCACGAACAGCAGCCGCTGGCCGGCCACAGGGGAGGACATGCGCAGCAGCAGCTCGGAGCTGGGGTCCAGCTGCGGCCGGGGCGGGTGGGGGGCCTGAGGGTGGGACGGCAGCTCCGCCGCGGCACCGCCGCCGCCGCCGCCGCTGCTGCTATGCGACTGCTTCTTTGGATTTGCGGGCTTGTTTCTCCCGCCGCCGCCGTACTGCTGCTTCTTTTGGTCTTCATCGTCCCACGCCCAGTCCCACTCATCCTACAGGAGTAAGGCAGATGTGGTTTACGGTGCTACAGCAGTGATACGTAGTTCTGGTGAACATGGACCGGTATTTGTACATGGGCGATGTTACACTAGGGAGGGCGGAAGGCGTCACAGGCTAACATGCCGTGCCCGCAAGCGCGCAGCTTGCGGCAAGGCTACCGCAAAGCAGTGCGTGCGCCAGGGTTGGCTGCCATAGCCACGGGACAGCCCCAGTGCCCCCGTCTGTATTACTAGCCCCGCCCCTGCCCTGTGTGCCTGTCCTTCCTCCTCGCCCACATGTGCATGTGCAGGCCCCATGCGAACCCTGCCCAGCTTTGTTCCCGTGTTCGCTTTGCGGTTGCCCCTCATGCATCAGCCCTGCCTGCTTGCCCCACTCCGCCGCCCTGCCCGCACCCTCACCGCGTGCAGCAGCCCCGCCACGGTGTTGCACGCCAGGAACACGTCGCCCACCAGCAGCGCCGGGACCACCGGCGGCACCGCCCGGGCCGGCAACGCAGCAGGCCCTGGGGCCGGCGGCGACGCCGGAGCTCTGCCTTTGCCCCGTCCTGCCCCTGATCCAGAGTCCTTCCCAGCACCTGAACCCGGCCCCGCCGCTCCAGAGGGCGCTGCACCAGACGTGTTTGTGGGCTGGGCACGACGGGACACTGCACTGCCGCCTCCGCGGCCCTCTCCACCGTCTCCAGCGCCCTGCAATGCCACCCGCCTGCTGCCCACATCCACATGCTCCTGCTGCAGAGCAGCTGCCCCGCCGCTGCTGCAGCGCAGCGGCACCAACTGCCCCAATGGGGCAGGGGCCTCAGGCCCCTGAGCTGCGCAACCCACAGCCAATGCACGGCTGCCTTGGCTTGTCGGCTTGGCACTGCAGTGGGTCGGCAGCAGCGGGGCTGCACGCAGCGCCCACTCGTCTGCCCTGCCCTCCGCCCACCGGGGGCAGAGCGCCGTGGCACCGCTGCCGCTGCCGCTGCATGCCGCCCACTGCCGACCCCCTCTGCCATGTGCAGCCGTTTCGGTGTTGCTGCGTTCCGTGTCGAGTGTGCCGGTCTTGTCAAAAGTAGTGCTGCTGATTCCAGCTGGCTCCTGGACGCGGATCGCGTCACGAGGACCGGCGGCAGCGGCCCACAGGTGCCCACTGCCCATGCGCCACCTGCTGTTGCTGCTGCTGGTGGTAGCACTCTTCTGCTTGCTGTTGCTGCTGCTCTTGATCCTGCGGCATTCACGTGCGGACGCGGATTGGCGGTGTCTCCAGGCCCAGGCAGACTGTGAAGGAGGAACGCTTGGCACCAGGCGCTCTGGTGCAGGGGAGCGTGTGGTACAGGTGGCGTGGCCTACGGGGGCCGTGCTGTCGCCATCTTCGTCTTTATCGTCATCCGACTCCTCCAGCTGCGGGCTGTGCTGCGTACTGAATGCGAGATGCGTCTGCGCGGTGTCCGTGGCGAAGCTTATCCTGCAAACGGACGGTTCGGGGATGTCGTGTAGGGAGCTGCACCCGTTGGGGGCTGCTTCCGTGGTGGGCAGGACCAGGAGCCCAATTGTGGCAGATATAGTACAGCATCGGCATCAAACTGGCTGACGAACCTGCAGTGGGAGTCCCCAGCAGTGTATGCGGCACCAAAAAGGCTCCTTGCTTCTCCTAGCGTCCAGACAGTGGGCCTGGGTGCGGGGGCCGAGGGGCTCCCGTGCGTTGCCGCCACTGCTGCCGCAGCGCGCCCCGAGTCGACTGCGTCGCGAGCGCAAAGCAGATGAGCGCTGCCGCACTGGTAGTAGCGCATACTGCTGCAGTACGCTCAAGTTAGGCGGGCGAGCAAAGGAAAGGCTGCCAGTGTCATCTGCAGTCGCCTTTGGAAGTAGTTGCGGTCCTCAGTGAAGTGTTGTGCGCAAGCTATGAAGCTACCTCAGTATATGCATTATTGGGACACGGCCGACAGCGCCGAGCTTGGTGCAGAGCGTTTGCATGGGAGAGACCATTGGAGCGGGTGGTTTGCCGTGCCAAGGACAGCAGCATGTCAATGGCGATATGGTTGCACACAACATAATTGTCAGGATACACGTGCATTACTCCCGAGCTAACACGGGGCAGCACTGACTCGTCTTGTGCCTTTGCTCCGTGCGCGTGCACCATGGGTTGGAACGCGGTTCCGTCGCTGGTCATCATTACTGGCATTTGGACCGTTGGCCTCTTTGCGCTTGATAAGGTGCAGCTGTTCCGTGAGCAAAAGCCGGCTTGGAGCATCAACAAGGACCAATGGCAGAAAGCCCTTTACCGTCGTGACTGGTACCTTCAGAGAGAGGAGGAGACCCTAGGTGAGACTCGCCACGATTGGTCACTGGATAGTGTAGAGGACCCCTCGCACGAAATGGCTCGCCACGCTCGGGGTTTCACAACGCTGCACAATCCTTCGCGCCACCCTGCCCGCAGCTATGGCCAAGTAGTCGCCATCATAGCTACGAGTTGAAGCCCCGGAGCCCAGCTGCGAAGGGAGCAACTAGGGCAGGACCCAGCGCACGATGACAGGGCACGAGGCATCGGCTTGCCCCTGGCTTGGACGTTGTGACAGCCCTGTTGATGCGTGCGGAGCTTGTGGTCCAGTTTAGGCGTGTCTTGGCTGGTGTGCATGTATGTGTCCCAGCCAGTCAGGGGTAACGGGCTCTGGTATTGCACGTGCAGTGTGGATGGGGCTGCGTTCTGGGGGCCGTGTAGACCCACTGACTCCTTTTTGAGGTACTGAACGCATTTGCCTCACAAGTGTGACCTACACAGAGTGTCTGGACGTGTATTACAGCAAAACTCTGTGTATTACAGCGAAACTCTGTTGACGTCGATGTAAGGATGTGTTGCACTGTGGTCCCATGCGTGGGATAACCATTCTTGGCGGGGTCAACAACACCGGCGTGCGAAACAGCGGCCACTGCCGCGGCTTCGTACCAACCTCAGCAGGAAACCGTGGGCGCCTTCACAAGCAACAGAGCAGAGCCAAAGACGCCCCTACGTTGGATACGCACCCGGAAACCATAGGGCAACACCACCACGGTTGCTGACAGGGGAGGTGGGGAGCCCACCTCACGTGCTGATGCGTGGTTATGCCATCCTACCCCAGCCGACAACTCGACACGCACCAGGTCAGATGGCATACCGTATCATCCGTATGCAGAGTTATGCAAGGCCCCAAAGTACCGGTCAGCGGTGACCCGTCATAAGGGTGCCGCAGCCCGCCGCAGCCGGTTGGCACGTGGCAGGAAAAACCGTAGGGAGGCCAGGCATCAAGCCAGCCCAGCCAGCCCAGCTGCTTGCGACACACATCGCTGCGGCACCCAGTCCCACACTAAACAGGGTCTATGCAACCGTCCGTAGGTCAAGCAGTACCCCCTCATTAGTACGTAAACGTAGTAGTAAGCTTCAACCGTGACGCATTAAAAAGAACGGTGGCCGTTCCTGCTTAATTCCACCGCAACGACCCCGGATGCCCCAAAACCCATAACCCAAGCCCCGTTCCACAGCTGTCCGCCCGATGCCCTGCAAGGAGCTCCCTGCCTTGCAACCTCTCCGCCCATCATCCACAATGCCCCCATGACTTTCACCGCCGTGCACCAGCCACCTGCGCCATTAGCGGCCAGCTTTCCCCGGCTCCCGCCCAGGATCCCACAGCCTGCACCCCTGCTGCCACAGCCGCAAGAGCTGATGAAGCCCAATTATTACGGGAGCACGAAGCCCACAGCCTCCGTTGACCACTGACCAGCCTAATTATCCAGAGCCCAGCCAACTTCCACCAGGTTCCCGCGGCAAACCCCACAAGAGGACAATGGAGCCAAGCGCTATCCCGGCTGCCTGCGACAGCCTGATGCTGACGTTGCCCCGTGTCATCCCGTAGCACCCCTGACCCTTGACCTCAGCTTCCACCAGCTTCTGTGTCCGGGGAGGGCGCTCTCCCCAGGCTGCCTGCGAGGGCGTGGTGCTGACAGTGCACCCTGTGGCACCCCTTCAGCCTACGAGGGTGTGGTGCCGGCGTTGCCCGAGGAGGACGAGGCGCGTGACCGCCGCTCATCCATGAACGCCTGGGGAAGCGGCATGGGAAGAGAGTGGATACAAAGGGTTCTGTGCAGCGGGTGGAGCAGCAAGGAGTTTGGCGGTAGGTAGGAAGACGCAGCCCGTCGCTTGAACGCAGTAGTGGATGAGGCAAGATTGCTGGGCGCCGCTGCTCTTGGCATTCGTGGCCCATATAGGACACACAGTAGGTGGCAATCTTCATTGGCGTTAACACTTAACAGGACGTGGTTGCGCCCTACCCTGCGCCCCGCCTCGACCTCCTTCCTCTCGACCTTTTAGGCCCACTTACAGCAACCATAACCCTCAGCATGGGTATGTACCCCTCACGCTTCAGCATACCCATCAGCATGGGGACACGGCCATATCCCTTTGCATCAATAGCCATGGGACATGGCAAGGCGCCCCACCTTGACCTCCTTCTCCTTGGCCTTGCGCACCGCTTCCACGGTGGACAGCGACAGGCTGCCGATGCCGTCGAAGGCGGTGTTGAGCACCGGCTCGATGTTGAAGGTGCCGGACACAAAGTCCTTGACCAGGCGCAGGAACTCGCCTGCGGTGGGGCAGGAAGGCGGGTGTTGGGTACGCGGTGCGGAACGCAAGCGCATGATTCCCGAAGCAATACGGTTAGACATGTGGTAGTCACGCAGCAAAAGAGGGCAGGCGCACGCGGGCTAATCACGGCTGTGGGTTGCTGGGGGCCGGGAAGGCGGGTGTGTGGAGATGGGAGAGGAACGGTGTGTAGGGGGTCGCTGGTCGCTGGCCTGTTTGCGCTATGGTACTTTCACACCCGCAACCGCGTCGCTCCACAAAGCGAACCACCCACCCGCGTTGTCGGCCTGCAGCAGGCTCATCTCGCAGTGCTTGAGCAGCGCCAGGCTCACGCGGAACAGCACCTGGCCGGGGGAGGGGATTCAGGGTTTCAGACTCGGACATGAGAAGCAACACGAAGTAGGGCCGCTGCCTGCAGCGGCAGGCTGCTCGCACAGGCTGCCGTGCAAAAATCAGGCCGCCATGCCCACATCAGGCGGACCCCACGGGCCATTACCTTCCTACAAGGCACAAGGCACAAGGGCGCTGCCCTCCTGTGGCACAAGTGGTCCGGCTGCACACCGTCCCCTCCCGGCCTTGCGCGCCGCCACCCTGCGCCCCTCCGCATTCCCTATCATGCATCCCAACTGTGTACCGCTACAGCACAGCGCCAAGGCAAACGCCACCCTAAGGCCACCCAGCCCGATTTCGGCATACCAACATCCGAGTAATCATAATGTCACTCATCTAGGTGTGCGTACCTTGGCCCCCTCGTTGAGCAGGGCGTCCAGCACGCGGCACACGCTCTCGGAGGGCATGGACACCGTGAAGACGGTCTGGGGGGAGGGCAATGGGGCACATGGAATTCGCTACAACGCATCGCATGGAGGATGATGCCGTATAAAAGGCGCAACCCACCTCTGATATGCTGGTACGTGCGCGTGCGGAGCTGCAACATTGGGTGCTCACCAGTAGCCAGTCCTGGCCTGGTGCGCGGGCAGCTGCAGCACATTCACGGTTTGTCTGACGCAACCCGGCATGCTGTATGCCGGTGCTACTTGCTGCTCACCAGGAACCAGTCCGTGGCGATGAGGGAGGTGTCCGCGCCAATCTTGCGCATGTGCGTCGACAGGCGGGGCAGCTTCTCCTCGATCAGGTCCTGGGGAAGGAAACAGGGTAGCCGGGAGCGTAGGGAACACAGCCCTGCAAGACCCGCAGTACGCCGCTACCCCTCCCCCAGGATCCCCAGACCGCGCCCACGTTCCCCACTCCCGCCTTACTCACCGTCTCACCATGACACACTGTACAACGTGAAGCTGCCCACTATTGACACGCGCGCAGCTCTCGCCTTCATCTGCAGCTGCGTGTCTCCAGCACCCCCACCGGTCCGTACCCGCCAACCGCCACCCGTCCCCACCTGCAGCGTCTTCATCTCCACGTGGCAGCCCTGCAGGCCAGCCTTGTCCCCTGTAATACCACCTCACTACTCGCTGGCTGCATGTGGCACCCCCTCCCACACCCACCTGCAGCGTCCTCACCCCCACGTGGCAGCCCTGCAGGCCAGCTTACCGTATGTGCTATCCCCCACTATCACAACCAATGTGCGTCATTTTCCCTGCACGCGTACCCGCTGTTGGCGCACCTGCAGCGTCTTCATCTCCACGTGGCAGCCTTGCAGGTTGGCCCCAAAGGACGCCTTGTAGCTGATGCGCTCCACGATGGCCGCCAGCAGCCAGAACGCCTCCTCCTCGTCCCGCTCCAGCGCCAGCAGCAGCACCGCCACGATGTAGTTGAGGCCCTGGCACAGGTGCAGTGCAGTGGGGACATACGGCGAATGAGGGCAGGGTAGGGTGGCGTACGTGTCTACAGCAGTCTGCAACCGCACTGCCATGCACCCCAACGGCAGCGGCAGCACCGCCACACGAGGCGGGTGAGTCCCTACGACACGCGTGCGCTCCCTCGAGGGGCCGGGCGCACTGGCGAGGGCCGCAGCACGACAGTGCCAGCAGCCGCACAGCGGCAGCCCAAGCTAGGCCCTAAGTCATTGCAACCCCGGGGAGGACTACATGGGCAGCATGGCTAGGGACTGCCTGCAGGCAGCGAAGGCCAAGCCGCCACCTGCTTTCCCTCCCGCAAATGTGCTTATGTCGTCCCCGCCCCGCCTTTTCGTTCGTGCTACTTTTACCCCGGCAGTGTACCGCTGCACACCTGGCCACCCAGACCCGCACACACAGGCCTCGGCTTCCCCTCTACCTTTGCCCCACCCACCTAGCAGTACCCCACGTGCGGTCTGCACCCGCCTACGTGCGGGGTTGTGCCCGCCTACCTCGCATTACCCCACGTGCGGGGTTGCCCCCACCCACCTGGCAGTACCCCACATGCGGGTTGTGCACGCTGTACGAGGTGAGGATGCGGCGCATGGCCCCCTGCCCCTCCGCCGAGTTGATGTAGGTGTGGCCGGGGAACGTGCGGGGCAGGTCCTGCACGTCCCCCGTTATCAAACAGCAAGAAGCTTCGTTGGTATAGAGTTCAGGACAACCCTACCCCCTTCCCCGCCAAACCTGTGCGCCACAGCCCTGCCCCGTCACCCTACGCACCAGCTCCACTTGCGAGGCGTATCTGCTCAGTGTCGCTGCTTTGACAAGGTTGCTGTAGTAGTTTGGCGGGTTTTCACCCCGGAGCTTCTTCGCCCCAGACACCTCGGGCCACACCCAGGACCGGAGCTTAGGTGGCACGCCTCCACGGCACAAGCCCTTCTTCTTTATGTCAAGTACAGGTAGCTGTCTTTTTTCGGCATACTTTGCCCATTCTTGCTCTTGCCTAGCGTAAAGGTGGCGCGCGCGCTGCAAGTCAGCGAGCTGGTGCGGAGTCAGGTCAATTGGGAAGCCATATAGGTCTGTGAGAGGCGGAGGCCCGTCCATCGCAGTGACTCTGCTTTATATGGAAGATGCTGTCAGTAGGCGAGTCAAAGGCAATAGCTCTTACACGTTACAGTCTGTGGAACTCTTCAGGGTAGCTTCTTGACGTCAGTCGCCTGTGCCGCTCTAGTCCATGTAAAATCAGGATGCAAGCAACAATGAATGCAATGTAAACCGCTAACTGAGAGAGTCCTATGCACACGCACCTGCTAATCAAGCTATCGTAACCACCGTGGGCAACATGTGCGCAATGCCTGAACGAACCGCGCCAACGCCGCGCTATCAACAGTTGATGTCCCTACTCAGTCTTTCTTCTCGTGCTTGCCGCGGCGCGTCAGCGCAGAGAAAAGGCGCCGAATGGGCCGTGTTGCCGCGTCCGCGACCGACGCTGCTCCGCCGAGCACAAGGAACATGAAGGAGTGAGCCCACAGGAAGATGTCGCCCTTCTGCCTGGGGCCCTTGGGCAGTCCTGCCTGAGTGGGCCCCGCGGGCCCATGGGACGCTCCATCCCCATGGTTTGGCTCCGTCCTAGTAGTAACAGGCGGGTGCATCATTGTATCAACAGCTTGGTTTATGCCGTGGCCGGGATCCTCCTGTGACATGCTGTCTTATCGGATGCGGTTGTCCGGAACCGACTGGCGTTGGCGCTGACGATATGAGAGGCGAGCGTTTTGGCAACCAAAGATATCTGCTGGTTTGCAACGGCAAGAGTGTGTTCAGAGGAGAAATCACCAGTAACAGCGAGCTGCAGGCCCCCTGGGCCCTTACATTTTGCCACTGTCGACGGTCGATGAGTCACTGGCACTGCGCCACCGGCGACTCCCCTGCTGCGCAAGCCCCCTGCACCTAGTTCCGAGTAGGGCTCGTTGTCTTAGCCCAGTCGCCGCTCGCACAGCCGCCCGCCATCCCACAGAGCGCACGCTCACCGTAGTACGCCCCATGCACTCGCACAGCATGCACAGCATATGAACACTTCGCCCACAAACTCGTCTTCTCTGCAGCAACACGACTTGAGCCTCCCCCTCCCCATTGCGAAGTCCGTCGCTCCCGGCACACCTGCACGCGCACCCCGACGCCTCACATGCCATGCACCCCACCATCCAACCCGCTGCCTAGCCTCGCTGCTGCCCACATCCCCGTCTCCTGCGCAGTAACCGCCCCACATATCCGGTGCAACAACCCCTCTGACCCACCCGCTCCACTTCCTACGGACCCTACGCCAGGCAAGCACCACCCCCGCCTACGCAGCAAAGACGGGCTCCCTTGGCCCCAATGCTGCCCGCGCCCGCTGCTCACGTCATCATGGCACAAGTGCTAGCACCCATTTCTCCACCTCTCCCGCCACCCTGCAATACCGAAAGACGCTGCGCCCGACGTGACCGCCTTGCACGGCCACCTGATGTTGCCGCCTCGCAAGGCAGCACGCACCCTCCGGCTACGTGCTGCCCGCTCGGCCCTCGCCCGCCAGCCGCGCCCGCACCAGGCTGCGCATGTTCCTCCGCATGCACAGGATGTCGCTCTTGGGGCAGTCAACGCAGTCGCCGCACGACTTGCGGCAGGCGCCCTCAAGGCCCACCATCACGTTGATGGTGGCGGGCGCCGTACACTCGCCGGCGGCGGCGCGGGCCTCGCAGTCGCGCTGCTTGTCCTCGCAGCGGCCGGCGCGGGACAGCGGGTCGAACTTGCCTGCAGGGTGTGGGCCGTGTACGCCAGGAGGGATTTGTGTATGCTGTACAGTAGGAGGTGCGGGAGGTGCTCAGGATTGCATAGTGGGAGGACGCAAGGGCAGGAGCGAACGGTTGCTGGATCTGGATCAGCTTGCTGCCATGACAGAGCGAGGGATGCCCAGGCGTGGAGACGGAATTAACTGGAGTTCTCAGCCATGGGCAGTGTTCGAAACACATGAACAAACGAACAACCGTTTGACTGGGGAGCTGCAATAGTGCCCGTGGTGCTGCTGGCGGGCGCCGACGCACCCATGTAGGGCTTGTTGTGGATCCACTTGGTCGCCGTCCACTTCATGCCCTTGGTGGTGGGGCAGGACGCGTGCAGCGCCTTGCGGTCGCCCTTGCTGCCCTCGATGTCCATGTCGAAGAACAGCAGGGCGTCGCCCTGCAGGGGGGGCGGCAAGGAAGCATCAGCTCGGCAACTACGGGGTTCTCCCCTGCGGCTGACGGGAGCCTTGCGGGACATCTAGGCGGGCTCAGCAGGCTAAGGCACACAGAGGATGATGCCCAACAGCCACCGCGGCATTGCTTTTCAGGCCAATAGGCGACAGGGCAAGGGTGGTGTTCCCCGGATCTTGGCTGCCTCCGAAACAGCGCAAGAACGGCCCGACTGAGCTTAGGTAACTTAGGCAGTGACGCACCTTGCGCGGCCGCACGCTGAGGCCCATCCTGGCAGCGCAGGGCGAGGGGTTCTCGATGGCCTGCAGCTTCTCGTCAATGGGGTCGGCCAGCGGCAGGTTGGTCTCGCCGCCCTCCACGCCATCTGTACGGCAGAGCGAATACGGGCATGTACGGCAATGGCGCCAAGTCATGTGACATGCAGGCACGGTAAAGGCGTGAAAGCCAAAGCTATGGCGCGCGGCACGGCGGGTATAGTGGGGTCAGCCAGATGCATGTCGGCCCTCACACGCCTCGAGCGTGTGCAGCGGCGCGGCGCAAGATGGGCACATGGGATGGCTTTCACTGGACCAAAATGCGCCCACAGAAGTTATGGAAGAAGCGCAGGTGCCTAGTGCTAGTGCACCTAGGCCAGCGCCAAGCAGCTTCCAGCCAGCTGCACACTGCTGTAGACAGCGACGGTGCATGTGTCCGAGCGAAGCTAGGAGCCCATGTGGGTCAGGCCGCGCTGGTGTAAAAGAGCAAGCCGCCGGCTGCTGAGTGTGCGTGCAGGAGCGCTTTTGCCGCTCATGTAACTGCGGGGGCGGAAGTGTCATGTTGGCCATGCCGGAAGCCGGCGTGCAAACACCGTCCCCACACATCCAAAGTCCACACAGGAAATCCCGCAGCGCCGCACAACCCCACGCACCCGACAGGTACAGCAGCACGGTGTGCACACCGGTACACGGCAAACACACACAACCAATAGGCTACATCATGGCCTGTTGTTGGGCGCAAAGTGGGATTCTGAAGCAAAGGCCCCCCCACTCCCCGCACGCACCCGCCAGGTACATCAGCACTGTGGCGTATCGGTTGCCCTCGTGCAGGTAGGCCGCGTGGTGCACAGGGTCGTCGAACCAGTCCCAGTGCGCGTCGTACCTGCAGGGGGCCGGCCGAGCGAGCAAGAGACAAAGAAAGAGGGAGGGGTCGGGAGTAATAGACGGCAGTATTGTGGTTCTTGTGCGATGGCAGCATACCATGCGCGGTCCTGCGGCTAGCCCCAGCGCGCGTCGTGCCCGCCGGGGAGCGACAGGAACAGGAAGAGCGAGTGGGGAGAGGCCGTGCTCGGACATGCATGAGGGGAGAGGATGGGTAGTTTTGCGGTGGTAGACGCACACATGCATCACCATAGCTTATGCAGCAGGTGTATAGCGTACAGTCCCGGTGGCGGCCGGCCTCCCAGGCATGCCCACTACCGGTACTCACTTCTGGCCGTCCACGTATCGGAGGATCTGCGGCCAGTGACAGAGGGGACAGTCGGCAGACCGCGTGTCAGCGGCCGGCCATGCTATCAACACTCAATGCCGTGCGGCAAGCCTCGCTCGCTGATGCCGCGCTGAGCCGCACTGCACGGTAGCCCGTACAGCGGCATCTGAGTTTCTGCAAAGCAGCTGTCCTGACTTGCTCAGGGCCACCGGTAATGTTAGCCAGCTACTGTGCTGCTGTTTGCTGCTGTAGGGACGCTGCTGGTTGCCTCTGCTGCATCGCCACACTGTCGAAGTTGCCAGCTGCTGCCCCACCTGGATGGGCTCCCCGTTCTCGGGCGGGAGGTGCGTCCACTCCGCGATCTTCTCCTCAATGCCTGCAATGATGGGGTCCTCACCACGCCTGCATGCAGGGCAGGCGAAACGCCGTCCCGGTGGGCATTGCTTCACGCTGTTCGCTGTGTGTCCAGGACTACGCCTGACCTTAGCTCAATACGGCATCGGGAGCCACGCGCCTCATCCGCGCCCAGCATCACCTGCCCGGGCACCTGTTTTCTTCCTCCCAGCGGCGAAGCTTGTGCCCTTGTCCTGCATCTGCCCAGCATGCCAGCAGCCGGTGTGCATCCCACAAAGTCCCCACCTCACCAATGCCCAAAAGGCAGCCGCATTCAGGTTGCAGTTGCCGACCTCTCGCAACACCCCACCGCGGCCTCGCTAAAAGGCCCCACCCCAGGTGCCTTAACCCTCCACGATGAAGGACGCCCTTTTGCCATGATACCCCCTGCCTTGCACATTCCCAGACACGATTGCCCACACCAGGGAAGGCCACCCCAAAGGAGATGCGTCTGCCGTCCTTGTCCTCACCATCCTACAGGTACTGGGTATCCGACCTGGCAATTCGCCAGTACCCGGGTGCCTACGTACCGTATGCGAGGCTACCCCGCACGAGGTGCGAGTGCCACCTGTACACACACCACTCAGCGAGTGTATGCTTTCCGACCTTGCACGTATCCAGTACCCGATTGCCAGTCCAGAGGGAGGCCGTAGGAGGTGCGAGTACGTCCATACCCTCAACACCCTACAGGTTGCATGGTGCCCGACCCTGCACACCGTTCCCCAGCACCCGGCTCCAAAATCAAAGGGACACGGCCCCGTAGGTGGTGCAAATGCCCTGTTGCTGCAGCCGAGAGTCAAGTATCACATCAAGACCCGCACCGTCTAGTTCGGCTCCCAGCCACGTGCCCAGTACCCTACACGTGCATGCCATCCGGCCTTGCATTTGCCCAGTACCCGTCGCCCACACTCACGCGAAGGCGGCCCCGAAGGAGGTGCGGATGTCGTCCAGCTTGGAGGCCCCCGTCTTGGAGTCCACCACCAGCGAGCGGGACACCTGCGGCATGGGGCGTGGGGCATGGCGCACAGGCGTAGGGTGCAGGGTTGCACACGGCATACAAGCACGGCAGCGTTGTCAACGTACAGTGGCGGCAAGGCGGCGTGGCTTGCACCCCTAAGACTGCGTACCCCTGCTTACACGTGGACAAGACACGCTGACGAACTGCCAAAAGGGGGCATACTGGGTATGGCACCGTGAACGGGAGCCAGCGAGTGCACGCATGGGGGTGGCCCCCCTTGGGCTGCATCCTGGTACGCCGGCCTTCACGACACCACTACCTGCCATAGCCTGCCTTTTGGGTACTGCTGCATTAAGTTCAGTGGGTTCGTTTCGTTCAGGTAACACGCTTGAACGTTTCGGGTGCGCCTTGTGTGCCCGCTCCCCACAGGTGGTGCACCGGGCAATACAAGGAGGCCCTGCAATACTCGGCGGCCGTGCGGTCCACGTGAGCCCTCACCCGCTGTTGGCCAATTTTGACCAGATGGTCGCATTCCTCTTGCGTCAGGAAGTTGTGGTACACAAAGGCCCGTGGGCTCCACGAGATAGTCTCAATCCTGCACCCCAGGAGGAGGTCAGCTGCTACTCTTGGGTACGCCTGCGGGTAGGATGTGTCCTTCATGCGCGATGGTGATCATCGCCAGCACTTACCATGGCTCCGTCCCGTATCGGTCCTGCGGGGCCAGACGAGGGAGGTGTGACAGAGGGCCGAGGGAGGTGTCGGGCTGTTGCTCGACCCTGGGTGTTCGTCCGAGAGCGCAGCCGCACCTGTCTTTGAGGTGGCTCCTGAGCGTATGTTTCTCCTTTCCATCCGATCAAGACCTCCTCCGCTTCCTCTTTGCCGGCAGCAGCTGTTGTGGTAAGACGATGGACACCGCATCCTGTTGTAAAGCCGCACAGTCTCGTGGACCCGCCTACCTCATGCAAGACCAACCGTACCTGTCACTACTAGAAGGCAAGCAGTATAGATCCACGCAAGCCGGGTCATTTTTGTGAGGACATTCGAGTTGGGCCTAGCGCAAAGCGACGAGCAGCTCAGCTGATTAGGCTTGAGTCAATTATGCACATATCCGTCATGTAAGAAGACAGGCAAGGCCCGGAGTTCGCATGAAGTCGTTGTCAGCTCGGCTGCGTCCAGGGGAGCCCCCAACGAGCCACCAACGTCCCCCAGCAACAGCTCGACTGGTGGTGACATACCGCGAGCACGGCGAATAACCTTACGCAAGTTATGGCTGTGAAGCTACATACCCCTTCGTTTGCCCCCAAATACGACTTGGCTGGGGTCACCGCGTGTCTGCTGCGTGCCAGGGAGTGCCAGTATAATACCTGCAGCCCGGGCCTGTGCCTTTCCTAAGCCTGTCACGTTATCGGCTTGATCCTCAATAACGCACCAATAGTGGGACAAGACAAAAGTCTCGTCGCCCCGCTTTCCTGCACCGTTGACAAGCGCAACGCCGCAGCAAGAAAGTCAGTGGCTCTCCTCGCCCAAGACTCTACTCAGCGGCAACTAACGCGGATACAAAGCAACATGCAGCTGCCTTCGGAGCTGCAGGCCGTTGTCGTCGCCTGGCTCCAACCAACGAGCAGGCGCTCGCCCGGCCGCCTGCTCAGCCGGGACCTCAGCATGCGCCTCAGCAACCGCGCCGCGCAGGTTCGCCTGCCGCTGCCCCCAGCCGCATGCGACGCCGCCTGGCAGCCGCACCTGCACTACGCCCTTGAGCAGCTCACCTTCGACGACAAGCTTGTCATGCTGTCGGCCGCAGCGGCCAGCGGCAGCGAGACCAATCTGGAGCTGGCGTGGGGCCTGCTGCGGCCCTGCCTGCACCCGGAGCTGCTGCAGCGGCCGCATGGCCATGCCGTCCCAGCCTTCTACGACTTTCCTTATAAGTTCCGAGGTCCTGATCCGGGCACGGCGGCGGTGCGGGCTGGGCACGCAGGAACGGTGCTGCCCTGGCTGGTGCGCCACGGCTGCCCGCTGGCCCCGGAAAACACCCTGGAGGCCGCGGCTCAGCACTGCGACCTGGCGGGCCTGCAGGCGGCGTGGCAGCTGCTGGGGTACAGCGCCTGGACCCCGCACAACGACGCCACGGAGTCAGTGCTGTACTGCACCCTGGCCAGGGCAGCAGGGCTGGGGGGCGGGGACGCAGCCATCCCCAAGCTGACCTGGCTGCGCTCCGTGGCCCCTGACGCCCTGCTGCGGCCGCGCAACCTGGTGCAGCTGCTGCTGTGGGCGGCGGTGGGGGCGGCGGCGGCCGGCGCCCTGCCTGTGCTCACCTGGCTGCGGGGCCAGGGGCTGGACCTGCGCAGCGCCCGCATCGAGGCGCTGGTGGCGGTACATACCTGGAAGACTTCACCCATGTACTCGCTGTCCTTGCAAGACGCTTGGGCCGTGGTGCTGGGTGCAGCGCTGGGGGGCGGGCACGTGGCGGTGGCGGACTGGCTGGTGGACGAGGCGAGGTGCCTGCCAGCACAGCCAAACTGGCTGGCGGTCCTGCGCGTGGAGGGTTCCGCAGCTGCGGGCGGCCACGTGGAGTCCCTCCGGTGGCTGCAGGGGCGTAGACGGCTGCAGGAGACGGGCTTGATAGTGCAGGAGGCGGCCAGCGCATGGCACCTGGATGCCGTGCGCTTTTTGCTCCAGGAGTGCGGCACGAACATGACGGTGGAGCTGTTTGCGAAGGCGGCTGGCTCGCGCAGCTTGGCCACTATGCGGTGGCTGCTGCAGGCGGGCTGCCCCATGGACCCCGAGGCGTACTGCCGGGCGGCATCGGCGGGCGATGTCGACATGTTGGTGTGGCTGGCGCGGGAGGCGAGGTGCCCCTGGGCGCGCGATACAGTGGCTGACGTGCTTAGGGAGTGGCCACGCACTTTGGCGGCCGCCCGGCGCGGGCTGCAGCAGGCGGTGAGGGCGCTGGAGGAGGCGGGCTGCCCGCCGTTGGGGGTCGGGGCCGGTTTAGGGATGCGGCGGCGCGAGCTGGCGGAGATACGGTACGGCGCTGCCGTGTCTGGTGACCTGTGGCTGCTGCGCCGCCTGCATGAGGAGCTGGGGGTGGGCCTCGGGCCGTGTGTCATGGCGGAGGCGGCAAAGGCCGGCTGCGAGGTGGTGCTGGAGTGGCTGGTCGGGGTGGGATGCGGGCCGGGGGAGGAAGGCGAGTTTGACCCCTATGCCAGGGCCGGCTGCAATGGTGACATGGGTACGCTGGGGTGCCTGGTGCGGCTGGGGGTGGGGTTCAATCTGCAGGTGGTGCGTGCGGCGGCGAGGTCTGGGGCGCCGTTGCCGGTGCTGCGGTGGCTGGTGGTGCAGGGGGCGTGTGGGATGAGGCGGCGGCGGCGGCGGTGGAGGCGGCTGCCCGTGCAGCCAAGGGCAATGGGGCGTACGGTGACAGTGTGGCGTGGCTTGAGGTGCGGCTGGGCAGGGAGGTGCAGGGGCGGTTTGACGGTGACGGCAGCAGCAGCAGCGGTAGAAGTTCCCCGTCGCAGGAGGCGGGCGGCAGCAGCTCGGATGAGAGCGGCAGTGGGGGCGGGAGTGAGAGTAGGAGTGATAATGGGAGCAGGGAGGACGGTGAGGCTGGGAGTATGGATGGGGCTGGCAATGAGGGGGAGGGGCAGGAGGCGGGCAGTCTGGGTAATGGCAGCGAGAGCGCTGAAGACGGGGATGGTTCGAGCGATTGACGCCGAGGGCGGGCGCAGGCTGCACGAGTATGCGAGCCCACACTCGCGGCCCAATCGCATCCTGAACGTCTTTAGATAGATTCTTCAATAGGTACGAATGGGGCGGCGTTGGATTGCCATACTGTGCAGCAACATATGGGCCGGCTCGGGCGCATGGTCATGGCAACACGTGGTGTGCGACATGCAATGCCCCTATGGCACTCCCCGGGTCCGTTACCTGGACGAACCCGCCTAACCCCCTTACT
>VFQN01003336.1_pt1 | contig 23202 bp, 30 predicted proteins | sample 3512371 | NCBI WGS metagenome assembly VFQN01 (sample SAMN10412370, study PRJNA504923) | tailings metagenome | isolation source: Replicate 2 from Balatoc abandoned mine | place: Philippines: Itogon, Benguet | collected 2017-08-28
GTGGCACACCTGTTAACCCACATCCCTTAACACACGTGCCTCAGGGCACCTGGTCGCAGCAGGAGACGCTGCTGCTGCTGTAGGGGGTGGGCATATCCGTGGCACACCTGTTAACCCACATCCCTTATTACACGTGCCGCAGGGCGCCTGGTCGTAGCAGGAGACGCTGCTGCTGCTGTAGGGGGTGGGCATGTCCGTGGCACACCTGTTAACCCACATCCCTTACTACACGTGCCGCAGGGCACCTGGTCGCAGCAGGAGACGCTGCTGCTGCTGGAGGGGCTGGAGATGTTTGGCGACGACTGGACCGAGGTGGCCGACCACGTGGGCACCAAGAGCGCGGTGGGTCGGGGTGGTGTTCAATCAATAAACCTCCTTGTTTATTATCATTGTTATCATTGTAAGTGTTGTTTGTCAACCTCAAGACGACTGGACCGAGGTGGCGGACCACGTGGGCACCAAGAGCGCGGTGGGTCGGGGAATAGTCTTGACCTGTACTACTTTGTCCCAAATGTCGTGCTTTTCGATCAGATGGTACAGTGCCGCCCCGCCTGCTAGTGCAGATCTTGTTGGTGATACGCTGATGGTTCACTCCCACCCCCATTTGCAGATTGCGTGCATCATGCACTTTCTGCAGCTGCCAATCGAGGACGCCTTCCTAGAGGATATGGAGGCAGGGCTGGGGCCGCGATCCGGGCCCGTGCCCACCACCCTGCCCGCTGCGGCCGCCGGCCTGCGCATACAAAAGCAGCAGCAACAGCAGCAACAGCAACAGCAGCAGCAACAGCAGCAGGGGCAGGATAAGGACAAGGACGGGGCGGGCGGGATCCAGAGGCAGCCGTCCGAACGAGCAGCAGCAGGGCCGGGGGAGGCGGCAGCAGCCGCAGCGCAGCGGCAGCAGAGCGGCGCACTGCCCCCTGCTGTTGGGTCCGGGTCCGGCGCAGGGGCAGGAGGCGGTGTGGACACTGGTGGCGTGGGCGCGGGCGCAGCGGCTCCCGTTCCGCTGACTAACAATATCAGGGATGAGGACCTCCTGCCCTTCACGGACCACGCTAACCCTGTGATGGCGCTGCTGGCGTTCCTTACCACCATGGTGGGGCCGCGGGTGGCGGCGGCGGCGGCGCAGCGGGCGCTGGAGGTGGGTTGCACACCTGAAGGCTTGGGGGTGAGGGAGGGGGTGGGGCAGAGCTGTTTCGAGCAAATTAGGCGGGCGCTGGAGGTGCGGAAGGCATGGGGCAAAAGGGAACCTGTGGCTTGCTGTCTGACTTTCGGAATCGTGGTTGGCGTTCCTGACCACCATGGTGGGGCCGCGGGTGGCGGCGGCGGCGGCGCAGCGCGCGCTGGAGGTGGGTTGAACACGGTTGGCGTTTTCCCGTTCCGGCATTGAAGGGAATGCAGGTGGAGGTGGGATGGGCTAGGGCGCTGGAGATGGGTATGGGCCCCGCCTTCGTGTCAACCCTCACTCAAAGTGCTGACATGCCTGCAACCCCTTCCTCCGGTATGCATGCGTTCATAGTGTGCCCAACCATGATGCACCCCGATCACCTGACCCGCTCCGCTCCCTGCCGGCCACCCCAGCCCGTTCGTCTGACCGCCTACCCCACCCCCCTCTGCCTGCAACCCGTTTCTGCAGGTGCTGTCCGAAGCCGCAGACGACCCGGCGGCAGCTGTGGCGGCAGCAGCCGCCGCCGCCACCCCGAAGCCGCCACCCAAAAAGAAAGCACCGGCGGCGGCGGCGGCAGCGCCGGGGTCAGGAGATGCCGCCGCAGCCGCCGCCCCAGCGCCGGAGCAGGCGGCAGCGGCAACCGCGGCCGGTGCGGTGCCGGGTGCCGCGGGGGCGGGAGAGGCAGCGGCGGGGCAGCAGCACGTGCCGGCGGCGGCGGCGGCGGGGGGAGCTGAGGCTGCGGCGGCGGGGCAAGGGGAGGCGGTCCCGCAGCAGCAGCAGCAGGACCAGGGTGGTGGCGGTGGCGGTGGGGGCCCGGCGCCAATGGACTTGGATGGAGGGGGAGGCGGCGCCGCCGCCGCCGCGGCAGCTGGGGCAGGCGACGGCGCGCCGGGCGACGCAGCGGCGGCGGCGGCTGACGGAGGCGCGCTGCCGCCGCTGGACGCCTCGGTTCCGCTGCTTCCGTCGACGGTTCCGCTGACGGCGGCACGGGTCAAGACGGCGGCGGCGGCGGCGCTGGCGGCGGCGGCGGCGCGGGCGCGCGTGCTGGCGGAGGAGCAGGAGGCGGAGATGGCGGAGCTGGCGGCGCAGATGGTGGAGGTGCAGGTGGGTCACCAACACACATGAACCAACCCTGCGTGCACATGCGTATCGCGCAGCCCACACTGGTTGAGACGCCCCGCTTCCTTGCACTTGGTACTCATATCACACCACGTTGCTAGTCCTTTACTTTGCTCCCTTGACACGCACACCCCTACCTCCTCGCTTCGGCTGTGCATCGGTTCGGGTTGTGTCGTGATGTCGTGCTTCGTTCGGTTGGGCTGGTTGTCGGTGAGGTCGGGCGCACCAGCGCCCCACACCGCATTCACTACACACATACGTCCTCGCGTTCCGCCCCCGCAGATCCAGAAGCTGGGGCTCAAGGTCAAGTATCTGGAGGATGTGGAGCAGGTGGGTTAACAGCACGTTGAGTTTGCATCTGTGTTGATATTATTGGTTTATTCCGCTCGCCACTTGACCAAGACAAGTACCTGGAGGATGTGGAGCAGGTGGGTTAACATACCCGGTAACACCGTTTCTCCAATGGAATCTCCGGTTTCCAGGGATATCGGCACACCTTGTTCTACACGGGTGTGGTGGAAGGGCGAAGATGGACGCGACCGGTCGGCATGGGGTTGGTAGAGGAGAGCACACCGCACGCACGTGTGTTAAGGCTCCCTTTCCCTTCCCTCACACAGCCACTAGTACCATAAGTGATATGACCCCTTGTATAACACACACCTCGCCCGCCCCACACCCCGCACCCCACCCCGCACAGGCTCTTGACGGTGAGCGCACGCAGCTCGAGAACGCCCGGAAAGGCCTTACATGCCACCTAACACATAGCCCGTATCATTAACCTCTGCTGACACACCCTCAACCGCCCCACACCCCACGTGTCACACAGGCTCTTGACGGCGAGCGCACGCAGCTCGAGAACGCCAGGACGGGCCTTACATGCCACATGACACACAGCACGTGTTTTAACCTCTGCTGGCACACCCTCACCCTCACACCCCACGTGTCACGCAGGCTCTTGACGGCGAGCGCACGCAGCTAGAGAACGCCCTCTGGACTCCTCCACATGCTTCATGACACAAAGCACGTGTCTTAACCTCTGTTGACACACACCCAACCGCCCCACACTCGCTCCGCAACACACAAGACCTTGACGGCGAGCGCACGCAGCTAGGAAACGCCGGGCTAGATCTGCGCGCCGCCTGACACAACGCATCCGTTACCTGTGCTTTGGCTGTGCACATGACATACCGCATGACAGTTTATACACACCGCACAACGCCCTGCCCACAGGCTCTTGACGGCGAGCGTACACAGCTCGAGAACGCTCGGAAGGGCCTTGAGGAGCAGCGGGAGGCGCTGAGGAGGGCGCGGAAGCAGCGGCGGGCGGGGGGCGGCGGAGGGACGTAGGTCCCCAGGTGTGGCGGGGGCGAGGTGGCACGGTGTGGTGTGGGTGCAACGTACGGCTGGAGGGCGGAGGGCCTGAGGAGCACTGCGACGGGCGCGGAAGCAGCGGCGGGCGGGGGCCGGCGGAGGCGCGTAGGTCCCTAGGTGGCATGGTGTGTTGCTGGTACAAGATACCGGTACGACTGGGAGGGCCGAGGGCCTGAGGAGCAGCGGCGGGCGGGGGGCGGCGCAGAAGCGTAGCCCCCTTCGTGTGGCGGGGGCGAGGGGACGTACAAGGACCACATGGGGGAATGTGCGCGCTGCCGGTACGGCATTTGGTTTACAACTCCAAGGAAGGGCGCGGAGGCAGTGGCGGGGGGCGGGGCGTAGGTCCCAAAGTGTGGCGGGGGGAAAGGGGTGAGGTCACTGCGGAGGGCATAGCGGGGAGTGTGGGGGCAGCAGCGGGCAGCTGGCGCGGGGGCTGGGGGGCCGGCGGAGGGGCGGGGGACCCTACGTGTGGCGGGGGCGGGTGGTGGCATGGCGTGTGGTGGGTGCAGGGTGCAACGTGGTTGGAGCCCCGAGAGGGAGGCGCCCCTGCTGGAGCGCTGAGCTCAGCGTGTATAAGTATAGGGCTTGCATACGGCTTCAACGTTTGGGCTGGTCCAGAAAGGCATGCATACGATAGCGTACGGAAGCCGTCAGGAGGCGTTCTGGTAGCCGTACGTGCAGGGTTTTGGGTGAAGGGTCGGCGGTAGCTTTTGTGTGCTTGGCGGCGCTGAGCGCCGTGGGGTTGACTGGGGCTGGCGAGTGGCAGTTGAAGGCTGATGTCAATGCAAGGAGCATCGGCTGCTGTTAGACCCCGGCTTTGGCGTTCCTGTCTCCTCCGATTCCTACTTTAGGGACCGGCGCCGGGCTTGGGCAGGCGCCCCGGTGTGCGGTGCTATCACATTGCATTGTAACCCCTGCGCCAGTGCTTTTCGTTACCATGAATGAGTGAATGAACGAAAGAACCGACTGAGGAGCAGGCACCAGGAAGCCCTCCCGGGTGCTGTGAGGCTTGGGGTAAAGCAGGGTAAAGGTACGCACGGGGGCACATAGTCGCGGAAACTTGTGACGGGTCTCCATGCCCAAAACGTACCTTGATTTATTTTGGGAGTTATGTAGTTAGAAGCAACACATTCTACATGGGAGCCCTGTTTTAGCCAGCGTCTTAGCGTGTCGTCAACCAAGCCCGCGTGAGCATCGAGCATCGGGAAGCATAGCAGGCAGAAAGACCAGTGCAAGGCGCCAGCGGGCAACCAGGAAAACACCCAGTAGCAGGAGCATGTCGCACGGCGGTCGTGTCGCCATCTCTGTCCGCGCAGGGTGTCGGACATCGACATGACATGCGACGCGGCCCAACCCCATATAGGCCGCGCGCAAGGAGCGTCGCAGCTCATTCACCACATAATTTGGCCACTTCAGTTACAACAGCAAAATAACAGCAATGTGCGTCACCGCAATTCGCAGTGCCATGGGCTCCCGTGCCCTTGCGCAACGGTCGCGGCGGTTCGTGGCGGTTCGTTCCCAAGCCGCGACAGCGCCTCCGCGGCACTGCCACTGTGGGAAATGCGCCCCCTTCAAACAAGCATACAAACCCTCTCCTTCTATCGGCCAAGCCTCGCCGTCCTTCGCGCCCGTTCTGGCCGACCCTCGTCCATCCCCGCCTGACTACCTGAACAATCTGCTGGGGCTGGCGTCGGAGGTAGGCAAGGCCGCGGTGCCCTCTAGCAAAGTGCGGTGCACTTCCTTTGACAATAGACCAGCTGAACTCAGAGGGTGGTAACAGGCAGGAAGGTAGGCAAAGTCACGGTGCCGTGCAGTGTGGTTCCTGATGCAGTAGGCCAGCCGAAGCCAAAGGCCAATATCAGAAAGGGATGAATGTCCTGCTGGCTTCTCCCCTCACCGCATCCTGCTACACACGTGTACAGCAGGTGGTCCGTTACCTGAAACTCCCTATGGTTGCTAATCATCATGCGTTGCCAATGCCCCATGTGTCTGGTCCCTTCACGTGGCCCACTGTAACAGTAAGGCTGCGCTGCCTTATCTGCCGAGCCGGAAAAGCGTATCCCGAGATGTCAGGGAAGGATCTTGTGGGCTTGAGTAACTCCGTACGGTTGGGGTTCCGTACTTCGTCACGGCTTGGACTGTAGCGCGTTACCGCTACACCCACTGCAGGCCGCCGTGCCGGTCGCCGCTCCCACCTGCTCCCATGCTGCCGCCCCCGCATGCCCCTAGTTAACACACACCCTGCCTGCTAATACACATGCCCCCTTCACGTGCCCCCAGCAGGCCGCCGCGCAGGTCGCCGCCCCCACGCTCGCCGCCGCCCCCGAGGCCGTTGCCATCCCCGTGAAGCAGCGGACGACGCGGAAGGCCAAGACGGTGAGCAGGATGCAGCGTTCTAGCGCCGTACTGTGCCGTACTGTGCCAGACGCAATGTACGTATAATATGGTTTGTCGGTTGGGTAACCAGTAAGCCGAGGCTGTCTTTGACTTGCTTGCCATATTGCATCTCTTGATATCAACACGGCGTGCGTACCCAGTGCGTTCCAGTAATGTGCTACAGCGGAGCGATCTGTATCTGCCCAAGCTAACGAGCGCGCACGTGCCACGTCCCTTCCCTCCCCTGCCCCCTTCACCTGCTCCCAGGCCAGGTACTTGATGTCTTTACTACGTGGTTTCTTATCGCAAGCCCCTTCCCTCCCATTCCCCTCCACCTGCCCCCAGGCTGTCGAGCCCGCCGCCGCCCCCGCACCTGCGCCCATCGCCACAGCCGAGGCAGCCGCCACCGTTGCCCCCGAGCCCGTTGCCACCCCCACGAAGCAGCGGGCGACGAGGAAGACCAAGATGGTGAGATTCAAAACCAGGTTGCGTTGTGGACTTGTGGTGCCGTACCGTGCCTAGTAGACGCAACATGTTGCGGTGGGTTTGGGTACCCCGTACCGGTATGCCAGGGCAAGGCTCTTTGCACGCCTCCGTTTTGCTTTGTGGTGCATGGGTGGCAGTCAAGGGCCTGCACTCTGTTACTGCGTCTGCCCAAGGCAACGGACACGTGCCACGCCCCCTCCCGCCCTTGCCCTCTACCTCATCGGCCTCCAGGCCCCCGAGCCTGACTACCTGCAGTACCTGGACGCGGCACTCATCACAGTGCTGCTTGCAGCCCGGCATGCTCCGTGCTAATACACACCTTGCCTGCTAATACACATGCCCCCTCCACCTGCCCCCCAGGCTACCGAGCCTGCCGTTGCCGCCGCCCCTGCGCTCGCCGCCGCCCCCGAGGCCGTTGTCATCCCCACAAAGAAGCGGGCGACGAGGAAGACCAAGGTGGTGAGCAGACTGTGTTGTGGTACCGTACTATGTCGTACTGTGCCGTACTGTGAGACGGTGGGCAGCAGGGGAGGTCCCCTAGCAAGCAGACTGCGTTGTGGTGCCGCACTGTGCGTACGTACGCATTCGCCGCTTGTTGGTTTGCGCGTGTGGGTACCAGGCAACTATGTCAGGGCAAGGCTTCCTTTGCGCTGCTTGTCACGTTGCATCTCCTGTGTTGATTTATGTGTACGGTATTGTTTGGGTCATTGAGGCCCTGTGTACCGAGGTGCTACAAAGTACCGTAAACACGTGCCATGCTCCCTCCCGCCCCTGCCGCCTCCACCTGCCCTACAGGCCACCGAGCCCGCCGCTGCCCCCGCACCCGCGCCCGCGCCTGCTGCCACCGCAGAGGCCACCGCCGCTGCCCCCACGCCCGCGCCCTCGCCCGCCGCCTCCCCCACACCCGTGCATGCGCCCGCCTCCGCCTCTGCCTCCCCGACGCCCTCTATGGCGTACTCCACCATCGCCAATTTCCACGGGTCGGCGTCGTTCGACAATTGCACCTTCAACATTGGTTCGGGGCTGAGGGCGTGAGGGGAGAGCGATCCAGCCGCTGCTGAGGGGAGGGAGGGGGTGACGCAACGGAAACTCTTTCCCTGCCCATGGGGTCGGGGCTGAGGGCGTGAGGGGTTAGTGATTTAGCTGCTGGGGACGTGGGGAGGCAGGTACCGGTACGCACCTAACTCACCGACGGTTAGCAGTTTCCCCTGCTGCTGATGAGATGCACGACTGCAGTGACGTCAGCAAAAAGCAGCTGCAAAGCAGCAGCAAAAAGCAGGTCTGTCCTTACTTCCCTGTCGGTGGTAGTGATTACTGATGGCTTGACAACGGATGCACGGGTAGCGGTTGTGCATTTGGGTTGCAGTGCAGTGCAGTGCAGTGCAGTGCAGTGGCTTGGGCGCAGTGCCCAGTTCCGCGTTCGTGGACGGAGCTTTTGGATGCACCTTATTTTTCTTCCTCTTCACCTGGTGTGCCGTACCCATGCACTCCGTCTGGCGTGGTCGAGGTGTGCCAACTGCTGTGTAGCAGGGTGCGGTGTACAAATATATACCGGTAGAGAGCGTGTATTAACGCAAGCCTACGAGGACCAGGACCAGGACTAGGACTAGGAGGACTAGACTACTAGAACGTTGATCAGGAAGCGAGTCAATAATGGCACCCCTGGTGTTATGACCTTGACAGCTATAGCCGCTGCTGCAAGTTGAAGGGAGGCTCATGCGTAATTGTGTAATACGGTATTGATGATCCACATACACACCTTGCTTGCTAAGACGGCTGGTAACAGCGCAGTACGGTACTGAACTGTGTGCTAGCAAGGGCCAGGGGCCGTGGTGTGCAGCAGCTGTGGGCGGGGCGGCAGCTGGGCCAGGTGCTCAGGGTGGGGGCAGGTGGGGGCGTTAGTATTCCAGTCGTTGGTGCCTAGCAACCCGAACGCAAGTCTGAGTGTGCGTGATAAAGGGCTGTGTGCAGGAGCTGCATGGCTACGTCCACGCAGTGCCCTGGTGCTGGTTGTTGGTCCTGCATTAGCCAAGTACGGACGGTAACACGAGGGACAGTAATACGAGGAGGAGGAATGAAAGCGCACGACAAGAGATAGAGAGCACGACGCTGTGTCGCGGCCTGCGGTAGCATATGGTTGGCAAATGCCACTTGGTGGTGCTTGGAAGGTGCCATCGTTGTGCCTCAGCTGTGCCAGGCAGTTCGCTTCTTGTGACAGCCTGTGACAGCTCGTACGGCAGATATGCGACGCCAAATAAACCAGGGGAAGTAACCTCCCCTGCGCCAAAATTTACACGCAGCGCCGGCCAGCCGGTGGAGCCAAGCATTTTCGTTGCGAGCCTGCGACCGTGCCCCTGTCCAACCCTCTTTCCATGTCCAGGCGACTTGTTGCCCCGGCCCCGCCGCGTGCACGCCCGGGGCTCTGGAGCTCGCCATTAATATTCTTTGTCACCAGGCCAGCATGAACTTAACCATCACCGTGAGAACAGATACTGAGCGGCAGCTGCCCCCCGCGCTCCAGCTGCACATCCTCTCGTTCCTGCCCCGCAACGACCGCGCCCTCAGCGGCCGCCTGCTGGTGTCCCCAGACGCAGCCGCCGGCCTCAGCGACCCCCAGCACTGCACCGCATCCCTGTCCCAGCAGCTGCCGCCCCACGCCGTGCCCTGGGCTGTGGAGGCAGGGCAGCAGCACGTGCGGCAGCTGCCCTTCTGGCACAAGCTGCAGCTGATGTGCACGGCAGCCGCCAGCGGGAGCGAGGTCAACCTGGAGGTGGCGCTGGCGCTGCTGCAGCCCAGCATATTCCCTGAACTGGTCCAAGAAGAGCGACACGCCTACTACAAAAGCAAGCCAGAATCGTGGGTTGACAGGTTCCTGCTATGCGACCCCGGTGTGGCTACTGTCAAGGCGGGCCACCTGCAGCTGCTGCCCTGGCTGCTGCGCCGCTGCCCGGGGCTGCTGTGGCCGGAGCGCGTGCTAGAGGCGGCAGCGCGTTACTGCGACCTGGCGGGGCTGCGGGAGGCACTGGGGTTGCTGAATGCGCAGGGCAGTGGCATGTGGAGCAACCACAGCAGTAACAGCGGTGGCAGCGGCGGTGGCCGAGGCGTGTACAGCACGGACGCAGGCGGCGACGCGATCTGCGCTTTGGGCCAGCGATTGCTTGACGGAGCCGCAGAGTCGGAGACGCCGGACGCTGTGCAGAAGCTAGCGGAGATCATGGACACATACGAGTGCCGCGTGGCCGAAAGCACCGCCATGGCCGCTGTCCCCTCGGGGGACCTGGCCCGCCTGCGGTGGCTGCGGGAGCGTGAGGGCTGGGACATGCGCGTTGTGGGCGCGTGCGTGCTGCATTGCGCGCTGGCGTACTCCACCTTGGCGGTGGTGCAATGGCTGGTGGAGGAGGGCGGGTGCCAGCTGCCGGCGGAGGAGGGCGCGCCCGCGTCCACGTGGGAAGACCGCGGCTGGGACTGGGCGCCGTTCATGGCCACGGCGGCCACGAGCGCGGACGGCGTGGCTAAGCTGCAGTGGCTGCGCGAGCGGCGCGCGAGTCACAGCGACCGTGACCATGACCTCTTGAGGATTATGCGCGCTGCCCTAGGTGCAGGGCAGGTGGATGTGGCACGGCACGCGCTGTCGTGCTTTGGGCCGCGCTTGGAGGGCTTCAAAAGGGACGCACCGCGCCTGTTGCACAGCATTCAGCGGCGAGGCGTACACATTCGCCATGGACGCGGCCAGCCTGTCCATGGTCCGGTGGCTGGTGGACGAAGTGAAGATCTCTGCCAAAGGCCTGGACCTGCACAGCCTCATGTTGCGGTGGGGTGAGAAGCCGGGTGTGCTGGAGGCGGTGCAGCTGCTGGTGAGGGCGGGGGCGGAGGCGGGGCTCGGGGCGGGGGTTGCCGGGGGCGCAGTCCTGCTCGCGCGGGGTGCAAAGACCGCGCTGCGCATGGCTGCGCAGGTGGCTAATCCGGAGCTGGTGCAGTACCTGCGGCAGCTGTACCCATGCGCCCGGCCAGATGGCGAGGAGGTGGGGGCAGCCGCAAACAGTGGATGCGAGGCTGTGCTTGAATTGCTGGTGCCAGTGGCTAGCAGCCTGGAGATGCCACGGCCATTCGCCACTTGGGGGTCACCTTACATCTTGGCGGGGAAGAAGGGCGACCGGGGCACGCTGACCGCCCTGCGGCGGCTGGGCGTGCCGTGGGGCGCGGAGGACGTGGCGGGGCAGGCGGTGAGGGAGGGGTGCAGGGCGCCGGTGTTGAGGTGGCTGGTGGAGCAGGGGGCGCCGGTGGGGGGCAGCAGGGTGGAGATGGACCGGGCGGCTGCGCACGCACTGGCGCGTGGGGTGCTTAGTGCTGAGGAGGCGGCGTGGCTGCGGGGCCTAGCTAGGTGGCGGCAGCGGCAGCGATGGCGTCCCAACGGGCCCAAGCATGGGGACCGCGTGACAAGGGCTGCATGGCACAACAGCGATCGGAGGCATGTGGGCAGCGCAGGGGTGCATGGGTAGGCATGGGGACCGCATGGCACTTGGGTGGCACGGTGACAAACGGGTTGGCTGCATGGATCGATGGCAGCGAGTGGGAAGCACGTGACCGAGCACACGTGTGTGGGTGCGGTGGTGGGGTGGCTGCGCTATTTTTTTTTTTTTTTTTTTCAGGAGAAGGGTTATGGGATTATCGGAGACCTATTTTTATGGTGATCCGTGCACTGCAAGGGTAAGGGCTGTGTAGCGCAGGGTGGTTGGAGGCAGGGAAGGGAAGGCTTTGTCGCTGCCGGTAGCAATGCAAATGAGGCATGTGTTGGGGGCACTAGGGGTGCCAGGTGGCGTGGGGCTGTGTTATCGTACTGTACGTGGCTTGTTGCTTGGGGTACGGGCCGAGGGGAGCGGCGATTGGCGGCAGTCTGTCATGCGCGGAGGCGTTGCAGAGCGGCTGAAGGAGCAGGGGGAGCCCCCACATATGCTCCAAGTTCCGAGTGTTAAGCTGAAGCGTGGCGCAGCGCACTGGTGGCCACGCAGCGCACGTGTATTGCACTTCACGACACCCCACCGGCACCGGCCAAGCTGCTATTCCCGTACACAGCAGCAGTCGCCCAGGGGATCTCCCTAGGGTCCGCCCTGGTGTCCTTTCACATATGGGGTGGCAATCTGTCATGCGCGGAGGCGCTGCAGAGCGGCTGAAGGAGCCAGGGAACAGCCCCACGTGCTGGAGCCAAGGGAGTCCTTTGCATCATGCATACCCCCAGGACTTCCATCCGTGGCTCGCGTGCAACTTCCCGTATGTTCTCACGGCCTGCAATTGTAATAGCTCGCACTCCGTTGTATACATCGCGCAAGTCTCCGTCCCCGGAACAAAATTATAGTTGCAACACTTCCGCGCTTTGACGTGTAAACCACACACAGCAGCCTTCTGCAGATTCAGTAGGAGTTCTGTATTCTTAGCATATCACGAAACTTTCGGCTCGCCGCTAGCAACTCCATCAGGCACGATGCAGAACGCGAGCCTCCGTTTGCGGCGCCATAGTGCTCCCGCAAAGGCTAGTAGCCGCACGTCGCGGCCATTTGTTGCGGTGGCCGTGCGTGCGTCGGCCAGCGGGCGGCAGCATCCCTCGTCGTCGCGAGAGCTGCAAGCAGCATCCCAGCCAAACCGCCGGAACCTGCTGCTCTCCACCCTCAGCGTACCTTTGCTGCAGCTAGCAACTCCTTCCGGGCCAGCTCAGGCCTTCACTGCTCCCCCAGCCGGCTACCGGCTCCTTGTCGACAAGCTCGATGGGTACAGCTTTGTCGCGCCGGAGAACTGGATCGCAGTGACATCTTCCGGAAACGATATCTTCCTGCGGAACCCGCGCAGCGTTGAGGAGAACCTGTTCGTGGACATCACGTCCCCCTCCTCATCGCGCTACAAGACGGTAGAGGACCTGGGCTCGCCAAAGGACGCGGCAAACCGCCTGCTGGACCAGTACCTCACCAAAGAGTTCATGTCGACACGCTTGGGCATCGCCCGCTACGGCGAAATCGTGTCTGCAGCCAGTCGCGTAGCCGATGACGGCAAGACCTACTATGACATTGCCATCCGCATGACTTCTTACGGCAGCCGGAACGCCTACGCGGCCACCCGGGCTGAGGTGCTCAAGGTGGGAGCTGCAGGGGTGCAGGGTGGGGTCTCGGGGCTGTTTGGGCTGGCGGGGGGACGCGCCGTGGGTTGGGGGTGTGGGGGTGACGGGGCACTGCCTGGGAGCTGGAGCCAGGCGCTGAGCTTACTCCAACTGTCTACATTAAACGTCAATTGAATACGCCAAATTAATTGAAAGGACTGCCTGCACGATGGGCGGTCTGGCAGGGCTGTGCACACCCTCGCTGCAAGTGCGCGATGGGAAGCCTAGGGTACGGTGCCAGGCCGAGGTGCAGGCTTAGAGGTCAGGCACTCCGTTCGGTGCAGACCAAGGTGTCATGGATTCCATTCAGGTAGTACCGTAGAGATGAGGGATCTGGGTACACATCACCGGACCTTGGGACACGCAACTCAGGAGCTTGCCAGGCTGGATCCAGGATCAGGGATCAGCATTTGGGATCAGGGACTCGGGGGCACGTTCGCCAGGTTCTTGCCAGGCCCCGAGAGAGAGCCACAACTCCAGGACCCTGTGACAGGGTGCGGCATTGCACGTAGGGGGCCCACGGGTCTTGCGCCTTGCGCCCTGGGCCTGCAGTCACGTTGGGAGGGTAACTGCACAGCGGCAAAGTAACAGAGACGCAATCGGTTAGCCTGGTTCGGAGGGGTGGGAGGTGTGGGTTGGGGAAGCCAGACAGCGGAGGCTGAAGGTAGAGGTTGGCGGGGGATGCTATCATCGGTACACGACACGAGTCGATTGCCGTGGCCCAAGAGCCATTTCAGGAACCCTAGGGTGCAGCCGTGTGCAGGTGCATGTGGGTCAAGTTCATGTGGGTTAACTGCCCGGGGTGGCCCGGGATGGTCCTGGGATGCGTTGGTTTGGGGCTTGGGCTAGGAGGGCACGCGAGAAGGGAAAAAGGGAGGAGGAGGAGCCCAGGGAGGCTGGGGCTGGGGGGCTGGTGGTGGAGGGGCAAAAGGTGAGGGGCCGAGGGAGGGGGAAGGGGAAGGGCTGGGCGGGCGTGTCAGGGCGGAGGGGGCGGGGAGGCAGGGGCGGGAGGCTGGCGGCGAGCTGTCAGGGGGTTTGTGGGTTAGGCATCCTAAGAACCCTAGGCTGGAACGGGGTGGCAATGCCGGCTAGGAGGTTGTTGGGGCGACGTGGGGGGGCCGTTACGAGCGTTTCCGGCGGTAACCTTGGGGTTGGGCGGTCGGGACTGGGGTTGGGGTAGGTGCGGGGGAGGTTGGGAAGCCCAGGCGGGCAGCGGTGGGCCTGGCAACGGGCTGGCGATGGGTGTGGGCGTTTTGAGTTTAGCGGTTGGGAGTTGGGGGTGGGAGGGTGCGGCATGGATGCCCCCGGGGGCGTGGGGTAGGGGTAAACGCAGAGCGGCAAAGTAACAGAAACGGAGACCAGTAGGCGGAGCGCAAGGTTAGCGGCGGGCTATTAAATGCGGGGTAGGGGTAGGGGCAGGGGCGTTGGGGTGTCGTGGGCTGGGGAGGGGCGCACACTGTGACCCGTGCCCCAACTGCGGTGGCTTGGTTTTTTGGGATGCTACTGACTGCGGAGGGCCTGTAACTCGTGGATGGTGGGGCATGATGCGGATGACTAGAGTGAGCTGGGGCAGTGTCCAACTGCTGTGACGGGCGGGCTAGGGACACGTGGCCGAAGGCTGGGCGTTCAGAGGAAGGCCTTGTCACAACACACGCACATGGGGTGATGTCCGCTTCTAATCGTCGGACATGCCACTTGCCTCGCCCTTTACTAGAACCTGCTTGCTAATAATAATAATAATAATGTTACGCGGGCATGTCCCTGCGTGGGATTAAGGGGGCAGGGCGTTTGTACGCCTAGAACCTGCTTGCTAATTTGCTAACTTGTCCACGCAACTGCGTCGCTACACGCACGTGGGGTGGTGCTCCGGGAAGGGCCCTGTCACAAGGGAAGGGCACGTGACAGTGCTGTGCGGCACAGCACACGCACACATACATATGGTGGCCTCGATGGCAGTGGGGGCAGTGCGTGCTGTGTTTCATGGCCAAACTCGGGGGCAGTGGTTGCTCAGTGGGTCCAAATCGGACCACACACCACATCCCAGGTCCAGTACTAGGCTGCCAAGCCCAGCGCGTACAGTGCCGGTAGCCAGGTTTAGGAGACTTCTTTAACGTCCCTAGCTCTCTACTTGCCTAAGTAACAGATGATTATTATATGTATACCATCCTTGAAGGTGGGGCCCCTTTCCTCCCTCGCTTCCTAACCCGCAGGACTACACGCTGGAGTGGGACCGCACGCTGTCCACGGTGCTTTCTGCAGGAACCGATGAATCCTTTTGGACAATTTAATTTATTTAATAAGTAATTTTTTATTTTGCTGTCTCCGCAGGACTACACGCTGGAGTGGGACCGCACGCTGTCCACGGTGCTCGGCGCGGCGAACAACCGCCTCTACACGCTACGCCTTCAGAGCCCCACGCCATCCTACTCGGCGGAGTCGCCCACCCTGCGGACCATTATGGACTCGTTCCGGTGCAAGGAGGTGGAGGCGTAGTGGGGATGGTGGGCTAATACACATGCAGCACCTGTGCGGCTAAGACACAGGAGCAGGTTGGGAGTCGCCGGCTCTGCGGGTGCTTTTCGGTGCAAGGAGGTGGAAGCGTAGTGGGCGGGAGTGCATACGTGGGCTGATACGCACAGCGCCGGTGCAGCTGGGATGCTAATACACAGGCGCAGAGTTGCAGACGGTTGTGCCCTTCCGCTGCGTGAGCGGGGCGCTCCCTGTGTGTGTGCGACGGCGGCGGGCAGCAGCGGCAGTGGCAGCGCAGGAGGCTGAGGCGGGGGTGGAAACGTGGGGCAGCAGGGGGGGGGGCGGGAGGGGGTGTAGGGGTTGGGGCCGAACGGGTGGCGAGAGCAGGTCCTGACTGGTTCGCACACCTTTATGGTATCCATTACCCGGTGGTGATATGGAATTTGCGAATGTGAGGGAGGTGTAGGCTGCTGGCAACAGTGCGGGGGTCGCTAAGCTCAGCTAAACCCCATACCCACTTGATGAGCGGCGGCAGAGACGGACGCTTTGCCGGCCGTTCCGGAGTGGTTTCGGTACACGGGGTGGCTGCGTACCGTATTGGATGTTGCGGCCCCATCCCCTGTGTGCTAATGTAGTGATGGGCTAGCACCTCTGGTGCATGCGCATGTTCGGGCCGGACCTTGTCGGACCTTAATGAGAGCAACCAGGAGCAACCCCACGACAGGACACAATGTGCCGTGAATGGTATTGAATGGTTGTGTGGGGCCTTCGTGTGCATACGATACCAGGAGCTTTACGGGCCGGACCTTTTCGGGAGCACCTCCGTACGGTGCTAGCTGCCACTGGCCAGCTGGCCAGGTGGATTGCTGTGCGTTTGGTGTGGGCCCGGTGTGGGGTGGCGGTGTGGGTGCGCGAGCACGGCTGTGCACGCCCTGGTTTCATGTATTGGGGACCCTTGAGCCCCCGGCTCGTACATGGGTCGTTGCACTTGTGGAGGGGAGAACTGGGGAGAACCCTCGCCGTGTAACACTGACTGATTGACTGAGCACGGCTGGCACTAGGTAGGAGCGCGAGCGGATCCAGTTTGTGGGTACGGCAAGAGAGTACGGTACCGTGGGCTAAGGCTTGAGTGATGCATTGGAGGTGGAGAGCTCATCGCCACAAAGCGGCGCTAGGTGTGTATGGTGCGATTGGTGCAGCATGAGGAGGCATACACAGCAAAGGCCCCCGCATGCAAGCAAGCAAGGAGAGGCACAGAGAGGCACAAACAGGGCGCAACGCAGGCCAGCTGACCTGGGCGGGGGGCCTGGGGAAAGTACCTGCTGGATCAGCGCACACGTGCATCAATCTCCCCACAGTTACAATATGATGAATAGTAATAATTCGTGCCACACAGCTAGTGTTCATGCTGCGTTGGGTCAGGGTGACTACCAGAAGGGCATGACCAGTTGCCATTCAACAGCGGGTAGACCACATTGACCACACAAACGACACCAACTGCCCCAACAGCAAGCAACAGTCGCTCAATGCCCATTTCACGATCTTTCGTGCGATGCAGTAGTGCTTGGGCATAGCAATGCATGTGAGGCTCAAGCACTGCGGTGGCGCCCCAAAACCATCCTTGCTACGGTACCAGTGGTACCGGTACCCGCTAGCTAGGCAACACAGTCGACGCCAATACACAATGCACGAGATGAGCAAGTACATGTGCACTGCATGAGAGCCCCAAAGACTCCATCACAAAAATGACCGCATTGAAGCAGGTCGTGTACAAGGGCACGCACGTCTTGTTCAGTGCAGCGTCCCCGCCCAATAATTCACCATTGAGGGGCTAAGACCATTTATGCTCAACTGCTACCCAGTACGAGCGCTTCAGCATGGCTACCTAAAAAGACAACATCCCGCCGTTCAATACGTACTCCTTCGCACGCCTCGTTGCCTATCATCACCTCTCGGGTTCAACGACACCACAACATGGCAAGCAAGCGCCCCTACTCTTAACCATGCAATCACGGTAGTCCCAATCAAGCTTGTTCACCTCTAGAACCTCCCGCTCCTTATGCAGCATGCACCACCTCGAGATAACATTCCTATCTTAAGCCACGGTCACTGTGGGGGTCAAGCTTGGTTTGGAGTGGCAACTGGCCCGCTCACTCAACACCCAGGGGGCCATGTGCCAACTACCGGTACGACAGACAACCAAACTGGTCAAGGTGAACCGAAGTCGACAGCGACAACTAACCTATATGATACCGACACGCATGCTTGCAGGAGAACGTCAGATATGCATACCCAAGGCCAGGCTACCAACTCCGTTACTCAACCGCCACACGGGCAAAAGATTCAGTAAAACATGTTGTGCTATTTGGGTGCATGAACACGCAACACCGTTCCAGTTTGCACACAAAGATGAGAGACTGAGAGCAGCCGCTAGTGACCAAACGAGACGATACTACCGGTACACATGACAGGGAGACACATTGTGTTCGCAACACCGTTGCCAGGTGCTGCGCAGTGCGAACCACCCCCATGAAGGCCCCGCAACCTGCAACTGGTCTTGCTGGGACCATGTTCCCCCGAGAACCCACACGAGCTCCTGGCCCGTACCGTATTAGGCAGAAGTCCGAACCTGGCCCTGATTGGGCGGAACTGCAGGCACTGCGTACTATGCCGTGGCGAGACGAGGAGGCAAGCACACCTGCTGTACACGCACGAGCCGGCGCAGCCGCATCAGCACGCGCTGACATGGGCGTCCGCCTCCTTGAACAGCTGGTACAGCCGCTGCACCGCCACGGACAGGTGGGTGAGGTCCAGCGCGGTGCCGACGGTGCGCAGCGACTCCACCGTCTTGTACTGCGTCTGCGCGCCCTTGAGCGCCGTCTCCGTGACCAGGAGCGCGGCCACCGCCACGGTGCTGCACGACATGCCCGACAGCTGCGAGTCCAGCAGCGCCAGCTCCTGCACACCATGTCACAGGCAGCCAAAGCCGGACAAGTCAACAACTCCGCCAAGACGCAAGTTCGCAGCCTCGACAAAGGCACGGCTTTGTTTGGGACGCGCGTTACGAGGTCACAGGCGCGCATATGGGCTTGAGCATCAGGTAGTGGGTGCTGGGGGCTCTACGGCAGCAGCCTGCTCAAGTTCCTGGCCCAACACCTGCCCCGGCGGACTAACAAGCTCAAGGCAGCCCACGCCCAATGAGACGACCACAGCAGAAGATTGTATAATTGTGCACGACGGCTGGATGCTCAGCCATAGGGGCTTGTCAGTGGCCATCAGATAGCTCCTCCCTCATTATTATTACGGTATGCTTGGCCGTCGGCTACCTACCGCCAGGTTGAGGGCTACACTGTGGAACGCAGGCTCCATGCCCGAGGGGATGACCTGGCTTCTCTGTGGGCTGTAGGTGATGCGGTTGAGGAAGAGGCGCAGGAAGGTGTACATGTTGGGGACGCGCAGGCGGAAGCCCAGCGTATTGAGGACGTGGTTCTCCATACGCATCACATCCTGCGGCTGGTAGAACTGCCCCTTCTCGTCCTGCGCGACGCTGGCCAGCTCCTCGGCCGCCTGCTGCTGCTCCATCTTTGCGGCCAGCGAGATGCATGTGAGTGCAAGCAGCTGCAGCAGCGCCGGCGGTGTGGAGCCCTGCGCGCAAAAGGGAAGGGAGGGGCATGTGAACACGGCCAGAGTGAACCCGCGCAGACCGACTGTGCCGTATCTGCTGCTACTGCTGTTGTAGTCGCCCAGCTCGCCAACAAGCGTTCGAGTGCATCCGCCTGGCGCAGAACTCTCGTACAGGACAGAGCGCGTACCTCTGGCCCGGCGCGGAGGAAGCGGTCCATGAGCGAGCCGGCGAGGAACATCGTCGCAGGGGATAGCTTCCGCAAGACGCACACTTGCTTGACCCATTGCATCAGGATAGCCCGGTGCTCAGGTAGGATTGGCGGTGGGCTCATTGGCCCTGCATCCTTCTCCTTCTGCAGCTGAACCCTGCGCGTGCCCGAGACAAAAGGTCAGTTTCGGACTGTTCGCAGGCTCCCTCAACATGGCCGTCTTCTTATTTAAGCTTACAGTAGTTGCTCCTCAGCATCAGCCTCATGGTAGTTGGAGCGGGCGTGCGCGAGAGGGGCACACGTCCGTGCGTCGCCCTCGCCCTCGTCGTCAAACAGTGCCTCGTCGCTGAAAAGCGTGGGCCCAATGGCCGCAGAGGCATACGGATCCTCATCGCTTTTTAAAGAGCATGTGCTGGTCTGGCGGCAGAAGGTGGAATCCTGCGGAAAAAAGGTGGAGAATCCTGCATCAAGCCTTCAAGGCCTTTCGATTTCTCCTCCAACACCAAGCTTCAGCGTGACAAAGCATTACCTCTGAGTCAAAAGAGGATGTGTCGCTGACGCTCTCCGGCATGGAGCTGCAGAGCTGCGAGCTGCAGCAGTGGTCGTCCGTGCCATGAGAGAAAACCAGCTCCTCAGGCACGAGGGCTGCACCAAACAAGCATCGCTTCCGAGCTACTGGTGAGAGCTCCATTAGTCCAGAGGTCACAGCTGTGGCGCTGGTCATGTAGACAGCGGCAGCCATCTCTTTGGCGTAGACAGTGTCCGGCTGCAAAAGGTATACACACCCTACAAGTGATATCCGGTCCCAAACCTATGCTTCTGGTGAACTAGTACAAGTGTGGCAAAAAGACACAAGTACTGTGGCATGTGTCTGTCGTACGGGACAGTAACCTAGCACAGTGGGTTGCGTTCCAAAACATGCTTGAGCAATGCTCAGGTCTATGTGTTCGTCAGATACCAGCCAGGCGTAAACCGCGACTGGGGAGCGAGATTTGGTCGTAATGGAATCGTCCGAAGGTCGCCTTTACATGCCATGCCATGGCATGTGTCCAGTAACACTCTTCCTTTAAATCTTTGCAGTCTGTCTGAAGGCTGTTTTTGTCGTTCTTAACTGCAACATGGAACGCCACGTGCTCGGTTTCAGTCATACTGTCAACACACTCGAAAAGCTCTGCAATGATAACAAATGAATGGGCCAAATGAATGGGAAGGTTGGTGCTTCCAGCAGGCGACCCGTCCTCCGTCCTTGACTTCCGTAACTAGGCAACGGGCAGATTGTAAAAAAACGCAGAACGCCGATACGCAAAAGACAGTAAAATGGGTTTTAATTAAAAGCAACCGTCACCACTTGAACCCGTCTGTGTCCACGAACTGCGCTAGGTTTTACCGAGGTCGCCGGGCCGACCGCAGTGCCTAGCCCAGCACTCCCTCGTGTATGTCGAGAAGCCGTCTAAGCATTACAGCTTGCACATCATCGAGCATGCTTGAGGCAGCATGTTACAGGGTTGCCGTCGTCTGAGGATCCATCGTTGACAATGGAGTGTTTGGAGTGTTTGGAGACGCTGCTAGACCCGGACCTTGCGCCCGAGCCAGCAGTAGAGGCAGCAGCAGAGGCTACCGTGACGCCCCAGTCAGCATGGCTCGGGGCAGCGGCACCTGCTGCGCCCGTAGAGGCGGCCAGCGCAGCGGCGGAGGCTACCGGTACTGTGACGGCCCGGTCAGCATGGCTCGGGGCAGCGGCACCTGCCGGGCCCGTAGGGGCGGCCAGCGCAGCAGCGGAGGCTACCATGAATCCCCAGTCAGCCTGGCTCGGGGCAGCGGCACCTGCCATGGTACGCACCATGGCATATGCTTGTGCCGCGCGCATACTCTGGGCTCTTGGTGAAGGCAATCACCCTGGTGGACAGCGCAGCTTGATGGAGTCCTGGAAATCCCTTGTGCGGTGGCTAGCTGTCGACCCAGGCCTACCGCCTCACATTCAGCTGCCAACCGGCGAGGCCGTGCACCTGCCGGCCGGCCTTGCTGGCATGTGGTACACCCTCATGGACTCCGACCCCGACAAGTCCTTCCTGCAGATGTACACTGAATTCGTCGCAAGAGACCTGGTCGTGCGGGAGTGCCGGAACCTCTCCGGCAGGAAGCGCCCCAGGGAAGAGGATGGCGCAAGGGAGGGTGGCGGTGGTGGCAGTGGCGATGGCGGGGACAGCGGAGGAGGTGCTCAGGGAGGCGGTGGGTCTGGCGGCAGGCGTGGCGGCAGCAGTGTAGGCTGTGGGTGCAGCGGAGGGAGTGCAGGAGGGGGCGGCGGCGGAGTTGGCGGCAGTGATGACGCGGGGGGCAGTGGAGGGGGTGCAGGAAAGGGCGGCGGACACGGCGGCTGTGGCGGCGGCGGCGGTGGTGGTGGTGCCTGGCGATGCGGCGAGCGCATGCCACAGCAGGTGGCCGACAAACTGAAAACCTGGTCGGTGCCTGAGTTCTTTAGCACCACGGCGCTGATGGGTGGGGGGAAACCGAAGGGCAGTATCAGGCTGCCAACCGGCCAGATCGTTGCGCCGCCCCCCGAGTCGTACCGTTCAGCCAGTGCCACGCAGCACCAGCGGGAGCATGTGGCCATGTACGACAGTGCTTACACCATGGAGGGGATCCTGGCCACCACGGGTGTACCCAATGTGGTTTACGCCGCCAAGTGTATGCTGGGCGGCGAGCAGGCGGGCAATGCGTCACACTGTGGCGTGGAGTGCGGGGTGTGTTCTTGCTGCCGCGGTCGCTGTTGACGGTACCAATACCCTGCTAATGCTCCCCTGCACCGCCCATTATCCACCTACGCATTCGCTGCTTTCCGCCTCCCCTCGTCGCCCCCGCCCCGCTGCAGTTGCTGTGCAAAATGGCAAGGGCGGTGGCAGCGGCGGCGGCAACGGCAACGGTAATGATGACGGCGGCAGCAGCATGGGCTTGGGCCAAATTCCACTGGTGGGTGCTGTGGCGGGCGGCTTCACGGGCCCTGGCGGTGCCGGGCCAACCAGCGGTGGTGACGGCGGCGAAGGCAGCAGCGGCAGCAGCATGGGCTTGGGCCAAATTCCACTGGTGGGTGCTGTGGCGGGTGGCTTCATGGGCCCTGGCGGTGCTGGGCCAACCAGCGGTGGTGACGGCGGCGAAGGCAGCAGCGGCAGCAGCATGGGCTTGGTCACAGGCATGCACATTGGCATGGGCACGGGCATGGGCGTGTCTTTGGAAGCGGCGGAAGTGGGTCCCCTGGGCCAACAGCGACCCATGGGTCAGCCCGTGGGAGAACAGCAACGGCAGCAGCAGCAGCCATGGGTCGCCCCTGGCAGTGACCAGGGGAAGAGGGTAGTGCTGGAGCAATCACCACAGTGTGTGGTGCACTGCACAGGGAGAACTGACACACGGACAAATGCCAAGGTGATGTGGGTGGCGGCCGCCACAGCGTTCGCGACAGAGGTGGGGGCGGTGGCCGAGGAGGAGGCGATAGAGTGTCACGACCCAGGATAGTACGGGCGACGCTTCCGTGTGCCTACGAGTCACGCGGATGACAGGGCTGACGGTTGTCATAACACCGTCCCTTCACCCCCCCCAACCGTCAACCCTGTTAGCCGCCGCGCTTCTTGCTGCAGGTCGTGCCGTCTTTGGGTTTTTCTGGGGGGGTTCCACCAGTAGCATGGGGTATTGACGTACCCGCCGGGACTTGAACTCCGGTCTGCCGGTCGCGGTCGTACGAACCCCGGAGGCGTGTAATGCTACTTTGAAAAGGTGAACCGCGGATGACAGGGGTGACGGTTGTCATAACACCGTCCCTTCACCCCCCCCAACCGTCAACCCTGTTAGCCGCCGCGCTTCTTGCTGCAGGTCGTGCCGTCTTTGGGTTTTTCTGGGGGGGTTCCACCAGTAGCATGGGGTATTGACGTACCCGCCGGGACTTGAACTCCGGTCTGCCGGTCGCGGTCGTACGAACCCCGGAGTCGTGAAATGCTACTTTGTGAAGGTGAACCGCGGATGACAGGGCTGACGGTTGTCATAACACCGTCCCTTCATGTGGGTTGCGCAGGGGCGAAACGCACAAAGGCGATCGCCTAGCTGCTTGGAAAACCTGTCAGGAAATGGGCTTGAGCAGCACTACGTGCGCTGCGGCAACTGCTCCAAAAGACACGAAAGCGCGCACGCTGATGCGACCTCCCCCTGAGGCTCAGCACAGCTGCTGCACGACTCCACTGTACCTCCTGATA
>VFQN01003337.1_pt1 | contig 23200 bp, 39 predicted proteins | sample 3512371 | NCBI WGS metagenome assembly VFQN01 (sample SAMN10412370, study PRJNA504923) | tailings metagenome | isolation source: Replicate 2 from Balatoc abandoned mine | place: Philippines: Itogon, Benguet | collected 2017-08-28
CACAAGGGCACAGAGCAAGCGCCGTGCGGTGAGACAAGGGACGCCGCCAGGAGTTTCCTGCCCAGGGGGCTAGCGTGAATATGTGACGTGTCACGACGGCCTGTTTCCTGCACCCGCTAACTGCCCTTGCTTGCTAAGAAGAATAAGTAGGCACAACACCCACTAACATGGCACAGCACCCACGCCCACACCCAGGCCCCTGTGCCCACCTCTGGGTCGATCAGCGCGCGCACGATGGGCGAGGTGCCCAGCGCCAGCGAGTTGGCCAGCTTGTCCACCGGCTCCAGCTGGGGAGTGGTGAAGAACGCCTTCAGGCCTGGGGTGGTTGGTGGGAGGCAGCCATGCACACGGACACGTGTCTTGACAGCTAGTGCTATCGTTAGAGCAAAGAGTGGTGGAGAACGCCTCCAGTCTTGGGAAGTTGGGATGCTATCGCCCAAAAGGCGACGGGGGGGAGGGGGTCCTCGGGCAGGATGGGCTGTGGGATGGGGGCACGCGGGGCGTGAGAAAGGTGTCCGGCACAGGTTCGTGCGCACGATGAGTGCTGCAGTCAGACTGCAGCCCGGACAGCCACACGGCATGAACACAGCTCCGGCATAGCTTTCCCCGCTTCTGCCGCCCGACCCATGGGTCATTGCACACCCTGCTCACCGTGGAAGGGCGCCCCGACCTTCATGCCGTTGACGAAGAAGCGGAAGTCCAGCTCACGCACGTCGCCGTCGTTGTTGCAGAAGGTGTGGGTGTGCTCCTGGGGGATCACAAGGTCGCGATGCACATGGCGTGTAGTCTAAGCACCACAGTACGGCCACCCGGAAGTTTTCAGTGTGCGTGTGGTCGTGGTAATAGTGTGCGTGTGAACACCAGCATCACCGCACAGGGGCCCGGTGCAGCTGGTCATGCCGGATTCAAGTGCAGGTACATGCAGCGGGCAGCGGGTAGCCTGCCGTTCTCCGTTGCTGCCCGAGGCAGCACCAAGGCAGGTACACAGAGCACTCTCCACAGCAGCGCTTTGACGAACTCGTCTGCGCCCGGGAGCAGAGTTGGCCGGCAACTGCCGGGGCTCCGAGCACACTGCGCTTTTTGCGCCCCACGTTCATGCAGCACGGCAGCGGGCACCGTACGCCCAGTAAACCTCAGTGAGACTCTGCGGGGTCTGCACGGCAGCATAACTCGCGGCAAATCGCTGGCGGAGAGGCCAGCCCGGCCTGCCTGAAGCGGGGCGTGATGGGGCAGTCGCCGACCTGGCACTGCGTCACCCCCAGGCGCGCTAAGGGCGCCCCGCCCCCGCCCAGCGCATGTGAGCCCGCCATCGTGCTCCCGCCTTCGCCGGGTGCCATGCAGCCACATGGCCATGATCCGAGTTGTAGCACGTGCTGCTGCCGCTGCTTCTGCATTGAGCGTTGATGCTGCTCCCGCTCCTGCTGCTGCCGCTCCTCCTCCCGCCGCCTGCAGCTGTGCTCGCGCAACCTCCGGGGTCCACACCGCAACGCTCAGCCCTGCCCCGCCAGCGCCCCACCCACCACCCCGCCTGAGGCACCCGGGTGTCAAGCAGACGGTTCCACATTCGCTGTGCGGCCACCCCCTGATCCCCTTCCCACACGCACGAGCACACTCGCAGTTTCAGCCCACCTTGAGCAGCAGGTTCTCCAGAACCCCGCACTTGGCCATAAGGCGGAACAGGTTGAAGTAGCAGCCGAAGAACACGTGCAGGCCCATCTGCGCAGAGAGGTGCGAGAACACCCAGAGTGCTATACAATCCATGCCGGTACCAACAATATGCTGCCGCCTGGTGAGGTTCATTATACTAGAAAGTGCTGCAAGAGTCAATGCACACGCTGCCAAACAGCACAGGACCGTTGCAGGGGTGTTGGTGCGCTGACCAAGTGGATGGTGAGTGGGCCGCCCCTTGCCGTGGTGCCCCTTCCACACTGTCACACCAGAAATGCTTTTGTTGTGCCACGCCACCTGCCCCCAACCTGACCATGCAATCCGTTTTTGCAATGTGGGGCCACCTTTCCGTGTGCGTCCACACCGTGGCCTCATGGGGCCAGTCCGGTACCCGCCCACCCTCCGGCCCCCACCCTCCTCCCTCTCCTCTTCCCCCCACCTCGATGTGGTTGCCGTCCTTGTCGACGTACGAAGCCACCTTGCCGCCAATCCACTGGCGGCCCTCGTAGATGTCCACCTCATACCTGTGCCACACAACATGGTGCAGCGCGGTTTCGCACAAGGACCCCAAAGCGTACACACGCACAAATTGTCAGGAGCACGTGCACTTTACACTCTGCGGGTGGGGGCAGCGTACGCAAGCACGAGGTGGCGGATGGGGCAGCTAATGTTGAGCGGTAGAAGGGGGATGTTGATGGAGTAGCGCATGCTGTGCAAGTCGGCGACTGTACAGGCATGAACAGGGCCCTTGTGCTCCACTAGCAGGCCGTTAACCACGCCTACACAGCACCCTTTTCCCGGATCCCATCTCCCATGCTACCATAGAGTGTGCCCAAAATAGCTATATGTGTTGCGCCCTCCACGCACCCCTGGTCCAGCAGCTCCACGGCGGTGGACAGGCCGGCCAGGCCACCACCCACGATGGCCACCTTGAGCTTGGGGGCGCCCTGGGGTTCAAGTCGCAGACGGTATGCATACGCATGTCAGTAGGAAGCACTAGAGGAGCTATGTTCTGCACGGGGCGAGGGTCAGAGCCATGCCCTTGGAGCGGCGTGTTGAGTGGGGCAAGCCGGGGGCCAGGTGACACCCAGACAAGCTTTGACCACACACCGGCAGTCACCAGGGCCGCTTTGGTTATGACGATTCCTGGACCAAAGTTGGTATACTAGTTGTAACAATTGGTCCTATCCTGCCCTCGGGCTGCGAACACTGTGCAAGCGGGATAGCCGCTCCGCAATTGCGATGCCCCGAGCCTTTAAGCATCCAATTGCCAGCTCCCTACCACTTAAATTGCTAATTTAATAGGATCAAATCCCAAGATATGGTTTTCCTTGCGCACCGGGGCAAGGGGCTTGGGCTCGTCAGGGAACAGCGAGCGCAGCGGCACGTCCTTCAAGCCGACCGCGTTCACATCCGACGCCTTCGCCTTCTTTGCAGGTGCAGCAGCGACCGCCTGCGCCTTGACTGCAGGCCAGCGCGGGGCGGGGCACGAACAATGTCTGGACATGGTCGTGTGGTTGAGCTGGGTGCGCGCTGCAGGCAAGAACCCACCAGCAACCCGGCCAGCGCGCGACTTAGTGACATTCACAGAAGCTGCTGGTAGAGCGGTTGCGCTCTTCTTGCACCGAGCCGCTGCGGGCGCACTGTGACCGGCGCGAAGCATTTTTAACCTCACGCAGTAAGATGGCAGTCGGCAGGAACTACACTGCAGCCGTAAAAATGTGAAGGGCTCTGAGGAACTGCAGCTTTCCACGCGGTCTGCCGTTGACCGTTAGGACCGTTGCTGCTCACATTTCATAAGCGGGCCTCAGGATGAGAGTTTACTACTCCGTTCGTAAGTACTGTTATGAGTTATCGATGAGACCAACCTTTCATCCGGTAAGCGATGAACAGTGAGGCGATTGTACTGGCGCGCGTGAAACCAGCGTGTCAGGCCGGCCACGTGGCATCATGACACCCAAGGTATGGGCTTGGCATCAGTAGCAGGTCCGCAGCACCCTGAAGCATCCGCAGCATCTATAGCAGCTGAGGCAGTGGCTGAGGCTGGCTGAGGTGAAGAAGTACGGTACCCGCAGAAAAGGCCCCCACAGAATGCCCCGCAGTCGTTGACCGCCTTCGTTGCCCTGTCCTTTCACCAACCAAACAGCTCCTCGCCTCTTAGGCCCACTCCGCGATGCACTTGCCGATCGTACACGTAAAGAAGACGTGAAGAAGGAATCGGTGAAACGGCCTGGCCTGGGGCTTACAGCACAACTTGGTGGGCAGCAGGGGAGTGGGCAGGGTTGGGTACACCAGGGGAGACCAGGGGAGACCAGGGGAGCTGGGGGTGAACTAGGGTCCTCCCCTGCTTGCGAGGAAGTCAAACCTTGGCAGGGCCGGCATTTGCACACGCCTGGACGACTTCCCGAAGGTGTTGCTTAAATATCAGGTACTAAAGAGACAGCTGACTGTTAGTTCCTGGCTTTGGACACGCAGGCGGGATTCGCTGCTGGACCCTAAGTGGAGACTATCCCCTGGCACTGGCTTGGTAATGCATATACGCTGTCAGTTGCACGCGGCCCCGATTTTTCTCTTTAGCTTTATCTCAGTCACACAGCTGCCTTATAACACTAGGGTCTCGGCAATTTCACCCACAACGCACCGAGCATTCGCCTTACTTATTTCCAGTTGTCTTTTGGGACTTTCCTCCTCCGGTCCATCTCGGTTGGAACGCGCATATAATGTCACAAGCTTTAGACCGTTCTTCAGTGCCGGCGAGCACGTCGGCGCCGTCGCCACACGACATTAAGCTAACAGGCTGGAGGGAGAAGCAGGTCAGAATGTGATACACAACTATCGATGAAGGCAAACATGCAGACCATGCAAACATGCAGACCGCCGTGACACTGGCGACAGCAGCAAATGTGACAAGGTGGTTGCCGCCGGCGGGGTTTCGCGACGTGCAGGTGCACAAGGCCGTGCAGTCCTTAATCAAATACGTTGGCGCGCAACAAGAAAAGGCGACCTCGCTGTTCGAGGAGGACGAGGTCTTCTACCTACAACTGGCGCTGAAGAAAATGCCAGTGCAGGTGGGCACACAGGGCACCTGGGCAGACCTCCCGCGGTCACGCCAGTTCTGCGCCCGCTCGGGGCCAAGACTACGAGCAGGGGGTGCGATGCGGCGCGCTGCAGCTCTGCTCCACAGCCTCACAATGGGCACAAACGTGACCCTCCTTTCTCCGCTCCCCTACCCTACAGCCCCGCAAAGACAAGCCGGTGCCTATTCCACTGCCCCACCCGCTGTACTCGACGGAGGGGCAAGAGATCTGCCTTATCGTCAAAGACACGGCGGATGGGCAAGGCGGGAAAGATGCCAAGAAGCGGCTGGCGAAGATGGAGAAGAACGGAGGCGTTGCAAAGGTAGGGTGGGAGGGCCGTGGGGGCCGCTGTCGTGGGTTACGGGCGAGGCGTGACTGCAGCGGCGGGTATCGGGGGGATTGCCGGCGGCAAAGATTGTTTGGCTCGCCATTGCCGGAAACCCGGAAGGGCATCCCCGGGTAACACGCAGCCGTCCTGGGCTGGCAAACAACGGCACGACACTGTCGTTAGTGCCGTACTCCGCCGTACCGAACGTCATACCGCATCGTACTGGTGCTGCATGGAGGGGCTCAGCAGGGCGCAGAGCCGGTCAGGTTGGCATGGTGGGCCGCGAATGCCCCGCGCCTCCATGCAGCCGTCACCACCCATGGGGTGGCCCGGACGGCGGGGCAACGGCCACGGGCCTCCAGAAGCGCATGCCGCATGCGGGCCTTTACAGTGGAAACGGAAAACACCGTGGGAAAACACCTAGCACTGTTGAGCACAGACGGCCATGAAACGTCGCGCCCTGCGGAAGGAGCGTAACTGCCGTGGCAGTGCCCGTGCCGGCTCTGCGGAGGGTGGGCAACAGGCGCAGACACGCAGGATTAGCAGCGAGGCGGGCGCCGGGCGGGCAGCAGCTGCCACACAAGCCGCCATGCCAGGCGTTGGCACCGCCGGTCTCTTTCAGCAAGGACTGGAACACGCAGTGTGGCAGCCTAGACGCACCACCCAGCCTCGTGCGCCCCTACGCACTATGGCAGGAGGCTCGCTGGGCCTTCGCCCTCGGGTCTCTAGTGCCACCAGCTGGGGCACCAAGGCATCCAAGGTGCTGCCCCGCGCCCGTGTACGTCGCTAGACCGGGATTGTGTCCAGCATCAGCACGGCTACTGCACGCACCCTCCCCGTTATCAGGTGATTGGCACGTCCAAGCTGCGCACCAAGTACGAGAGCCACGAGGCCAAGCGCAACCTGTGCAAGGCCTACGACCTGTTCCTGGCGGACGACAGGGTGCTGCCCAGCCTGCCCAAGCTCATAGGTAGGGCGGGGAGGGACGGGTTCCGGTGCATCAGCAGTACTGGTGTGTTGTGGACATGGAGTCGGCTGCCAAAGTTTCGGCAAGTGGGTGCAAAGGTGCACGGCTGGCGCTGCAGCGGAGGGGTTGGTACTTCGGCACAGCGGGCCCCGCATGCCGCAATTCGAAGGCCAGCGGGTGCGAGGGATGGAGCGTCGGCGGCACGGGGCGAGGCTCCGGGGTGCGCAGCGGCGACGTGCAACACGTCGGCAGCAGATCGCCACCAATTACCATACAAAGCTCCCACGCGCCGCCTGACACGGTCGCCTTGGCCCCGTCACGTATGGTGCAGGCAAGTCCTTCTTCAAGAAGAAGAAGCAGCCCATCCCGGTGGACCTGCGGCGGGGCAACTGGGCGGCGGAGGTCAAGAAGGCGTGCGCCGCCACCTACTTGTTCAAGGGCAGCGGGACCAGCATCAACATCAAGATTGGGCGCAGGTGGGCAGCGGGGGCGTGCAGCCGACGTGCTGGGCATGCTGTGGAAGGAGAGGGCCGCCCAAGGCTGGTATCCCCAGGCACCACCTGTCGGTTGGCCATGTGCCTGTCAACAAGGACCTATGCCCTTATCTCTCCTTGTTTCCCCACATCATGTCCGCTCTTTCCTCCTCCGCAGCTCCTTCGAGCCGCAGGCGCTGGTGGACAACATCCACGCGGCGCTGGTGGGGGCGGTACAGCACATACCCAAGAAGTGGTCCAACGTGCAGGTGGGGTGGGGTGGGTAGCCGCAGGGCGGCTTAGGGGGAGGCGCAGGGCGGGCAGCGGGGAGCATGGGCCGCGAGGGCGTAGAGGAAACTGTGCCAGGGAGCGCCCACGAGTCTGTGCGTAGCTCGTGGTGGCACTGCCTTGTGCGTGCACTGGTGGGCCGCAACTGCCTGTGATGGCTGTCATTATCTTGAAGGGGAAGCTGGGGTGTCGCTGGAAGGCTGGCCGGCAGGGAGCACTGGTGAGAGATGATGAAGGGTGGTGGTATCGTGAACGTAAGGGTTGGGGCGTGGCTCCCCGCAGCACTGCGGTGTGCTCAGGGCGGAAAGCGTGCCCATGCAGTCCAGAGCTCGGGTGACTGAGCAACGCAGTTGGATTGGCAGTCGTGTTCCCCACTGCTGCGTAACAAGCAATATTAATTGTGCCGCTTGAAATTGTTTGTCCGTGCCATCCCGTCGCGCACCTTGCAAGATTTGGGCGCCATGCAGGCTGCTCCGGTGCAGCCCCGAAGGGTGCCTGGTACCCAGCTTCAAACTATCTCTTGCGCTGTCGGCTGTGACTAATGGCAGCTCCACCCTCTTCCTTCCACGTATTCGCGCTGCAGGGCGTGTTCATCAAGACGGCGGAGAGCGTGGCGCTGCCGCTGTTCCAGACGCTGCCGGACGCGCCGGCGCGCATCGCAGGGGCAGCGGCAGCCAAGGAGGAGGCGGGGGAGGGGGCGGCAAAGGCGGCCAAGGGGTCGGGGTCGGCCAAGGCGGCGGGCAAGCCCAAGGCGAAGAAGGCGGCAGGGTCTGGGAAACGGGCGGCTGCGGTTGCGTCGTAGGACGGCGTGGCGTGGGCGTTGCTTGCTGGGTTGGGGTGGGGGATCTGTACTTTGGGGGCTGAAGTTGTAGGTGACTTGCATTGCGGGTGCGGCGGTGTGGGTCTCAGCTGGGGCCGCGAGCGTACCGGTTTGTTGGCTTGCGACGGCAGGGGCTCGGTGATGTGCTGCGGTTGCCTGTGCCATGGCATACTGACGCTGGATTGTTAGTGTGGTGGTGGTGGCACTGCGTTCGTGGCATCACATTCTAGAATCGAGCTGGGCGCCATGTGGCGAGGCCACGGGCGGGTGAAGGCTCGGCCACGGGAGCTGCATCAAGGCCTGGCTTGGATTGGAGTTCTGGACGAGTATTTCTGCCCACGATTACTGACCGTGCAGTAGCCGTTTCTCGTGCGGCGCTGCCGTTATCAGACACTGCGGTACTGAGGCGCAGCTTGTGCGCTGTGACATGTTGAGTAGGACGGCTGACCAACCTAACTAGTGGGTAAGGGTACAAAGCGCTTGCTGGTTTCCTCGTTGGTGATAGCAGGCAGGGCGCGTGCCGTATTGCTGAGGTAAGCTTCACTAGGACCTGGCGGCGTGGAGTTAGAGCGCGCGGAGGTTGACACCGGAGAGTGTTCCCTGTGTGGTGGCCAGGAGTGGCTGACCACTACACAGCAAGACGCGCGCGCGCGGTGTGAATGGATGGCGCCTTTGTCATGAGGACGCCGCGTGGCACATCTCCATCGCACTCGGGTGTGCCGTGATGGCGTGCCTTGCACGGGTGAGAGCGCTGCGCAGACAATGGAGAACTCTCAGCCGGTCAGCCGGCCAGACGCGCAGATGGGGACATGCGCACGTGGCACGCCCACGTGGCACGACATGGGCCCGGCCCAAGGTTCGGCAACTTCGTTGCGTGCAACCGTGCACGTTCGTCAGCGTAGACAGCCTCGATTGCAGCAGCGGGCGGGGAACGGCACGGCTGAATGCCTATGTGCTCAGAGGACCAGCGGTCGCTCCCGTGGGTCGCTCCCCATGCTGCGCCGGAACCAGGGTAGTCAATTTTCACACGTATGCTTGTGTGGGTTCGTATACGGGCTGACCCTTGCGCCGAAAACGGTTGGTACTTGGTCGATAACGTTGATAGACCACGCCCTTAAGGACGTAGCCCCTATTCCTTGTTGCCGCAACACACCGTCAGCTTGGCAACACCCGTAAATTTTGCGACTGCCACGCTGACCGCAACCACTCATACCAAAAGCCAGTTCTTCTTACAACGCACTGCAGCAAGCTCTTTGCGGCTGTTGACCGCCTTTGGGTAACTGACACCACGCGATTGTCGGATGCTGTCTTGTCCAGGCCGAATGAGGCTCATATTCTAGCATTCGCGACAGCAGCTGAACTGAATCACTATGGGCTGTTTCTTCAGCACGCCTGCTGAGGAGACTGTTCAGGGTAATGGCCAGGCCACTCACTTCGATGCGCCTGGCAGCAAGGAGAAACCAACCCGCAACTTCCAGCGGCCAAAATGGAAGGCAACGGAGCCGTCGTTTATGCACTCATCGCAGCTGAAGGTAAAGGCATACGGCGGGCTCGCTCCTTGACATATAGTGGCGTGGCACCCTCAAGAGCCCTAACGGTGCCCCTCCAAACCACAATAACCAGCAGTTGGCTTTGCGTGTTGCACAGCAAGGTGCAGTCATGCAATCCTCTTTGTCAGCACCCACACCACTTCTGTGGTTCTGCACTTGCTGTTCCCGACGGCTGGCCCCACCTGCAACGTCCCACACGACAGAAAAAGAGGGAGGAGTTCTGGGACACACAGCCCCACTACGGAGGCGACAGGAGTAAGTTGATGTCTTCATGTCCGCAGCATTGGTTTCGTTCTTGAGCCGAGAGTGCAAGTTAGCCTGCACACAGGTGGCCTGCGTTGCCAACACCCCCGCCGTTCGCCCATGAGCATTGGGTCTAGTGCACTCGCTTGACATGCGCTGGTAGGCTGTGAAGCGGCTCAAATCCGCGTACCCAATTTGGGCAGTCGTTCGGCACGCCATCGAATGCCAGGAAGGAAGTTGAAGCCTGCTGAATGCACGCAATCGCACTCCAGGGCGCTGTCAACCTCCGTCCCACCTAACGCCTTTCCTCTGACGTTCACCCTTCACGCTGCTGGCAGTCATTTGGGACGCGCTGAAAGCTGCGTGTGATGCGGACTTTGAGACGTGCAAGCTGCTGATCGAGAGCGCGGGCATCATCGTGGCCGCCAACAACATGACCGTGTGCTACGACGAGAGGGGTGAGAGCACTTCCTGAGACACATTGGCTCCTGCTGCGGCCTTGTGCCGCTACGCCTCTAGCCCTAGGGCTGTCCGCTCAGCAACAGCCTTACATTGGCGTACTTTGTAGCCTTTGCCTCACGTTTTATCGGGGTACTGTGTTTCCTATGTACATGGGCTTAACACTCCTGTCTTGGACACCTGCAGTCCTGCTGTCAGGCATCACACCTTGGCACCTTGCCGCCCACTGCACACGACCCTGTTAACGTACGCAACCATACGGTATGGCTCCACGTTCGCCCCGTGCGCAGGCGCCAAGTACGTATTGCCGGAGTACGTGCTTAGCGACCCAGTCAATCTGGTCAAAGACGACTAAGTGGGGGGTACCCTGGGACACGGGTGCCAGTGTGCTTGACGGTCTTTGGCGAAGCAATGGTGGGCGTGGGTACAACGAGGAGTCGTCTGGTCCCGTTTCGTCGTCAGGGCGTACCAGGTGTTGCAGTGCTGACGATGTTGGCTTTCATGGTACTTGAACGGGACGCTTGCCCAGCTAAGGGCCTTTCATGCGTCAGTCAGGGGTGTCCGGTGCGCCTGGCAAGGGGAGATGTAGGGCTGGTGCCGGGTGTGGTGGGCAGGCCGGTGTTGCGGTCTGGGGTCTCGTGCTGACTGCGAGGGCGTAGCTCCTCGTGCTGGCGGGGAAGAGACTTTCCCAGGACTTTCTTCATAGCATTCATCGACAGGGGTCGTGCTTCCTCCTGGAGCAGGATCTGCTGGAACCTCCTCAGAGCTTAGCACGCACGGCGTGCAGCGGGCAGGAGACTTGGGGGTGCAAAAGGGCTGCACGGAAGCGGCTGGGACGGTATGGTGGGATACTGCGCGTACCGTAGTACAGTAGGATGCGATGCAGCATGCAGGGATATCGATACGGAGGGATGAGGGCCTGTGCAGCAAGCATACACCAGAAGCACTTACCTGCTGGTGTATAGCAAATACCAGGAGTGCAGCCGTTGCCCCTTGACGCGGGCTGCAGTTGGCAGGGGGTTGTTCGGCTTTGGCGGGGGAGGCGTGCTGGTGCGGTGGTCATGGCGCGGCTGGCGTGTGATGGCCCCTTGTCTAGGTGCGCAAATGGAGGACGCATGATGTACCGTACTCATTGGCGCTGACAGTGATGAAAGGAGCCTGGCTGACGCAAAGCACTGTATTCATGGGGACGAACGCTGGAGCCTCATGTGCGTTTTGCCCCGCCACGGTCACTGTTGTATGCAGGGTTGTACGGTGGGTGTTGTGGGCATGGGGCCAAGTTGTGGCGTCCACGGAGTTTTATTACGCGGTGTCGACTGGAGCACCGTGTACCTGGGCTGCATACGTGACGTTTGTTTGACTCCGAGGCGGAGGTGTGTCCTGCTGTATTGGCTGGAGGCCTGGAGCATGCGATGCACCAACTCCCGGAAGCCAAGACGGCATCAGTCAGAATGTATTGACCACCAAACGCTAATGTCTTTCGTAAACTTTTACACGCACATAACCTGAGCATACGTCAGAGCAATGCTGCCTTAAATGACAAGCTCAACCGCAGGTATCCACTTGCCGAAAGACTTTGTTACCACACGCCCCTGACCTTCTCGCCGGGTCTGACCAGAGTAGTGATGTTTGAGTGGTTCAACACCTTACTTAGCAAGGGGAAGAGCCCCGTAGTTCTTATCGGTGCCGCCGCGGCGACAGCAGCGGCCGGTATCATCACCTTCTATGCAAGGAGAACCTACAAAGCATACGTCCCGATACAGGTACCCCTTGCAGCTGAAGGGCCTGGATCCCAAGCAAGGGCCTTCCCGCCATCATCCATCAGCTCCCTTCGGCTCACTCGCCGCAAACTGCGTGTTCCTGCAGTACCAGTACCGCCCCGGGACGATAAGCGGATGGCTTGCACACGCGCTTGCGGTCTACTCCGAAAGACGGCGAAGTGAGTCCAGAGCGCTCGACTTGGGTGGGCGACACAGGAACGGAGAGACCCCGGGAGAAAACCTCACCTGTTGTCCTGTCACCCCTCACGCCGCGCCCTCGCTTTCACTTACCCCTTATGGTAATGCCAATCTGAAAAGAAGTCCTGAGCTATGCTCTGCCCGCGTGTCCTACTTTCGCAGGCAAGCGGCCAGTGCGCGTGTACCTGGATGGGTGTTTTGACATGATGCACTACGGACACGCCAACGCTCTGCGCCAGGTGTGTACATCAGGTGCAAGGTACTGGCACAGTGATTTCATGGCCCCCGTTCGTGGCCCCCGTTCGTGGCCCCCGTTCATGTCCCACGATTGCTGGGGGCCCCTGGGTCATGCCGAGAGCGGGGGCATAGGAGGGAGAGCATACGGTGTGTGCAAGCGGGGCCGGTGCAGCGGTGGGTGGGTGCAGCGCCCTCATCATCATTCTGTGGTGCCGGTGTCATAACTACAGTCGCTGACGGCCACGGCCAACCGATACAGGGTAAGGCAGGGTGTTCAGGGCTTCTGGGGTGCAGCGGCACACAGCGTTGCATCAGTCGCCGGCAGGGGGTAGCGCCCCTTGTGCGTGGGCTGGGGTTGAAGGGGGTATGCGGGGGCGTGAAGGGGAGGGTCCGTTGGCAGAAGGTGCTGCTGTGTACCGAGCGGGCGTTGGGCAGGGCCAGCAGCTCCAGGGTGTCCTCGCAGCGGCGCCGGTGGCAGGCGGGGATGCAGCAACCAGGGGAGACCCCTGTGCAGGGGGCGGCAACACGGGGCCCAGCAGGGAGGGGAGATCCCGGTTGGTGACGCAAGAGTTTCGCGAAGTGAAGGGTCAAGGCTGTAGCAAGACTGCGGGCAGACACTGAGGCAGGGGCTGGGTGGGTGCGGCATTGCTGGGGTGTGACCTCATCGGCTGCGAGGCGTCGCTTGGGGCCTGGGCCTTGCCAACCAGTGAGCTGCTGCACGGTATAGCGCCATCAAGCTTCTCCAGCCCATTCATAGAGTCCCCGCTCCGTCCCTCTGGGAAAGCTGCAATGGGTTGGTTGACGAGACGGTCCTTGACCTTGCCTATGAGCTACTGCGCGATGGGCTACACAGCCTGTGCTGACGGCAAGGCTTACTGGCTACTGCGTGTCGCGACCCTGCGGCAAACGTTGTGGCGTTGTGCTTGGCTGCCGGGGCCGCTGTACCGCGCGATGTGGTGTTACAGCACCGTAACCCTCGTGCAACGGCAATCTCAGGGCAGGATAATAATAATAATTATTACAGGAGCGTAACACTCTCCGTGCGATTAAGGGAGCAAGCCGTTCAGGGCCAATCTCGCTACCATGACCCTAGTTCCACATCCGTCAGGCGGGATACTGGGTCCTTGGGATGCGGGCAGAGGGGGAAGACCCTAAACGCCCTTGCATCCCTTTCCGTGCGACCGTCGCCGCGCAGCTAGCCGTATTCGGTTGCACAGCCCTTGCGCGCCAGCTCCCAGCCTGCAGTGATAGTCTAACCTTGACGAAGCACCTACCGGTAACCGTCAACTGCCAACCGCAGGCCAAGGCGGTTGGCGACCAGCTGGTGGTTGGCCTGATCAACGACGCGGAGATCCTGCGCTGCAAGGGGCCGCCCGTCATGAACGAGGAGGAGCGGGGCACGCTGGTGGACAGCGTCAAGTGGGTGGACGAGATCCTGACAGGTGCGTCGGTGGGTTCCCCTGGTCAGCGAGGTACATGGCATGCTGGTGCAGTCCGTATGCATGCATGCATGGTCGTGCGTGGTCGTGTAATTGTCGTGGGAGGAAAGGGTTGGGGGGCAAGAGGCGCGCATCGGAGGAGTCCAGCGGGCGGGAGTTTTGCACGGGGTGTACTGGCGGGTCCGCAGGAGCTGCGTCGCAGGGGGTGCCATGGCTAGGCAGGCGCCAGGACATCTCTCCTAGTGTGTCGTCAACCGTTGGTAACACACCTGCCTGGTGGATGCAAGGTCCTTCGCCTGCCGTACGCCTGCCGTACGCAGGTGTGCCGTACGACCTGAACCCCGAGTTCATCCAGGAGCTGTTTGTGAAGCACCGCATCGACTACATCATCCACGGGGACGACCCCTGCCTGCTGCCGGACGGCACGGACGCATACGCGCATGCCAAGCGGCTGGGCCGCTTCAAGATGGTGGGTGTTGCTGTCGGTGTGTGCATGCTTCAGTTTGCGGAGTGTGGGATGATAACGGGGACGCCTGAGTACGTATCAGCGCTGCCGCAGCGGCAGGGCGGAGGGATAGCCCTCCCGCCGAGCCACCTGCCGGTAAGCGGTAGTGGCGCGACCACAGACGCGCTTGCGCTGTTGTGTATGAAATACACGGTCGCCGCCCCCCACCGCCGGCATCCGCCGCTTACCCAAAGGTGGTGCGGCATAGAGGGGGTGCCGTGGGCACCCATCCAGCTTGGCTGCGAATTACAGTCCTTTGAGCACTACCCTTCGCGTTGAACCACCCTCAAGTTGGCTGTTCGCTGGTTGTTTGTTGGCCTGCTCCGCACGCCGCCTACCCCCAGGTGAAGCGCACGGAGGGCGTGTCCACCACCGACATCGTGGGCCGCATGCTCACCTGCAGCCGCGTCAACCACTTCATCAACGAGGACGAGGTGGGCAGCCGTGCGTGTGTGAACGTGCTACTGCTCACTTGTGTATGTAACCTAGTAGTTTGGCCAGTCTGGGCTGGAGTAACCGCGTGACTCCTTAATGAGCGGTGCCGAGGTACGACAGCCACGGGCTTTGCGCTGCCGTGGTCAGCGGTGGGCGTTGTTACACGACCAAGATGCTTGGGCTGGGTCCAACCCCCCATCGCCCGCCAACCACCCAAGTACGCAAGCACGACACCTGGTTCCGTCTCCACCTGCCCCCTCTCCTGCCTCCCCGCAGCCCCACCCGCTGGCCAAGTCCTTCTCCATGGGCACCCCCCGCGAGGAGGGCGGAGGCGAGGGAGACAGCCTCGACAGCACCCGCACCACGCTGTCCAAGTGAGAGGGGTGTGGGGGCGGGGCAGGGATGGGGTAGGGCCAACCGCTGCCATCATGAGAGGGTGGTAGCCGCAGAGCGACAACGCGAAAAAAAATTTAAAGCAGTATGGCCGGTGCAGGGCAGGAGGGCAGGGCAAGGGCAGGGAGGCAGGGTAGGGCGTTCGGAGACGAAAACCAGGGGAGGCTCCCCTGATGAAGCGTGCCCTGTATCGAGCGGCATGGCTTCCCATACAGCGGCACGGCTAGGCCTACAAGGCCTGCAAGCTGCCATCGTGAGCTGCAACGCCGTAGGGATCGTGTACACTAGGACAACTGCGCGCAAGCGAGAAGGCTGCGTCTAGTTGGCGTAGTTGTTGGCAGTGCAGCGCACTGCCTGAAGGCTCCGAGCGAACCCGCTGGTTGCGTTGTATATACGTGCTGCAGTTGCCTGGACCAGCACGTTATGAGGTGTAGCAGATGCAGCACCTGCTGGTGCAGCAATTGCTGCAACCGGCTGCGCCTCATGACAGCGCAAACAGAGGGTTCGCTGAGGGCCGTCAGGCAGTGCGCTGGACAGCCAACAACGACGCCAACGCATCGCCTGGGCCCCACAAGTCAGGGCACCGGATTGGACAGGCAACTGGAGTGACAGGTTTGCCCACCATTCCTTTGTATGTACCAATGCATTGTGTCCCCCCCTTGTTACTGTGTTGCACCGAATGCATGTCTGTACTGCTGGCCACGCGAGTCCGGCCAGTGTGCTGCAGTCAAGTGGTTTGTGCCAGCGACTAGGGTTTCCTCCTATCATGCTTTTCCGTGATCAGCACTCGCGGAACCACGAGTCGCTGGGGGCTAAACATATAACTGAGCCCTGGACGGTCTTTCAAAGCCTGTTTGCACTGAGGGTTGTGACTGACATACACTATTGGTCGGCATTAATGGAAGGGGATACAATGCACGTATGAGTCGCATGGTAGACAATGCAGTCGGTCCATGCAGGCGGCATCAAGGCGAGTCTACGTCCAAACGCCCTGTGGTAGGGTTAGGCTGGCTTGGAGGCCGCTTCCTCTGTGGAGCTGAGCACCAGCTTTCCATGCCTACGAGAATGTGCTGAAGGCCAGCGGAGAATGTGCTGAAGGCCAGCCCCTTCCTCTGTCCTTTGGCTGGGTTTACGGGTGGCTACGCCTTGTCACCAAGCACGTCGCGTTACAGACATTGTCTGCCTCTCTGCCTTCCCATCGCCAAACAACCCTCCTCCTCTCCCCCAAAGTTCCTTGCCACCTTGACCATGTACTACCGGTACTGGCTAAAGGCGGAACACCCCATAACGCAAACCCTCTTTTCCTGCCCGACTAGTCTCTTTCTGACAACCCAAAACGCTTCCCCCACTGGGCGTACCAGCGTCCACTACTACTTTTTCCTGCCTTACTGATACTTTGTTCCTCCCCACCCCTCCTGTCCCCCCCCCTAGGTTCCTGCCCACCAGCCGGCGCCTGGTGCAGTTCTCCAACGGGCGTGTGGCCCCCGAGGGTGCACGCATCGTGTACATCGACGGAGCCTTCGACTGTTTCCACCCGGGGCACGTCAAGATACTCAAGGTGTGCACTGTGGGGAGGCGGGTACAAAGAGGCATTGTAACGGAAGTGTGTGGTGTCCTGCCGCCGAGCCCTCTCCCTTACAGCCCGCCTACTGTACCCGCCCCTTCTGGCGGCCTGGGGGCCTGCCAAGGCGCAGGGCGACCTCCTGCGAGTGATCCTGCACTCTCCATAAAGGTACCCTCCCTGCTGCTGCTCATAATACACGTGCCCCACAGGCCGCCAAGGCGCAGGGCGACTTCTTGCTGGTGGGCCTGCACATCCCCTAAGACACGCTCCCTGCTGTTGCCTAATACACATGCCCACAGGCCGCCAAGGCGCAGGGCGACTTCCTGCTGGTGGGGCTGCACACGGACGAGGAGGTGCAGGCGCGCCGCGGCCCCCACCTGCCCATCATGAACCTCCACGAGCGCTCACTCAGCGTGCTGGCCTGCAAGTGGGTTACTTGGTGCTGGGCTAAGGGGCTCGGGGGCTGTGCAGATCTCTAGGGGCGCTGCCTCCTAGGTGCTGGTGTTTGTGTGGAGGGTGTCGACGACGATAGGGCTCGGTACCCTCCCTGTAGTTGGCCGCACTTACAGGTAGGGAAAAGGGCAGCGTAGGTGGTGGAAACGGAGCTGGATGGCGTGCGGGTTGCTTGTGCTCATACGCTGTTGTGCACTGGTGGCACGGCAGCCTGTGCGCATTGGTACGCCCTGGTACGAGTACGTCCCCGTCACCCTCACCTTTTCAGCTCGACTCGCGTACCCGCCTTCCCCCTCGCTTCGCACGGTAGGCCTCCCAGCGTTGGCATGACTCCCTGACGCCTGTCACGGTTTCGCCGCGCTTCGCGCGTACCCGTTCCCCCTCCCCACCCCCAGGTACGTTGACGAGGTCATCATCGGCTCCCCCTGCGTCATGACGGACGACCTGATCAAGACCTTCAACATTGGGGTGGTGGTGCGGGGCAGCGTCAGCGAGACCAGCATGATGGGCCCGGTGGAGGAGGTGGGTGGCGGAAGTCCTCCCTTGTTCACTCAGTTGAGAGACAATTTAGGACAAAGAAATCTACCCACGCCGCTCCCTCCCCAGGTTCCACCAACGCGGCGTCCGTCATCTACTACTCACTGGCTGGGGGATTTGGGCACGACCTTGCTGCAAGGCTGCTGGTATTACTCCAGATTAATTGTAATAGATGATCCAACGCAAGCTTACACCTTCCACCAACCCCACCTACCCCACCCCGCCCTACGAGTGCGACGCTGTGCCACGTGCCGCCGCATGCCCCGTCCCTCTTCATACCGCGCAGCCCCTTCACCCCTGTGCTTCCAGTAGCAATTAGACATCGCGAATGCTAATGCCCTCTAGTAACGCCCTCACACCCCACCCGCCCCCCAGGAGCGCTACGCGGTGCCGCGCGCCGCCGGCATCTTCCGCGAGCTGCCCTCGCCCACCGACGTGACGGCGCGCAACATCATCCACCGCATCGTGGACAAGCGCGCCGCGTTCGAGGCGCGCAACGCCAAGAAGGTCAAGGGCGAGGAGGCGTACTACACGGGGGCCAAGACCTACGTGCAGGAGCTGTGAGCGAGGCGCGTGCTGATGAGAGCTGTGAGTGACACGGTTGTAGCTGGTCGTGTTGAGCTGGTAGTTTCCGGTGAATGGCGGTCAGCAAGCTGGCTGGAAGCCGAGTGCTTTTACGCCGAGTGCTTTTAAGGCGTTGGAGTTGGTCTGCTTGCCGGCTGGTGGACAAGGAGACTTTGGGGAGGTGGGCAAGTGCTGGGTGTTGGGCCGCGGTGTGGGGTACATGAGGGGAGGAGGGGGTTGAGGGCAGGGGGACACTGCTGGTAGCAGTACGGCTGGGAAGCCACTGCCCGCCGAGTGCACAGTCCTCCCGCCAGCTGCAAGGCGAAGATGGCCGCTAGCGGCGGGGAGTGCGACTGGGCTGTCCAGGGAATGGGCAGGGGTCGGGCGCACATTGTGGATCAAAGGTTTTGGGGTTAGAGCCCTCCCATGGGAATGGGCCGGCGGGCCATTGCCTTGGGATCGTGAGCAGGTGGTGGGCACAGCGGTACTCCACGCAGGTGCCCGTGGTGGTGTGTGGTGTATCCCTCGGAGGCAGGATGTTGGGGGCGCTGCAGAAGCCCCACGTGCGGTCGTACGTTACTTGTGGGGTCGATTCTGTGTCTATGTTCAACGCTGTCCAGTCGCATGGGGCGCTGGCGGTGAGCGTCGGTGGCAGTGCCAAGCCTGTGGCGGTTAGGCACAAGGGGGCAGGCGGGCCTCGAGGTTGAGGCCCTGGGTGGCGTACGAGTGCTTGCGTTGCGGTCAGTTTGGCCTGCATTAACGCCGCACCGTCGCCAGGCAGTTGAATTGTCGTACTTGGACACGGTTGGTTGCCGTGTTGCTTGGCAGTTGGAGGTATTGTACTGTACGGCAGGACACGACGTATGAGGGTACGACATGATGCCGGTAGTCACACGAGTCCCAGTCGCTGGCCGCCTTAGCACGCACATCGGGGGCCTGTCCGATGTTCTGAGCTTGGGGGCCAGCCGCCGAGCCTGTACCTGACGACAATGCGGCGGGAGGCCCCTGTGCCACGTGCTGGTGTGCTCAGGGGAACCTCCCCTGGTTGTGCAGCACAGAGGTGCTTGCACGGCTGTGCGCAACTGTATAACAGTGTAACTGCAAAGTTGAAGATGGAATCTTTGGCGTCCAGGTTCAGCACGTTTGCGCACCCAGGCGCATCCCATCTGTGTGGTCAGGGGAGGCCGTCCCCCTGCTGTACCAGTACCGGTCTTGGCACCTGGCCTGGCGGACTGCCGCACTGCAGTTGCCTGTGCTCCCCGATGCCGCCAAGATTGCACATCATGTGGACCAGAGTGGTGTTGGAGCGTAATCCTAACGTCGGGTTCTTGCCCAGCAGCATGCTCTGCGGATACTTAATGCCGTTTGGCAACAGCGACAGGACCTACCTGGGCACCGAGACGACAGCAGCAACGGTTGCATGCGCCCTGAGGGCGGTTGCACACAACCCGCCAGTCTGTGGCAACAGACCGCCCAACCACCATTGACCCCAAGAGTTGGACTGCACTCGACAAGCGCAGCCTGCAGGGACGCCAACAGACCGACCTTTATCTGGATTTTTACAAAACATTTTGGACGCCCATAATGATACTTCGCGGGACTTTGGCCAGGCCGGGGAAGTGCACCCGTCGCGCTAACCGTTTGCGTCCGGTCGAGGCAGCGCGGACACGCCAAGTGCAGCTCATGTTCACGAGGCTTGCGTTTCCGGTTGCCAGCAGACAGGAGACACACTGACTACCATATACGGCCATCTAGGAAATGCGATGAAGCAAGAACCATCCCCAGCGTCAGGGCGGCCTGCCCCCTGTCGCCCCCTGCGCCACGCGCTGGCTTTTGCAGCGCTAACGCTCATCCTGTTGAACGGCAAGTGCTACCTCTACATTGGCTGTACAGAGCATCTGCGGGACGCATCGTGGGATATGCGTTCCAACACCTTGTCGGGAAATTGCCCTTCGTCATCGCATGGCCTCGCCCTCCTGCTATCCACCCCCTTCAGGCGCCGTCGCCGACAGGTGCTCGCGCCATGAGGTGGAAGTCCTGCCTGTAGCCCACCTGCAGCGGCGTGTGGCTGGGCAACCCGAGGCGCTGAGCACGTATGCGGGACAGGTGCGAAGGACGGCCGGGAGGGCATTGGGAAACTCCCATACAAATGTTTCCCTCTCCGACTTTCCTGTTTTGTGCTGGTTATTTGTTCTTGTGCCGTCCAGGAGGTGGTCGTTCGCGGCGTTGTGACCGCAGCACTTCCATCGGCCGCTGGCCCGCGACCGGGCGGCTTCTTCATACAGAGCCGGTGCGTGTCCGCACTATCCACAAGCAGGAAGCAGTTTTGCGGTAGAAACGACGGCACAACAGGCCATGACTGGGCGGGGTTCGTCGCTCGCTGCTTCGTGTGTGTTCGTAGAGGCCGTTGGCTTCGACAGTTGGTTGGCACAGACCCGCAGCCAGGCTTTCACCTGTCCTGCCAGGTCCTGCAACTGCACCGCAGTCATGCTGGCCAGGTATCCAATGTGGGTCATAGTGACGATTTTGCCACGGGGGAAGATATATCCGATCAGACAGGCACCTGTTTCCCTGCTGTTTCCTTGCAGCTCGGCCAGCGGCCCCATGTCGATGGACGCCCTGGCGGTTGCTGACGGCAGCAGTGCCGTACACGTGCTGGACGGTTGTACGACAACAACGTACGGCAAGGAAGGGCCTGGAGAGACCGCCCTGCCCTGTGTGGAGGTGCACGCCGGGGACGATGTCGAGTGAGTTACACTTTGCATCTGCAGGTACCGTATGTATCGCCCTGGACCTGCGGTTAAGCCCTTGACCTATGGCGTTCATAATTGGGAGACAACTGGGGGGGACGGTTGGGAGCCTGCCATGGGCTCCTGTCGTACACGAACCACAATGCGGCGAGGCAATTACCGTATCGCCAGCACGCCTTCCACGTGAGCGCCCGCCTAAGCCCCCCGCCCTTCCTTTGTCCACTTGCTCATATCACAGGATCCGCGGCCTGGTGCTGGAGCGAGACCCCACCGGCGGCGGCCGCGCTACTGCCATCCGCGCCGCCGCCATCGCCCTGTGCGCCCGCAACGCCGCCGGCGCGCCGCCGCCCCTGGCATTGCCGCTGAAGCTGATCAAGCAGCTCGTGCCTACCGCCGCCGACGATTCCGCCGCCTCCGTGCCACGTGTCGACGGCGACGCGCTGTGGGCCCCCCTGGAAGGCATGCGCGTGTCGTTGGAGTACCCCCTGACCGTGGTGTCGGCGGAGCGATACGAGGAGCACGGTGGGTTTGTAGCAGGTCGCCGGATATGCCACAACATATGCTGGATGGATGGGATACCGATACTCTGATACCGCCAGGGTAGCACAGCGGCTTGTGAACTGCTTTGTGGCTCGCCGCAGCGCGTACATCCTCAGAGCATCGCGAAGGCACAAAAGCAAGCCCAGCTTTAAGAGCAATATCCTTCGTATGCTTTGTTGTCGGAGAGATTGCCTTCACTGCCACGTTAGCGCTGTACGGTACTGATCCTCATTGACGTGTGGCCCCAGCGCGCACGCACAGAGCGCCTTGACGCCCTGTTCCTCCTCGCCGTTGACCCACCTGGACCCACGCGCGCACTGCGCAGGCGAGCTGCTGGTGTCCCCCGCCCCCGGCTCCCCCGCCGCCCCCCTCCTGCTGGAGGTCACCGCACAGCCACGTGAGTGCCGTACACGCGTACAGGCAGCACAGACAGGGACGCGCTGGTACATATGGTACCGACGGTCACAGACACTGCATAGCGAGGTCGACCATGGCTGCCCTTACCACTACTGGTACTGTCAGGCTGTGCACTGACTGCACAGTCCACCACAGCAACAATGCAAAGTCCGCCACCTGCATACGGTACTCTGTCGCGAGCACTGCTTCCCTGGTGCACGCCTTCCCGCCTTCTTTCACACGTCCCCTACGTACCGTAAGCCCCAGAGCTGCTTCCTTCACATCCACAGGCCCCGAAGTCAAGGCTGGGGACGTGCTGGCTGGTGTGGACGAGGCCCTGGTGCTGTGGATGTGCGAACCCACAACCACCACCACCACCACCACCACCGACGTGCAGCCCCCACCGTCCTGCGCCTGGCGCCTGGTCCTCCCGCCCACCACCCACCTGCACGCCGCCGCCACTACACACACAGCATCCACAGCTGCCGCAACCCAGCTTGTCACAGCTGCATCCAGGGCCGGCAGGGCACTGCTGGCGGGCGCGCGGGCGGCGGCCGCCCGCCGCCTGAGCTCCGCCCGCCACCGCGCCCTCACCACCGCCGCCGCCGGTTTCGAGTCCCTCACAGGTGCCGGGCTGGCCGCCGCCCGCGGCAGGGCGTCGCGTGACGGCGGCCGCCTGGCCCTGCGCCACCAGCGCCACAGGCAGCTGGCACAGGCGGACGGTGGTGTGGTGGACCCGGGAGTGGTGGATGGTGGTGTCGTAGATGGTGGTGTCGTGGACGGTGTGCCTACTGGGAGTGATGGTGGTGGCGCGGTGCCGGCGGAACCTGTGGCCGCCGTTGTCGAGGAGGTCTCGCCGCCGCCGCCCAGCCCCGAGCCGCCTTCGCCCGAGCCCCCAAGTCCCGAGCCACCATCTCCCGAGCCGCCGTCCCCCGACCCGCCCAGTCCCCCGCGGCCCCCGCGCCCGCCCCGCCCGCCTCGCTCGCCCCCCAGCCCCCCGCTCCCGCCCACCTCTCCCCCCGCGCCCCCGCCCCAGCCCCGCCCGCCCCCCGCACCTCCCGCGCCGCCCCCCGAGCCCCCAGCCTGGCCCGACTTTCCACCAGACCTCCCGCCCTCACCAAGCCCACCGTCCCCTGAGCCGCCATCACCTGAACCGCCCTCTCCCCAGCCTCCATCGCCCGAGCCTCCCTCTCCTGAACCGCCCTCTCCCCAGCCTCCATCGCCCGAGCCTCCCTCTCCTGAACCGCCCTCTCCCCAGCCGCCATCGCCCGAGCCTCCTTCTCCCGAACCGCCCTCGCCAGCGCCTCCCGCTCCCCCCGACGCCTCTCCCCCATCGCCCCAGCCTCCGTCACCTGAACCGCCCTCCCCCGAGCCCCCTTCGCCAGCCCCTCTCTCCCCTGCGCCCCCCAATGCCTCTCCCCCATCGCCTCAGCCGCCTTCGCCCGAGCCTCCTTCCCCTGAACCCCCATCACCAGCCCCGCTGTCTCCAGCGCCCCCCAACGCCTCTCCCCCATCGCCTCAGCCGCCTTCGCCCGAGCCTCCTTCCCCTGAACCCC
>VFQN01003338.1_pt1 | contig 23189 bp, 20 predicted proteins | sample 3512371 | NCBI WGS metagenome assembly VFQN01 (sample SAMN10412370, study PRJNA504923) | tailings metagenome | isolation source: Replicate 2 from Balatoc abandoned mine | place: Philippines: Itogon, Benguet | collected 2017-08-28
CAATCTTGGACGGTTACCCGATCCTCCGACTACCCACGAATTCTGCTGACGAGGCGGTTTTGTGTGTGCGCTGACCCATGGCTCACGCCATGGGCAAGGGTTCTGGCGCCGCTCCGCGGCTTGGCTAGCTGCCCCTCCGGGGCGCGGATGGTCGTTGTTCCGGGCGCAATCAATGAGCGGTCCGGAGGGTGGAGGCGGGCGGAGCCGCAGCCGGAGCACGCGGCGAGGTCGGCGTCTCTGGTGGAGTGCGGGTCCGGTGGCGCTGGAGTGTGCGGGCATTGTCGAGATGGTTGGGATGGTGGAACAGGACTTCGGTCTTTTCATACGGCGCCGAGCCTATAGGGTGGCTCCATGGAATCAGCCCTGCCCGGCCCACCGAGGAAGGCCGCCCCAGGACCACTTCGCCGCGCAGCGGCTTTGTTCAACCAGTGGCTGATGTGAACGCCGGGAATCGTGGTTGGTCAGGGACGGGCGGCATTGCCCGGCGTCGCATGGCTCAGCGCCGGGCCCGATGAAAGTATGAGGTACACGATCGCTTGTCTGAAGATTGCAATGGCTTGCCTCGCAGGATGTTCATCGGCAAGGACGGCGACTTCACCCAAGGTTTGGGCTGATGTCAGTGAGGGCATGATGCGGCAGCAGATTGTCGACAGCATTGGGCAACCGGCATCCCAGTCGCCCTCCGGTGAGGTTTGGCAGAGCGAGGGCTGGGAGCTTCGCATTGCGTATGACGAGAGCGGTCGGGCGGCAAATGTCGTGCGCGTGCTCATCCTAAGATGATCAACCGCCGAAGCTGCCGGCCGCAGGCAACACCGGGATGGCATCCAGGCCGACATTCAGACATGAACGGCCTTGCGTCCCTGAGCCGGGCGGTTAGGTGACATGACAGCGCCAAGGACCATACCCAGCCTTCCGGGGTACGCCGATGTTCGCGATCTCCTCGCTGATGGCACGTTTCTGCGCTGCGCGGACGTCTGGCGATTGGCTCTCGAGTTCTACCGTGACGAGTTTGACGAGTTGAGACGGCGGATGGTCCTGGAGCTCATGGCCGATGTGCAGAACTCCAATTCGGATAGAGTCGCCGTGATCATGGAGGTGCCGACACAGATTGCGTTTCCCGATTCGTGGCAGATCCTCGGACTGGATTTTGAGGACGTCCGAGATCGGGGCATGGAGGGCGTCAGGTGGCGAGCATACGACTATGAGATGAGCGGTTTTGAGGTCTATTGCTCTGCAGTACGGCTGGAGAGACGCAGGAGCACGGAACCATGTGGTGCCGGCAACGCCGGGTAGTCGCCAGCTTCTAGGTTGCGCGTGCAGGTTCGTCGTGGCAGACCTTTGGCGTTCGGCAGATGCGGTCGTCTTGAAACAATCGCCGTATGAGAACGAAAACCGGAATCATCGGATGCATATTGGTGGGGTTTGTCGCCGTCTTTGTGATCGTTTACACACTCACCACGCCATCCGTCGCGGCTCGGCCCGTGCGATTGGTTGTCACGGGTCCTGATGGTCAGCGTTTTTCGGGTAGCTACGTTGCCGACGGGGTTACGAACTCTGTGAGCGCCATCGCTCCAGCCACCATCAGCTTTCAGGCGAGAGACGTCACTTACGAGTTCAAGCGCGACGGAGGAGCCGGTGAGTTTCGCGTTGCCCTGTACGTGGGTGAGATCTGCCGGACATCCACCACCAGTGACCAACGGCAAGGGGTTCGCGGTGTCCTGCGTTATGCGTCGACGAGCGAGAGTTACTCGGCCTCCGGCTTCTGAGCTTGCTCCGCCGAACAGGATCACGACTGGCGGGGTGGGGGGTCTCGGTTGGGCGGCCAAACGGAGGGGAGCCGGGGTGGGCTGGCGGGCGCCGTGGATTTCGGCCGACTCTCTCGTCACTCTCTTGATGACGGCCGTTTGGGTCCGGTTAGGGTTCCGGTCATGGCAACCTCCCACGCGCGGGCGTTCGCCGCCCAGAGCGCCAGCACGCCCCTGGCTCCGTACGGCATCCACCGGCGGGCCCCTGGACCCGTGGATGTGGAGATCGACATCCTGTACTGCGGCGTCTGCCACTCGGACCTCCACCAGGCGCGGAACGAATGGCACAACACCGTTTACCCCTGCGTCCCGGGCCATGAGATCGTCGGGCGGGTCACGCGGGTCGGAACAGGCGTGACCCGGTTCAAGCCGGGTGACATCGGGGCCGTGGGTTGCATGGTGGATTCGTGCCGGACCTGTTCCAGTTGCAGGGCGGGGTTCGAGCAGTACTGCCTCTCGTTTCCCACCTTCACCTACAACGGCGAGGACAAGCACCTCGGCGGCCCCACGTTCGGCGGGTATTCAACAGGCATCGTCGTGGACGAGGCGTTTGTTCTGAGGGTGCCGGCCGGATTGGACCTGGCGGCGACCGCCCCGCTGCTCTGTGCGGGGATCACCACCTACTCGCCGCTGCGACATTGGAAGGTCGGGCCCGGGCAGAAGGTCGGGATCGTCGGTCTTGGCGGCCTGGGGCACATGGCGGTGAAGTTCGCCCGGGCGTTCGGCGCGCACGTGGTGCTGTTCACCACCTCGGCAGGCAAGGTGGCGGACGGCCTGCGTCTGGGCGCCCACGAAGTCGTGGTGTCCCGGGAACCCGAGGCGATGAAGAAGCATGTCGGCAGCTTCGACTTCATCCTCGACGCGGTCTCTGCGCAGCATGACATCAACGTGTACCTCGGCATGCTGAAGCTGGACGGCACGCTGACCCTGGTGGGAGCGCCGGAGCAACCGCTGCCGGTGGCTGCGTTCAACCTGCTGCTCCCGCGTCGCCAGTTCGCGGGCTCGGCCATCGGTGGGATCGCGGAGACCCAGGAGATGCTGGATTTCTGCGCCCAGCACAGGATTGTGTCGGACATTGAGATCATCCCCATGCAGAAGATCAACGAGGCGTGGGACCGGTTGCTGCGTCAGGACGTGCGTTACCGGTTCGTCATCGATATGGCGTCATTGAAGGGCTGAGGTTTGCGGGCTTCGGGGACGCGGGTGTTGGGGGATGGGTGTGGGGAGCGTTGACCTTGCGGGGTGGGGGCGGCAGCCTCTGGGCGGTTCCCAGCGAAGCACTTTCCCATGAAACCCAATGCATCACGTTCCAGGGTCGGGCGTCGGCAGTTCCTGAAAGCGGCCACCGTGGCGGGCGGGGTGATGATCCTGCCCCGTCACCTGATCGCCGGCAGCGGGCAGACCCCGCCGAGCGAGCGGATCAACATCGCGGGGATAGGAGTGGGTGGGATGGGGGCTGGGGATATCGGGGCGGTGGCGAAGGGGAACAACATCGTGGCGTTGTGTGATCCTGACAGCCTGCGTGCGGCGGACACCTTCAAGCGGCATCCGGGGGCGCGGCAGTTCAAGGATTTCAGGCGGATGTTCGACGCGATGGAGAAGGAGATCGACGCCGTGGTGGTGGCGACGCCGGATCACACGCATGCGGTGGCGGCGATGGCCGCGATTCGGCGCGGGAAGCATGTGTACTGCGAGAAGCCGCTGGCGCATTCGGTGCATGAGGTGCGGGCGCTGATGGATGCGGCGAAGAAGCACAATGTGGTGACGCAGTTGGGGAACCAGGGGCACTCGTTCGATTCGATCCGGGACTTCTGCGAGTGGATCTGGGCGGGGGCGATCGGGAAGGTGCACACGATCCACTGCGGGTGCAGCGCGGTGAACTCGGGACTGGACGCCCTGCCGCGGTTGAAGGAGCGGCATGCCGTGCCGGCGACGCTCGACTGGGATCTCTGGCTGGGGCCGGCGCTGGAGCGTCCTTACCATCCGGCGTACCTGCCGGCGAACTGGCGGGGCTGGGTGCCGTTCGGGAACGGCACCGTGGGGGACTGGACCTGCCACGTGGTGGATCCGGTGTTCTGGGCCCTGGATCTCGGGGCGCCCCGTTCGGTGGTCGCCCAGGTGAAGGACTATGATCCCCGCACGCAGGGCGATGCGTTCCCGAAGGGCGAGGTCATCACCTACCAGTTCGATGCGAAGGGGGATCGGGGGCCGGTCACGATGCATTGGTACAGCGGCACGGAACGGATTCCGCGGCCGCCTGAGCTGGATGCCGACGACCGTGGCGTGGACACCGGGGCGGTGGTGATCGGGGACAAGGGGACGATCGTTTACGGATCGCATGGCGCGGGTGGCGTGCGGCTGATCCCGGCGTCGCGCATGGACGACTTCCAACGTCCGGCCCGGAAGCTGCCGCGAGGGGTGCAGCATCACGCGGACTGGCTCCAGGCCATTCGCGGAGGCACGAAGGCAGGCTCGGATTTCGCCTATGGCGGACCGCTGACCGAGCTCGCGATGCTGGGGGTGATTGCGATCAGGTACCCCGGACAGAAGCTGGAGTGGGACACGGAACAGGTGAAGTTCCGGAACTTCCAGGAGGCGAACGCCCACATTCAACCGCCGTACCGCGACGGCTGGTCGCTGTGACGGGACGGGGGGCTCCCGTGCCGGGCCGTGGAGGTCCGGCGCGGGGCGAAGCGGGTTGAGTCGACCGGGAATCCGGGGGGGGCCTTTGGATTCCGAGGGAGGCCTAACGAAGTTGGATGCAGACGGCCTCGGTCGTGCTTCGGGCGAAGACGCGGCCGGAGGTGAAGGAGGGCGTGGTCCAGCACTTGCCCTGAAGGATGTCGGCCGAGGCGGTTTCCTGGTACCCGGCGGGGGTGGCCTTCACGATGGCGAACTGTCCGGCGTCGCCGAGGACGAGGAGGTGGCCATCGACCATGGTGACATTGCCGGGGCCGAAGCCGGCCTTGGACCACTTGACCTTGCCGGTGGCCAGTTCGACGCACTGGAGCGGGGCGCTTCCGTATTCCTTGAAGCCGAAGATGCCGTAGAGGTGGCCGTCGTGGTGGACGGGAGTGCTCCAATGGTTTTGCAGCTTGCCGGGCTGTCTCCAGAGCTCGGTCGCCTGGAAGGCGTCGCCGTCGCGGGTGATGCGGTAGGCGCCGGCGCCGACGCCGTAGCCCGCCGAGCAATAGACGATGTCGCCGGCGATGATGGGGGAGGCTGCGGTGGAGATCTTGTAGGGGAACGATTGGCGCCAGAGCACGCGGCCGTCGGCGGGGGTGACGGACACCAGACCGTTCTGGGTGAAGAAGACGACCTGTCGCTGGCCGTGGATGGTGCAGACCACGGGCGTGGCGTGGGTCATGCGGTCGTCCTGCCCTTTCCAGACGACGTTTCCGGTGGATTTGTCGATACCGAGCAGCGCCTGACCCTCACCGCCGCCCGCGACGAAGATGAGGTTGCCTTCGATGACCGGGGAGGCGGCGTTCTGCCAGGTGATCAAGCGTCCCTCGTGCTGGGCGAGGACGTTGCGGTTCCAGACCCGGCGCCCGGTCGAGGCGTCGAAACAGGCGAGGTTGAGGCGACCGTCCAGGACGTAGACGTGGTTGCCATCGACGGTGGGGGTGGAGCGCGGGCCGTCACCGCCCTGGTTGTCCCGGGTGCCGGCTGCGCCGCCGCCGTCGTATTTGGCGTTGGCGAGCGGGGTGGACCACAGTTCACGGCCGGAGTTGGCATCGAGGGCGACGAGGACCTCCATGGGGGCGCCGTCGATGTCCTTTCCGACGAGGGTGAAGGCTTTGTCGCCGGCGATGGTGAGGGAGGAGAATCCGCCGGGGCTTGGGGTGCGCCACATTTCGCGGGGGCCGGAGGCGGGGAACGAGGTGGCGGGAAGTTTCTCGGTTGAGATGCCGGTGTGCTGGGGTCCGCGGTAATTGGGCCAGTCGGCGGCGGTTGGCAGGGCAGGGAGGACGGCTGCGAGGGTGGCGGGCAGGATGGATCGGAGCGGGTGCATGGTATTGGGGGCTAGGGGTAGGGTGGTTGGGTGTGTTCAGGAGGACGGTTTGGGAGATTGGGGTTCGGGGGGGTGAGCGGGCATGAAGGGGGCGGTGAGGGCGGCGAAGAGGGCGAGGAAGCCGATGGCGAACAGGGTGAGGCGGAAGTTTCCGCCGGCCGTAAGGGCGCCGGAGAAGACGGTTCCGGCGGCGGCGGCGATGCGGCCGAAGTTGTAGCAGAATCCGGCGCCGGTGGTTCGGAGGAGGGTGGGGAAGAGAGGGGGCAGGTACATGGTGAAGAGGCCGAAGACACCGGACCAGAAGCCTACGGCTGGGAGCCAGAAGCGGCTGAGGGCGAGGGCGGAACGTTCGACGGCGAAGGCGCCCCAGAGGGTGGCGGTCATGCCGAGGAACATGAGGACGAGGGCGGTTCGGAAGCCGAGGCGTCGGGCGAGCCAGCCGGAGAAGAAGTTGCCGACGATGGAGATGCCGATGACTGCGGCGAAGGTGGTGGAGACGAGGCGGTTGATTTCGGGGTTGGACAGGCCGGCGACGTCGGGGAGGTGGCGGAGGTGTTGGGGGTGCCAGAACATGAAGGCCCACCAGGCGGAGAGGGAGCAGGCGCAGACCACGAGGGTGAGCGCGGTGGTGCGGGCGACGCTGCCGCGGAAGAGGTCGGAGATCGGGGGTGCGGCGTGGGTGCCGGCGGCCTGGGCGGCGTGCCACTCGGCCGGCTCGGGCACGTGGCGGCGGATCCAGAACACCATGATCGCGGGGAGGATGCCGACCAGGAACATGTACCGGGGCTCGGCGTCGCTGAGGATGTAGCCGGTGAGGCAGGCCAGGAGGACTCCGATGTTCACGCCGGTTTGGAGGACCGCGGCGATCCAGGGGCGCCAGCGTCGCGGCCAGGTTTCGGCGAGCAGGGTGGAGCCGACCGCCCATTCGCCGCCGATGCCGAGTGCGGCGACGAAGCGGAAGATGAGCAGGTGCCACCAGGCGGTGGCGAAGAAGGAGAGGCCGGTGAAGAGGGCGTAGGTGAGGATGGTGAGGCTGAGGGCGCGGCTTCGGCCGATGGTGTCGCCGAGGCGCCCGAAGAACGCGCCGCCCAGGGCCCAGCCGACGAGGAAGGCGGCCTGGATCCAGGAACTCTTCTGGCGGACCTCGTCGTCGGCGGTGCTCGCGACCATCAGGAGCTGGGCGACGAACGGGGCGGCGACCAGGGTGTAGAGGTGCATGTCCAGGCCGTCGAACAACCAGCCGAGCCAGGCGGCGATCCCGGATTTCCACTGGGTGGGGGAAAGCTCGCGGAGTGAACGGGCTTCGTTGTCGGGGGCGGGAGCGGGACCGGCAGCCGTGGCGGGGGCCGGGGTAGGGATGGGGGCCGTGGGGCCGGGTGCCTGGGGCGCCATGGGATGCCGGACGCTAGGCGACAAGACCTTTGGGGTAAATGGGAAAGGCGGTCCGGGGAGGGTTGGAGTTCCCGTCGGTTTCGAGGTTGATGCCCATGGGGCCTTTTGTTTGCATCACGCCCATGAAGAATTTCGCGGTGGTTCTGCCGCTTCTCGCCGTTCTGCTGGCCGCCACGTCCGGGTGTTACAAGACCATGGACAACCGGTCGCGGATGGGGGTGCCGTTCAGCAAGGACAAGATCGCCGGGCAGTATGAGCGGAGCGTCGACCAGGTGCAGACGGCGGCCCGCAAGGTGCTTCAGTACAACGGCGCGCTGGTCAGCGACGACATCGTCAACCGGGTTCTCGTGGGCAAGGTGGACACCCGGACGGTGTACGTGAAGCTCACGGAGCTCGAACCCGCGCTGACGCAGGTCACCGTGCAGGCCCGCACCAAGGGCGGGGGCGCGGACGTCGATCTCGCGGCGGAAATCGACAAGCAGATCGCGCTGCACCTGCGGTAGGAGCCAGCGGCATCACGCGGGGTGTCGGGCCACGGCACGAGCTTGCATCGGCGGTGGTTTCCCGGCTGAGAACCCGCGGGGATGGGAGGGAGGACGCCTGTTCGAGGCGCGACGCGGTTCACCCGGTTTTGTTCAGCGCCCGGCTTTGCGGCCGGGCGCTTTTGCGTTGCTGGCCTTGGATGGCGGCGGGGTCGGCGGGGTTGTCCTCTTCTCGACCCTGAACCCGCCGGGGTCGGCCGACAGGATGCGCACCTCGGCGTTGGGCAGCGCGCGTTTCATGGCTTTCGCCACGGCGGGTGCGGTGTCGGGGGAAGGGGAGAGGCAGATGATGGTGGAACCGGAGCCGCTGAGCCATCCGCCGACCGCACCGGCGCGTTCGCCGGCGGCGATGACCTTGTCGAGGGCGGGGATGAGGGCCTGGCGGTAGGGTTGGTGGACGCGGTCCTCGAAGGCGCCGCGGAGCGCGGGTGCGTCGCCGCGGGCGAAGGCGGCGGTGATGAAGGCGGCGTGGGTGATGTTGTGGACGGTGTCGGCCTTGCTGAAGGAGGACGGGACGAGGCGGCGGGCTTCCGGGGTGGGGATCTCGAAGTCGGGGATGAGGGTGACGAAGCGGAAGCGGGCGGGGATGGGGAGGCGCAGGCAGCGGGGTTCGCCGCCGATGATGACGGAGGTGGTGAAGCCGCCGAAGGTGGCGGGAGCGGCGTTGTCGGGGTGTCCCTCGAGGGTGGCGACGAGGCGGAACAGGTCGGTTCGATCGAGGGGATTGTCGGTGAGGGAATTCAGGGCGGCGACCGTGCCGAGGCGGACGGTGACGGAGGAGCCGAGGCCACGGGCCATGGGGACATCGCCGGACAGGTGGATATCGAAGCCGAACGGCTTTTTCCGGGCCTGTTTGAAGAAGAGGCCGGCGGCCTCGGCGATCAGGCTGGTGGCGGAGGGGCGGGCGGCGTCGGGGATGGGGGAGACGATGCGGGGATGCGCGGCTGAGGTGGGGGTGACGCGGACGTGATTGAAGACGCGGAGGGCGATTCCGAGCGTATCAAAGCCGGGTCCGAGGTTGGACGTGCTGCCTGGGACGCGGATGCAGGCGGATGGGTACTGGGGCATGGGAGAGGGTTGCGCGGAGGGGGTGGGCGCGGAGGGGGTTGGGGTCAATCCTCGACCTTGAGGTCGCGGGCGAGGAGATCGCGGACGCCCTGATGGACGTCCTTGTTTTCGAAGAGCATCGCGTGGATTTCGCGGATGATGGGGATTTCGACGTTGCGCTGGTCGGCGAGGCGGACGGCTGCGGCGCAGGTGGGGACGCCTTCGGCGATGGAGGCGGTGGCGGCGGTGGCCTGGGCGAGGGTTTCACCGCGGCCGAGGCGTTCACCGAGGGTGCGGTTGCGGCTCATTTTGGAGAAGCAGGTGACGGTGAGGTCGCCGAGGCCGCTGAGGCCGGAGAAGGTTTCGGGGCGGGCACCGCAGGCGACGCCGAGGCGGCGGATCTCGGTTTGGCCGCGGGTGACGAGGGCGGCCTTGGAGTTGTCGCCGAAGCCGAGGCCGTCGCAGACGCCGGCGCCGATGGCGAGGATGTTTTTGAGGGCGCCGCCCAGTTCGACGCCGATGCGGTCGGTGGTTCGGTAGACGCGGAAGTGGGGGCGGTGGAAGGCCTCCTGGACCTGGGCGGCGGTGTCGGGGTCCGGGGAGGCGGCGACCACGGCGGTGGGGATGCCGCGGGCGACTTCCGGGGCGAGGCTTGGGCCGGAGAGGGCGGCGATGGGGGTGTGGGGGAAGAGGGACTCGAGCACGCCGCCCATGGTGAGGCCTGAATCCCGTTCGATGCCCTTGGTGGCGGTGACGAGCGGGGTATGGACGGGGCCGAGGCTGCGGGCGACATCGCGGAACGCCTTGGAGGGGACGACCATGAGGATGAGGTCGGCGCCGGCGACGCAGCGGTCGGCGGCGGTTTCGAAGCGCCAGTCGTCGGGGATGACGCAGCCGGGGAGGTAGGCTTCGTTGCGTCGGGACGCGCGCATGTTTTCGAGGTGGAGGGGGTCGTGGCCCCAGACCGTGATGGTGTGGCCGTTTTGGTGGAGGACGAGGGCGAGGGCGGTGCCCCAGGCGCCGGCGCCGAGCACGGAGACGTTCATGGGGAGCCGTGGGGGGGTGGGGGTGGGGGGGTGGAGGAGGTGGAGTCGGCTGGGGAGGGTTTGGAGCCGAGGCGGGGTTCGGTGCCGGCGCGGAGGCGGGCGATATTGGTGCGGTGGCGCCAGAAGACGAGGAGGGCGAGGACGAGGGTGAGGCTGATGAGGATGGGGTCGCGGACGGTGAGGCTGGTGACGATGGGGAGGGCGGTGGCGGCGGCGAGGGAGGCGAGGGAGACGATGCGGGAGAGGGCGAGGGTGGCGAGGAAGACGGCGAGGACGACGGCGAAGGCGGTGGGGACGAGGCCGGCGAGGACGCCGGCGGAAGTGGCGACGCCTTTGCCGCCTTTGAAGCGGAGCCAGCAGGTGAAGTTATGGCCGAGCACGGCGAAGGCACCGCCGAGGACGGGGAGGAGGGAGGCGGGGGTGATGGTGGCGGCGGCGGGGAGGGCGTCGCGGAGGAGGTGGGGGAGGACGGTGCAGGCGAGGAAGCCCTTGAGGGCGTCGACGAGGAGGACGAAGGAGCCGGGTCCGCGGCCGAGGACGCGGAGGGCGTTGGTGGCGCCGATGTTGCCGCTTCCGAAGCGTCGGAGGTCGACGCCGCGGAGGCGGCCGACGAGGTATCCGGTGGGTAGGGAGCCCAGGAGGTAGGCGGCGATGGCGGTGGCGGCGAGGGGGGTCAGCACACCTCAGCGGGCGTGGGGAGTTTCGCGGTAATGGCGGGCGAGGATGTCCTCGCCGAAGTCGCCGTTGAAGTCGCGCCAGACCGCGTGGATGTGGTTGGCGTTGTTCTGGGTGCAGTCGTATTCGAGGAGGAAGGAGGGGCCTTGGACGCGGTAGTAGCTGCCCTTGCCCGGGGCGTCGGCCCCGGCCCAGGCGAAGTGGATGTTGCCGAAGCCGGCCTTTTCGATGCGGGCGAGGTCGAGGTCGGCGACCTCCGGGCGGGCGCGGCGGACGTATTCCTCGATGAGGCGGCGGAGGGTTTTGGTTTGGGACTCGGACATTTTGGAGGCGGCGAGTCCGGCGGGTTCGAGTGGGGAGACCTTGCGTTGGTTGCCGGTGAGGACGTCGGGGTAGGCTTCGTCGGCGATGACGGCGACGGTTCGTTGGGCGGGGTCGAGGGAGCGGAGCAGTTCGCGGCCGAGGTCTTCCTCGCGGGCGAGGGCGCGGAGGCCTTTGCGGGGGCCTTGTCGGACTTCGGCGGGGTTGCTGCCGAGGAACCAGGGGGTGGCGGAGACCTGGTGGTCGCCGACGACGGTGAAGTTTGCGGAGAAGTGGTGGCCTTCGACGCGCCAGCCCCAGGGGTTGGTGGAGCCCGGGGAGCCGAAGATGGCCCAGTAGTACAGTTCCGGGTCGCGGACGGGGCCCTTGCCCTGTTCCAGTTCGAGCAGGATCTGTTCGAGGCTCATGATGGTCTGGGCCTTGACGAGGCCGCGCTGGCTGAGGCCGGAGGCGAGGAGGGCGGTGGCAAGGTGGCGTTGGGCGGGGGCCATTTCCTTCCAGGTGAGGCCGCGGCGGGCCATGGGGACGAAGTTCCAGTTGGCGCGTTCGGGGTCGGTGAAGGGGAGGACGGCCTTGGCGCGTTGGGAATCGTCGAGGGCGGCGAGGAAGGTCTGGGCGGCCTCGGCCATTTCGGTGCCCGGGCCGTTGGCGCGGGCGGCGAGGAAGGGGCTCGCGGCGGCGACGCAGGCGAGGGCGGGGATCAACCAGGCTCGGCTCATGGTACGCGGACGTTCATGGGGTTGGGTGGGTGGAGGCAAACGCAAAATGGAAGGACGCCGCAGGAATCTGGGGTGCGCCGTCGGGGCGGGGTGGGTAGGCTGGCAGTCATGACGTTGTTGTTCATCGGGGACATCGTTGGGTCGCCGGGGCGCAAGGCGGTACGTGTGCTGTTGCCGCGGCTGCGGGCGCGGTGCGGGGTGGATGTGGTGATTGCGAACGGGGAGAACGCGGCAGGCGGGTCGGGGATCACCCCGGAGACGGCGTCGGAGATCTTCGCCGCCGGGGTGGACATCATCACCAGCGGGGATCATCTGTGGGATCAGAAGGAGGTGACGGAGCTGCTGTTGAAGGAGCCGCGGTTTGTGAGGCCGATCAACTATCCGGCCGGGACGCTGGGCCAGGGGAGCACGGTGTGGCAGCGGAGCGGTCATGTTTCGGTGGGGGTGATCAACGCGCAGGGGCGGAGCTTCATGGCGCCGCTGGAGAACCCGTTCGTGCAGGTGGCGGCGGAGGTTGACCGATTGCGGCGGGTGACCCCGGTGATCTTCGTGGACATGCATGCGGAGGCCACCTCGGAGAAGATCGCGATGGCGCGGATGCTGGACGGGACGGTGAGCGCGGTGGTGGGGACGCACACGCACGTGCAGACGGCGGACGAGCAGATCCTGCCGGGGGGAACGGCGTTTCTCTGTGACGCGGGTTTCACCGGGCCGCATGACAGCGTGCTGGGGCGGGAGGTTGAGCCGGTGATCCGCAGGTTTCGGACCTGCACCCCGCAGCGTTTTCCGGTGGCCAAGGACCGGGTCATGCTGCAGGGCGTGCTGATCCGGGTGAATCCGGAGACCGGGCGGGCGGAGGGGATTCAGCGGATATCGGAATCGGTGCCGGCGGGAGGGGACCAGCACGAGTGAGGACATCCCGGGACCGGACGTGAGCGGACCGGACCGGGGTGGGAGCGGGAAGGCAACGAGCGAAGGGCGGACGCCATGGCGAGGAAGACGAAGAGCGGTTGGGATTTCGGTGAACTGTTTCCGGCCTCCGAAGGTTCGGGGCGGACGGTGTTGTCGGTGAGCGAGCTGACCTCGCAGGTGAAGGGTTTGTTGGAGGGGCGGTTTGGGGATGTGTGGGTGAGCGGGGAGGTCACGAACCTGCGGTTGCAGGGGTCGGGGCACATGTATTTCGCCCTGAAGGACGCGGGGGCGCAGCTGAGCTGCGTGTTGTTCCGGGGCACGCAGGTGCCGGCGGCGCAGCGGGCGTTGATGAAGGACGGGCAGAAGGTGTCGGTGCAGGGGGAGGTCACGGTGTACGAGCCGCGGGGGCAGTATCAGTTGATTGTGCGCGGCGTGGAGGTGCAGGGGGTTGGGGCGTTGCAGGCGGCCTTCGAGCGGATGAAGGAGAAGCTCGCGGCGGAGGGGTTGTTCGACGGGGCGCGGAAGCGGGCGATACCGAGGTATCCGAGGCGGCTGGGGATCGTGACCTCGGCGACGGGGGCGGCGCTGCGTGATGTGTTGCACGTCGTGGGTCGGCGGTATGCGGGGCTGGAGGTGGTGCTTGCGCCGTGCCGGGTGCAGGGGCAGGGGGCGGAGCGGGAGATCGCGGCTGCGCTGGGGCTTTTGAACGCGTGGTCGGCGGGTGGCGGGGATCGGGAGTTGGATGTGATCCTGGTGACGCGGGGGGGAGGGAGCCTGGAGGATCTTTGGGCGTTCAACGAGGAGGCGGTGGCGCGGGCGATCCACGGGTCGGCGGTGCCGGTGGTTTCGGCGGTGGGGCACGAGATCGACTTCACGATTGCGGATTTCGTGGCGGACATGCGGGCGGCGACGCCGAGTGCGGCGGCGGAGCTGTTGACCGCGGGATATGTGGAGAGCCGGGAGGTGGTGCGGCGGCACGGGGAATGGCTGGGGCGGAGGGTGCGCGGGGCCCTGGGGTTGGGGTTGGAGCGATTGGAGGGGATGGCGGGAAGGCTGCGCCGGGTGCATCCGAGGCGGTGGCTGAACGAGCAGGAGCAGCGTTTGGACGATCTGCGGATGGAATTGGATCGGTTGGCGGTCGGCGGGGTGGAGGGGAGGGTGCGGCGGGTGGCGCAGGCGGGGTTGCGATTGGCGGCGGTCCGGCCGGAGTGGCGGCTTCAGCGGGAGCGGGAGCGGTGGGGGCGGGCGGCGGGGGGGCTGGGTGAGGCGGCCGGGCGGCGACTGGGGGGGATGCGTGAGGCGTTGGAGCGGTTGGAGATCCGGCTGGGGCTGTTGTCACCGGAACAGGTGTTGGCACGGGGTTATTCGATCACGCGGGAGGCGGCGACGGGGCGGGTGTTGCGGCGGGCGGACGAGGTGGTTCCGGGCATGCTCCTGAGGACTCGACTGCATGACGGGGATGTGGCCAGCATCGCGACTCGCCCGGAGCCGGCGCCTGAAGCCGGCGGGGGTGGAGGCAAAGCATGATGCGACGTACCGAAAACCTGCGGGTGGCCGAAGTCCGGCGCCTGGTGACCCCGGCTCGTTTGAAGGCCAAGCTACCGATCACCGAGGTGGCGAACCGGACGGTGGTGGAAGGGCGGACGGCGGTGGAACGGATCCTGGACGGGAGCGATCCGAGGCTGCTGGTGGTGGTGGGTCCCTGTTCGATCCATGACGAGACCGGGGCGTTGGAATACGCCGGCAAGCTGGCGGAGCTGAGCCGCGAGGTGGCGGACCGGCTGTTCGTGGTCATGCGGGTTTATTTCGAGAAACCGCGGACCACGATCGGGTGGAAGGGGTTGATCTACGATCCGAACCTGGACGGTTCGGACGACGTGGAGCTTGGGCTGCATCGGGCGCGGGAGCTGCTGTTGAAGGTCAACGACATGGGGTTGCCGGCGGGGACGGAGTTCCTGGATCCGATCGTGCCGCAGTACATTGATGATCTGGTGACCTGGGCGGCGATCGGGGCGCGCACGACCGAGTCGCAGACGCACCGGCAGATGGCCAGCGGGCTTTCGATGCCGGTGGGGTTCAAGAACGGCACGGACGGCGGGCTTCAGGTGGCGGTGGACGCGATGTTGTCGTCGAGGCATCCGCACAGTTTTCTGGGCATCGATACGGACGGGATGACGAGCATCATCCGGACGATGGGCAATCCTTACGGGCACGTGGTGTTGCGCGGGGGCAAGGCGGGGACGAACTACGATCCTGCGAGCATTGCGGCCGCGGAGGCGGCGTTGCGGAAGGCGGGGTTGCCGGCGGGGCTGATGGTGGATTGCAGTCACGCGAACTCGGCGAAGGTGTTTGCGCGGCAGGAGGAGGTCTGGAACAGCGTGGTGGAGCAGCGGCGGGGTGGGAACCGGGTTCTGGTGGCGATGATGGTGGAGAGCCATTTGCAGGAGGGGAACCAGCCGCTGGTGGCGGACCGGTCGAAGCTTCGTTACGGCGTGTCGATCACGGATGCGTGCGTCGGGTGGGAGACCACCGAGCGGATGCTGCGGCACGCGCACCGGGTGTTGGGGGATCCCGCGGTGGCGGGTTGAGGCGTTGGCGACGGGTGGCCTGTTCGGAGGCGCGCCCGTGGGTGTGCCGGGTCCGGCGCGTGGTCGCGACGGCGGCGGGGGCGGGGATGCGGGGGGTGAGCTTCGGCTTGCGGGGATTCCCGGGGCGCGCACTCTGTCGGGCCGCCATCCTGCTCCATGAACGGCACAACGACTCCAACCGGTTCGGCAACGGTCCGTCTCGCCTCGATCGACGGCTACCGTGGTTTCGTGATGTTTCTGATGATGGCCGAGGTGCTGCACCTCGGGCAGATGGCGAAGAATTTCCCCGGGAGCGGATTCTGGGGGTTTCTGGGTCGTCATCAGAGCCATGTCGAGTGGGTGGGGTGCACCCTGCACGACCTGATCCAGCCCTCGTTCAGTTTTCTGGTGGGGACGGCGCTGGCGTTTTCGGTGGCGAACCGGCAGGCGCGGGGTCAGCGCTTCCTGCCGATGCTGGGGCATGCGGTGTGGCGGGCGCTGGCCTTGAGCCTGCTCGGGATCTTCCTGAGGTCGGTGGGGGCGGAGCGCACGAACTACACGTTCGAGGACACGCTGACGCAGATCGGGCTCGGTTATGTGCCGTTGTTTCTGCTGGCGTTCCGGCCGCGTCGGGACCAGTGGCTGGCGACGGGGCTGATCCTCGTGGGGGTATGGATCGCGTTTGCGATGTATCCGCTGCCGGGTCCGGGTTTCGACTACTCGAAGGTGGGCGTCAGCGAGCGGTGGCTGGGCGAGAACGGGCTGCAGGGGTTTGCGGCGCACTGGCAGAAGAACTCGAACCTCGCGTGGGCGGCGGACCTGTGGTGGTTGAATCTGTTTCCGCGGGAGGCGGCATGGGAGTTCAACTCGGGCGGGTATGCGACCCTGAGCTTTGTTCCGACGCTGGCGACGATGCTGCTGGGGTTGCTCGCGGGCGGGGTGTTGCGGAGCGAGAAGGATCCCAAGGCCCGGATGAACCGCCTGATCGTTTTCGGGGTGGTGGGGCTGGTGGCGGGGCTGCTGCTCGGGGCGCTGGGGATCTGTCCGGTGGTGAAGCGGATCTGGACGCCGTCGTGGGTGTTGTTCAGCGGCGGGTGGTGTTTCCTGCTGATGGCGGCGTTCTACGGGGTGATGGATTTGGGCGGCCGGAAGCGGTGGGCCTTCGCGCTGGTGGTGGTGGGGATGAACTCGATCATGGCCTACTGCATCGTGCATCTCTGGGACCGTTTCATCATCCAGGCCTTCAAGACCCATCTCGGACGTGGCGTGTTCGAGATCCTGGGGGCGGGTTACGCGCCGGTGGTGCAGGGCGTGGCCGTTTTGGGCACGTTGTGGCTGATCCTGTACTGGATGCACCGCCGTCAGATCTTCCTGCGGATCTGATCCCTGGCGGGCCCTGCCCGCCGTGAGGGCTGCGGCAGGCCCGAGGCCGAGGCTCGGAGCGGAGGCCGAGGCGGAAGCTCAGGGAGTTGCGGGCACCAGTTTCCAGACGGCACCGGTGCGGTCGACGAGGCCGCCGCGCTGGCTGGTCAGGACATGGATTTCTCCGGCGGCGTCCTCGCCGAAGGCCAGGACGTACATGCCGAGGCGGTGGTCGGGATGGCTGGCGACCGGGAGGCGGCGGGGTTTCCAGGGGGCGTTCGGCTGGTCGCCGGTGCGGGAGGCGACGAGCAGGTGGCCGTCGGCGACACCGAACTGGCGGCTCCAGTCGCCGAAGACGTATTGGCCGGCGAGGTGGGGGAGGGTCGATCCGCGATAGACGTAACCGCCGGTGACGCTGATGCCGAAGGCGTCGGGGTGTTTGGGGAAGGTGTTGAAGTTGGGGTATTCGAGAATGGGGCCGTCGAGGCCTGACGGGTCGGCGGGTTCGGGGGCGTCGGTGAGGTTCACCTGATTGGCGCGTTTGGGGTCGAAGGCATGGCGTCCTTCGCGCTGGGACCAGCCGTAGTTGCCGCCGCGGCGGATGACGTTGACCTCCTCGTAGCGTCCCTGGCCGACGTCGGCGGCGAAGAGATCGCGGTTGCCGGAGCGGTCGAAGGAGAAGCCCCAGGGGTTGCGGAGGCCGAGGGCGAAGATTTCGGGGCGGGCGGGCGGGCGGCCGGTGAAGGGGTTGTCGGCGGGGATGGCGTACGGGTGGTTGTCGGAGGTGCGGTCGACGTCGATGCGCAGGAATTTGCCGAGGAGGCTGGTGAGGTCCTGGGCGTTGCCGGCGGGGCCGCGGTCGAAGCCCTGGTCGTTGGCGTTGCCGCCGTCGCCAACGCCGATGTGGAGGAGGTTGTCGGGGCCAAAGGCGATACGTCCGCCGTTGTGGTTGAAGTAGGGCTGGTCGATCTGGAGCAGGATCTTTTCCGAGGCCGGGTCGATGCGATCGAGGTCGGGGGTGACGGTGAACTCGCTGAGGTGACTGGTGTGGTCCCAGTTGGCGGGGCAGGACGGACGGCGGGGTGCGCTGTAGTAGATGAAGGCGCGGCGGACCTCGGGGAAGCGTGGGTGGAAGGCGAGGCCGAGGAGGCCGCGTTCGTCGAAGCCCTGGTTGAGTTTGGCCAGTTTGGGGCGGAGGTCGAGGAACGGCTGCGGGCGGCGGTTGCCCTGGGCGTCGAGCACGTGGACGACGCCGATCTGGTCGCCGACGAGGAGCTGATGGCGGTCGAGGGGGAGGAGGAGGAGGGGGGAGACGAGGCCGTCGGTGACGCGTCGGAGGGTTTGGCGGGGTTCCTCGGCGTGGGCTGGGGGTGGGGCGAGGAGTGAGAGGGCGAGGGCGCAGGAGGCGGCGAGGGCTGGGAAGGCGGGGAGGGGGGGTGTTTGGGGCGGGTTGGGGCGGGGCATGGGTGTGGAGGATAGGGGCTGTTGGTGGGCTGACAAGGGGCGTGGACGGGTGGTGTGGGTGGGTGTTGGGGGAGGGGGTGGGGGTGACTGTTGGCTTGACCCGGCGCGGTGGGTCGCTGAAACAGCGCCGGTCATACATGGACAAGTTTGTTGTGATGCTGGGGGTGTGGGTGGCGTGGGCGGTGCTGGGTGGCGGGGCTGTGCCTGCGGCCGGGGCGGCGCAGAAGCTGAACGTCTTCATCTGGAGCGAGTATCTGCCGCCGGAGGTGGTGAAGGACTTCGAGCGTCGGCATGACGCCGAGGTGGTGCTGGACCTGTTCGAGGACACCGAGGGCATGCTGGCGAAGATGCAGGGCGGCGGATCGGCGGTGTACGACATCGTGGTGCCGCCGGACCATGCGGTGCCGGTGATGGTTAAGCTGGGGCTTTTGGCGGAGCTGAGGCACGAGCGGATTCCGAACCTGAAGAACCTGGAGGAACGATTTCGGCGGCTGCCGTTCGATCCGGGGAACCGGCACACGGTGGCGTACCAGTGGGGGACGCTGGGGCTGTACTACCGGAAGGAGGCGGGGAAGCCCGCACCGGACACCTGGGCGGCGATCTTCGATGCCAAGCGCCAATCCGGTCCGATGGTGCTGCTCGATTCGATGCGGGACACCGTCGGGGCGGCGCTGAAGCACCTCGGGCACGGGTTCAACACGACCGACCTTCGGGCGTTGCGGGCGGCGCGGGAGCTGTTGCTGGATGCGAAGAAGCGTTCGCTGGCGTTTGACGGGAGCGTGGGCGGGAAGAACCGGGTGCTGAACCGGAGCGCCTCGGTGGCGATGGTGTACAGCGGGGAGGCGATGCGTGGGATCACGGAGGATCCGGAGACCGCGTACGTGATTCCGAAGGAGGGCAGCGAAGTGTTCGTGGACACGCTGGCGGTGCCGGCGCGGGCTCCGCATCGGGATCTGGCGGAGGCCTTCATCAATTTCGTGCTCGAACCCGAGGTCGGCGCGCGCATTTCGAACCACACCCGTTTTGGGAGCCCGAACGCCGCGGCGCGGCGGCATCTCAGGGCATCCGACGCGGCGGATCCGGGGATTTATCCGCCGGCCGAGGTGGTGACGAAGCTCGAATACCTGGACGATCTGGGGGCGAAGACGCGTGTGTACGACGAGCTTTGGAGCCAGGTGAAGGGGCGTTAGGTGAGCGGCGGCGTGCGGCGGTTGCTGGTTGGCGGATGAAGGGCAGCGAGGCAGCGAGGCAGCGGACGATGAAGACGATGCGAACCGGGTGGGGGCGATGGGAATAGGGGGGACGGCGTTCACGCGCCGGCTGGCCACGGCGTCGACCATCGGGAAGACGATGGCGGCGTTTGCGTCGCTGATCGCGGTGGGGACCGTGGTGTTGCACCTGCCGGTGTCGCGTGCGCCCGGGGTGACCGTTTCGTGGCTGGACAGCCTGTTTCTGGCGACCTCGTCGGTGTGCGTCACGGGTTTGACGACGGTGAACGTGGGGACGGAGTACAGCGTGTTCGGGCAGGGGGTGATCCTGGTGCTGATCCAGACGGGGGGGCTGGGGATGATGTTGGCGGGGACGCTGTTTCTGTTGATGCGCAGCGGGGGTGCGACGGTGCGGAGCGAGGATTTCATCGGGGCGAACGTGGGGCGGTTGCGTGGGGCGCGGCCGACGGACGTGCTGGTGTACGCGGTGGTGATGGTGGTGATGATTGAGCTCGTGGGGACGGTGGCGCTGACCTATCTCCTGTTGGATCAGAACGCGGATCTGGAGTTCGGGGATGCGGTGTGGCAGGCGGGTTTTCACGCGGTGAGTGCGTTCTGCAACGCGGGGATATCGCTTTACCCCAGGGGTTTGGAGGCGTGGCGGGACGAGACTTTGAACCTGGTGGTGGTCTGCGGGCTGGTGATCGCGGGGGGGATCGGGTTTCTGACGCTGGTGAACTTCCGGTATTTCTATTTTTGGCGGAGCGACCGGCGGCGGAGGGGGGTGTTGACCTTGCAGACGAGGATCTGCCTGGGGACGACGGCGTTGTTGCTGGTGTGGGGAACGGTTTTCACGGGGGTGACGGAGTGGGAGCGGTCGTTGAAGGATGCGCCGTGGTGGCAGGGGCTGATGTGGTCGTTCGTGCATTCGGTGAACCTGCGGACCGCGGGGTTTTCGGTGGTGGATCTTGGGGAGGTGGAGCCGGTGACGTTGCTGGGGAGTCTGCCGTTGATGTTTGTGGGGGGGGCGCCGGGGTCGATGGCGGGGGGAGTGAAGATCACGACGCTGGTGATGCTGGTGGCGGTGGCGGTGGCGGCGATGCGGCGGAGGGTGGAGCTCACCATCGGGGAGCGGTCGCTGCCGCACCGGCAGGCGGATGCGGCGGTGATGATCATGATTCTGTCGGGGGCGCTGGTGATGCTGGCGATTGCGATGCTGATGCAGACGGAGCTGGGGCATGCGGCGTCGGAGGGTCCGTATGGCTGGCTGGCGGTGGTGTTCGAGGCGGTGTCGGCGTTCGGGACGGTGGGGTTGAGCACGGGGATCACGGGGGAGCTGACACCGTGGGGGAAGGGGATCATCATTGCGCTGATGTTTCTCGGGCGTCTGGGGCCGTTGTGTCTGGCGATGCATCTGACGCAGCCGGCGATTCCGGGGCGGGTGGCCTATCCCGAGGAGGACGTGGCGGTTGGATGAAGGAGCACCATGGCTGATCGGATATTCATTCTGGGGGCGGGACGGTTTGGAACGCATCTGGCGTCGCGGTTGAGCGAATTGGGGTGCGACGTGCAGCTTGCGGACAGCGACGTGCGGAAGGTGCAGGACCTTTCGGAGGCGGGGTTTCGGGCGATCCGGATCGATGCGGAGGATGCGGGGGATCTTCGGGCGGCGGGCGTGCCGGATGCGGACGTGGTGGTGGTGGCGATCGGGGAGAACATGCAGGCGAGCATTCTCTCGGTGCTGACCTTGAAGGAGCTGGGGGTGAAGCGGGTGATCGGGAGGGCGATCAACGACAAGCACGCGCAGATCCTCACCAAGCTGGGGGCGGACCAGGTGGTGTCACCGGCGCGGGAGAGTGCGATGCGGCTGGCGGAGCAGATTGACGCGGGCAGCAGGGGGGAGCGGCATCCGATCGAGGGAGACTTCCATCTCGGCCAGGTCCGGCTTGGGTCCAAGCTCGACGGGGTGCGGCTGGAGGACGCGGCGCTTTCGCGGAAGTACAAGCTCACCCCGGTGCTGGTGCTGCGGGGTGAGGACGGTGGGCGGCGGTCGGAGGAGGTGCCGTCGCCGGAGTTCGTGTTGCACGAGGGGGACGTCGTCTATGTGGCCGGGCACAAGGACGACATCAGCACGTTCGAGGAGAAGTGCGGCGGCAAGGGTGGCTGATCCCGGACCGATGGGCGCTGGGGAAGCGGCCCTGGGGAGGGCCGCTGACGGCGGGGAACGGGGCGGGCCGCGCGGTGCGGCGCGGCCGTGGGATGGGGCAGGCCCGGTCAGGCGTCGAGGAGCGCGTACTCGATGGAATCGACGAGGGCCTGGAGGGAGGCGGTGATGATGTTTTCGCTGACGCCGACCGTGCCCCATTCGCGTTTGCCGTCGCTGGAGGTGATGAGGACGCGGGTTTTGGCGGCGGTACCGGCGACGCCGTCGAGGATGCGGACCTTGTAGTCGGTGAGGGAGACCTTGCGGAGGGCTGGGAAGGATCGGGCGAGGGCGCTGCGGAGGGCGCCGTCGAGGGCGTTCACCGGACCATCGCCTTCGGCGACGGTGTGGTGGATTTTGTCGCCGACGCGGATTTTGACGGTGGCCTCGCAGATGGATGAGGCGGCGTTGCCGCGCATGGACACGTGGTAGGCGTCGACGGTGAAGAGCAGTTCGGGGTTGTGTTCGAGGACGCCGCGGATGAGGAGGGCGAGGGAGGCTTCGGCGGCCTCGTATTCGAAGCCCTGGGCCTCGAGGTCCTTGACCTTGGCGGTGATGGCGCGGGTTTCGGGGGCGTCGGGAGCGAGGTTGAAGCCCAGTTCCGCGGCCTTCATGAGGATGTTGGTGCGGCCGGACATGTCGCTGACGAGGACGCGGCGGACGTTGCCGACGGCCTCGGGCTGGATGTGTTCGTAGCTGCGGGCGACGCGGTCGATGGCGTGGACGTGCATGCCGCCCTTGTGGGCGAAGGCGGTCTGGCCGACCCAGGGTTGGCGGGGGTCGTGGCGGACATTGGCGATCTCGTCGACGAACTCGGCCAGTTCCTTGAGTTTGGGCATGGATTTCTGGGGGACGCCGCGGAGGCCCATCTTGAAGTGGAGGGTGGGGATGACGCTGATGAGGTTGCAGTTGCCGGTGCGTTCCCCGTAGCCGTTGATGGTGCCCTGGATGTGGGAGGCGCCGGATTCGACGGCGGCGATGGCGTTGGCGAGGCCGAAGCCGCAGTCGTTGTGGGTATGGATGCCGACGGGGCAGGCGAGGCGGTTGACGGCGGCGGCGGTGATGCGGGCGATTTCGGAGGGGAGACGGCCGCCGTTGGTGTCGCAGAGGACGACGGCGTCGGCGCCGGCCTTTTCCGCGGCGAGCCAGGTGTCCAGGGCGTAATCCGGCTGGTCGGTGTAGCCGTCGAAGCTGTGTTCGGCGTCGTAGATGACTGTTTTGCCGTGGTCTTTGAGGAAGCGGATGGTGTCGGCGATCATGGCGAGGTTTTCGTCCGGTTTGGCGCGGAGGACCTCGGTGACGTGGAGGAGCCAGGTTTTGCCGACGATGGTGACGACGGGGGTTTCGGCCTCGAGGACCTGGCGCATGAGGCTGTCGTTTTCGACGGCGACGCCCTTGCGGCGGGTCATGCTGAAGGCGGCGATGCGGGCGGAGCGCCAGCGGCGGCGGGCGGCGAGGCGGAAGAACTCCATGTCCTTGGGGTTGGAGCCGGGCCAGCCGCCCTCGATGTAGTGGACGCCGAAGAGGTCGAGTCGCTCGGCGATGCGGATCTTGTCGTTCAGGGAGAAGTTGATGCCTTCCGCCTGCGCGCCGTCGCGGAGCGTGGTGTCGTAGATTTCGACCTGTTTCTTCTTCATCGCGTGGGGTTCTTGAAACGCGAAACCCCGTTCCGTGTCGCGGAACGGGGTTTTCGCAGGTTGGAAAACGCGTTCAGCGACCCTGGTGGCGGCCGATAATCGAAATCCGGGCCCCGATGGAGGGGTTCGGTTTATCGGCGGACTCAGGATGGCGGACCAGCGTCATCGGACGGGGTTCATCTCAAAAGCCGGTGAGGGGCACAAGCACGGATTTTTCGGTGTCGGCGGGAGTTCAAAAGGAGACTTGTTGGGGGAGCAAAAGGAGACTGGCTAG
>VFQN01003339.1_pt1 | contig 23189 bp, 33 predicted proteins | sample 3512371 | NCBI WGS metagenome assembly VFQN01 (sample SAMN10412370, study PRJNA504923) | tailings metagenome | isolation source: Replicate 2 from Balatoc abandoned mine | place: Philippines: Itogon, Benguet | collected 2017-08-28
GAGCAACGGACTTTTAATCTGTAGGTCATGGGTTCGAGTCCCATCGCGCTCACCAAAAACGCCCGTTTTTTCAATGCCTTGAAGCGTTTTCGCTACTGATGCAGTAGGTCATATGAACCTCCGGGTTCCGCTGGGGTTCAGCCCGGCCACCGAAGCAGCCGGGCGATCAAAGTGCAAATTTGCACCCTTCAGCCGATCATCCAGCACCCATAGGCGCCCATGGCGATCGACAGCCAGTAGAGAAGGCTACCGTAGGTCACCAGCCATAACCCGGTGCCGTGCGGACATATTCCTGACGCACGTCCGGCCTCCGGCGCTGCAGCTCGCGAAGGGCGCCCCTCGTCTGCTGATACCCAGCACCGTCAAAGCTGAGCATCGGGACGTTCACATTGAAGCCGCGCTCGTAGGGCTCCAACGAGTCGACGCCGGCGACGAACTGGCGATTTTTCTGCCACTCGTCGAAGCCTTGCCCGCACTTCTCGGTCCAGCCGAGCGACAGCTCGTCATCGCCACAATCTGCGGGATCGTGCGGCTCGTCGCAGATGTCGCCGCCATGTTCATTCTCGTCTTCTGCCTCGTCGTGGGCGTCGGCGTGCAGGACCGCCTGCAGTTGCTGACCCCATCCGAGAGACGCTTCAAGGTCTGGATCGCCGTCCTGCTCATCCAGCAGCCCGATCAGCCTCTCTATGGTCGTGGCAAGGGTCGTGCGGTCTCGGCTGTCGAGCACGAGGAAGATGATGCCGTCGGCTTCAGCAAGGGCAGCTGCCGCATAGGCCTCGCCCTTCTTCGTCAACTCGATGGCGGGATGCGTGCCGCTCGCAGCGGCTTGTTCGATGTGCATGGTCGTTCTCGCTGGTGAACCGGCCTTCCACAGCCGGGGAACGCGCCGCCTTCCACAGCAGCCGCTCCAGTCACCGGGATCGGCCCGGTAGCCGGGGGGTGGAAACCTGCCAGCGAGACAGGTCGGACGCTTTTAAGGTTTCCCTCTGGACAGCACGCCCGCCCCCGGCCATAAAGAGCCGGTTCGGAGCCGCGCCGCCAAGCGCGTCCGTTGTGAACAGATGTTCACTTTTTAAGTCGGTGCCTTTCCGCCAAGAGAGGCCGAGCCCGCCAAGGCTCTTACCGACCGATCGCTAGTCCGGGTTTCCACACCCACCGGACACGCTGCCTTCATTCGCTCACATCGTCAAGCACTGCCCTTCGGGGCGGCTCTTGTCGCGCGCCTGCAAATCCGACACCGTGTCGGAAATGGAGGGGCGTTAATGCATCTGATCGTCATGTGGATGGGCGGCCTGACAGCGCTGCTTGGCGTGCTGTTCTTCGTGGTCGTCGCGATCAGCAGCGGCGGACAGAGCCCGGCGACCATCCTCAGCGCCGTTCTGATCGGCCTCGGTTGCATCGTGTCCGGCGCGCTGCTCTACACCTTCGGCGCGATCGTCGAGCACCTGATCGCCATCCGCGCGGCAGGAGAGCGCCAAGCGGCAGCCTTCGAGGCGCTGAGGGATCGCGCTCGGCGCTAAGCCGCCATCCTCATCACGTAGTCGAAGGCCGGCGCGGTGAGCTGCTTCAGCGGTCGCCGTCCGGTCAGGAGGTTGTACCTCGCATCCCGGCAGCGTGGCCCGCAGCACGCAACCGCGTCCTGCTTTGCGACAAACGACGTCCCGCACCAGTCGCAGGTCTTATTGAACCGAAGCAGGCTTCCGTGCTTGCTCTTGCACGCCATGCTGCAGAACGTGCCCGCGTTGCCGCCCTTGTTTTGAGGTCGGAACATCGTCCCGCACTCAAGGCAGCGCTTCTTCGGCACACGCTGATAGTCCCATGCGCACGTCCGCGAGCAGAACTTCGACCATCGGTTCTTGATCTTCATCGGCTGAAACGGCTCGCTGCACTGGAGGCAGACGGCCGGCGGCGCCTTCTCGCGCTTGGCGATGGCGGCCACCTTGGCATGTGCGGCCCGGTAGCTGGCGACGTCCTCATGGTCCACTTTCAGCAAGGCGTTGCGAGCGCAGTCCGCAGAGCAGAAGCGCGCGGTCCTGCCCTCGGCGAGTGCCTCGGCTGGCATCGCTCCCCAGCACCAGGCGCAATTGTCGCGAGGGGCGACGGCGCCGGGCTGCCCCTCATCCCAGGTCGGCCGCTTGGCACCCAGCCGGCGAAGACAGTCGGCGACGATCTCCTCGGCCTGAATGTCGGCCCGGCTCCAGCGGATGCCGTCAAGGCACAGTGCGCTGCGCAGACCGGCGCGCGCGGCGCCCTCGTGCTCGAATGGCGTTTGCCGCCAATCCCGCATCACGTCCATCACCTTGTTGATGACGTGCTTCTTGCGCTCTCCGCGTAGTGCCGGTGCTTCTTTTGGCTTGCCGGCGAGCGTGATCGGCTTCGGCTCGTTGCCGTAGCGAAACTCCCGCCAGCCCTGAAAGAGCCCGTGCTGATAGTTGGGGTTGGAGCGGCCCTTCATGGCTACATCATCACTGCATCGAAGAGATCGGCCGTGAGCGCTTTTGCGGGCAGCCGCACGGGCGCGCTGGTGCCGTCCTGCCGGGCCTTCATCTGGCCGTAGGCATGGGTCAGCCAGGCGTCGTCCATGGCCGTCAGCACGTCGATATGGTGCGGCTCCAGCGGCCAGCGGTAGAGGCGGCAATAGGCTTCGATCTCGGCATAGCTGATCGGGTTCGGCCCGGCCGCGTGATAGGTGCGCGAGCGCGCCACGCCGATGAAGATGGCCCACAGGTCGCGGCCAAGGTCCGGCACGGCCGGCGGCTCGCCTGACGTGAGATGCTTCCCCAAGGCTTCGACGAAGTGTTTCTCGAGGCTGATCATCGCGGCCACGTGATCTTGAAGGTTTCCTGCTGGACGAGGCCAGCATGCTCGAAAAATCGGTCTCCCGGTGAGACGAGCTGCTGATCCGCATTCGAGGCCGATCGGTAGCCGTCCCGAAAGTTCTCCAACGCCTTGGTGATGACGTTGACGACGAGCTTCGTTTCGCCGCCCTCGCGGACGTGGTCGATGGTGTCGATCTCGCCTTCGAAGAGCGGCTCGGCGTGGAGCAGCGAGCGGCTGTTGGGATCGAAGAAGAGATCGAGGATCACCACCCTCGCAGCCTTGTATTGCTGCTCCTCGATGGAGGCGAGCACGTCGGGCGTGATGCCGAACTCGGCGCTCTCGGTCAGGATGATACGCAGGCCGGTCGCCTCCGGCCCCATGACCATCGACGGCAGCTCGACCTGGATCAGCGAATTCGGCTGGTAGGTGACGCCGCCGATTTCGATCGTGCCGCTGCCATTCCAGAAGCCATGCACGCCGCTCGTCGGCAGAGTTACGCGGATCGCGCCGCGCACGGCGAACTCGTCCTTGTCGAGGAGCGCCTCAAGGGCTGAAGGATAGCTCATAGCTTTTGCACTCCCTCGAAACTGATCGGCGAGAAGAGCCGGTCCATCGGGTTCGACCAGGTGTCTGACAGGAGGATGAACTCGGCTTTCGGGCGTCGGAAGACGACGGTGGCCGCGGTCGTGAAGTAGCCGGGCGGGACTGCAGGGTTCACATTGACAACCATGGTTGACGCGCCGGCCGTGGTGTTGGCCTCGATGCGGAAGAGGCCATAGCGGTCATTCTCGACGAGCCCGACGTGATCGCCTGCGCGAAGCTGGAAACCCTCTGGCGCGCCTGCTGCGGTGATCTGGTAGGCCGACAGAGCCGAGACGGTGCCCTCCCCGTCCCATGTGCCGGCGATGATGTCCGGCACGCCGGACAAATAGGCGAGCGGCTCCGGCCGTGAGGCGTCCCACGCGAGGAAGCTGCGCATGCCGCCGCGAAGGCTGTCCTTCCATGCTTCCCAGCCATGGCGATCGTCGACGCGAAGGTTCCAGGTCAGGAAGCGCGCGCGCAGATGCGGGTCGCCGTACTCGACGCGGGACACTGCCTTGCCGGATGCGGTGCGCGAGAGCGACACGGCCTCCTGGAAAGTGAAGGTGCAGCCCTCAAGCCGATAGTCGTGCAGTTCGATCGCGGTCATCGGATGCTCCCCATGCGCCTGCCCTGATTGAGGTGGCCGCCGAGCCGCGCGGGCATGGTGCGGTCGTATTCCTTCAGGCCGCGCTCGACGCCCTGAGCGACGAGGTTGCGGACATGGTCGTCGCCGTTCGCGCCGTCGATCTGGACGGTGATCGCTACGCCTTGCCCGCCGCCGCTGGCCTTGGTGTGGTCGACGACGGTCTCGCGCGGGTGCAGGATGGCCGGAAAGCCGCCCTTGCCGTCTATGCCGCCCGTACGGGCTCCCATGCCCGTAAAGCCGCCACCGTCGAAGGATCGAAGCCCTGCCCACGGATCGGCCCTGCCGAAGAGGCTGCCGAGCCCGCCACCGCCGAAGAAGCCTGCGAGCGGTCCCGTGCCCAGGAGCGCCGCCTGAGCCGCCGCAAGGGCAAGCTGCACGGCAAGGCGCTTGATCGCGTCCTCGGCCCTCACAGAGCCGTCGACGATCGAGGAGAGCGCCTGCTCGCCAACGCCGAAGAGATAATCGATGGAGTCGGCACGGGCTTCCTGAGCCTGCTTGTTGCGCTCCAGCGCTTCCGTCTCGGCTTCGATCTGTGCCACGAGAGACGCGATCTGCTGGCCTTCAGCCGATGCCGCGTCGACGTTCGCGCGCCGGAGCGTGGCCGCGATCTGCTTCTCGGTCGAGGTCGCGCCGACGAGGCGAAGCTCCTCCTGCAGTTCGGAGATCAGCCGGGCAAGAGCCTGAGCCTCGCGCTCGGCAGCCGCTGCGGCCGCATCCCGCTTCGAGGAGCCGCTACCGCCAAACCCGCCAGGTGGAGGCGTCGGCGGGACGAACTCTGCTTTCGGCAGGCGGTCGGTCTTCGGCGTGGTGCGGACGATGTCGGCGAGCGCATCGGTGTTGCCCGCCATGGCGCCGACACGCAGGCCGGCCGGGCCCGCGCCGCGCATGCGGTCCATGTTCCGCTGCTTCTCATCCCACCAGGTGTTGAACCGATTGATGAAGTCCTGTAGGGCATCGGCCGCCTCGACGATGGCCGTCTTGAGCCCAGTCGAGATCGACGTGGTGATCGCGTTGAAGCGACGGTCCAATTCTGCCGCCTTCTCGATCACCTCCTCATCCATCACCACGCCGAGACGGTGCGCCTCCTCGATCGTGTTGCGAATGCCCTGCTCGCCCTGGTCCAGCAACTCGACGAAGCGCTCGCCCGCCGATCCGCCGAAGATCTCGTCAGCGATGCGGATCTGTGCCGCGCGGTCCATCTTGCCGAGCCGGGCAATGATTTCGAGTAGAAGCTCGCTCGGGTTCTTGAGCTTGCGCTGCAACTCCTCGGCACTGTAGCCGAGCCGCATGAAGGCCTCGGCAGCGGGGCCTTTGCCTGTCTGCGTGAATTCGTCTGCGCGGAGGTTCAACTCCTTCAAACCGTCGACCATCTGGTCGATACCGATCCGGTTCTGCTCGGCGACGAACTTCCACTCTTGAAACGCCTCGACGGAGACGCCTGCCCGCTTGGCTTCATCACCTACCGCAGCAACGCTCTTTGCTACCTGGTTGATCTGAGCCGCGATGCCAGCCACTCCGCCCGCTGCGATGCCACCGACGAGCCCGGTCGCGAATGCCCTTCCATAACGCCCTATAGCCGCCGTCGACGAGGCGAGCGCCTGGTTGATGCGGCTGGTGGAGCGCTGCATGTCCTGCTCCATCTGCCGCGTGGCAGACCGGCTATCGCGGCGCATGCGGCCGTATTGCTGGCCGGCCGTGCCGGACGCCTTCTGCATGTTCTTTTCGAAGTCGCGGATCCTCGCCTCGAGGAGCACGACCAGCCGCTCGGTATCGTCAGCCATGGATCACCTCACGCATATGCGAACTCCTCGATGTCGCCGTCGAACGTGTCGTAGGAGCTGCGGTTGGTCTCGCCGTGCATCGCGCGGCCGACGGCCATCGCGGTCGCCTGAGCGCCGTCGATGCGGTCGCGGCTCTTGTCCTTGTTGAAGAGCTTGTTGTCGGCATGGTCCTTCTGGACCGCGATGTTATCGAAGTGCCACCGGAGGATCGGATGGCCACCGTGTTTGAACTGGCGGCCGACGATGGCGCGCTCGAGCTCATCGATTGCTGGCGACATGGTGATCCGGCCTTGCCGCATCTCGACGGCGGGCAGCCCCTTGTCGAGCAGGTTGGTCATCGTGCTCTGCGCATTCCACGGGTCGATCGCGATCTCCTGCACGTTGAAGCGCGCGCAAAGCTCCTCGATCTGAGCTTCCACGAAGGCGTAATCGACCACGTTGCCAGGCGTCGGAGTGATGAGCTCTTGTTCAGCCCAGAGCGGGTAAGGCACCTGGTCACGATCCGCGCGACGCTGAAGGTTATCCTCCGGGCAGAAGAACCACGGATAGACCTCGTAACCGTCCTCCCGGTTTCCCCAGCACGCCACCACGGCCGTGAGGTCCACCTTGCTGGACAGGTCCACCGCGAGCCAGCATGGCTCCTGCGAGGCTTCCTTGTCTTCGAGATCGACCTCCCCCTTACCTTCGTCGTAAACGGGCATGTCGACGAACGGTGAGGCGCTGTGGCCCAACCACATGTTGAGGTGAAACTGCTGGAAGTCGTCGCGGGCGCTGGGGCGCTCGGTCGCTTCGACCGCCATGTCGCGCAGGCCGACGATGTCCGGGTAGCCGTCGGCAAGTCCCGGGTTCACGAAGTGCCAAAGCCGCTCGTCAGACCAGGATTCGAACTCCTCGACGTCGGCGCCGATCCACTTCGAATCCTCGTCGGGATCAGCCTCGAACAGGATCGGCAGGAAGGACGGGTCTTCGACCTCGCCGGACTGCACGCGGCGGGCGTAGGCCAGCAGGTCATAGGCAAGGTTTTCCTGCCCGCGTCCCGCCTGCGTGATGACCATCATCAGCGTGCCGGGCGTCTTGTTCAGACCGGTGCGCAGCGCTGACCACATCTTGCGGGCGTTCGTGCCCTCCCAGGCGATCAGCTCGTCGGCGAGCACGAACTGCGGCGTCTTGCCAAGCTTGCCTTTGCCGGCCGACGCGAGCGCCCGGAACTTCGCGCCCGACTTCGGATGGCTGAGGTTCAGCGTGCTCTCGTTCAGCTTCATCTTGCCGTCGAGCCACGGCGTTTCCTTGATGATGCCGACGGCCTCCTCATAGGCGATTGAGGCATCCTCTTCGGCCGACGCCGCAACCATGGCCTGACCGTTCTTCACTCGCTGGTGGCCGACGGTGTGTAGGAGCGCCAGGCCAGCGCCGAGCGTGGTTTTCCTCGCGCCGCGCGGCAGGAGCGCGAACACGCGACGCACCTGCCGCGTGCCGTCTGATCGGCAGGGCCCGTAGATGCGGCGCACGATCCGTTCCCACACGCGAGGCAGCGCGAACATCCCGTCCTCGCTCTTCGGATGGTGCAGACGGCGGAGGAAGTCGACAGCCTGTTCCCCATAGCCGAACGGGTCGTCGATCTCGCTGTCGTCAAATATCCAGGTCGGGCGGCGCGCCTTGATCACGGCTGCCTCCTTTCGGCTGGAATTGTCCCTTGGAGCGAGCGGCCGGCGAGATGCCGAGTTCAGCGCCGAGACGCGCAACCGCCTCCAGCGACTTCGAGAGAAGGCCGCAAGCCGGGTTCGGCTTGAGCATCTGATGTGCCGTCTTCGTCAGAACGCCGTGCTCGGCGATTGCCCGCTGCGCTTCCTGCACAGACCAGCGCGCGATCAGGTAGGATTCGAGAAGGCCGAGCGCGGGCGTGGTGAGGATCTTGCGCTCGATCATGTCGGCGCAGATCGCGTTCCATTCTGTGCCAAGCGTGGCACACTCTCGCGGGCACGGCGGCACGCCCTTGAGCCCGCCGTCGATCGCTTTCAGTTCTGCCTTGCGCCCGCGGGTGCTCACGTGCGCACCTCCTCGCAGCGCAGCTCCAGCCCGTTGCGGCGGCCGATTTCCTTGATCTCGCGGATGTTGAACGTCTTGCCGCCATAGGTGATCTGGCTGCTCGTCTCGATCTGGTCCGTCCACCTGATCCGAAAGATAACGGCGGTGTTCGCGCCCTCGCCATAGGCGCGCTGGTACTCCTCGATCGTCGACTGAATAAGCTGCGCACGCACGGTTGCGACGTCGACGTAGCCCGGCACGCTGTTGCCGTACTCGTCGGGCGTGCCCTCGGAATATTCCTGGATCGTGATCTCGCGATCGAGCTGCCCTGCCCTCATGGCGCGACCTCCCGGGCCAGGCTCTCGATCGTCACCACGCCGTGCGCCGTCTCGCCGTCCGGGTCGCGCAGGAAGCGGCTGCCGGCGACGTAGCATTCCGCGATGTACCAGCCGTCAACCGTACGCTCAGGGCGTACAGTCAGCGCCTTGCGGATGGCGCCGGCGATCTGTTTCACGCCGACGAGGCCTGTCTCGCGCTTCCAGACATGCACGGTGCTATAGATGCGCAGCACGTCGCGGGCGATGCGGTCCTCGTCGACCTCCTGATCCTCGCCGATGATGATCGAGGGATCAGGGTTCGGCCGTGCGTTTCGGTCCAGGATCGACGCGGCCGGGACAAGGGCGGTGACGCCAGCATCGCCGACGAGCGCCGCCCTGATGGCCTTCTGGCAGGCGAGAGAGGCGCTCATCGGACAGCCTCGCGGACAGCTGCAACGCGAAGCCCGTTCTTTCGGTTGGCCTCGAAGACGATAGCGACTGAATGCTGAATGCACTCGTCACAGATGCAGGCGCTGGCAGCGGCGACAATGTTTGCCACCTCCTCCGCAGGCTTACCGCAGAAGGAGCAGCGCAGATCGGATGCGGGCTCGGCAGCGCTCATGATCGGCCCCAGTTCTTCTTCACGGCGCGGCTCACAGCGCTCTTGATGGCGCGCTTGGCCCGCTTGTTGTGGAGGCGGACGGCAGGCCAGAAGAACGGCTGAGGCGGCACGACGGAGCCGCCCTCATTCCAGCCGCTTGCCTGATGGCCGTACTCGACGAGGTGCGCGTACCGCACATCCTTGTTGCCTGCGGTGACGACGGCCGTGGTCTCTGGCACGAGCATCGCGCCGCCCGGCTGGCTGTAGGGCGGGGTCGTTGCCGACGGCGGTGTGACCACAATGCTGTCGCGAAGATCGCCCGACTTGACTGGCGCGAAGGTGCGCATGGTGCGAGCCATGTTCTCCGCCTGCTTCACGAGGGCAGGCTTGACCGCGCGCGTCACCTCTTCCGGGATCGCGCGCAACCGTGCCTGGAGCCGGGACAGCCCGCCATCGTCAGCCATTGGCCACCTCCTCGGCGTGGCCGAATGTGTAGCGGCGGTGGTTGGCGACGATCTCTTCCACGCCCATGGGCAGCGCAGTCGCCGTGACGCCGACGAGGGTAGCCTCGCGGTTCTCGTACAGGTGCGCCGCAAGCATGAGGATTGCCTCCTCCAGGTCGGCAGGAGCGCCGTCGGGAAGCTCGGTGGTGTCGGTGAGCTTGTAGCCGAGCTGCCCCTCTATGAACGCCGTAGCGGCCGCCAGCTTGCGGGTCAGGAAGGCGTCCGTCTCCGGAACGCCATTCAGCTGAGCCCTTAGATCGTCCGCAACGAGCGCCATCGTGTCAGCCTTCAAAAACGAGAGCGGTTTCAGAAATTTTTCGCGCCGTGGTCCCCGCGCCGGTCCCCAAGGATGGCCGAAAGTCGGAGACCACCCCCGGGTGTCTGCTCATCAGTCGGCCTCCGCCGGCGCAACGCGGACGATGTTGCTGTCGACCTCGAGGGTGACGCTGATCTTCACGTTGTTGTTGGCCTCGCCGAACTGCTCTTCGTGCGACATGACGAAGGCGAGGAAGTAGCGGATCGAGGGCGTGCCACCTGCGGGCGCATCCGACAGCTCCATCTTGAACGGATAGGAGTCGTTGGTCTTCTCGGCTGCGAGGAGCGCAAGCTGGCCTGCATCGCTCGGATCGAAGTCCATGACGATGGTCTTGCTGCCAGCGTTGCGGACGCCCTTGGCCTTCCGGGTTCGGCTGATGGCGATCTGGTTCGAGGTGATCAGCTCGGACGTATCGCCAGACGAGCCCAGGTCAGTGTGGCCGCCGATCTCGGTCCAGGTGGCCGATGCGAAGTCGGATGCGACGAGATCAGTGCTGTCGAAGGCCATGGGCGCGCTGCCGATGAACAGCTTGCTTCCGGCCGTAGGGACGAGAATGCCCATGGTCAGTTCCTTCTATCCTGAGCCTGCTTTGCCCCCGAGTGACAGGGCGTGCAGAGCGCTTGGAAATTGGTCCGATCGAGCCGGCGATGTGGTGCCTTCCGGATCGGGATGATGTGATCGACGAGGGTCGCCTTCGCCCCGCAGCGGCGGCAGGAGGGGTAGACAGCGAGGAAGTCGGCGCGGGCCTTCTCCCAGTCGGCGTCATAGCCTCGTGCCTGTCTGCTGGGACGCTTGGCGTCGTGGCGCGCCTTGCGCTCCCGATCGCGCTCCACAGCCTTGCCGCAGCGCTCACCACTCGGGTGAACGCCGTTGCATAGACCGCAGACACGAGGGGCGCGCGTTGGCATGATCAGGCCACCGGACGATCGACGGCGTGGCCGAGGATGAACATGGCGCCGACGGTGACGCTGGTGCCGCTGTTCAGGGTCAGGACCGCGCGGACGTATCGCTTGAAGCCTCGGTAGCCGATCTTGGTCGTGCTGGAGGCAAGGAGCGGATCAGCCAGGCCGACGCCCTGCAGATGATCGGCATCCACGTCAGTGAAGCCGGAGCCGCTCTCGTCGCTCTCCTGCAGCTTCACGGTCATGTTGCCGGAGCCCGTCACGGCGCCCGTGGTGACGACAAGGGCAACGCTGTCGAAGCCCTTGAGGTCGACGGCATCGCCATCGACGCTTGCGGAGCGCACGGCCGGAGCGACCGCGTTCACCGCCTTGATGTTGTGCACGATGTCTCGCATCTGGGTTCTCCTTAGCTCGTGGCCATCTTCAGGCGACGGAGCGCCTCGGTGAGGATGGGGCCGCCACCGACGCGACGGCGCGCGTGGAAGCGCACCATGCCCTTGGTCGCCTGCGTGTACGGGTCGCGCAGGATCGACATGCCGACGCGGTCGTAGACGCGATAGGCGCGGTTGAAGTCGCCGTAGATGATCGGATAGGTGCCGCTGGCGATGTCCGGCATCGTCGGGTCTTCGATGACCGGGCGACCCAGCAGCGTGGACGGCTGGCCCGCCTGAAGGCCCGGCTGCCAGATGTAGTTGCCGTTGGTGTCCTTCAGCGTGCGGATGACGCCAAGCGTCGTGCCGTTCATCATCCATGAGCCGATGTTCCGGTACTGCTGCGGCAGGCCGTACATCATGCCGATGAGCTTATCGGCCGACAGGTTCGTCGCGTGGCCGTTGATGACCTCGCCGATCGCCATCTGCTGGACGCCGAGCGGCTTCTTCACGCCGTTGCCGTTCGAGAAGGCCGAGTTCTCCTTCAGCGCGAACTCCTGCGACAGTTCGGATGCGATCTCGCTCTCGACGTTGATGGCGCTGTCCTCGAGGAGGCGCTGGCTGACGTCGATGAAGCAGGCGAGCTCGTGAACCGGGATCTCGATCTGGCCATAGGTCATGGTCGTCTCGTCGCGCTCTTCGTCCTCGCCCACCCAGTTGGCGGTCGGGCGGCCGGTGAGCTTCGGCAGGATGACGGAGCCGGCGCTGGTGGAGCCGACGCGGACGGCCTGACGGATCGGCGAAATCTCGACGATGCCCTTGATGACCTCGGTCTGGAATTCGGCCGGTGCCAGGTAGCCGCCCTTGGTGTCGTCGCCGACGATCAGGGCGCGAACCTCTTCGGCCTCCATGGCCTCGCGGCCGTGGCGTAGGAAGTTCGTGAACGCGCGGCGCTCCAGCGGCACTTCCTCGTCCTGCGGGTTGCCCTCGCCGCGAATGCGGTTGGCCCGCGTTTCGAGGTCCGTGAGCTGCTGGCGCATCTCGGTGATGGTCGCCTCAGACGCAGTGCGGTACTCGGTGAAGCCGTTGCGGAGCTCCTCCACTGCCTGCGTGGCAGCGGCGAGCGGATCGTCTTCCTCCGCACGGGTCTCAAGGTGAAGCATTCGCTCCATGGTCATTTTCCTTTCGATGAGAGAGCGCTGGTGGCCTTGCGGCACGCTGCGACGAAGGCCGCTGCGCTCTCGACAGAGCGGCCGTGACTACGAATGGAGGTGATGCGGGCACGCGGCGCCGACGGCTGGCCGACAAGGGAGATTTCGCGCACGTCGATGCCGGTGAGGATGCGGACGCCTGCCTGCCTGGTCTCGCCGCCTTTGATCATGCGGAAACCGATCGACAGGCCGTTCAGAGCGCCGGCCTTCAGGAGCTCGTAAGCCTCTCGACCGCGTGTCGTGGAGGTGATGATCTGTCCTCGAACGAACAGGCCCTTCTCGTCTTCGCGGATCTCGGTCCAGACGCCGATGATGTCGCGCGGGTCATGCGCCCAGAGCATCACCGGCTTGGTGCCGGCAGCGCGGTGCGCGTCCAGCGAGGAGCGAAAGGCGCCGCGCTTGACGATCTCGTTGTGGCCGTTGCGCTCATCCCAGACGACGGCATAGCCGGAGAACTCGCCGGCATCGTTCGGCGTCTCGAAGCGCAGGGAGAGGTCGAGATGATCCATCAGGCACCTCCCCGGAAGGCGGCGCGATCGGACGCGAAGGCGTCGACTTGAGCCTGCAGCCAGGTTCCGGCGCCGAGCACGCGGACGATGTTCTTGTGGTTGAAGGGCAGCGGCTGGCCGTCCGACTGGATTTCCCAGGCGAGCACGCACCGCGCCAGGCAATCGAGACGGAGCTTCTCGCGGGTCTCGGCGTTCACGCGGCCGGACGGATCGGCAGCCTCGGCGAGATCGTCGGCGAGCTTCAGGCGGGCGCGGTGTTGCGTCTCGCTGTCCGGCCCGGCAACGCGAAACCTGATGCCGGTCGGACTGCCATCGACGGGATCGAGGATGTCGAGCCACGCTCCACGATCCTGGTCCGCGATGTTCGAAAGGATGTCGTCAAGCTGCATTTGCATCCTCATCGACAGGAGCGGGCTGAACCGGCTCCTTGGCCGGCTTCTCTGCGTTCGGGTTGATGTGCGGATTGCCGTACTCGTTGCCGCCGTCGTAGGGCGCCAGTTCCAGCAGCCAGGTGCGCGCCTCGTTTGGATTGATGACTTTGGCGCTGACCAGCGAGCTGATGGCCGTGGCGCGCGCGGTGAGGTCGGCGCGGGTGAGGTCGTCGCGATCGAAGCTGATCCGGTAGCGGGCGCGCTCGTCGCGGGTGAACAGCGCACGGCCGATGGCCGTCTCCAGCGAGCGCAGCCACGGCTCAAGCGTGTAGGTGAGGAACTCGCGGCCCATCTGTTCCGAGTTGGACCAGGTAGCGCGGTCGAGCTCGAAGAGCATGGAGGGCGGCACGCGGAAGGCGCGGGCGATCTCAAGGATCTGGAACTTGCGCAGTTCGAGGAACTGGCTGTCGACCGAGTTCAAGGTGAGCTGCTTCACGTCGGCGTCGTCGTACAGGACTGCGGTCCTGCCAGTGTCGCGGCCGTCGCGGAATGCAGACTTCCAGCCGTCCAGAATATTCTGGACGCCCTTCTCGCCCATCGCCTTCTTCATGCGGAGGACGAGGCCAGGCATGGCACCGTTCCGGAAGAACCGGCCGGCGTGACGCTCCATCTCGCGGGCTACGCCAATTGCCTCGGCAGCGAGCGACAGCGGCGAGCGGTCGAATGGACCGCGGACGTGCAGGATGTTCTCTTGGGCGACGATCTGGCCGTTGATGCGGTAGGTCGGCTCAAGCGTCCACGGGTCGTACTGGACGCTGATCGCTTGTGGTGCGTAGCGAATGATCTCTCGCAGCTCGCCGCGAACGCGGTTGACGTAGGCCAGACCGCCCCAGTCGCGCGTCAGGGCGTCGGCGGTCAGGTCGCGGATGAGGTCGAAGCCGGCGCTCCAGGCGTTCACGTCGCCACGTAGAAGCCTGCCGATCGGATGCTCGCGGTCCTCGGTCTCAACGCCGTTCTCGCCGACCTGCATGATGCGCACGTCGAGAGATGCGGCGGCTTCCGAAATGACGCGGACGGCGTTGGCCACGGCCGGGATGCGGAGCGCCTCGGCGCCGGTGACTGCTACGCTGCCAGAACCGATGCCGGACCAGAGCGCAGCAAGCACGCCGTCGGGGTCAGCGACCGTCTCGTCGCGCGTTTCGATCTGTCGAGAGAAGGGCCACCGCATCCCGGACATATGCCGGGACGCAGGACTGAATTCCTACTGCCTGAAATCGGGATATTCAGGCGATCGGGGGTTTCTGCGGGCGGTCACGCCGCGACTGGCTTCGTCTTCAGCCACGAATCAAGCTCGGAGCGCCGGGCATAGTAGCGGCCGGAGGGGCGATAGATCGGGCAGTCACCGCGCTTGGCAAGGGTGTAGACCATGTCCACGCTCGTGCCGATGTAGTCGGCGATCACCTTCGCGCCCCAGAGACGTTCGGGCAGCCGCTTCGGCCGCGGCTCGAGGATGGCGTCGGCCGTCGAGGGTGTCAGGGCTGGCCTGCTCACTTCCGCACCCTCATGATGGCGCTGGCGATGTCTTCGTGCGTCGTGCGCCGGAACAGCCCAGGCTCCTTCTCGATCTGAGCAGGCATCGCCCTCGCGATTGCGGCGCTTTGCATGCGCTCGCCCCACAGCGCCTTGGCGATCGCGGTCGCGAGATCGTCGCTCAACGCCTTCTGGTGGAACTGGTGCGCGAGATGATTGGCCTCGCGCCGGATGTCGTCAGGGATCGGGTGCGGTTTGTCGGTCATGCTGCGTCCCTCCTTCCGTTGGCCTCTCGGATGGCCTGCACCGCCTGCATGGACGTCAGGCCGAACTCGCGCTTGAGGTGCGCCACGATGTGCGGCGGGCGCTGGTCGACGGGCGTCGACGCCAGCCAGGTCGCGGCGGCGGTGATCTTGCTTGTCGTCATGCTGCCTCGTGCCATTTGCCGTTAGCGAGGAACGGCCCCATGACGGGGAAGACGATACGGCGACTGACATACTCGATCTCCCATTCGGCGATCGGAAGCACGAAATGCCGTTTCAGGAACTCCATCACGGTGTCTATAGGACGGTCGCCAGGGGTTTCCACAATCGGCTTCATTGGCCGCCGGGTGCCATTGAACATCTCGTCGTCTTCGCCGCAGCCGTTGATCATGCCAACGTGAAAGTACCCGCGGTGCGTCTCGTCTTCCCAGACATAGGCTATACCGCGCCCGACGGACTGCTCGCCGATTTCCCGCAGAGGGTCCGATATGAAGAGGGCCTGTTCGAACTCTGGCAGCCGCCATCTCGCGAGAAATTCTAGAGCCCCGCGGATGCCGCCCAAATCCGTCACGGTGTCGCTTTCGATGCCCGACCGGGCCAGCGTCATGTAGCGCTGCGCTTTGCGCTCCGGCATCCCCGCCCGCGCCAGGAACGGCAGCCACTCGCCATGACGGCAAGCCGCCTTCGCCTCGACGAGTAGCGCGCCGGCCTGCAAGGCCTTGTCGGCACTGGTGCGAGCCGCCGCCGCTGACGCGGCCTCCGCTTCCTTTACCCGTTCAGCCAGGTCGGCCAGCGTGTTCGATAGGGTCGTCATGCTGCGTCACCTCCAAATCGGTCGCCATGTTCTAGTCTCTCAAGGATGCTGCATACGGCCGTCTGAAACCGTTGCATCTCCGCGCGGACAGCTTCGTCGCCGAGGCCGCTGTTGCGCAGCCGCGCGTAAAGCCGTCGGTTCTCGGTCTGCCAATAGCGGTCGGCCTGTACGCCGTGCCGACGGCGAAGCTGCTCGGCTGCGTAGCGAATGTAGCGCGTCTCGCGATCGACCGGGAAAGATACGATGATTGCCGTCATGCCGCTTTCTCCGTTGGTGCAGCGCCAGTCCCGTGCAGGCCAGCATCGGCGGTGCCGACGCTTTCCCGCACGACTGAGTGTGTGACGAACGTGGGTGCAGGTGTCGAAGAGATGTCCGGTTCGCTGGTGACCTCGGGCGCCTGCGCTAAGGTGTATGCGAGGGGCTCCGCCCCCCGCCCCCCCGGTCGGGGTTTTCCACCCCGAACCCCGGCCCCGTTGCCTGCGCCAACGGGGTATTCTGTCGAAAACGACGCTGTCGCAGGTTGTTCGCCAATCGTTGTTATGCACTCTACTCGCGAAGCACTTGCGACACGGGCCTGACGTCGTTCCCACGTGCGTCTGCTGACACCGTCGGCGAGCCATGGCTTCTGCTGCGAAAGAGACTGCGCTATCCAGGACTCCCGGTCCAACTTGCCGGCTGCTCGGCGCTGTTCCGCTTTCGTTTCGCGATCCCGGTTCCGCTTACGTTCCCGGCTCAATTCTGCCCGCTGCTCTCTTGTGACGTCGCAAGCGCCGATAGTCTTGATGTCGAGCGCGCAACGTTCGGCCCATGTCAGGCAAAGGATCTTCGCGCACTCGTCGGCGCCGACCATGTACTTCCGCCAGAACGCCGCGCGGGCGATGTCCTCAAGGGCACTCTGCTTCGCCCACGGCATCCACCGAGCCGCCCAATCGCTGAGACTTTGGCGCGGGTGCGAAGCGGCAACAGCACGGGCATAGTCGAGGCATGTCTCGACATCGTCTGTTCCTGCGGGGTCTGGGACTATCAGCCCGTGCCGAGCAGTGATGATGCGCTCGATCTCTCTGAGACGGGCGGCGTAGTGGTCGAATTCATCCTTGTTGATGTCGACCTTGTGCATCACGAACTGCCGGCCACTGGCCGTCCGGAAATGCGTCTTACCGGTCGCCAGTCCCTCCTTCCGGAGCTTGTGCCGTTCGCGAAGCCCAGTCATGCGGCCGCCCGATCGCGCTGAGCGATCTGATGGTCGATCCATTCTTCGACCTCTGCGAGCACGAAGGCCTTGCGGCCGCCGTCGGTGCCTAGGATGACGGGCTTAGGGAACGCGTCAGACTTTACCTTGAGCCAAACGGAAGTCCTGGAAAGTGAAGTAAGGGCGCATGCTTCTCGGATCGAGATCAGCCGGCGCGGGACTGTTGGAGTGCTTTGCGGGGCCATGGATCACCTTGCGTCGATGCATCTGTGACCATGACACTGAGTCGATCCGATATTCGACGCAAGCTCACAATGACTTTTTCGGGCGTCCATCCCGTGCAATTTTGTTCATCGTGCGTTCTTCGTCAACCTACCGACGTGTTCGCCCCACCTTTCCACGGCATCTCGCTTCTCCGGATCATAGCGCGCTCGATTGTAGACCCCCGCGACGCCGGCCCTGAAACCGCTGACATGGTTGAGCGCTGCCTCGACGATATGGGGCGCCACGCCAAGGTCAGCCATGCCGGTCGCGGCAGTCCTGCGTAGGTCATGCGGAGTAAAACGCGGCCCCTCTCCCTGCAGCTTCAACCGCACCGCCTGCGCCACGGCGTTGCTCTCGATCGGCTCGCCGGTTCGCGTGAAGAGCGGAGCGTCGGGTTCGTCCGCGTCAGTCTTGTCGTAGGCCATCTTCACGATCGCCAGTGCCGGCGGCGACAGCGGCACGGAATGCTCCTTCGCGTTCTTCGTCCGCTCCTTGGGGATGGTCCAGGTTGCGGCATCGATGTCGACTTCGGATCGCCGCATGCCTGCCACCTCGCCCGAACGCTGGCCGGTCAGAAGCAGTAGCCAGACGATATCTGCCATGGGCTGGCTCAGGGGCGCCTGTGAGAGGCGTTGCCACAGTCCGGTGATTTCGCCGTCGCTGAGGACACGATCGCGGGCCACGGGCTTCGCACGGGGCTTTACGCCGGCCGCTGGCGACGTCTCCAGGTAGTCGTTGTCGACGGCCCAATTGAACATCTTCCGCACGACGGCCAGGACGTTCCTCGACGTCGCCCCCTTCCCTGCGTCCGACTTCGCTTCGATGACGTCGATGATGTCCCGACGCTTGACCGCCATCGCCTTCATCTTGCCGATAAGGGGATAGACGTCGCGTGTCAGCAGACGCTCGTCTTCAGCCCAGCTCCGCTTCTCGCGCTTCGCATACTTGTCGAGGTAGAGCTTGCCGAGATCCTTGACCGTCATCGCGGCCCGGTCCTGTCGCTTGGTATTCGCCGGGTCATCGCCCTCGGCGACTGCGCTCATGGCCTTCAGCGCCTTTGCCCGTGCCTTTTCGAGGTCAAGGGCCGGATATCTGCCGAGCGTGACGCGCTGCTTCGTCCTATCGCTGGAGCGGGTGTAAATGACGTTCCACGTCTTTACGCCCTCCCCCTTTGCGCCAGGCGGATTGACGCGGAGCACGAGGCCGCGCACCTTGTCGTCCCAATAGTCGGTGCGGGTCTCGACCTTGGACGAGCGAACGAAAGCGTCGGTGAGATTGCGGCGCGGCATGAACCTACTGACATTTTAGGCCCGAAATCGTTCGGGGTTCAGCCGGGGTTCTAGCACGCGCGAACAGCATGGACAAAAACGGACGCTATTTGCGGGCGATGTCCACAGAAACCCTTGCGGGGCAAAGGTTCATTCTGTTCATGCGGTTATCGGCGTTCGTTCCGATCGCTCTTTTAATCTGTAGGTCATGGGTTCGAGTCCCATCGCGCTCACCAGTCTTCAATCCACCTCCACCAGCAGGCCAGCCCGCCTCGCAGCGGCCACGAAGGCCTTGCGCGCGACCGAGGGCGGCTTCTCGCCGCGCAGGACCTCCACGCAACGCTGCATGGCGATCTTGCGGCGTTCGCAGGTCTTGTCAGGCCATTCGTGAAGAAGGATGACGGCGGCGTGGCTGGTGTTCGTCACAACACGGATACGGTCGATGCGGCCGGTCTGCACCGTGACCGGGTTCGCGAAGTAACGCCTGCGTTGGCGCTCCTGCGGTGTGCGCGGCTCGGGTGGCAAGGGTGCGGTCCGCAGAATAAGCGACCTCGGTTGTTCGACGCGGTGTCTTTGGGTCAGCTGCAATCAGGACCTCGTTCGGGCAATCAGCACATTCAGGTTGACGCCCGCAAACACCCCAAGCATGGCTTAGTTCCGACGACCTGCGACAAAATCTGTTTCCGCTCGCAACCGAACGTGATCTCCGTAAACGACTGATCTGGAACGAGTGTCTAGCGCGGACGTTGTCTGGCACAAGGGACTATTGGCCGCTCGCGCGGCAGATCATTCGCTAGGAGAATCCCATGAAGAAGCTGATGAGCAGCATTTGTGCTATGGCTATGCTTGCGACGGCCGGTTTCGTCGCTCCGGCTGCCGCCCAGTCTATTCCCGTTCCGCAGTCTTTGAACGTCGAACGTATGGCGCCAGTCGAGGTGCAGCGCTGGCGCGACGGTAACTGGGAAAACCGCCGCTACCGCGGCGAGCGTCGTGGTGACTGGCGTGGTGGCGACCTTCGCCGCGGCGGTGGCGAGCGCTACTCGTATTACCGGGGGCACCGCGGCTACCGCGACTATCGTCCGGGCTATCGCCGTCACAACGGTTTCTGGTTCCCGGCCGCAGCCTTCATCACCGGCGCGATCATCGGTGGGGCGATTGCAGGTGATTCGGGCGTCCGCGTCCGCAACTACGGCAGTGCACACGTGAACTGGTGCTCGGATCGTTATCGTTCGTACCGGGCTTCGGACAACACCTTCCAGCCCTACAACGGCCCGCGTCGTTCGTGCGTGTCACCGTACAGCTGATAGTGAACGAGGAAGGCCCGCTTCGGCGGGCCTTTTTTTTATGCCTGGTCGGGAAAAGCGGGCAGTTCGCGGAAGGCATTTTTCAAGGCGTCGGACCAGCCGGACGAGATCGTCCGGTAGTATGGGTCCTCAGAAGTGAAGCGGCGCTGGTAGCCGACCTTCAACGCATTCTTTTCCAGATACAACATGTCCAGCGGCAACCCGACCGACAGGTTGGACTTGAGCGTCGAGTCAAACGAGACCAGGAGCAATTTGGCGGTCTCGGCGAATGTCAGCGCTTTATCATACGCTCGAACCAGGATCGGCTTGCCGTATTTGGTCTCGCCGATCTGGAAGAACGGCGTGTCCTCTCCTGCCTCGACAAAATTGCCCTCGGGATAGATCAGAAAAAGGCGTGGTTCGCCGCCCTTGATCTGGCCACCAAGGATGAACGTCGCGCTGAAGGCATCGGCGCGCTGGCCGACCGGCGCCGTTGCCGAGATCACTTCCTTGACGGTATCCCCGACAAGACGCGCCGTCTGGAACATCGACGGCGTCTGGAAGATCGAGGGCGCGCGCTCGGCGGCAGCCTTCGAGCGCTCCTCGAGCAGGCTGACGACTGCTTGCGTCGTTGCAAGATTGCCAGCGGTCAGCAGAACGATCACGCGATCGCCTGGCTTTTCCCAGACATGCATCTTCTTGAACGAGGCAATCGAGTCGAAACCCGCATTCGTCCGCGTGTCCGACATGAACATGAGCCCGCGGTCGATCTTCAAACCCACGCAATAGGTCATGACGAATCCCGGAAAGAGGCAGGTGCGCAGCGATTACTGCTCGACCGTGATCTCGACCGCAAGTTCCTCACGCGCCTGTCCCGTGCGAATACCCGAAACTGGCATGGCCTCGCGGTAATCGAGCCCGGTCGCAACGCGCACATAGCGCTCATCGGGGGAAATGGAATTCGCCGGATCAAAGCCCACCCAGCCGAGCCCCTCGACATGGGCTTCGGCCCAGGCGTGCATGGCGACCTGATCGTCTGACGCGTCCATCTTGAGGTAGCCGCTGACGTAACGCGCCGGGAGTCCCATGGCCCGGGCAGCCGCGATGAAAATGTGCGCATGGTCCTGGCAGACGCCGCGGCCCAGCGAAAGCGCTTCCTCCGCGGTTGTCGTGACTGCCGTCGTTCCTGATTCGTAGACGACCCTGTCGGCAATGGTCTGCGTCAGCGCGTGAAGACGGTCCAGCGTGTCGCTCGGCTCGAGCGAAGCTATGAGGTCCTTTACGCCCGGACCTGCCTCCGTAAGCGTCGTAGAACGCTGGAAGAGCCACAACGGCACGAACCCGTAGCGCATGCCGAGCACGCCGGCCGTGTCTCTCGTCTCGACCGAACCACGTGCGACGAATTCGATCTCGCCGGAGCCCTGCCCGATCGAAAGCAGGCGCGTGTCGTTTCCGTTGTGGTCGACGTAGCGCACTTCCTCTTTCGCTCCGGCGATCTCCAGCGTCCAGTCGATCACCTTTTGCGTGGGGCCGGTGAGCGGGACTGCACGGATGCACTGCAGCGCGTAGGCCGGCGGGGCGTCGTAGGTGTAGCGGGTCCGGTGGACGATCTTCAGCAGCATGGCGGCCTCAGAAGAACCGGTAGTCGCGGGCAATTTCGTCGCCCAGCGCATTGTTGCGGTCGATGAAGTCGCCAAGGAACTCGTGCAGGCCGAAATCGAGTACGGTATGGATGGTCGCGTCCGTCAGCTTGCGATGGGTGGCCTGAAACGTGCGGTGACAGCCGGGGCTTTCACCGTAGTCGTCTGCCAGCGAGGACAGGCTCTCCTCGATCATCCGGTAGCAAAAAGCGAGCGAGCGGGGCATGCGGCGGTTGAGGATCAGGAAGTCGGCGATGTTCACCGGCTTGTACTCCGCCTCGTAAACCCAACGGTAGGAACGGTGGGCCGAGACCGAGCGCAGGATCGACTCCCACTGGTAATTGTCGAGGGACGAGCCGACCCAGGCGACCGAGGGCAGCAGCACGTAGTATTTCACGTCGAGAATGCGAGCCGTATTGTCCGCGCGCTCGACGAAGATGCCGAGCTGCGTGAAATCGAAGATCTCGTTGCGCAGCATGGTGCCGTGGAAGGCGCCCCGGATCAGCGCCGTCTCACGCTTGATGGCATCGAGCAGCCGCGGCAGGTCGCGCTGGTCGAACGGCATGGCAAGCATGCGCTCGAAGGCCATCCAGGCTTCGTTGATCGATTCCCATGTTTCGCGGGTCAGCGCGGTGCGAACCATACGGGCGTTGACACGCGCGGTCTCCATGGAGCCGAGCACGCTCGACGGGTTCGAGCGGTCGCGCAGCAAGAAATCGGATACGGCCTCGGCCGTGTAGGCCTTGTGCTTGGCCTCGAACGCGGTCGTCGCGCCGGCGCTGATGACGACGGACGTCCATTCCTCGGTGGCATTTTCGGTGCGCGTCAGCGCCAGCCGTAGGCCGGCATCGACAAGGCGGGCCATGTTCTCGGCTCGCTCGATGTATCGGCCCATCCAGTAAAGGCCGTTGGCGGTGCGTCCAAGAAGCATCAGGGTCTCCGGCAGTCGGCAAGAGGCAGTCGGCAGTCAACTCGATCCGATCCCGCCGGTAATGACATCAACGACTGCATTAGTTCCGACCTCTCCGGCTGCCGTTTGCCTCTTGCCGACTGCCCCCTTCTAGTCATCCAGCACCCATGTGTCCTTGGTGCCGCCACCCTGCGAGGAATTAACGACGAGGGAGCCCTCCTTCAGCGCGACGCGCGTCAGCCCGCCGGGCACGATGCGCACGCGGTCGGACACGAGGACGAAGGGGCGCAAATCCACATGGCGCGGCGCAAGGCCGGCCTCGGTCAGGATCGGGCAGGTTGAAAGCGCCAGCGTCGGCTGGGCAATGTAATTGGTCGGGCGCGCCTTCAGCTTCTCGGCAAACACTTCGCGTTCGGTTTTCGAGGCGGCCGGTCCGACCAGCATGCCGTAGCCACCGGAACCGTGGACCTCTTTGACGACGAGCTCGGAAAGATGCTCCAGCACGTATTTCAGGCTGTCCGGTTCTGAACAGCGCCAGGTCGGGATGTTGCCGAGGATGGCTTTGCGGCCGGTATAGAACTCGATGATGTCCGGCATGTAGGAGTAGATCGCCTTGTCGTCAGCGATACCGGTGCCGGGTGCGTTCGCGATCGTGATGTTGCCGGCGCGGTAGACATCCATGATGCCGGCGACGCCGAGCACCGAATCCGGATTGAACGTCAACGGGTCGAGATAGGCATCGTCGACGCGGCGGTAGAGGACGTCGATCGCCTTGTAGCCTTCGGTCGTGCGCATTGCGACGCGCCCGTCGACCACGCGCAGATCCTGCCCCTCGACGAGTTCGACGCCCATCTGGTCGGCCAGGAAGGCATGTTCGAAATAGGCCGAATTGAAGCTGCCGGGCGTCAGGACCGCAATCGTCGGTGTATCGCTGACGGAATTCGGCGCGACGGCGGAGAGCGACTGACGCAAAAGCTGCGGATAGTTCTCGACCGGCATGACGCGGATGCGCTGGAAGAGCTCCGGGAAGAGCTGCATCATCGTCTCGCGGTTCTCGATCATGTAGGACACGC
>VFQN01003340.1_pt1 | contig 23187 bp, 43 predicted proteins | sample 3512371 | NCBI WGS metagenome assembly VFQN01 (sample SAMN10412370, study PRJNA504923) | tailings metagenome | isolation source: Replicate 2 from Balatoc abandoned mine | place: Philippines: Itogon, Benguet | collected 2017-08-28
GTCCAGCGTGGGGCCTGCCACGTGTGTGCCTATGCTGCCCGCAGAGCAGCGCAGCGCCTACCTCCAAGACCTGGCCTCAGCGGCGGGTCTGATCACGCTGTCGTCCGTTGTGGCTCGCTTGGCCACCAACATGCTACAGCCGCTGTCCACGGTGTCCACGGAGCCTCAGCAGCAGCAATAGCAGCCTGCCAGTGGGTCTGCTGCGCCTGCTGCTGCCACCGGCAGCGAGGGGAGTGCAGTTGGCGAGGGTGCGGGGGCGCCGGCTGGGGAGGCGGCAGGGGGTGCGGGAGCGGGAGCGGGAGCGGGGGGGGGGGTGCCCCCGGGCGAGCCGGTGTTGGTGACCTTGGGGCGACTGGAGAGGCTGCTGATGGCGCAGGCGGACGTTGCGGACGCTTGGGCCCTGCAAAAGCCCGACACGCCACCCGCGGCGGAGGCGGGGGCAAAAGAGGACGCTGAGACAGCCGGCGGCACTGCTGCCGCCACCGACGGGCCCACTGCAATGGCCACGGACGCGCCTGCCGCCGCCGCGGGCGGCGCCGCCGTGGCAGCGGCGGCGGAGCCGGCCGCGGAAGCTGGCGCGGCAGCGGTTGCGGTCGCTGGCGATCCGGAGGACCTTGCCGCGGCGGATGCTGACGGCGCTGGTGGTGCACTGGCCAACGGCGGCATGGGGGCGCCGGCCGCTGCCGCTGCCGGCGGCAGCGCCGCTGCCCGGTCTCGCCGCACCCCTGAGGAGCTCTCCCACGACGTGCTGCACCATTCACTGCTGGCGATCCGCAGCTTCTACATTGCGGTTGCCAAGGCCATCCACACCTCCTCGCGGTGCAACGGCAGGGAGGATCCCGCCGCTGCGCCGCCCAGCCTGGGCATGCGCAGCGCCACACTATGCCTGGCGTTAAATATAACCTCAAGGGCAACCTGGACCGTGAGCTGCCGCTTGTGTCACCGCTGGGTGAGGGGGCAGCTGCCGGGGAGGCTGTGGCGACGGTGGCGGAGAGCGGCGGAGGATGTGATGGCGGTTGACGACGGCGCTGCAGCGGCGCCGTTGGCGGTGCCGCCTAAACGCCGGGCGGTGCACTTGCAACGGTGAGCTTTCGCGGACACCTCAGCTAGGCGCCACTGGGGTTCCGTACTACCGCTGGATTGCCATGGACCTCTGTGCGCATTACGGCTGCGCTGCAGAGCACCTTGCAGGCTTGCCGCCGAGTTGCAGCAGTCTTCCTTGCTGTACCGCGTCTTGTCCCGTATGTACAGTGTTATTACGCATTAAGAGTCGTATGTCCGCTTTGATCACAGGCTCGCTGACGAGGTGTACTCCTGCTGCTGGACGTGCGGCGGCGCTCCTGCCACGTGCTGCTGCTCAACTACTTTATCAACATCGGCGGCCTGGAGGCGCTGTGCCGGCGCTTCGAGCAGGCCGCCGCCAACGTGTGGACCGTGCTGGAGCAACAGCAGCAGCAACAGCAGAAGGAGAAGGACACCTTCCAAAGCCCTGGGGCAACCAAGCAGGTCAGGCTGCTGCGTGTGCTAGCCCCAGTATGTGGCGTGACGCTGCATGACGGTCTGACCATCCAGCACTGTATACGGTGCTGTGCTTGGACGCAAGGCAAGTAGGCAACATGTAGTATCCGCACGGCTGCCGAACGTACTTATGCCAATGAGGCACACTCACATGCAGCTAGGTCAGGTAAGCGCAGTGCTCAGGTGCCAGCTGGTGCTATCGCGCGCATGGGGAAGGGGCTGCAGCTGGCCGCACCCCACCCACATGTCGCGAGGGCGGCAGGGGCAGCTGGCCGTCCTGGAACCAGGAGGCGTACGAGGCGTTGGCGGCGAGGAACTCGTCACGCAGCAAGGCAGGCGCCAGCGGGTCGCCGCTGGCCGAGCCCCCTGCAGCCTTCTCGCAGGCCCCGGCCCCATGGACAGTCGTGTGCGCCTCCCCTGCGCAGGCTTCACGTGCCCCCGCGGCGCCATCCCCGCCCAGGTGCAGGGCGGACGCCAGCTCCGACGTCACAGCCCCCGCCGCGTGCTCCAGAGACTCCGCCACGTGCGACGCCGCCTGCCCCACCTTGTCCACAACCTTGGCAGCCACCTTCTCGACAGGGGCCGCTATCGGCTTAAGAATCGTTGGAGCGGTTTCACCGGCGGGGGCAGACACGGTCAAAACCAATGCGTAGCACGATGCGTGTCAAGTAGGCGCCCGCTTATGCTGTATGGGGAGCGAGAGGCGGTACTGTACCGGGCGCTACTTAATTTGCAGTATTACTACAATATAAGTAATCGCGCTCAGCCTTCTGCACTTGTCCTGCGTTGCAAACCTTGGTCATCGCCTTGGTCATACGTCCCTAACTTGAGTTCTGCTTATTTCCCTCTTTTAGCTACATTTTTAACTCTTGCATTGTTGGGTACAGTAGAGCGCAGCCACTCAGGGGACATGTACCGGCATCGAGCTTGCACTGGAAGCGACGCGCTGGAGCATGCATACCTAGGACAAAAATCGAGGAGAGAAGGAATACTGTCATACGCTAGGCCTTGTCCTAGCATGGCGTTTGGGCTGAATCGCGGCCAGGCGGCGGTGTCCGGTGTGACAAAGGGCGCGCAAATGGGAAGGAACATGCCAAATAGAGCGGGGTTGTGCCAGTCTGATGCTGCGTGCGCATTTTATTGATAGCTGATGTCACATCACAGCAGCTCGTTGCTGCGCGACGTATGACATGTCATACAAACGCCGATGACCTTGGTGCTTTTGCGGGCGTTCGCAGTTGTTGCAAGAATAGGATGAGGATAATATGCTTGAAGGCTGCGATACGATTGCGCCTGAGCTCCGGTACAGTACCGCCTCTCCTCATAGCCCGGGTTCCCCCCTTGCCCCCTTACCCGTTAGCTAAGACGCAACATGTTCGCAACCATGGGCACGGTATTTTCCGCTCAGACCCGGAACATGTTGGGAACCATGTACGTGGTTGGCCCGATACCTGAAGGTAGGGCTGTACAGCAGATGTGTGTCCCCTTGCTTATACCGTGATTCTTACTCCTCACAGTCAGACACCAGCAAACCCTTGTCACACTGGCAAACCTTGCGCGTGCGTGCACATGCATACCACACGCCCCGCCTCCTGTCCGACTACTGAATATATAGATGATCATTACCCCGGAAATTTTGGCCTGTGCGCAGCAGGTTGGGCTATCAGCAGTTGCTTGAGTCCACGTCGGCAGAATGTCGTGCTTCAGTCAGTCGTCAAATGATCAAGTCGCGTCAAAAGTGATGCTAAGCGATGTAGAAGGCCAGAAGGTCGTGAGCCCGGCTTCGGTGCAGCCCAGCGGTAACCGACACATCCGTCCGTGGGTCGTCGTTGCCGCCATCGCTGTGGCGTGCGTCGTCATTGGTGTAGCAGTTGGCGTTCCCGTCGGCCTTGCTGTTAACAAGAACAGCAAGCAGTCAAGCCCGCAACAGGTGCCGATGCTCTTGCGGGCAAGCCGGGGACGACGCGAGTGCGCGTTCTCACTAATGAACACGCAATGCCCACCTGCCTGCACCGCAGAACTCCGAGCAAGTCCGGGGTGTCAACACATCGGCCCTGTCGCTTCATTTGCAAGACGCTACTACGGATGCGGTCAATGCCCTCAACGCTGCTTTCAGGCACTTGGTAGGCCCACTAGGCCGTGTTGCGCCCCACCCAACTGCAGCAACGTGAGGGACGCACGCACGTGTCGGTTTCCAGTAGGACATGGATGGACAGTTCGTTATGTGGCAGTAACTGCTGCCCTGCACTGCCTGACCTGCACTATTTAATAGCTTTCCACGCGCTGCTGTCTGTGCTGCGGGACAGCAGCAGTGCTGAAACCCCACTCTATCTGTTGCGCGGCACTTGGACCTTGAGGTACTCGCACACTGCCGCCTTGACTACATCCTCGTTCCTGGTCCCTCTCCTCTGCCCTGCATTCCCAGACCACAGAGGCCATCCACGAGTCGTACAGTTGGGAGGGTTACCTTCTTGCCCGTGAGCGTGTCGCTGCTGCTTTGCCGTCGGTTGCTATCGTCAATGCTGTGGAGTCGGACATGTCCCAATTCATGCAGGTGCGTGGGACCAGGGCAGGGCGCAGGGGTGCGTGGGGGAGCACTCATAGCTAGCCCTGAGGAAGGGGGTGTTCCATTCGGATGCTTTATGCCGGAATGCGTGAATCACGACCATGGTGATGTAGAAGCTCATGTCGTGCACTTTATTGTCGCAGCTGCTGGCCCAAGCTGATCTGTACATGATTGACAACAGCGACGTCGACGCTACGTATGAGCAACTCCAGCCTGTCACTGTGGCGAGTCAAGCGGCCCTGGCAGAAGCTGGTAGTCTGATGGCCGGCACCAGCACCTCTACTCCCACCCCAGCGCTGGTGCTCCAGCGGCTACAAGGTTAGTTCTTGCCCACCGTGTGTGCCCGCGTTGCGGGCTTGCATGTCAGACGCCCTACGTATGAGCGTATGTGCAATCTTCACTGCACGGTGGTCGGGACCAGTAAGGATCGTGTGGCCACACCACCTGGATTGTAACATAAAATGCCAAAGAAATGCACGCAATGCCACCTTACAGTAACCAAATCAGTGTTGGCATGACGAGCACACATGCATAACACGGCGTTGCACGCACAGGACAGGCGACCTGCCGGCCTCAGCCGCCTTTGCCTGAGGCGGGTGCACAGACTGCGACTACACCTACCGCAAGCGCTTGTTGATGAAGGGAGCGGGTGCCTGCACGTCACTGACAAGCACCCGCTGCATGATAATATCTATTCTTGTGTACCCTCCCACCTGTGATTTTACCCACCTCCCCACCCTCCTCCCCACCCACCTGAAGGCCTCCTCAGCGGTCCCTTCGCCGCCAGCCTGGCGGGCAATGCCCGCAGCGGCACCAACGAGCTGGTCATCATGGACCTGCACCAGTCGCTGCTGTCAATGGCCGAGATCCTCGAGGCGCTCCCCAGCAGCAACCCCATGCTGGCGCCCATCCGTGCGTCCCTGCTCAGCGCCGTGTCCACGGTGACACCCTTCGCCCAGGAGGGCGTGGACCTGTGGTTCACTAGTGAGTATCGGTAGTGGCGGACTGCACTGGAGGAGTCTGCTTGGCTTGCTGACCGTACCATGGAGAGATCCCTTGCAACCAGCAAGTTGACGAGTGCCAACCGTGCCAGTTACGGTAGTCCGCAACTCCGCATACAGCATGGGTGTGCAGCCCTGAGCCTGGATCTGGGCTCGTGCTCGCAATCCGGCCAGGGGAGCTGCCCTGATCAGGACCGCAGCCTGAACAAGCACGTGCGTGTTTTGCGTGAAACAGCGGTATGGTAGTGTCCTGCTCCATTTTCCCTTGAACGCTCCGACCGCAGAGGAGGCCAAGGCTGAGAACTGCGACGAACACATTGAAAATGAGCGCGCTAAGTGCGACATTGAGCTGTCGGAGCTGCAAGCTGGTGGGTGTCAACAACATTGGGGCGTGGGTGGCTATCCAGCCTACAGCTGGCAAGGCTGGTTGTCGATGCATCGTGTCTTCACTACTCGCTGCGCACAGTCAACGCTGCAGGCCAGGTGGCGGCTGGGGGTGCGGGGGTCGCAGGAGGTCATCTGTACATGGGGATGGTGCTGCCCATCCACACGTACCGTATGCCCCCATGTGTACCGTATGCCGCCTACCCACACGTGCACCGAGTGCCGTCTATCCACACGTGCAGCGTATGCCCCCTACCTACACGTGTACCGTTTGCTCTCGCGTGTGCTGTATGCCCTATCCCACATGTGTACTCTGTGCCCCCACGTGTACCGTATGCCGCCCTCCACATGTGCTGCCTGTGTGCTGCAGGCAAGGGCTGCACTGCTGGTCCCGACTGCTCAAGCAAGGTGGGGATGAAGCAAGCGGAGTGTGCGCGCAAGGTGCAGGAGCACACCCTCAAGTGCAGCAACCGCCGGACGTTCATCAAGGTACGATATGGGGAATGGTTACAGAAGGCTCATCAGCTGCGACAGTAGTTTGCTGGTTTGGACAACACGCCTCTTCGTATTTGCACGTGTTGATATTCCGATGATGTGTTGAACCTCAGTACAAACTCTGTTCCGTGCTCCGTGGTCATCCCCTAGGTGTGCGGCAATGAGTACGAGGCCAAACTGGCGGAGTGCCGTGCTGGGCTCCCGACAAACGCCGAGCCAGCAGTCCTCCTGCAGAGGCAGTGGGAGTGCAGTGCCTCGGCCGACACCACCAGGTACTGCAGGACTGCACCATTCCAGTTGCGCTACAGGACGGGGCAAGTGTGCGTCAATGAATCAACGTGCACGCCCGCGTGCATGCTGTCAAACTTGTCACACGGCCACACCAGCAACACGTGCTCGTTGGCATATGTCAACATGCCTCCCTGTCTTTACGGCCGCACACCGCGCCCGGCACTCGTTTATTGCACACAATTGCAGAGAACTATGGTGGAGCGGACGCGTGCTCACGTCGGGGGCCGCACACGTGCGTGTTGAGATGCAAAAATGTGCTCGCCCGCCCGCCCGCGGCCATCCGCACCCGCCCCCGCAGGAACTTATGCATCCATCGTGCCGAGTACGGGAGGAAGTGCGCCGAGGACGTGGACAAGAGATATACTGAGTGCATGGCCAGAGCGAATACCAACTCTATGACGTGCGGAGCCCAGAACGCCACTGTGATGTCGACCTGCGCGACCAAGGAGGCGCCCAACCGCTTGGAGTGCTCGGTGCGGCGGGGAGGTGGCAGGGGCATACAGCTGCAGCCCGCTGGGTCCGCCGCATGCAGTCGAGGGGGTTGGAGGAGGAGGTCAGGACGGCCCAAGGAGGGTTTTCATACAGTTACGCGCAATGTTGCACTGCGCGGTGTCCTAGCAGGGGTTCTGCTACACAAACTTGCTTGATCCGTTCGCCTGTAAGGCTCAGCCCTACGTACGATGCCATGCGCACCCATGCCTATTCCTCCATATGACGTCGTGTGTTGCGCGCATGCAGGTGTCTAGGCGCATGGACGAGATGCGGAAGTGCCGCTCAGTGGAGGACACGGGCCGTGCACTGTGCACGGGGCTGCTGCCTAACCAGGAGCGTTACATGCAGTGCATGGCGGCGCACGACATTGATGTTGTAGATTGCAAGTTCAAGATTGAGGCCGAGATGAAAAAGTGCGAGGAGGAGATTCCATGCAAGGTGCGTGCGGTGGGGGTCAGGGGTAGGGGCGCGTTGGGTTCCTGCTGGTAGTGGGATGGCCTGAGGCGAGGGCAAGCAACTACGTAGCCACACGGGATGGGTTCTGCATTGCGGTTTGGACATGGCCGGATGCAAAACCGAGACATTGCGAGCGTCATTTCCACTGTAGTCTTATCGTGCAGCTGTGAAGCACCCGTTGCCAGCCCTTGTTGCTGTACCTCCTGCAGTGCTGTTTATTTGGAGGCAGCTGCGTGCTGGCCTCACGTAGGCATTGCACGTCCCCCACCGGCCACACACCTTCAGCCCCCATATCATCCTGGCTGGGGGGGGGGGTGCCCACAAACCCACCCGCCGTGTGTGGCAAGGCCCATGCTTTTGGCGGGGCGTGGCAACTCCGGCTGGCGGCGCTGTAGGCCCCTCTGCTGGCGGCGAGACAAATCCCACATTCCTTATCCGAGCGTGCGTGGGTCCCCTTACTTTCTGTGTGTGCGCTTGCCTGTGGAACTAGGATGCCGAGCAAGCTTCCATGGCAGCCTGCCAAGCGGAGCTGGCGGCGGCGACCCAGCAGGCAGGAGGCAACGCCACTGCGCTGGCGGCAGTGGCAGCTGCTCACAGTGCCTGCGATAACAAGGTACGGGCAGCCCAGGGCTTTGTACGGCTCCTCCCTAAGCGACAAGACTCAGCGGCATCTCTGTCCTCAACTTGCCTAAAAGCTCTAGTTCATGGTAGACTCCATGTAGATCGTGAAGTTAGTCCCGAAATCAGTGTTGCCCGTGCCCGTATGCTGCACTCGTAACAAGATTTTTGTAGTATGCAGCACGTGTCCATGCATGCTAATGCCTTGCCGGTGTCGACGGTGCACAGCGCCAAGAGCCTAGCGGTTTTTTGGATTTACATGCAGGCAAAGGCAGACGGTGAGACGTGCAGGGCTGGTGCCAACACCAAGGTCCAGAAGTGGCTCACGGAGCAGAAGGCGTCGAATAAGGTGGTCAACACTGTGCGCCGGTATCACGAGTACCTGCCGTACAGCTTGCTGGTGCAGGCCCAAAGGTAAGAAAGCAGTTTGGGGCCGTTGTTCAATCATGTTGTGTGCGACGTGCGTGTGCCGCAAACGCACTGCACGTGGGGTCCTGCACGCATCTGCCCATTGCAGTGGTGTTGTGTCACTGACGGGGTGGTGACTGCGTTGCTTCTGGCCGTGCCAGCAATTCAAGCTGTTAAGGGGGGCGGCGTGTGCGACTGATGGTCACATCAGGGTGTTGTGGTGGCGATGGCTTTGGGTCGCCATTCCCCTTGCGTGTCAAAACTGTCAGAACTGTGGGGCACAAGCAGAGGTCGACAAATCTGCACCATCCTCTGCCACTGAAGCACCTGAACCTAGGGGTGGATAATGAGTTGCTTTTGGGCCTGCCTCGGATCGTGACGTCGTCTCCCCCTCCCACCTCCCCCCATCGCTACCTGCTCACCTTGTCTGGCGAGCGTAGGGATCAGGTGGCGAGTTCCCTGGCGGCGCTGGCGTCTGCTCTGCAGGCGGGGGCTGCAGCAGCAGCTTGAAGGCTGTGTTTGGCATGTGTCACTCATGAGCACCGGAGGCCCATGGGCCACATGACACGTGGCTGTGCAGGGACCGAGCAGCAGTTATGCTGATACCAATTTGCAGCTAAAAAAAGCTGAAGGGTGGCATGCGTGCGCAGTTACGTACCTGGCTTCAAATAAATGTGTCTCATGTATGTATCGCATGCAATTCGTTCACCGCCAGCCCTGGCTGGTATTCGCGCTTCTTTGAGCGAGCGAGACAGACTCGGGGAGTGCTGAACAGCTAATGATACCATACGGACAGGCCGGATAGTTCGATTAGACGGTGTCCTACGACCAGACTTCGAACATGCCGGTCATGCCACGCACACGTGTAAGAGATGATGTACTTTATGACTGCACGTCCACTCCTATAGGTGGAATGGTGTCATTTGGCAGGTTAACATCTAAAAGCCAGAGACTGAACAGTAATGAGACTCCCGGAAGTGGTCAAGTCCCCAGCAGGTCCTCGGCGTGCATGTCATGGTGACACGGTACGAATATACTATGCAGAACCCACATGAATCTGCATGGACCGTTGTGGACGGTTTGCGGGCTTTTGATATCACCACGTGTTGCTACCGCGTGTCACCACCTGGATGGCAAACACACGTGTGAAACTGGTAAACACAGGGACCGTGTGGCCACAACACCTTGAATGACCCTGACGAAGGTCTACGTCCGCAACAACCCGTTCCAGGTTCCCCCTGGAAGGAAAGGGGCTCAATCCGCAAGCCATAATGGCAACGAAACGCCGCTACAAGAAAACGCTTGATAGTGCTCTAACCTCACAGGCGCACAAGCACAACGACAGGAAGTCGTCTTGCTCCCGGGACAGCGTCAGCACGTGCACTGCTGCCTCGCAACGGAGCGCTTCCGAGCCCCTCGGTTCGGCCTACCAGGTGGTGACCAGATTGACGTCCGCTGCACCTTAGCAAGACTACCCACTACCAGCGGCCTCATGCGCCCATGACAAGAAGCGCACCGTACGCGTACACATTAGGTACCTATTCGCCCCGATGTAAAAAAGTGTTTTGGGTTTGCCACCAAGCAACAAGACAATCTGTCGCCAGGTTCGGGCAAGCGAACCACAACTAGTGATGGCAAGTATATGAGGTGCCTTTCAGTACAGGCCCAATGGAGACTCAAGACACCCCAGCAACGGTACGGAGCATAGCTATTATAGCACACCGGTTCTCTTCTCTGGTGAATCCAATGTGCAGGAAGGCTGCTGCCTGCGGCCAGGGCGTACCACAGACCGGCCGCTGCTGTTACGTATTAATTGCGAGCCACGCCTGCCCACCAGCAACCCTCGCTTCCTTCGCAAGCAGCAACCATGCCCCCTGGCCGCCCTGACTGCCCGTTTGTACGGCAACCATCTACCCTCCCCGCGTGCCTCGTGCGCCTGCCCTCCTTGCCCTCCGGCCCGTCCACCCGCTCGCATGTCCTCTACCTCTCATACCTCCGCCTCCACCTCTACTCCCACACGCTCCTTCCATGCCCCTCGTCCCCCTGCGCTTCCTCGTGTCGCCCCGTCTGCCCGCGTCTGGCAGGTGGTGCCAACAGGGCCTGCAGCTCCCCTAACGCCAAGCTGTTTTCGCCCTCCCGCATGGCACCATACCCCGCTGCGCTCAGTCGTCCGTGGGGCTGGGCCTCAGGCGGCTGGCGATGCCCCGCCAGCACGTCATGGTCACCAGCAGCGCCACGACAACCTGCACGTGAACACGATGGGAGGAGAAGGGGTGCGAGTCGGTAATGCGTCCTGATTCGCATTGCTTTGATGCGGACCGGGAGGCGGCACGCGGTAGTGACCAACAGCGACCGCACAGCGGCTCGTAGGTAGGCAAGCAAGCGCGACGGGTGGCCCAGGCGTACTGATGGCGAGCATTCCGCTTAAGGTCATATGTTTGCTGCACCCATTACGGGAACGCGCCGGGCTTCAGGCGCCCACCGTCAAAGCGCCACCTGAGAGCATCCCTTCGCAAGACTCGCACAGGCCCTCTCCCAGGCCTGGAAACACAGGCAGGCCCACTAGTCCCCGATTAAGTTTTGAGTGCCACACGGGCGCCTACTACGCGACATCGCCTCACCTCGCGCTGCGGGCCGAGGTCATCGCTGTTGAGTCCCTCCACCACTGGGGCTGTGGTAAACAAAGCTTACACGCTGATCGCCTTCCTGCTCCTGCCGCTCACCCCGCCACAGCGTCCCACCAACACGCAAGCGGGACGACAACGCCAGTAGGCCCACTAGTGCCCAAGGAGGCAGTCCCCTCCCCCTCACCTCCAGCTGTGGGCGGAGGTCGTCGCTGTTAAGTCCCTCCACCACTGGCGCCGCGTCCATTGCGTTGCGCGCCACCAGCACCGCGTAGGCTGCCACGCTGGCGGTGGCGGCGAAGGCCCACGTCAGCCCCGCGCCCAGCACGGAGCCGAAGGTGGGGCCCAGCATGGACAGCTGCCACGGCACGTCGTTGTGCGCGCGGGTGCCTGGGGAACGGAGTAGGCGGACGCGGTAGGGAGGTGAAAGGAATAGCTGAATGGAGCGAGCTGCACTTGGGTGTCTAGCGCTTTGACTCTGCAACGACTGCAGGGCTGTCGAGGTGCGCACGGGCTCTATACGACAGGGAAGGTCGGGCAGGGATGCGAGTGCGTGAGTGAGGCTGTGCGTTCAGTGAGGGCCACCGCATGGGCAGCTGCCAGGACACGTCGCCGTACGCGCGGGTGCCTGGCGGACGGGGTCGGTGACGGAGGTTACAAGTGTTGGGGCTCCAAGGCTCCAGTGCGACATGTGCGTGTTCGCATGCCTTTGGCTGGCGTTGATGCGCAGGCGAGCAGGTGTCAGGCCGCGTGGCTGACTGCATGAGCGCCCGAGTTCAGCTAGCGTGCTGCCGGATTCCGTAGGCCCCCGGCTCACCCGACGGCGAGTAGTCCCCGTTCCACGCCCCTGCCGCCACCCAGCACACCAGCAGCACCCCCAGCAGGGCAGGGATGTCGGACCAGGGGATGCGCTCGGAGGAGGTCTGCAGGGGCAACACAGTGACCGGGCCGTGGAAGGCAGTGAGTGGTCGACGCATATGGCACACCGCTGCCACGCCCGCAGGGCTGCTGAACCGCCCCTGCCGTGCAGCCTCGTCAGCGCACGCCGCTGCCATTCACGCCCCACCTGCGTGGCCGCGATCATGACGCAGTCTCCCAGCAGCAGCGTGGTGTCGTAGAAGCGCGACAGCAGCGGGTGGCGGCGCATGAGGCCGTCCAACTGGCTGCCGCCCTTGCCCTTGCCCTTGAGGGAGGAGGGCGGAGGACGCGAGGGGGCCTGCCGCGGCGGCGGCGAGGGTGATGGGGTGCGGCGGTTGCTGGTGGTGGTGGTGGTGGTGGTCCTGCTGCTGGTGGTGCCGGGCGGGCTGCCGGGTGGTGTGGACCTGCCGCTGGTGGTTCGGCGGGGCTGGTCGTCGCCCTTGCGGCCGCTGGTGGTTTTGCGCTCTTCCTGCGAGTGGACAGCAGCAGCAGCAGCGGCAGGCGGCATATGGTGAGGCGAAATCTGGGTGTGAGTCTGATTGTACTGTGCCAAACACGTGGTGCACGGGCTGACGTTGGGGCAGGTGCTGCAAGCTGGGGCAAGCTGTTGGTGGCAGGGGAGGGCAAGCAGTGCTGGCAGGCCTGTGCAACACCAGGAGGTTATTGGGTATGATGCTTTGTAAACCCGTTGAGGCCTTTGTTGAATGTGGTGCAACTGCGGGGCACGTTTAAGGGGTCTTGCAGGGCCCTTGCAAGAGCATGTGCACCATTTCCGCATGACCCCTGCAGACGGGCTGGGACGGCTGGGACACGTGGCAACAGACAAATGAGGTCATTTGCAACTAAGAAGGGTGCATAATAGCAGTACATCTCGGGGGCGTACCTTGACAGCACTGGCTATGACACGAGGCGGCTTGGCGCCAAAGGGCGCTGTGCAGGGAAGGGCCAAGCGCCGAAGCGTCATCCCAGGCTGCGTGCGGGCCAGGCCGCCAAGCTGCTGCCGCTGCTGCTGCCGCTGCTGCTGCCGCTGCATTTTATCTGTATAGCGTCAGGATGACGGTATTTTGTGACGCTTGCCTCCCCAGGCCCCCCGGCAAATGCGCGCTTGCGGGAAGCCCTTGTAAGGCGCGCCGGCAATCCGACTAGGCCAGTGTGCTAAGTATCAAAGACGTGAGTTGTAGGGCAACGATGTGATCTGAATGAGCCAGTCTTGCTGTTCGCCGTTCCCTCCCGTCAGTAGTACACTTGTTGTCCGCTGTCCCACTTATGTGACAGTCAATTGCAATCTATCTATTAAGCTCACACCTCCTGACTTGCAAGCGCAGCTGGGCCGTAAGATATTTTGTACAGGAAGGAGGTGCTAGGGGTAGGAGGCGTCGAGCCCGATGGGCCTGCTATGATAGTTATGTGTAGCAAAGCCGTGTCTAGCGCCGTGGCAAAGGTTCAGTTGCTGATTCCCCATGACCATGCCGCAAAAGGGAGTCCAGCGTCACGACACATCAAAAAAGCGTTCGAATGCTGGGCCGTGCTTGGGCCGTGCGTACTGTACAGCACGTATATGCAATGCTTCATAAAGTGCTTGACTTTATGCGCCGCACAATGTGCAGCTCACGTCGACCAGACACATTGTGACGGAAGCAAAGCGTTGGCAAGGAAATCCCTTCATCATTAATTAGAATATGCTGTCGAGGTACTAAAATGACGAAGCCACGTGGTGGACACTGCAGCAGCGCTGGTTGCTGCGACGTAGCGGGAAGCGTGTCCCGTTGCGGAGGTCGGCCGTTTGCTATCGTGTGGAGCCCAATACCCCTGATCACCTGGCTGATGCCATTCATCGGCCACATGGGTGAGCCATGAACGGTCCAAGGGATTGCACGCGGGCTTTTGGCAACGAGTGAGATGCGTAGACGAAAGGCCACGCCAGTTGGTCACACCGGGCTGAGGCCATGCACTCCGTACCTTGGCTGCTCTGTTTACATCAGGGTCCAACAAACGCCTCCCGGTTCTGCCGTTTCTCAAGATCAACAAACATTCCCGTACCTGTGGGCCGAGCCCTAGCGGCTCCTTGTAGTCCGTACCTGCGCCGGTGTGCTTGAGGGACAGCTCCAACACCACGCCTTTTGTCCCGCTGTTACGGTGCACACTTGGACAAATCCGCGACTGCAGGCGTGTGCTCTTCCAACGGGAGGACGTACGACTTTGCCGGGCCTTACACTGTCAGCGAGGACGACCTGCTGTTTGGCCGACCCACCAGGTGAAACTACCCCTGGTAGGAGAGAGCACAGAATATCAAAGATTGACGTAGCGGGGGCCGGCTTGTGCGGCTTACGGCAGCCTGGATAGCTTTCACAACCCATGCGTGTCAGGTGATGACTGAACTGTGAAGGGCAGGAGCCTTACTCTTCTGCCCCGTAGTACCTACAGTACGCCAGCGCATGTTTCAGGTTCATAATAGTGACCCCCCTGGTGCTTCCTGCAGGTATGTCACCTTGGGCCCCACATGGTCACCAACCAGCTCGGGCAGCGGCGGCCCCGGCGTCGCTGCCGACCACGATCCGGAATATGGCCAGCGGCCGCAGTACGACAGCCGACAAGACGAATGCTGTCGTACAAGCACAGCGAGGGCAGACAGCAGCGAGGGCAAGGGGAGAGGGTTGTATGGGCTGGGTCAGGAGGGGCCCGGGGCAGCAGAAGGGCGAGGCGGAACTGCGGCTGCAGTTGGCTGTTGCCCCGAGGGTGCTAGTGCGACAGCTGCTTCAGCCCCCGCGGCGGCGGCGGCGGCGGCGCAGTGGGACAAGCGGCTGGCGTTCGCCGCCACCACGTACCGCCTGATGATGTACAACATCATGACGCACAACTGCCACTGCTTCGTTGCGCACTTTCTCAACCAGGTCGGTTACAGGTGAGCGCCGGCGAGAGCAAGCCCGTGGACTACTGACACTCTTGTCAGCAGCAGCATGCGTGGCGGTGCGACTGCTGGGCTGGCATGAGCACATATCAGACAGGCACTTGAGTATGTGTGCTGGCAGCTCTGGTCCGTCTCTTCGCCACGCACACGCACGGTACTGCTCTTGCGCATGCCGTCGGCCTTTGGGAAACCGAGCAACCCATAGCCGACCGTCCGCACCCTGACGAGCAGCGCCGGCTCCAGCTCGTGCCCCAACACCATGCATGTTCCCATGTGCGCTGCTGCAGGGGCGGCGGCTGGGACATGGTCAGCCTGGCCGCCTTCGTGTTCCTGCGCGGCCGCTACACCTCCCCCGCCGCCGTGGCGCACACTTGGCTGCCGTGGGCCGTGCTGGTGGCGCTGGGGGTGAGCGGCGGCCGCCCCTTGGGGTTCTAACATTGCATCGGCACAGCACTGATCCTAGAAGCATTACGATACAGTGGCCGAGGGCTGAGAAGTTCCGCTCGACTCATTGACCTGCCTGGCAAATGGGCACGGAACACCTAGATCGGTTGCCGCGCTCTGCGCAAGAACCATCAGGGGACAGTCCCCGTGACGTGACGCAATTGAAAGCCACGCATCTCCCTGCTTACCTCCCCGCCGGGCCCCCGCAGGGCTACTTCGGCCGGCTGATCTTCCTGTACGCCTACCTGGCTGTGTGTGTGCCGCTGCTGGCCTGGTTCGTGGCCTACACGTGGTGCTGCTGGACGGATCTCAGCTTCTGACCATCGAGCGTGGGGCCGGACTCGCAGGCCTGAGGCCTAGGCTGATTGGTGAAACACTGCGAATCTTCTTTGTATTGGGTATTGCTGCATGCGCCCTTGAAGCACGTGCAAGGCGGGATTGTGGCGTTTGATCCAAAGTGTGACAACTCCGTATGCCTGCGCATGGTGCGCGTACCAGTGGTGTCGGGTGCGTATGCCTAGGTGATGCGTTGATGTGATCGGGCTGACAGCATGGACAGCGAATGCTTGGGCTTCCGCGTCGTTGCATCACGCTGCCGTGCCAGGCATGTTGCAGTGAGGGAGGGGCCTTGAGCACCAATGCCCCTTCCCTGTGACACTTTAGCCCTGTTTAGCCAAAACAAAATGAAAACGCCCACAGAAAGATCATGATTGGGCGTGAAGGGTAATGGCACGAGTGCAACGGGTCATGCGTGGGCAGGGGCTGGGTACGACAGTGCAGAGACGTGCAGTGCGGCTTGCAGTGATGCATGGGCGGACAAGCTGAGCGGCGTGGCAGGGCACGCCGCAGGGCGCAGCGGGTGGCGAATGGCCAGTCCTTGTAACAGCGCACAGGAAGCTCCTGGTTGTCCTGAACCTGCTACCGAGAGGTTCCAGGTCTACGTACCGGTGTGGTGGGACGATCTCAGCGGTGTTACCGTACTTGGGCTTACCCGTGCGGACGAGGCTGGAGCTCAGAAAGGAATCCATGTGCTGTAGTACTATTAGTAACCAGGGGAAATACTCAAGTACACCTGTACACGTATACATGTGTGGTATGGCAGTCAGAGATGTACCCAGGGGCCAGGCTGTGATGGTACTGGAGGCTGTAGACATGACTACCGGTACAGCTGCTGTAGTCATGATAGCTGCTGAACCAGGCAATAGCAACGCACCACCGCCGTCTCTGTCACTTAATTTTACAGTGGGTAACGATACCCCTAGATAAGCACCACCGTCATTTCGAGGTGCTCGTAGACTGTACTGGTAAACCCAGGCACGTGCAGCAGCAGTCGCACAGCTATGAAGTGCACACGCCTCCGCAACCATCCCAGCCCATCATGGGGCCCGCACCTAACAGTGTCTTCGATTGTACACGGCCCATTGGGACCCGTCCTGCACTTCCGTGCGCTGTAATGCACAAATCCTGCGCTCGCTGTAACAAGACTATCTATGAGGGTCCCCGGCTGCCTCATGACATTTGGTCAGAACGCCGGCCTAAATCCCCTGCCCCTGCTCACGCACTGAACGCATGAATCGCCCCCGAATGCCCGCACACCTCTCAATCGCTACCACACACATGCCGGTGATTGCACGAGCATCTCCGTAACACTTTGCCAGTCTTCCCAACAGGCTATGGCTCATCGCGCGAACCACTCCACGTGGCTCAAATGCTGCTCCTGCATGCGGCTTCTAGAACCCCGAGGGGTACACCGCCTTGCCGTTGCCGTCCTTGTAGGCGCATGCCGACGAGCTGTTGCTGTCCCAGCCCCACAGCCGGCCGTAGTTGTCCGCGCGGGCTGTGCTCCACGAGGGCTGGCTGGAGCAGGCGGGAGCATTGTCCCACTTGCTGCCCTGGTTGTAGTACGACGCGATGTTGCCGTTCTGCATGGGGGCGAGCGTGCAATCCAAGGTTGGGCAGGGAGGTTCCGTTTCACACGGGTGCTGGCGGCTTGCTGCTACGCCAAAGGCAAGTGGTTTACGCATCACGGGTGTGCCAAGTCCGCCATCCCATACATGCAAGATATGACCCTGTCTCCCATTCCTGGGGAGGGTTGGAGCCGGGACACGCACCTGCAGGTCGGAGTAGAAGATGGGGTAGCCACGGGGGTCGCGGAACACGCAGCCCTGGCCGTTCTCGTAGCCCCACAACCTGGCAATGACAAGAGGCAGGAGTGAACTTGAGATGCGTACTTGCGCAACATGGGGAAGCGACCAAGCAAGGCAGCACATGGTCTGTCAATGCGAACATGAGCGAGCATGAATGGAGTCATCCGAGTTTGGTGCCATGCCCTGCTCACCTTCCCTCGTTGTCTGAGCTGGCGCTCTGGTATGTGGGCGGCGTGTTGCAGCGCGGCGCGTCGAACCAGCTGGGCTGGCCGCTGGGCTTGGGCACGTAGCCGGGCTTGGCGCTCCAGTCGCCTGAAAGGGAGGGACAAGCCCAGGAGGTCTTGCCTAAAGCACCTCGAACCCCCGAAATAAACAACGCCTCGGCTAAGAAACATGCCGTACACGTGCATGCGAGTAAGCCATAGTAGAGCCTGACTGTTCCACACAACCCACATGCCATTCCGCTCGCTAGCCAGTATACGCCATGCTGTCCTTGCAGTACTCACCGTTGATCAGCGCCGCGTAATAGAGCGGCTTGCCGTCCGACCCACGATACACGCACGCGCGCCCGTTCTCCCAGCCCCACAGCCAGCCCACGTCGTCCGGCTGCGAGTTGTCCATGGTGGGGCCGGAGGAGCAGGACGGCGCGGAGGAGACGTCCCCGGTGGCGAAGGAGGCGGGCCGGGCGTTCGCCTTGGCGGCGCTGGCGGTCGTGGACACGGCGGATGAGGCGGCTGTGGCGAAGGTGGTGGAGGACTGGCCCTTGAACGCGCAAGAACGGCTGTTCTCCCAGCCCCAGTACCTGCATCGCACACGCAAAAACACGTGAGCGTGAGCGTTGAGAGGAGCATGAAGCGTACCGTAGGTCAGGCAGTGCCAATAGCCATGTCAGCGTTAAGCCAGGGTCTCGCGCCTCTGGCGGCGCACCTGCCACGAGTGTCAGTCTGTGAGTTGTCCGACCGACGCTGTAAGGTGCAGGCGGGGGCGCTGTCCCACGCGTCGCCGGAGCTGCTGCTGCTGCTGCTGCTGCTGCTGCTGCTTGCGGTGAAGGGCGGTTCCGAGGAGGAGAGCGTGCGGGCCGAGTTGCCCGCGCGCCACGCGCACGTCCTTCCTCCCTCCCAGCCCCACTTCCTGCGGGCATGAAAGAGAAGGGCATCAGCTGCCACTGCCACTCCCTACCGCGGATGCCACAACACTATCACGCTGGCGTACGGCCATCTCTGGCGGCGTAAGGCGATTTGCATGCCCGGCAGTGCGCACCTTCCCGCAGCGTCAGCAGAGCTGGAGGGCTCGCGCTTGCACGCCGGCGCGATGTCCCACAGGGCCGCCGGCTGGCCGGAGCTGTCGCGGTAGGTGCAGCTGCGGCCGCCCTCGCTGGACCAGTACCTGCGGGTATGGATGCGGACGAACAGCAGCGAGCATCGGTTTGGGTCGGACTACGACGAACTGCACGTTACCTTGCAACCACAGCACATGGGCACGAATTGCACAAGAACGCATCCATTCCATAGGGAACCTTGCCATTCATCCTGTGGGTTGACTACCACCCTGACCCTGGGGGCTTTTACATCCCTGTGAGCACACAGTTACCCTCACTTCGGGCAGCAGCCAATAAGTATCTAAACTTTCTCCCGCGAACCTGCGAACCCACCTGCCGGCGCCGTCCTGCACCACACTGGCGGGCGCGGGGTAGTTCCGGCAGCTGGGGAAGTCGGAGTCGCCCAGCAGCCGCCGGCGAGTAAGCTGTGCGTCCCAGGACACGGACTCGTGCGCCACGGTGGGGCTCGCGGCCAGCACGGTGCGGCGGTAGAACGAGTCGATGGGGTGCACCGGGTGCGTGATGCTGCCGTGTGGGTCCTGACCCAGATTGCCAGCAGTGGCTGCTAGTGCGGCTTCGGCAACGATGTGCTCGGGGTAGCGCTGCATGACGGCGGCGGGCACCTCGGCGGCGCTGCGAGCGGGGACAGGACGGTCGAGGTTGGCTGCAGCCTCCGCGCTGTAGTGCCCGTGCGCCAGGTGGACTTTGCTGCGGTGGTTTTTGTGTTGCTGATGATGGTGGCTGTGGCCTGACTGCTGCGGCCCGGAGCGCAGTTGCCGCTCGTCGGGCGCCGCCGCTGCCACGGTGGCGCCTGCTGCCTTTGTGAGCACCAGGGTGGTAGGGCGCTGGCGTTGCTGCTGCAACAACAACTCCCGCCGCGCGTGCTGGTGGCCTAAGCGGGGCGGCTGCGGCGCCGTCACCGCATCCGTGCGGGTGGCTGCGGACAGCAGCGCCTTGAGCGCTTCGGCTGCGCGGCTGGCCAGGCTCCGGCGTGTGCCCGTGGCCCTGCTGTCTGCAATAGCAAGCTTGCCGTTGATGATGACGGAGGTGGGGTGCGGGCCACCGCCGGGCAGGGTCACGTGCGGGCTGCCTGGGCTGGTGACCGCTGAGCTATCAACTGTTATGCTAACGTTGACGGGAGGGCCGTCTTCGACAACAGCAGCGGCGGCGGTGGCGAGGATGGAGGCGTTGAGAGCAGCGAGGGCGCTGGTGCGGGCGCCCTCGGCGGCGGTCTGGGGGTCCAGGCCCAGCGCGGCCTGCTGTGCCGCGGCGGTGGAGGCGGCGCGCTGCAGGGAGGCGGCGTCCAGGATCTGCACCTGCGGCTGGAAGGCGGTCAAGCTGGCGCCGTCGGTGGTGACGGGTCCCGAGGGCGCGTTGGAGGGATACATGGACAGCAGCAGCTGCAGGTCGTCATCGGTTGGTTCCTTGGTTAGGGACGTTGCGGCAGGGGGTGCGTCCTCAACCTGGCTGAGGGTGCGGGTAGCAGCAGCTGGGGAGGTGATGAGGGTGTCGGTGCCTTCCGCGAGGATGCGAATGCTGGGGGTGCGCTTGGGGTCGCCCAGGGTGCCGGTGGTGGGGGTGGAGTTGGAGGTGGCGGGCGCGTTGTTGTTGGTTTGAATCGAGGTATCGGTGGGGGCGGTGGGGACGGGTGAGGCGGTGAGGGAGACGAAGGTGAGGGCGCCGCCGTTGCTATCCTTGTAGGCGCACGAAGTATCGTTGCCACTCATCCAGCCCCACAGGCGGCCTAGGCTATCAGGGACCGCGGTTGCAAGCGTCGGCGCAGCTTGGCACCTGCACATGGAGGACAGCGGGAACATATGCCTGTAGCATGCGTACCGTACTTCGCTATACGCTTGGCAGGATGAGGGGACTGCATATTCTGTGCCGGCGTGTTGCCCACAAAAACGGACACCCTTAGCACGCCGGTTACGCCACCCTCCCGACCCACATGGTCCGATGTGTCAAACATGATACCCATACCCATACCCAGCCTCATGAACCATGTCTCCAGCCGCATCCCAGCACCGCCCACCTGGCTGCGTTGGCCCACGTCCTCAGCGGCCTGCCGTCCAGGTCCTTGAACGCGCAGCTGGAGCCCGCTTCCCACCCCCACAGCCGCCCCTCCACGTCCGCGTGGCTGCTGCCCTCGCTGGCGTCCCCCAGGCACCGCGGCGCCGTGTCCCAGTCGTACACGGGCAGCCCGTTGGCGTCGCGGTAGGCGCACGAGGCGTTGCCCTCGAAGCCCCACAGCCGGCCCCTGCCGTCCATGGTGGCGGTAAACTTGGAGGGCGGCACCTCGCACATGGGGGAGGCCAGCCACGTGAGGGAGGCGGCGGTGGGCACGGCTCCCTGCGCAAGTCAGGAGAGGGTGGATAAGGAGTAAGTGGGGGTTGGTAGGGCGGTGCGAGGGCCGAGGGAGCGCTGCAGGCGATGTGGGTCGGGCTGCTGGTGTCTGGGCAGGCGTGAAGAGTGCGTGCGCCGATGTGGGTCGGGCATCAGAGTGCACAACTTCCTAGGAAAGCCTTGCGTAGGCGTCCCGCAGCCAAGTGGAGATGTGGGATGCGGGTACGCAGCACGCTCACTGAAGTGCGATCACAATCAATGTTGCGTGGCGCCCCTCTCAAGACTCTCAAGACAGATATGGGGGTAACCAACCACTCGTGCGACCCACCCGGGCGACCATGTTGCTCTCAGCGGCGGCGCTCACAGCGGGCCCGTCCTGCTGCAGCTGCTCCGCTGCCAGGAGCTGCTGCGGCGCGTTGTCCGCAGTCTTGTAGGCGCACTCGGTCCCCGCCTCCCAACCCCACAGCTGCCCATCGGCGTCCGCCTCACTAGTTATGGAAGTGGGCGCACTTGCGCACCTGCATTGAAGGATATCATACATGCGGGGTGAGCAGCTGCGCACAGGCACTACTGTGTGAAGGACTGGATGCGGGTCAGAGCGCTTCCTGTGATCAGACGGCCGTCCGACAACGCCGCAAATACTGGACAGCCTTAGTACAGAACTTCCCAGTCCGATAACTCCCCTCCATCCCCTCGTTACTCACGCAGGCGCGGTGAGGAAATCGTACAGCGGCCTGTCAGACCCATCGGCCGCCTTGAAGGCGCAGCTGCGGCCCAGCTCGTAGCCCCACAGCCGCCCTCGCGCATCAGAGGCGGTGGCGGTGAAGAGGCTGGGCGCCGCCAGGCACCTGGGCGCCGTCTCCCATGTGAACACCGGCGTGCTCTGGCCGTCGCTGAGCTTGAAGGCGCAGCTGACGCCAGACTCGGTGCCCCAGCGGCGGCCGCGCATGTCGGGCGCGCTGTTGTATACGGTGGGGGCGGCGGTGCAGGCGGGGCTAGCCTGCGAGGGGACGGGAAATGGGCATAGAATTGGTCTTTGCGGTACGGCACAGGGCTTTGCTTGGTGCACTGCAGGTGTTGTGAGGCAGGAAGCATGGCAGCATGCGCATCCGGGCAAAGTGGATCGACCCAGATGGCAGGGAGCAGAGGCGTGGGCAGGCACTGCTGACCCAGATCGTGGATCCGTCCCTTCCACCCACGCACCTCCCAGGATAGGCTCATGTTGGCTGTGGGAGGCGCCTTGACCACGGCGATGGTGGTGTTAAGTGTCGCGGACTTGAAGCTGATCTGCAGGATCAGTAGCACACGGTGTGCGGCGTTGCGTGGGAGCACCGCGGAGGGCGGGCAGCAGCGAACTTCAAATCGGGGAGCGAATGTCCTCCGGCACTCCGTGGTGCTGAACAGTTGTATCCTACCTGCTGCGTAGCAGCAGGTGCGATAGCTGCAGCCACAAAGGCGACCAGCAGCGTTGCCCGCAGCGCCCGAAGGAAGCAAGGTGACCGCTTCTGCCGGTCGCCAAGACGCAACCAGCGCTCATCCGCGTCCGCGCCGGACAAGGCGTCGTCAGAGGCCATAGCGCAAGAAAATCGTCTCTACTGAGCCTGGACCTGAGGCGCTGGGCTGATTCCTGGGCTGCTGGGGCTCGTATAGGTGTCGAACGTCGGCCGGCGTCAGAGGGCGTCACCACGCTCTATCTAAGAAAGCTCTACGCTAGGTTGTCTGTGTTATCTGCACCTTAATAAAAATTGATAAACGGTGGTCACGATAGGGGTGATCACGAAGAGCGCTGCGGAAAAAGCCTTTGCCCCTGCTGCTTCAGCCGTCGGCTACGAAGCAGAATGCTTCGGTAGGAAGCTAATGTGCGACTTGTTTGAACGTAAATCCCTTTCGGTGTGTAAGTTAGCAGGTCCGTTGCGTGTACTGGACGGGTGTTTGCCGGGATGTAGCGAACCCACATGCCGGGCCGATTTCTCCCGCGTCCAACGTGTACGACACGGCCTGGCTCCTGACTTCCTTAAAGAGGCCCCTCGCCCTCCCGAAACTTCAGGCCTTTGCTACCGGTTTGTGATACCATACTTTATCTATTGCCGTGATCCTATTTATCAGCCGATAGCGTTGCCAAGCTCACCTTCCTCACCTCACCTTCGTCGAGTCGAAGCCGAGTCACCACCGTCTGTGTAGCTGCCAACAGCCTCAGACTCCTCTCTTGGCAGAGTTATCATGATGGAGCGCTCTACTGGTGCTTTCGCCGCCGCG